>JABNAD010000002.1_pt1 | contig 330733 bp, 318 predicted proteins | sample 7240381 | NCBI WGS metagenome assembly JABNAD01 (sample SAMN11332834, study PRJNA596920) | anaerobic digester metagenome | biome: digested sludge; isolation source: digested sewage sludge-derived enrichment culture grown on H2/CO2 | place: Germany: Goettingen | reverse complement strand
CAATTGAGGTTACCCCTGAGCCAACACTGACGGTTGAGCCTACAATTGAGGTTACCCCTGAGCCAACACTGACGGTTGAGCCTACAATTGAGGTTACTCCTGAACCTACGTTGACCGTAGAGCCTACTGTTGAGGTTACTTCAGAATCCACATTTACGGTAGAGCCTACCGTTGAGGTTACCCCTGAACCCACATTTACGGTTGAACCCACAAGTGAGGTCACTCCAGAACCCACATTGACTGTAGAACCTACAATTGAGGTTACTTCTGAACCTACAATTGAGGTTACTTCTGAACCTACATTGACTGTAGAACCTACAATTGAGGTCACTCCCGAGCCAACATTGACTGTAGAGCCTACCTTTGAGGTTACTCCTGAACCCACCTTGACCGTAGAGTCTACCATTGAGGTTACCCCTGAACCAACACTTACGGTTGAACCCACCATTGAGGTTACCCCTGAACCCACCTTGACGGTTGAACCCACTCGTGAGGTTACTCCTGAACCAACACTGACCTTAGAACCCACCATTGAGGTTACCCCTGAACCCACCTTGACGGTTGAGCCAACGCTTGAGGTTACCCCTGAACCCACCTTGACAGTTGAGCCTACAATTGAGGTTACTCCTGAAATACAACCAATCATTACACCTAACCAGAATGAAGGATTAATCAGTAGAATAGAAGGAGAGACTCATGAAAGTGAGCCAACAGAAACAGTATTTGGGACAATTAATCTTATGGAACAACCCGAGAATATTGAGGTTTACATAAATGGAGAACCACAGGGTGAAACCCCATTACTCATTACCGGAGTACATCCTGGAGAGTATCTGATAACCTTCGAACATGACGACGGGTATGAGGACCAGATTGTTGAGATACCTGAAACTGGTGGTGAGATAAAACCGGAAAAAACAGAGTCTGTCTACAAAATATCTGTTCTTGCCGGAGAAAAAGAACCCTGTAAAGATTGCTGCACAATTCAGGAAGTCCATGCAAGAACATCTACCCAAGATTATTCGGAGGTCTTTAAGATCAGTACTATTGCAATGAAAACAGATGAGTCTGGCAGAATACCCTATACCTTGTATTGGAATAGCAAACCCTGGTATAAAGGAACCTTGAAACCTGATGTAGATGAAAAGGCTGAAGGGTGTGAGAATTGTATGGTGATGGAAGATTACATCAGAGAAGTTACTCCACCTGGGACGTTTGAGCTTGTATTGGATGATGGACGGTTATGCACCTCTTCGAATAATCAGGGAAGACTTTCCTTCTTTGGGACTGAAGATATTCCCATCACCTCCAATTTGAACGAACCATAAATCCCTTTTCTCATGAGAATATCAGAGAATCCGATAAATAAGGCGGTAAATAAAATTAAGATTCAGCAATTATTCATATCTTGGCGAGCCCGAATCTGCGACATAAACATCCCCCTCTGAATCCACCCATATCCCAATAGGAATATCAAACTGCCCGGGCTCTGAACCTTCACCACCACATTTGCGTATATACGTTCTCTTCATTGGTACATCCAACCATGTATATAATTTTCTACACTCATAGCATCACTTACTTTCAGTATATGTGTTATTTCTCTATTTTTATCCAAGCGTTCAGATAGTTATCCATATCCTTCGGGGTTTTGGTTTATTCTCAATTTATGGGCTGATTCGGGTAAAGGGAACATTCTCGCTCACAATAAAGAGCGGAGCGGAAAATTCCTGAATGGTTCCATCAGGTCCGATGGTAAAGGTGGCATTTTTGAAATAATCTTTGCTATATTCAGGACAGGCAGCCATGAAGGTTGTATCATCTATCATGGATAATAAAAATGTAACCGGTCTTTTGCCGATGGTCACGGTCAGGTTATCATCCTGCTCGGAGATCACAGCGGTCCCAAATACATCATTCTGATAGGATCCATAATATGGGGTTAGATCTTTTGGTGAAGTTGTGTTGTTCATGATCTCCGGTTTTGGGGGAAGAGTCATCTGATTGACGAATGCCATGTAATCATTCAGAGACATGGTATTTTTCGAAGTACTGATGCCGCCAAAACACTGATCATAGAAGGAAAATGCCAGGAAATCAGGAATATTCGGTCCTACTTCATTTGCCAGAATTACAATACCGAGATTCTCCTTTGGAACGAGTAAAATGTTCGCAGTTCCTCCCAATGTCGCACCGTTGTGCCATAAAATTGAGGGAGTTCCGTTCATTTCCTGGTAAATCCATCCCTGGCAGTAATAGCCTACCGGATCAACCATGATATCACCGATAGGCGTTTTGGGAGTGTGCATGAATGACATACTTTCAGGAGTGATGAGTTCATCTCCTCCACATGATCCGTTTCCAAGCTGGAAGATTGCCCAGGCAGCCATATCTTTGATATCAGCATTGATACCGCCAGCCGGACCCATTATGTCAGTGAAATCAGTGAACTTCCAGTCGTTTGCAATCGGGATGGGCCCTATCGTGTTGTTTGAGGTCAGTCCGATCATATGCAGTGATGTGTGATCTGGTGCTGCCAGGAAGGATTCATAACCGGTAGATGCACTGGTCATATTCAGCGGAGTAAAGATACGGTTCTGGAGATTGTCCTCCCAGCTCATCTCACTTGTTTTTTCTATTGCTTCTGCAGCCACCAAAAACGGAACATTCTGATACATAAACTGAGATCTGAAACTGGATACCGGCTCAGCGTATCGAAGAGCATGGATTATCTCATTACGATCATATCCGAAGATTGGGAGGTCAGTTCCCCAATGATCTGAAAGCCCGCTCTTCTGGGCAAGTGAATCGGTTATCGTAAACTCTTTGGTAACCCAGGGATCGTTCATCTCAAAATCCGGTACATAACTCACAATCGGATCAGTCCAGTTCATTCTGCCGCTATCTACCTCCATCGCTGCAAGAGCTGCAGTAAATGCTTTTGAAGTAGATCCAATCTGAAATACCGTGCTTGTTGTAACCGGATCAGACTCCCCTGCTGTCTTCACCCCGTATCCTTTGGCAAAAACTATCTTCCCGTCTTTTACTATGGCGATAGCCATCCCGGGTACATTCCACTTTTGTCGCTCATCCCCAGCATACGTATCAAAATGAGCGATAATATCATCAAGATCCGATGGTGTAAGGGATTGGGATGCCATTACCCCAATACCGGTAAGTGGAATCATACCTCCAATTTCAGGATTTAGTACATTGATGGGACCTGCACAGACTGCCTGAGCAGTACATGAGGTAAGAACGAGAACGAAAATGAACAAAGAAGAGTACTCCATACACTGAATACGTTTTTGGTGATAATATATCCTTTTATTTGGATATCTCGTGATGATGATAGGTTTTATTCAAACCTTGTATTCATGCACATCGTGTGATATCCATAGTGAAGAGCAAAAAATGACTGGTCTTGCTGCAGTTGCTGAAGAGTCCAGTGCTGCAACTGAAGAGATCGCGAGTGCTTCTGGAGAAATTTCAGATATGGCTACGGAATTAAAGAAGGAAGTTGAGAGGTTTTCTCTTTAAATTATTTTTGAGGCTGGTCCTTGTGAGTATCAATGATTTGATATCTCATAAAATCAATCCGAATTGATCCATTTCTCCCACCAGATTTCTTAATCAATTGCATCAAACTACCCTCGGAGTGCCTGATTACTCAAGGAAAAATCAGGTAATTGATTAAAAATACATAAACGCAACTTTTTCCAGGTTAATTCACCGCAGATATTATCATTGAGAAATACCTATTAACAGTTGGGGGGGTATCGTTTGCCCAGGATGAGCGAAAAATTGCATTTTTCCTATCTTATCATGGGAATACTTTTCATAATAATAGTAACCGTCCTCCTTGCTGGTATCTGGGTAAATTACGAATCATCAAAGAATAATCTTGAGGCGAATGCAAACCGCCTTCATACCATAACAGAATCCTATATTCATAACTCCTTTCGGATGATAGATGCCGGCCTGACAATTTATGATAATACATTCAATGAAGATATGCTGGATGCATTTGTCATAGTAATGGAAGCATACAATCAATCAGGTGGTGATCCCTCTCGTATGGACCTTGAATCCCTGAAGACTCGTATCGGGGGGATGGATATCTATATCTTCAACGACCAGAGCATTATCAAATACACAACAAATCCGAGTGATCTTAATTTAGATTTGTCAGTCGTTTCACCCGGTTATCATATATGGCTACAGACCATCCGGAACACGACCGGTTTTTACCCTGATCGAGTCTGCCAGAATTATGTTGAAGGCATATTGACGAAATACAGTTACATGCCGACCCCTGATCATCAGTATATCATTGAACTTGGGCTTGTTTCTGATAAGTTCGCAGGTGAGCGGATGGTTGTCCAGTATAGTGACGTTGTGGACGACATCAAGGCTTTCAATCCGTACCTTGAGGATGTATTACTATTCCAGAAACAAAAGAGACTGGTTTATAATACCAGTTACATCCCGACACCGGAAGAATCATCCATGCTTGATTATCTTCTTAATGAGAATCGGACAACACAATTTGTCAAGCATCCCGAATTAAAACAGACTATCGTATGGATCCCAGTTGATCTTCGAAACCCTGAATACGCTGCAGATATGAGCATTTTTGCAAAACTCACCTACAATGATTCCATACTCTCCGGAGAACTGACACAACTAGGATTTCTCCTTGGGTTTACCGCCCTGCTTGTTTTACTCCTGGGTGGGTTCATTGCATTTACGGTGTCACGCAAAGTCTCAAAACCCATAGAGCAGTTTACTGCAGATATTGACGCCATTGCTGCCGGAGACCTCAATCATACAATCCAGCCGGTGACGGGGTACGAATTGTCTAATCTGGCAGAGAAGACGGGATTCATGGTCGAACGGCTGAAAGACCAGATCCGGAAACGGGAAGCAAGTGAGCAACGGTTCATGGATCTTGTCCAGCTCCTCCCGGTAGGGGTGTTTGAATCAGATCTCGATGGAAACATTACATTTGCGAATCCCGCTGCCTTTGAACTCTTTGGTGCAAATTTTAACAAATCATTCCAGGGAATCAATATATTTTCATCAATCTGCCCGCAAGACCTCGAAAGGGCAAAAGAGATGTTCAATGTCATTCTTCATGGACAAAAAACCGTGGGATCGGAGTTCACCTGTCTGCGAAAAGATGGAGACACATTTCCTATTTTAGCCTATGTAGCATCACGATCTGAAAACGGTGTCGTAATTGGGGCCAGAGGAAGTGTTGTTGATGTAACACGGCTGAAACAGGTAGAAGCAGAAGTTCGCCTCCTGAATGTTGACCTGGAGAAACGGGTTGCTCAACGGACGTTCGAATTGGAAGAGGCTACCAGTGAATTGAAGGCGTTTACGTACTCAGTCTCTCATGACCTCAAGGCCCCATTACGGGCAATTGATGGATTTTCCACGATCCTTTCTATGAAAGCCGGTTCTCGCCTGGAACCAAAAGAACGCGAATATCTTGAAAAAATCCGCCAGACTGTACTTCATATGAATGATCTGATCGAAAGTCTCCTCTCCCTTTCACATTTAAACTGGCAGGAGTTGGTCTGCGAAGATTTTTCTCCCAATTCACTTATTTCAGAGATAGTATCGTCTGTAAGAGAACAGAATCTTAATCATAAGGTCACTGTTATCGTCGATGATCTGCCTTGGTGTTACGGGGATAAGACGATGATAAGGCAGGTCTTTATGAACCTGATCAGTAATGCCGTGAAGTTCTCCAGAAACAGAAGTGATCCCCGGGTAGAGGTAGGTGTTGTCAAAGAAGAACCTGAAACGGTCTTTTTTGTCAGAGACAATGGCATAGGGTTTGATATGGCGATATCCGACCAGATCTTCAAACCCTTCAGCAGGCTTGTTAGAACTGACCAGTTCGAAGGGTCAGGAGTGGGTCTTGCAACCGTTCATCGTATTATCCGGCGACATGGCGGTAAGATCTGGGTAGAGTCAACACCTGGAGAAGGAACAACATTCTACTTCACGTTTCCTCCTCGTGAATAAATGAGGGTGAAAATATCGGATAAATCGCCGATAATCGAGTCTTCTTTAGCTATTCATGTATATATTTATTGGTTTCAAGCCATAAAAACCCGGTCTTATGGATCATTAATAGTCACACCGGTTCCTCCGGACATCTGCAGATCATCAGGACCAATGGTTTTTTTCTCACTCTGAATCGTTGTGCTGAAACTTCTACCTGTAATTTTTTCCCATCTTTTCTCTTCCCCACTCCGTGATACCTGATGACCTGGTCTTCAGCGAACTGTTTCGCATAACACTCGAGATATTCATGCCAGTGTTCTTCTGTGGTAATATCAGTCGATACCATTGAGAGTAATTCATCATGACTATATTGTAAAATATGACAGGCACTTTTATTCGCCTCAATTATCCTGCTTGGTTCTCCATGTTCACTCTGTTCAAAAAGAAGACATGGTTCGGTAATATTATTGAATATAGATTTAAACCACATTTCACGTTCTAAAAGTCTTCCTTCTTTTTTCTCCCAAATCATCAGTTCTTCTATTAATCTCTGGTTTGATTCCTGCAGTTCACGCGTCCGTTCCTGGACAAGATACTCAATTGATTGTTGATATATTCGGATCTGTTCTTCACACCGTTTTAACGGGGTGATATCCCTTCCTATTGCATGATACTCCAAAATCTCTCCATGTGGAGAAAAAAAACCCCTTAAGTTCCACTGCAACCAGCGGCTTTGTCCGTTGCTGGAAATATCTTTTGTATTAAATTCAATAATTGGATTATTTATGGTAATCTGTCGGTAAATTGATTCTGTTTCATTTGAGAGATTGGTGAGAACAAAGGGGAATAGTTTCTTCTCCAGAAGATCATCTGAAGTTCGCCGTGCAGCCTCGCAGTATGCCTTATTCACATAGGTAAGGGTAAGATCTGGTGCTCTCCGGCACACAAGATCCATTTGGTCATCAACAATAGCACGATATCTTCCCTCTGACTCTTCCAAAAAACTGGATAATTTCTGAACACGAGATTCATCCCTGAAAATTACCCCGCATCCAAAGGTATTGTCTTCAAGAATAAGTGGCAGTATTTTTACATGAAGAGCATAGAGCCTTCCGGAAATTTTCATCTCCCGAGCCTTCTCAGATATTTCCCCATGGATTCCTTGGATAATGGCATCAACAAGATCGTTCTGGTAGAACTCTTCTGGCAGTGTACAAGGTGAATACAATTTTCGGTTACTTGCTTTTAAAGAAAATAATTCTGTGAAATATGTATTGTAAGAAACAATATTTCTCTCCGTATCTATGATACAGGCGGGATCCATAACCAGATGAAACATTCCCTTTGCTGGAATTCGTGAACTCATCCGATATATTTTCATCATCCCAAATTGCGTAACTTCAATATCGCCTCTCCGGATGAGAGCCTGGAGATATTTCGCTATGGTATTACGGTTCATGTGAAACTGCTCTGTCAGTTCACGTATCGTTACCTCATCGTCCTTATTCTGTAGATAATTAATTATATCGGATTCAATATTTTTCATAAAAATATTACGGGCATTGCTGGGCAATGTTGCACGGCTTCACTATCCTTTAAGTTATTGCTTATCATATACACATATGTGAGTAGTCAAATAAGCCACTTTCTCATGTTGCAAATTACTTGAACAGAAAAACAGCACCATTTCCATGATATCTGTATTATATATTGATGATCAACAGGATCTCCTCAATATTGGGAAGATTTTTCTTGAAAAAAGTGGAGAAATATCCGCAGATATCTGTTCAGATCCAAAAAAAGCGTTTGATCATCTTACTACAAGGAATTATGATGCCATTATATCTGATTACGAGATGCCAGAAATTGATGGCATTACATTACTCAAAAATATCCGACAACGTGGTTGTAATACTCCTTTTATCATATTTACCGGAAAGGGACGGGAAGAAGTTGTAATCGATGCATTAAATAGTGGTGCTGATTTTTATCTTCAGAAAGGTGGGGATCCAAAGGCTCAGTTCATCGAACTCATTCATAAACTCAAAAAGGCGGTAGATAAGCAGAAAACAGAGAGAGCGCTTGAGAAACAGATATCTTTAATAAAAAGAATTACTGAAATCTCAACTGGTCTGATGAATACCCCTTTTCTTTTTATTGATAAAAAAATTGAAGATGCTTTAGAAGAAATTGGGACCTTATGTAGATCTGATCGATGTTATCTCATGATGTGGGACGATGCGACAAAAAAAACCTTTTCAATCACTCATGATTGGTGTAAACCTGGATATAAATCTGCATATGAAGAAATCCAGAACGAAAATCTATCTGATTATTATAAAATATTTTTTGAATTAGATCAAAATCAGTATGTTCTATGTGATTCCGTCACAAGAAAAAAAACAGAAGAACCAGAATTTTTCGGTAAAATTGGAGATTTAAATATACAATCTATACTCCTTGTTCCCATCCAGATCGGAGAAGTAACAACAGGGATTCTGGGTCTTGATACGTTGCTACAGGAAACATCCTGGATTGATGAAGAAATAAATACTCTCCGGATATTTGGTCAGGTAATAATCAACGCTATCATACGAAGAAAAGGAGATCAAAAACTTGTTGAAAGCGAGGAGCGGTATCGGAATGTCGTTGAACAACAGGCCGAATTCATATGCCGATACCGCCCTGATGGAACACATATCTTCGTTAATAATGCGTACTGCATGTATTTTGGGATCCCATCAGATGAAGTAATTGGGAAAAAATTTAAGCCAAAAATGCCGAAAGAAGATCTCAAAGAATTATGCCAATATTTTTCAAAGCTTACCCCTGAATACCCTGATGGAACTATTGAACATCAGGTGATATTTCCCGATGGGGGAATCCGGTGGCAACAATGGTCAGACCATGCAGTTTTTGATGAACATGGAACCTGTGTTGAATATCAGTCCGTTGGTCGTGATATTACTGATAGAAAACGGATAGAAATAAATCTTGCACAATCAGAGGAACTCTATCGGACGGTATTTGAATCAACCGGAACAGCCATGATGGTGCTGGATGAAGATACGTCCATTATTTCTGCAAATCATGAAATGGAACGAATATCCGGGTACTCTCGCTCAAATATCGAACATTCGATGTCATGGACCAGTTTTGTTTCTCCTGAAGATCTGAAACGGATGTATGAATATCACCAGAATCGTCGGAAAGGGGTATCGAATATTCCCTCACAATATGAATTTACCTTTATCACCCGGGATAACCAGAGAATTCGTTCATTTATCACGGTTGGTATGATCCCTGACACAAAACAGAGCATTGTATCAATTATTGATATTTCCAAGCTTTCAGATACTGAACATGCACTTCGGGAATCTGAAGAAAAATTCAGAAAGCTGGCGGAATCTTTGTCACTCGGAGTTTACATCATCCAGGATGAGAAATTCCTCTATGCAAACCCCTATATTGTGTCACTCCTTGGATACACTCTTGAAGAACTCTGCTCCCTTCCTTTCTTCTCGTTCTTTCTTGAAGAAGATATTCCGACAATCAAAAAAACTATGGAAGATCGTCTGACTAAAAAAACATCTTCAGTGGTTTATAATGTCCATGCTAAAACAAAGCGTAAAACAATTATTTTAATTGAAATTCAGGGTTCAATAACATTTTACCAATCAAAGCCAGCTTTTATCGGGATCTTTAAGAAATTAGAGGAAGAACATGAATAAAATAAACAATCATTACAACCAGCATGACTATTCGATGATCAGATATATGCCTTCACCCCTCGTTCTAGTGAAAGAGGACCAGATAAAGGAGATATCCTTGTCTGCAGTTCACCTGCTGGGTGGGGAGACTCCTGATCGGTATTTGGACATGGATTTTTGCACGACATTTCAAATCCTCCCCAAGGAGAGAGATCGTTTTCATGGTATGTATAGAGAGGCCGTGAACAAACCGGTGAGTATAAGTGAAGTATCTGGGAAATTTTCAGTGACTGGACCTGATAAGAGTCCTGGGGAAATTTTCCTAACCTTTTCATCATTCTCAACTTCTTCATCGAATGATGAGGATCTGGTTCTGATTGGTCTTCAGGTCACTCCTTCAGGGATCGGGGATCAGGATAATCATATTCTGTCAATTCGAGAGAACGATGTCATTTTTAAGGATAATCCGGCCCTGATGCTTATCCTGGATCATTCTTTTGACATTGTTGATGTGAATAATGCATGGGTACAAAAAAGTGGATATTCACGTGAACAACTCCTTTCAATGAATTTAAAAGATCTCTCGGTCCTCTCCCGGTCAGGTGACACTATTGACCGTGCAATCAGAGAGAAACAGGCGATATCCGGAGAGATGGTTCTGGATACTCCAAACGGAAGACTTGCCCTGGTGTATCATTACACTCCGGTTTTTCATCCAAGGGACAGAAATGCTATAGATAGTCTTCTCGCTGTATACTTTGATGTAACTGAAAATCGGAATCTGCAACGAAAGAATCAGTTGATGATCGAAAAAAACCCCACTCTTTTCTTCATACTGGATAAAAGCCTTAATATCACTGAAGCGAACCCTTCCTGGGTAACTGTCAGTGGATATTCCATGGATCAACTCCTTTCAATGAAACTAACCGATTTTAAAGTGTATGAACGTTCAGGAGGGAATATCATGGATGCATTTACGAAAGGTGCTGAAGTGACCGGTGAACTGGGGGTTATCGTCCCGAAAGGAAAACTTCACTTGCAATTCCATTATGTTCCCCTCCCCTCAGAAGATGGCACAATTAATGAGATTCTTGCAGCATATTTCGATATTTCGTCCATTAAGGCCCTTGAGAAGAAAAATCAGATGATTATTGAAAATAATCCAGGGCTGATATTTATTCTTGACAAGGACCTTAAGATTATCCGTGCAAACAAAACCTGGGTAGAGTTAAGTGGATATTCTCAAGAACAAATCCTTTCCATGAAACTTACTGATTTTAAGATTCTTGAACGAAAAGGTGAGGATTTCAGACTTGCGTTCACAAAAGGAATCGCTGTGACTGGAGAACTTCTGGTTGAAACACCAAAAAAGAAGTTATACCTGACGGCCCATTATCTGCCTCTTCCAGATGAGAATGGAAAAATTGATGAGGTTCTTGGAGTATATTTTGATATTACCACTATCCGGGAACTTGAGCAGAAATTGCAGAAGAGTATTGGTGAGATAGCCGATACCTTATCCGCTCTGGCAAATAAGAATCTCTCGGTTTCAACTCCGATATATGATGAAGATCCACTTATCGGGGTGAAGACAGATCTGAATTCATCTATCCAGGCGATACATGATGTCCTCGTCACCATTCTCACTCAAAGTAAATCTCTTGCTCAGTCGATTGAAGATATCAGCAGGGCAACAGTGGACCTCACGGAGGGTTCTCAACAGGTAGCTTTGATAAGCCAGCAGGCATCACAGGAGATATCAAATCAATTGCAGGAGTTGGATCGTGTTTCGAATGAGATTACTGACCTTTCTGCATCGATTGAAGAGATTTCTGCAAGCGCTCAGGATGTTAGGAAATTAGTTGCTCAAATAGCTTCGAATGGGAATCAAGCCGTTCATCAGGGGAATGAAGCAACTGAAAAAATGAAGATCGTAGAAAAAATCTCCCGTGAAGCGACTGATCAGATAATAACCCTGAATAACCGGATGAACGAAGTAGGCAAAATTGTTCAGATGATTGGGGATATTGCGAATCAAACGAATTTATTGGCACTTAATGCAGCAATCGAAGCCGCCAGAGCCGGAGAACATGGAAGAGGTTTTGCAGTTGTTGCTGGAGAAGTAAAGAACCTGGCCGGAGAATCCAAACTTGCGACGGGAAAAATCGGAGAACTTATCTCCACCCTGATGAAAGAGAGTGAAATGACTGCAGAATCTATGAAAAATGCATTTGATAGTATTATTGCCGGTTCTTCATCTGTTGGAAATGCTCTCTCATCACTCAATCAAATTGCAAAAGACATTGAAATTGCTGAAAGTAATGTATCGGAGATTACACGTGCCACGGAAAACCAGGCAGAGGCAACCAACCGGGTTACACAAAATGTCGGGGTAATTCAACAGATGGTGACTGGTGAAGAACAAAAAATGACTGGTCTTGCAGCAGTTGCTGAAGAGTCCAGTGCATCAACAGAGGAGATAGCAAGTGCTTCAGGAGAGATCTCTGACATGGCTAAGGGGTTAAAGAAAGAAGTTGAGAGTTTTTCTCTTTAAATTTTTTCAGAGAGAAGGTTTTGGTGAGTATCAATAACCTGGCTCCGTTATTTCTAGGTAACCTCCTGAGTGTTGAGTATTCGTGCTTGAATTTTATGTGATTTTATGTATTCCGTTCTATATGTTGATGATGAACCTGAATTATTGGAGATCGGGCAGATATATCTTCAAAAATACTGGAATTTATGTGTAACAACAGTATCTTCAGCGCAAGAGGCATTATCATCCCTGAACATTTCAACTTTTGACATTATTGTATCTGACTACCAGATGCCTGAGATGGATGGGATATCTTTTTTAAAAACAATCAGGGATTCAGAACATTTTGTTCCATTTATTCTTTTTACGGGGAAAGGTCGTGAAGAAGTCGTTATTGAGGCACTGAATAATGGAGCTGATTTTTATCTGCAAAAGGGAGGCGAACCAAAGGCCCAATATACTGAATTGGTAAATATGATTCAGAAAGCCGTTGAAAAAAGACGTGCCGAACTAGAATTATTACGAGTGCATCATCAGTCAAAGATGATTATTAATCATCTTCCTGACCCGACATTTGTTATTAGTACTGATGGATATCTGATCGCCTGGAATCGTGCCATTGAAAAAGTGACCGGATATTCAGAACAGGAAATGTTAAGCATCAAATTGAGAGACTGTTCCCAGAGAATCTTTGGAATTCCCAGATTATCTCTTGCGGATCATATTTTTAATCCTGATTCCAGAATTCAGGAATGGTATGAAAATATTATTCATGAAGAGGATACCATCACCGCTGAGACAATAGTGTGCCTCGGATCAGGGGGTAAACGAAACGTATGGGTGAAAGCAAGCCCGCTTTATGATGAAAATGATCAACTCATTGGAGTCGTTGAAACGCTTCGTGATATAACTCTTATCAAACAAAATGAACTGGATCTTGCAAGGAAGTCCCGTGCTTTGGATGAGAGTGCCCGGACACTTCAAAATATTATTGACTTTATTCCAGATCCTACCTTTGCGATTGATAATAATGGAACAGTCATCGCCTGGAACCGTGCAATTGAACGGATGACTCAGAAAAAGGCCATCGAGATCCTCGGTCACGGTAATCATGCATACGCAGAGCCGTTTTATTCAAAACGTTGTCCTACCCTCATCGATCTTGCCTTACAAGATCATCCTGAAATTCGAATAAAATACGATTTTATCAAAAATGAACATGATCACCTGATTGCAGAAGTCCATAATGACCAGATTTATGTTGGAAAAAGAGCTTTTTTATGGGCAATAGTTGCCCCATTGTATGATGGCGATGGAAATATATCCGGAGCTATTGAATCCATCCGTGATATAACGGAAAAAAAGGAGTTGGAACTGCAACTCAGGGAAAAGGTAGAGGATCTTGCCTCTTCATATGAGGAGATAGCAGCTCAGAATGAAGAAATTCGCACCAGTTTTGATGAAATCGAAAAGCAAAAAAGTTTACTTGAAATTAGTGAAAAGCGATTCCGAAGTTTTATTGAACACCTTCCGGATGGTGTCATCATTCATCGGGATGATGCGATAAGTTATGCGAATCCTATGGCCTGTCAGATTCTTGGATATGACAACCCCTCTTGCCTAATGGGAAGATCTCCTCTTCATATTGTTCATCCAGAATGCCGAGAAAAGATAAATGATCGCATTTCCAGGGCAGCTGAAACAAAACACCCATTCATCGAAGGAAAATTTTTACGGATGGATAGTACTGAAATCCCTGTGGAAATTGCAGAAATTCCTGTGTATATTGATGATTCCATGTCTGTGATGACCATTTTCAGGGATATTACAGAGGAGTACGAACGAAAAAGTGCTCTTCGTCAGGCTCAGAATAAGGTTAAAATCCTCTCATCAATAACCCAGCATGACATTAAAAATGAACTTGGAACAGTCATGACCATTCTTGATCTTGTCAGTTCAGGTGATATTCCACAAGAGGAAGCGGAATTGATAAAGAGGGCCATTGATCCCTGCACGAATATCCTCGAGCAATTAAAAACCACCTTTGAGTATCAAACGATAGGAGTAATGGAACCCGGATGGTTTACCTTGAGTTCTCTTGGATTTCAGGCTGCACGGCATCATAAGATCCATACCTCGTTCTATACTTTCAAAGGTGAAGATGCCCGGATTTTTGCCGATCCTCTGATATCAAAAGTATTTGAGAACCTTATAGATAATTCACTTCGTCATGGGAAGAATGTCAGCCAAATCAATTTATATGGAGCGAGGGGATTACACAATCTGAAAGTTGTTTATGAGGATGATGGTGTTGGTATTTCCTATGATGACAAAAACAGGATCTTTGAAGAAGGTTTTGGTAAGAACACTGGGCTTGGGTTATTTCTCATAAAGGAAATTCTTGCCATGACAGGGATCTCGATTTGTGAATGTGGTGAACCTGGACAGGGAGTCAGATTTGAAATGAATATTCCTCAGGGAAAATGGGAATAATCGTATTTCAAAGATCCAATCCCAAAATAAACTTGGTTTTTCGTATGAAGAAAGGTGCAGGAACTGTCGTTATAAAATGAGTATTCTTGGGCTTATCTTTACATCGAGTTACATTTTATTAAATGAATCCTCTAATTATTTTAAAAAGTTTAAGATTATGCAATAATTATTGTTACGTGGAAATATTACCGAAACGAATCTCTTCTCATTCGTCTTAAAAATTTTTTGGATATTTATGTGAATATTCATTATTTTTTTGAAATATCGATCTGATAAACTGAACACACCTCACCTTTAATTATCGATGAGATCTTATACTCTCATACTCACGATATTTCCCTGTCATTCTAAATATTCAACAAATACTCCCTGAATGAGGATAACTGAATATCTATGTCTGATGAAAATAATAAATCGCCACTGGTTTCGGTGCTTTATGTTGACGATGAGGAAGACCTCCTCACCATAGGAAAGCTCTTCCTTGAACGTACCGGTCTTTTTCGGGTTGATACTTTGACATCTGCAAAAACTGCCCTCTCTTCTTCTTCCATAGAGACCTATGATGCCATTGTCTCTGATTACCAGATGCCGGTGATGGATGGTATCGAATTTCTAAAAACAGTCCGGGAACAGTATGATGATATCCCGTTTATTCTCTTCACCGGCCGGGGTCGCGAAGAGGTCGTGATAGAAGCAATTAATAACGAAGCTGACTTTTATCTTCAGAAAGGAGGGGAACCAAAGTCGCAATTTGCCGAACTATCCCATAAAATCAGGCAGGCGGTACGGAGAAAACAAGCGGAAAAATCAGTCCGTGAGTCGGAAAAGCGGGTGTCGGATATCATAGACTTCCTTCCGGATGCCACATTTGCCATTAACCAGAAAGGAGAAGTAATTGCATGGAACCGGGCTCTTGAAGAGATGACGGGGGTTCCTGCAGTCAGTATTCTTGGGAAAACCCATGATGACTATGTCACTGCTTTTTATTTCTATGACCGCCCGCTCCTTATTGACCTTATTTACGAACCTGATGAGACTATAGAGATGCATTATCCCACACTTTTTAGGGATGGCTCATCTATTACTGCCGAGACAGAAAATGCCCGGAAAAATGGGGAAATATTTTATTTAACGATAAAGGTCAGCAGGTTATACAACCAGGAGGGTGTTATCACCGGGGCGATAGAAACGGTCCGTGACATCACCCCCCTGAAAAATACCGAACGGGAACTCTTTACAAGTGAGCAGCGGTACCGCTCGATCATTCATGATCAGACCGATTTTATCGCCCGGTTTACATCCGATGGGACGATTACCTTCATCAACGAAGCGTATCGTGATAATTTTGCCCCTTTACTTGACCTGAAAGATGTTGAAGGGAAAAATATCCGCGACCTGATGCAGATCAAGAATTATTCTGCAGTTGAGGAGTTTCTTCGTTCACTTTCTGTTGATACACCTGTACGGGAGATGGAACGGGAAGTAACCGGGACCGACGGAGAGAAACACTGGCAGTTATGGACCGTCAGGGCTTTATTTGATGAGAAGGGCACTCCTGTTGAATACCAGGTATCAGGAAAGGATATTACCCGTCGGAAAAGGGACGAAGAAGAGATACATGCAGCATATGAAGAATTAGCAGCATCTGAGGAATCATTGCAGAGCTCCTACCAGGAGCTTCTTACCAGTAAACAGGCTCTTGTTGACAGCGAATTCCGGCTCCGCTCCCTAATTGACAATACTGAGGAGTCTGTCTCCATGATTGATGAGGAGGGCCGAGTCATCGAATGGAATCGGAGTTCTGAAATGATATCCGGGATCCCGAAAGAAGTAGCCCTTGGAATGTATATCTGGGATCTCACCCTCCGGATGGCACCTGCAGAGCACCAGGATGCAGAGCATAGAAACGCAATAAAAGAAGCATTACAATCCTCGCTCAAAACAGGGGTACCGGTCTTCCCCGGACCACAGATTATTTCTGGCAAACGCCCGGACGGGACGACGATTATTACCCGCCAGAGGATCTTCTCCATGAAAACGGTTCGGGGATACCGGTTTGGGTCCATTTCTCATGACATCACTGAAGAAGTACTGGCAAAAGAGGCACTCAAAGAGAGCGAGGAGCGGTTTCGGGGGATAGCAGAACGTTCTTCGGATCTGATTCTGGTGTTCGATCATCGTCTGTGCGTTACCTATGCCTCTCCAGCAGCACGGACAATTCTTGGGTATGAACCTCACGAACTGCTGGGAAAATCATATGAATTCGCGATTCAGAATTTCTTTGAGCAGGGCGGCGATGTCATATCACATGATGCGAAAGAGGTTTTGAATGGCGAATCAAAAGGAAAGAGAGTGTATGAGCGAGATATCCAAATCATCAGGAAAGACGGGACCCGGGCATACGTTAGCATTCATGCCGTACCAATATTTCAGGATGGAGTATTGACCGGTGCCCAGGCATCAATACGTGAAATACTTCCGGAAGAGGATGATCGGGAGGAAAATAGGTGATATATCCGTTTATTCCAAAAAGCATCCTCTCAGAAAGCGATCGGTTCTCATTGATCCGGGTTTCGGGGAAAAAGGTTCTGGCTCATCTTAAATGAAATCAGAAGATAATATAATTTCTAATCCCTGGGTATCTTTCTCCACCCGGTTGAGGGAATGGATATCTCAAATCTCGCTCCACTCCCAAACTCTCCTGTCTCAATGATTGAAATGTCAGTAATTGTAAGGATATCCCTGCACAAAGCCAGTCCAAGACCGGTATTCCTTCCATATCCTCTCTCAAATATCCTCTCCTTTTCTTCCGGAATTACTCCAACCCCGTCATCCTCACAGATAAGCACCAGGTTGGATGCTTCTTCTTCATAAAACCGGATTTTCGTTATCGTTTCACCATACCTGACCGCATTCTCAATCAGATTATAGATGATCTTCACTAGGAGCGGATCAGCAAATACCTCAATGTCTTCAGATATATCATTCTGTATGATAACCGATCCAAGATGAACCTGTTCTGATGCATCAAGAGTGGTCTTTCGTATATTCTTCCAGATGGGGGATTTCACTCCAATATCCTCATATTGCTTTGTAAACTGGATTATTGAGTTAATCCGTTCCGCAACAGATACGGCTTTTTTTGCTAACTCATACTCTGGAGAATCCTTCAGAGTTTCATCCAAAATGGTTAGATATCCAAGGAGTGCAACCAGCTGATTATTGATATCATGCCTTGTAATTTTTGTCAGAAGGTTTAGTTTCCGGTTTGCAAGTAATACTGCTTCTTCTGCCTTTTTTATCTCGGTGACATCGTGGAGAATTCCTTCAATGCCGATAATATTTCCATGAATGTCCCGGTAGAACTGACAGCTAACGGTTACCTGATGGATATTTCCATGTTTGTCAACGAGAGAAGTTGGAAAATTTGTAACTTTCTCATCTTTTTGAAGGAGCTCTAAAAGTTTTTCGCGCTCACCTGGATTAGAATAGAACATATGAGAGATATTACAGCCAATCATCTCATCAGCCGATGAAAATCCTGCAAGTCTGACTCCGGCAGGACTTATCATGATCAGGTTGCCAGAAAGGTCTGCTCTATAGACCAGATCCTGCATATTTTCAATAATCGTTCGGTACTGTAATTCACTCTCTTTCAATGCGGTTTCTGCTTTTTTCTGTTCCGTTACGTCAGTGAGAACAGCCAGGGTTGTATCCTTCAATCGTCCCGCAAGTGACGCTGATCGGACTTCAAGCCATCTCCGCTCACCTGAAGGGATAGCAACTTCAATTAAATAAGGTTTAATAGATATTCCCTGGTATCTGAATCCGATGTTTTGTATCAGGAGATCGTGATATTCAGGAGTTGCAAATGAAAGGACTGATGTTCCGATGATCTCTTCAGGAGGTTTTCCCATCAACCGGGCCCCTTCATCATTGACATAGACAATGGTCTCCCCTTCATAAATGATGACGTAATCAGGAAGCTGATTGAGTAACTGATTCATCTCCTCTTCAGTAGATTTTAATTTGGTCCGTGTTTCCTCCAAATCTGCTATATTCTCGATTGAAATAAGACTTTTCCTGGTTCCGGGAATAGTGGTGATACATACCATTCCATCCTTGGTTTCACCATTTTTCAAAACATAGGTAAATGCATAGTTCTCTAAAAGAGCGGAGAGGTTTTTTTTCTGCAGAGTATAATATTCTATCATCCGCCCCCGATCTTCATCCGCAATCAGGTCAGGCCATTGTAATTGTCCGATTATCTCTGAGCGGGTATATCCGAATACCTGTTCAAACTCTTTATTCACATCAGATATCACCATATCTTCATTCAGAATCAGCATGGGGATACCTGTTTTATCAAATATGGTTTTATACAGGATCTCTATCTGTTTTCTTTCAGTAATGTCCCTGAATATACCTTCAATCCCAAGATAATTCCCTTGATGATCATAATAATAGTGGCTGCTGGTCAGGACTGTTATCGGGGTTCCGTCTTTCTTTTTCAGCTGAACCTCATAATTGGTGACCGAACCATGTTCTTTCATATCCCTGAGGAAGGTTTCCCTGTCCTGGGGGTTCAGATACAGAGTCTCCGCAATTTTTTTACCGATTAATTCAGACAGGGACTCGTACCCTAACACCGTGATTACAGAGGGACTGATGAGGATAATATTCCCTTCAGAATCAGACCGGTAGAAGACATCTTGTATATTTTCAAAGATGGTGTGGTATTCAGTCTCAGCAATAACTTGGTCTGTGATGTCAATTGCTGATGCAACACTCCAATCAGTACCGGGGATCATGGCTACATTATTAATGCAGTACCGCATCTTTCCAAACCGGTCAACAAATCTGAATGGATAGACAGGCGGTGGAGATGTAGGATTGGCTCGGCGTAAGCGATGGTACTCTTTCATCTTAATGAGGTCTTCAGGCATGATGAAATCAGTCCAGCACATCTTCCCCTCCAGTTTCTCTTTTGAATATCCTGAAAGTTGGACAAATTTTTTATTGGCGTATACGATGGTATTGTCAGACTCCACTACCAGGATAATCGTCCCGGTATTGTCAAAAACCGCCCGGTGGAGATTCTCTGATTCATTGAGTCTGATCTCCATCTGCTTTCTTTCGGAAATATCCCTGAATAACCCTTCAATCCCGAGGCAATTACCGGTATTATCATAATATCTATGACTGCTGGTCAAAACCGTAATCGGGGTTCCATCTCCTTTTCGGAGTGTTACTTCGTAATTTTCCACCTTTCCGGTCTTTTCAATCGCTGTAAGAAAGACTTTTCTGTCTTCTGGGTTATAATATAGTGCATCAGCAACGTTTTTTCCATAATATTCAGTATTGTCCGGATATCCAAGGACCGAAGTTGCTGATGGGCTCGTAAGAATTATTTTACCTTCTTTATCGGTCTGATAATACACATCCTGCATATTCTCAAGAATTCTCCGGTATTTTTCCTCACTCTCTCGGATTATTTCCTGGTTACGTTTGAGTTCTTCAAACTGTGCCTGTAGTTCTTCCTGGGTGGTGGTAAGCTCCTCATTGGCCGCCTGTAACTCTTCTGCATACCGTTTCTGGTTCGTAATATCAACGAGGGACGCAACACTGTTATCGCTTCCTGGAATGATATCTACATGGACGATGCAGGTATGGACTGATCCATCTGCTTCATTATGGGCCCGGCATTCATACACCGTCGGAGCCAGGGAGGGATCCTTCCTCCTGATATGATGATACTCAACCATTCGTTTTACATCATCTTCATCAATAAATTTCGTCCAGCTTAATTTTTTTTCCTGTTCAGCAATCGGAACACCGGTGAGTTTTTCCCATCCTGAGTTTGCCCGCAGAATGAGAGTGGTCGGGCCGATAATAATCGAAGCTGCCCCGGTATTTTCAAATACTGCCCTGTACAGACTTTCAGACTGTTTCAGTTCTTCTTCTACCTGCTTTCGGTCTGTAATATCTCTCCCAAGCGATTGATACTCGATGAGGGTTCCTTTTTCATTAAAAATTGCATGGTCACGCCACCGGTGCCAGCGGAGACTGCCATCAGGCATACGTATCCGGTGCTCAATCTCTCCAACTGGTGAGTCCTGGGTGAGTAAGGCAAAATGGGTGTGGACTTTTTCCCGGTCGTCTTCAGGAATATCAGGAATGAATCGCTGCCCTATGATCTCCTCTCTTTTTATTCCAAAATAGTTGCAATACGCCTCATTTACAAATACGGTGATGCCACCGGGAGTAAACCGGCAGATAAATTCCGACTGTGTCTCAACTACCTCACGGTACCGCTGCTCACTCTCCTTGAGTTCAATGCCGATATTGCGCCGCTGAACGGCAAGTTTCATTTTATGCGTTAATTCGACAAACTGGGGTTTGGGATCTCCGCCCTTCTGCAGGTAATAATCAGCCCCGTCATTTAAGGCCTGAATGACCACTTCTTCCCTTCCTCTTCCGGTAAACAGAATAAAGGGGATCTCTCCTAATGTACTTCGGACCTCTTTTAAAAATTCAAGCCCGTTCATAACCGGCATCTCGTAATCAGAGAGGATAATGTCAAATGAAGTGTTTTTTAAGAGCTCTACGGCTTCTACCGCCGAATCACGAAGTTCAACCTGAAATTCTCCGGTTCGCTCAAGAAAGAGTTTCCCTAATTCGAGGAGTGTGAGGTCATCATCAACATACAGGACTGAGATCATGAAAGTTCCTGATATAGAGTAATATAGAACGTGAAGAGTATAATAATGATTGTGGGAATAAGAGGGGGAATTTCATATATCAAATACCTTGGATTTATCATCGAAGAAAAAGGGGTATTATGAGGCATGCACACAAATCACACGCTATTGCTCTCCCTACACCAATACGTAAACCAATACCTATACCTTCTAGTTAAACCGTTGATGGATCCTGGTTTTTATACTGATTCAACAATATTTATTGATCATCCGGTTTAAATGAAAATAAGCCGGATCCCTTCTTTTCTACCCCCCCCATTTCCACTCCAGCCCGCCATGCTCCTTTTGGTACCCGTATCTCAAACCGTGCTCCCGTTCCAGGAGTTCCACATTCCCGGATGGAAAGCCCGGTAATTGCCAATATATCTCTGATTAAAAATAACCCCATTCCGGTATGTTTTCCAAATCCCTTCTCAAATATTTTCTCCTTCTCATCAGAAGATATGCCTGCCCCGTCATCACGATACACGATGATGAGGTCAGATCCTTCATACATCAGCGTAAATGAGATCACCGTCACCTGCTTTCCATGCCTGATGGTGTTATCGATGAGATTGAAGAAGACTTTCTGAATGAGAGGATCTGAATACACCATGACCTTTCCTGTCTCTATGGTTATCGTGATATCAGGAAGAGCCATCTCCCTGACTACGAGCGTGATAATGGTGTCAAGCTCAAACCACTCCGGAGCATGGACTCCGATGTCCTGGTAGTACCGGGAAAATTCTATCTGGTGACGAATAATCCGAAGTCCATCAAGGGTTTCGCGAATTAATTCCTGTGAGGCAGTATCCTCTATGGTATCCTGTGCCAGTTCAAGAGTAAGAAAGATTTCAGTTAGGGTGTTTGCAATATCATGGCGGGAGATGGAAGAGAGGATATTGAGTTTCTTATTTGCAAGCTGGATAGCCTTTTCCCGCTGTATTCGCTCGGTGATATCCGTTCCAAGACTGATAATTCCGGTAGTTCTGCCATCGGTTTCCTGAAGCACAAGGTTTGTCCAGAGAACAGAGTGCTTTTGGTTATCTTTGGAAACAATTGAGTTCTCAAGCTGTGGGGGTACCTTTTCCTCCTGGATATATTGGACGAAGGTATCCCGTACATGCTCTTCAGGAGGGGTAAATGAAGAAAACCAGTCTGCACCCAGGATTTCATCTTTGTCACATCCGATAACCTTGAGGAGGTGGTTGTTTCCGAACACTACCTTCCCATCACGGTCCAGTATCACGACTATGAGTGGGATCTTCTCTATCATCTCACGGTACCGGCGTTCAGATTCCCGGAGTTCATCCTGGGCTTTTTTCCGGATGGTGATATCATGGAGAAGGATGAGCATAACCTTCCCGTATGGTGCAAAATACAACTCAAATGTCCTCTGGGATCCGTCTTTTGCGCTTATTTGGTAGACATGGGGTTCAGGTTCCTGGATCTGCCTGTCTATTTTCCAGGCCAGATCCTGCCACATATGAAAGGCATCTTCCTGATCAGATGGATCTGGTAAGAAAACCCGGATGACGGTCTGCATGTCCGGAATATCGTTCAGAGTAAATCCAAGTGATCTGGTCACCTGTGGATTGATATAGGCGATGGAATTATCCTTGTTGACAAGTATCATCCCAAGCGGGGTAATCTCAGTGATAGTGCGAAACTTCTCTTCACTCTCCTGAAGATCTGCTTCAAACGAGGTCCTGACTTCCAGTTCATTTTTAAGAAGGATGTTCGTCATATCAAGAGCCTCAGATTTTTCCAAAACCTGAACCTCCAGTTCTGAAATTTTATTTTCCAGGTTTTTATCCGGTTCTGATGCCTGCTTCGAAGTAATCAGAAGAAGAATTGCACAGCAGATGATGAGTTCTCCGATGATATGAACAGACAGACCGGTATAGAGGAGATCCGGATTCCACCCAATAAATTGCCCCGAAAGCAGGGTAAGGCATCCGATGCTTCCGATAATGATGGCATATCTCTTCTGTTTTTCAGAAGCATGACACAAGATACCGGCAATCAGGATAAAAATGAGGAGAAGATCTGGAAAAAAAGTAAGGTATGGTACAAAATCCATGAGCGGTATCCTTATATGTATCTGTTAGGAAGAGAAGTGAACAGGATTCTCATGATAAACATGAGTCAGCCTCCTGATAGGATGAGATCCCTTTATTCAGGATAATTCTCCTATTGTCTTTCTTTCCCTGATATGATTTATTTTTCTGTTTCGTATGGTTCATGCCAGACGTTCAGGATGGTTCGGTAAATAATGCGATATCTATTAATGATTCTGAAGCTATATGGCTAATTATTCATATCTGTTCAGGACAATTCAGACAATATATCTGATAACGGGGGGGTTGAATGGCGCTAACAAATTTTTTAGGTACTGAGACGGATTTATACAAACATCCGGACTCCTCTGTCTCTGTTCTGTATGTCGATGACGAGAAGAGTCTTCTTGAGTCTGGGAAGAGGTATCTGGAGAGTTCTGGTCCGATAACAGTTGATACGCTGACTTCAGCAGAGGAGGCTCTGGCATTACCTCATCTGCATACCTATGATGCCATCGTCTCTGATTACCTGATGCCGGATATGGATGGTCTTGTGTTACTCCAGGAGATCAGGGAACGATTCGACATCATGCCCTTTATCCTCGTTTCTGAAAAGGGAAGGGAAGAGGTCATAATCAGGGCCATTGAGTACGGTGTGGATTTCTATATTCAGAAAGGAGAAGATTCAAGGGCACTATTTGAAGAGATATCTGATAAACTCATGAAAGCGGTTCAGCGAAGGAGAGTATTTTCTGACCAGATACCGGCTGTTGAGAAGGAGATACGGGGGCAGTATGCCGAGCTTAAAACATTGAAGAACTCATTAGAGGAGAGTGAAAAAAAGTTTAGAAACATTGTTGAGACCTCTCCTGATGTAATATGGGATACGGACCTTGACGGATTCGTAACATATGTCAGCCCCCAGTGTTGTTCAATCTCCGGATATACTCCGGAAGAACTGGTAGGGAGAAATTTGCTTTCCATCCTTACTCCGGAAGGAATGGAGATGATGAGGGAGGTCCTCAAAGAGGGAAAGACGAGAAAACCAGGCCTTTTTTCCTTTGATGTCCCTGTTCTTCATAAGGATGGAAGTCAGCGTATTCTCAATATCAGATCATTTCCCCTTGAGGATAAGAGCGGTAACCGTGTAGGATTTCGTGGTGTCTCGTCTGATGTAACCGAATTATTCGGGATGATGAAAGAACTCAGGGCATCTGAGGAACGCTTCAGATTAATGGCTGAACGTTCTTCTGATCTGATTGTGATCCTCGATGATCGGCTCTGTGCAACCTATATCTCCCCGTCTGTTTTTGCAATCACCGGATATTTGCAGCAGGAACTTGTTGGAAAATCAACTGAAGATGCTGCTTCACTCCTCTTTCCGATGGATATCGAGGAGTTTAAACACATCATTCGAACATTGCAGGAAAAAGAATCAGTCGAGGATGTGAACATCCGCATTCTGACAAAAGATGGAAGATCAGTCTTTGTGAACCTGTATGCGACCCCGATTGTAAACAACAATCTCCTGACCGGTGCCCAGGTTTCGATGCGGGTCATTACCTCGGTGAAAGAGATAAAGGCTGCTCTGTATAAGAGTGAAGAAAAATACCGGGTGCTTGCAGAAAATGTTCATGACGTTATCTGGACATGCGATGAAACGATGCACCTGACCTATATCTCCCCGTCCGTCACCCGGGCTCTTGGTTTTACGCAGGAACAGGCACTAAAGATGAAACTGGAAGATTTCTTGGCGCCTGAATCAATGCAGGTATTTCAGACGTTTCTGGAGCAGGGACAGGATCTTTTGAAAAACGGAATTCCGGTTCCCCATAAAATGGTTCTGGAACTGGAGTTTAAAACCAAAAATAAACCCTCAACCTGGGCGGAGATGATGATCTCAACTGCGTTTGATGCAAATAAAAAATTTACCGGTTTTGTCGGGGTTACGAGGGATATCACCAAAAGGAAAGAGGCAGAAGAGCTCCTTCGGAAGAGTGAGGAAAAATTTCGGTCTTTTGTGGAGAATGCCAATGATATCGTCTTTTCTCTGACACCGGATGGCATCATCACCTATATACCGGATAAATGGACGACCATATTTGGATACGAGAATAATGAGGTAATCGGATGTGACGCATCGCGTTTTATCCATCCTGATGATTATCCCCGGATTTTTGCCAGTATTACCCAAAAAATTATTGAGGGAAAGGAGAAAGCTGTTGTTGAATGCAGGTTACTGTATAAAGACGGGTCATGGAAGTGGCATTCGCTGAATATCTCACCAGTTCTGGACGAAGAAGGAAATGTTATTCTTCTCCAGGGAATATCCCATGACATTAACGAGCGGAAACGGAATGAAGACGCCATAAAGAAAGCAAACCGGCAGCTGAGTCTTCTGACGGGAATAACACGGCATGATATCCTCAATAAAGTATCAGTTATTTACGGATTTTTAGAGCTGATGGAGAAGGGACTTCTGGACCCATCCACTACAGAGTATTTCTCAATCATATGTAACGCCACCCGTGATATCCAGACCCAGATTGAATTTACCCGTATCTATGAGGAACTCGGTTCTCATGAACCTCAATGGATACTTCTTGATCTGGTCATCCCCCGTTCTCAGGTTCCCTCTTCCGTCACCCTGAATACAGATATTCAGGGAATTATAATCTTTGCCGACCCCATGCTTGAAAAAGTCTTTTTTAATCTGCTCGATAACTCTCTTCGTCATGGGGAAACGGTCTCTGAGATACGTGTCTCTGCCCGAAAGGAAGGAGATTTCCTTATCGTGGTATGGGAAGACAATGGGGTTGGTATTGCAGATAATGAGAAAGAGAAGATCTTTGAACGGGGATTTGGAAAGAATACCAGTCTTGGCATGTTCCTTGTCAGGGAGATTTTGTCCCTGACCGATATCAGGATCACAGAAAACGGAAAACCGGGAACCGGAGCACGGTTTGAAATGAAAATCCCCCGGGAGTCATACCGGGCTATCCTGAATAACGTAACTTAGTCCTTTTGAAATCTGAATAATCCATGCGGGACCACAATTTCAAACCGTGCCCCAATTCCTGGTTTTCCTGTTTCACGAATCTCAAGTCCGGTGATTGAAAGAAGTTCTCTAACCAGATACAGGCCCATCCCGGTATTCTTTCCATATCCGTGCTGAAAGATTCTCTCCTTTTCTTCTTCTGGAACTCCTATTCCATCATCGGCGTAGACAATAATGATCTTTTTCCCCTTTTTTTCTGTTGTAATCCGGATGGCAGAGATAGTGGTCCCATGCCTGACGGAATTTTCAAACAAGGTTGAAAAGACCTTCTGAATGATGGGATCTGTAAATATCTCAATATCCGGAGAGATCGAAATGTCAGCCGTGATATCTCCTAAGGAAACCTTTGATCTCGCTTTATCTACAATACGAAAAAGGTGCATCCACCGGCTGGAGAGAGATCCGAAATCCTCACATTCCCTCGTAAATTCGATGGTATTTTTCAACGTCTCCCCTGCAGTAAGGGCATTGGTGATGTATTCCTGTTGATCTGGTGTCAAATCCGAATCAAGTACCAAATCCAGAGATACGGTGATGATATTTAAATCGTTGATAATATCATGCCTTGTTATTCCGCTCAGAATTTTGAGTTTTTGCAATGCTTCAAGGAGTGAGTATTCAAGTCTCTTCCGCTCACGAATGTCCCGGATGATAATGAGATCTGCCGAAGCACCCTGATATGATATCAATGCCCCATTTACTTCTATTAGAATCTCTTCTTGATCGTTTCGAAGCAGACTGGTTTCATATATCCTGGGCAATGGTTCTCCTGCCAGTCTTTTCTTTATAATCTCTGCTATCTCTTCCTGCTTATCAGGGGGGAACAGTGTCCGAAAGTCTCGTCCGGTGAGATCATCAATCGTACTCCCGATCATTCGTGCAAATGCTTCATTTAAAAAAACGAGGTGGAAGTCCTGAACAATAACGATCCCGTCCAGGGCATTGTCGATGACATTGCGGTATTTCTCCTCACTTTCTTTCAGAGCGGTCTCATTCTGTTTCCGCCCGGATATATCACGGATGGTGCTGATGAGAAATGTCTGACCCTCCAGGGCAATTATATCAGCAGAGATAGATACCCAAAACGACTTTCCTGATTTAGAATGGGTAACCGTCTCAAATCCCTCAACTCTTCCCTGTTTTTTGATGAGTTCGATAAATTGATCCCGTTCTTCCTGTGAACTCCACAATTCAAGTTCTATTGTGTTCCTGCCTATCAATTCCTCATATGAATATTCCAGGTTCAGGGATAATGCATCATTGACTTCAATGATCCTCCCACTATCAAGGTCTGAAATGATGATGGCATCCGGACTGGAAAGAAATAATGTTGAATACTTCTCCTGGGATAACCGAAGAGCCTTCTCTGTCTCTTTGACTTCAGTTATGTCCCTGATGGATTCAATGGCACCAATCACGGTCCCTTCTGCATCGGTGAGGGCTGTAGCCATTCCCCAGAGGACCTTTTCCATACCTTGTGGTCGTGCATTCGCTGTTTCACCAACCAGGATTCTCCCCTCATACCGGAGATCCTGGTACTTCCTCTCGATCACCTCATCAGGGAGGAGTGAGAGATCAATCAGAAGAGGTCTCCGCTCTCCATAGAAGGGTATGGCGTACTCATAGTCTCCTTTTCCCAGCATATCTTCTGCCAAAATCCCGGTCATCTCCTCCATGGACCGGTTCCATGCAATCACCTTCCCTTCCCGGTCGATGGCAAAGGTAGCATCTGGTAAAAAGTTGATGATATCAGACTCACGACGTTGTAATTCCAGAATTTTCTCTGTTGCAATCTTCTGTTCGGTAATATCTGAAAAGATCCCCAGGAGATATAACTGTCCCTCTAATTCCAGAGTTGAACTATGAATTCTCACCGGTAATATTCTCCCGTCTTTTCGTAATAGGGGGATATCCTGGTAGGATTCTATAGTGCCTTTTGCCATCTGATCAAATATCTCCCTGATACGGGGATACTCATCAGGAGGATGGATATCCTGGGGTGTCATCCCTACGAGTTCATCACAGGAGTATCCCAGCATCAGGCATATTGCCTCATTTGCAAAGATAAATCGCCGGGTTTTCCCATCTGCCATGAGAATTCCGAAGGGAATATTCTCAAGTAAGGTCCGAACCCGCTGTTCTGAAACCTGAAGAGCTTTTTCAGCCTTTTTATGGGCGGTGATATCTGTCCCGATCTCCATTCTGACAATTCTTCCGTCGCTCCACCGGATGGCCCGGTCCCGGCAGTTATACCATCTCCCGGTCACAGGACTCTGAAACTCCCATTGATACAATCCTGTCGGGCCGTTTTCATCTACCAGAAGATGATTGGTGCAGAAAGGACAAGGGCTATCCCGGCCGTTTTGCATGTACTGGTAACATTTTTGTCCGGTTAATGGCCCTAAATGCGCTTTTAACCGGTTATTTGCATATAGCATCTCATAGGTGTTCATATCGGCAACATATACAAGATCATCCATACTGTTGAGGATGGTATAGAGCTGTGCCTGAACTTCTTCAATGAGTATCTCGTTCTTTTTCTCAGACGATCCAGACTTTTCTGCAGAAATTTGATCTTTTGTATCTTCATGATACAGCTCCCCTGACCCGGCTTCTGTGCTATGTGAAACCGTGATATTGTAGTGTTTCCTGATCATATTCAGGACTTTTTCAGACTGGAGCCATCGTTGATCCAGTTCGGTGACCAGCTGATCAATCCGGTGGACCTCATTATCGATGATATCGGCAGTATTTGTATCCTCAAGCATTGATGCAGTAGCCATGATAATTGCGAGCGGATTCCGTATCTCATCATTCAAAATGGCTAGAATGGCCAGGTTTTTTTGAATCTGCTCCAATGCACTCTCTTTCTCATGCTCAAGCCGGTTCTTTTCGGTAACATCATAGCCCTGGGCGATAGTTGCGAGGGGAGTCTGACCATCCGGAGTATACAGGGTCGCAGAATTCCAGAGCAGGGTCCGGATGGCTCCATCTTTCCTCATAATGTCGATTTCTGTCGTTTCCCATCGGACACCGTCCAAAGTGGTCTGTAGCAGCCTCATGGTTCTGTCAGCCGTATCCGAAGGGAACAGGATCCGAATTGACTGACCAATCAACTCTTCAGCAGGTCTCCCAATAAGAAGCTCAAAAGACCGGTTTACTCTTTTGATATGAAATGAGGGATCCCAGATGATGATCGGGACATTTGCGTATGCAATAAGGTTTTCAAGGTATTCGTTCGTCTCCCTGAAAGACTCCCTGGATAGTGTCAGGGCTGCATTCTGGTTTTTCAGTTCCTGCTCAGTCTGCAATAACTGTTCATAGGTGACATTCAGATCTGCATTGCTTTTTTGAATCGTTGAAATTAGAGATTCCCGTTCTTCTTCTGCCTGTTTTCGTTCGGTAATATCCCTGACAACCGCCCAGAGGAATTGCAGGGTTCCATCAATGGAATATGAGGCATAGGCCTGGAGTTCAACTGGGAAGATCTCCCCGTTCTTCCTGATATATTCCTTCTCAAACAGGCCTGAGTAGCCATGAAAAAAGAGACGTTTTTTCCAGATCTCCTCTTGTTCCCATGTTCGCCATTTTTCCGCTGTGATCACATAAAAACTATCCAGCGCCTTTAATTCTTCAAGAGTATATCCAACAATCGAACAATATGCCTGGTTTGCATCGAGAACACGCCCGGCCAGGTCAACCATTACAAACCCGTCAAAATTGCCTTCAAATATCTCCCGGTACCGTAGATCCTTCTCCTTCAGAGAGAGTTCTGCGATCTTCTGTTCGGTAATATCCTGAACAGTTCCCAGGGATGACAGGGGTTTTCCGGATGAATCATACTTTGTTTCACACCGCTCAAGGACAAATTTTATCCTGCCATCCGGCATGAGCAGACGATGCTCTATCTGGTATGGTGTTTTCTCTCGTACTGAAACAGAATAGGCCTCATCTACTGCTTTCCGGTCGTCAGGATGTATGGCATTTAAAAAAGCCTCATATGTTGCACCGAATTGTAAGGGGTCTAATTCAAATATCTCAAAGATGACATCTGACCATGAAAGACGGTTTGCAGGAATGTCCAGTTCCCAGCTGCCTGTCTTTGCGAGATGTTGCGCTTCACTCAGACGGCGTTCGCTCTTTTGTAATGCGTCTTCAAACCGCCTGCGGTCGGTGACATCCCTGCTCACCCCGATGAGAACGTCCTGGCCATCCCACGTCCCTCTTGAAACTTTGGTATCTACCTCGATCCGGGTTCCATCCTTTGCAATGATTGGGATGGAATTATCCGTCTCAGTTCCATCGACCAGTTTTTGATAGAGTCCGAGTGCTTCTTCTCTTTTTTCGGGGGCCAGAATGTCAAGAATACTCCTGCCGATGAGTTCCTGTCCTGCATAGGATAGTCTCTGCTCCGCGGCGGTATTCATTGCAATGATATCACCTTTCAGATCGATAACAAAGACAATATCATCGATAGAATGAAACAGGGTTCTGATATTTTGTGCACTCCTCTCTCTTTCTTCTTCGGAACAAAGCCGCTCAATTGCACTGCCGAGTTCCCTGCTTATTGAGATGAGTGTCTCCTTTTCCTCATCACTGATGAGATACCGCCTCATACTGGCAATATTTAATACACCGATAGCCTTTCCTTTTGAAATCAGGGGGAGTGTGGCAATAGAGCACAATCCATATTTCTGTGAACGCTCCGGGCTGACCTGGGCATAATTTTCGATAAAAAGCGGCTTATTTTTTATAAACATCGTGTTATAGGGCTCTTTATCGATAGAAACATTATCGACTTCAGCAATGAACTCTGCAGGGAGGTTTTGTGTATGAACAATATGGGCTGTCCGTGAACCAAGGTCAACGAAATATATTCCTCCCCCATCAAAGTTTAAGAGAGTTATCGACCTCTCTAGAACCTTTTCCAGAAGACCCGAGAGACTTTGAGCATTATTTACCTCTGTTATGATCTCATTGAGGATGCGAAGCATTGCCGCCCGGTGCTTAAGAGAGTCAGGTTCGGATTTCAGATCATTGACGGGAATTTCTCCCTTCCCTTTCTGCACCACTGATCTGATCTTCAGAGCAAGTAACGAGAACCTGAACTCCTCATTCCCCTCTTTCCAGGGATACATATCTGCACCATTCTGGTATACCTCATAGAGAGACAGCTCATTATCAGGACTGGCCAGAAGGATGAACGGGATATCTCCTGACTGTTTCCTGACTGCTTTTAAAAAGGAAATTCCATCAATACAGGGTTTTGAAAACCGGGATATGATAACATCATAGGTATGGGAGTTAATATTCTCCATGCCTTCCTGTACCGATGTACAGGTATGGACAGAGAACTCACCATTTTGCTCCAGGATTTGTTTTCCTCTGACAAGCAGGTCTTCTTTATTATCTACGTAGAGGATTGAAATCATGGTTTGAAGTGATCCTGAGTCAGTATCATTGGTATTCAAATCTTGGGGAGGTATACTCTTTTTGTACTGTATGAATGCCGAAGGTTATCGGGTTGGGGGCATAATTCAGATATCTTGTTCATTTCAGGTTGCTTAAAAGAATGTGGAAACCCTCAGTATTCGTCTTGATCATGTATCCCATTTTTATGATTATCGCATCTCTATTTCATATCTCATTAGTAATAGATTTACCTTAAAATCTGCTCTATGGCCTAGAAACTGGTGTAGAGAATATTTATTGCTCCTTCACCGGAGGTTAAAGGTTGGCTCTGGATTTATAAACTTTACTGGGGAAAAAGGCGGTGTTTGTTACACTCTTCAGTGAGATACAATATTTATCAATAGGCTATCAACAATCATCACGAATTCAGCATGGGCAAATACCTTATACTGCATAAAGTATTCAGAAGTTTTAGACTTGGTGAAGACATCCTGGAATTATACCTCATCCGAACTCATATACGTTGATTGCATCCCTAAAACTGGATTTTAATGGGCTTAATCGCTTTATCTGGTCTCGAATATAAATAAGGAACCTCTTTTAAGATAAAAAAATAAATTTTAGTCTCAATGCACATCCCCTTCTCCTTTTCAAAAAAACTCGGGCTATACTTTGCTATCTGTATGATACTCTTAATTCCAGCGGTAACTGGCGATTATCCTGAAATTGAGTCTCCGACAACAGATCAGTATCGGATTGGGGTCCTTCTCCCTGCATCAGGGGACAGTGCCATGGACTTTTATGAGACTCTGAACTGGACCGTTGCCGGTTTGGAAAAGGAAGGTGTTGGAACCATAGAACTCGTAGGTATTGATACCAGTACGGTTCCTACAAGAGAAGCAGCCCTGAAGATGCTTGCCGACCCTGATATCCGGGTGGTCATTGGTCCGGCAACAAGTGATGAGGTCTTTCAGATAGCACCTGATTTCATTGCTGCAAAGAAGATTCTCATTACTCCGTCGGCTACATCAGGAGAGGTTGCTGACCTGTTTGGAGAGTCAGGATATATCTGGCGGACAACTGGTGGTGACAGGATACAGACTCAGCTCATCATGGACCTTGTTGCTGAACGGGGAGCTCACACGGTATCTCTTATGTATGAAAACAACACATATGGGAAGACATTCGCAGATTGGGCGGAGTATTATGCAAATGAATCCGAAGTTGTGCATATCGAATCAGTGCCTTTTTCCCAAGAACTGGATATTTCCAGCCTTTTGAACAATATCATATCAAAAAAACCTGATTATCTGATTGTTGCAGCCAGAGGATCCATTGCTGCAGAGATTGCCCGCTTTGTTAAGGCACAAAACAGTACTGTACAATTATTCTTTACTGATGCTGGACGTTCAGATACATTTCTCACAACTGCCGGAGAATATGCGGAAGGGGCTGAAGGAGTAAGTCCTACAGCAGATAAAAAAACCGGATTTTTTGTATCCTACCAAAAAGCGTTTGGGAAGATGCCCTCCGATTATGCAGCTCTTACCAGGGATGCCCTGATTCTGGGGATTGCAGCTCTTGCAAGAATAGAGGCAAACCCTTCAGAAGAGCCTGGTGAGTCTTTGACATCAGTGGTTCAGGGGAGTGACATGGTAACTCCCTGGGATGATCAGGGAACTGCACAGGCAATAAGAATGATCCGTGGCGGATATCTCCCTGATCTCTCCGGTGCATCAGGAACGCTCGATTATGATACAAGGACCGGGACAGATCCCCTGACAACATGGTATGTTCACTGGAGGGTGGAGGAAGGTGAATTTCTCGCTGATTCGTACATCTCCGGATCAAGGGAAGACAGGAAGGAAACGGATAAGATAAAGCAGCCAATGCAGGATCTCTCTGCTTTTCTAAATAATATCGAAGATAAAAGAGCAGAAATATCCTTTGTGTATAACGGTGAGAAGGGGGATTTCGGATTTACTGACCAGGCATATCTGGGTATCCTGAGAATCAGGGATGACTTTAACCTGACCGTTCATGAGATATATACCGGAGATACCGGCGAGGAACCCGACCCGGTATTCAATCCATTAACCGGAAAGAAGGCCAGTGCTGTACTGATGCTTGGATCGTATATGGCTGAGTATGCAGAACGGGTAGCAGAGGAGTACCCTGATATTCCGGTCATGGTGATTGACGCTGATCCAATGTCGCTTCCCCATATCAGGACTGCTTCATTCTCGATGTACGGAGCCAGTTATCTTGCCGGAAGACTTGCTGGAGACCTGACAAAAACTGGACAGATAGCAGTAATTGCCGGGAGAAAAGCCCGGGTTATAGACAGTTTCACAGACGGGTTTGTAAAAGGTGCTACAGATGAAGATCCGACGATTGTGGTGAATATCACCTATATTGCTGATGATAACTCTGGATACCATCAGCCGGAGAAGGGAGCTGCAATTGCAATGGATATGTATCGAAACGGAACAGACATCATCTTCACGGTAGCAGGAGCGTCAGGTCTTGGAGCGATATCAGCAGCAAAAAAATCGCAGGATCTCAAGATTATCGGAGTTGATTCGGATCAGTCATATCTCGGGCCGGGAGTTGTTATCGCATCGGTGGTAAAGAACCTTGATCCGGTTGTATATTGGGAATTATCCGAAGCACTGAACGGGAGGTTTACACCCGGCCTTGTTGAATACAATCTTACCAATAATGGGTCCTCTTTAGCGATAAACCCAAGGTTTGGTGACTTTTCTAAAATAATAGAGAGCAAAATGAACGAAGCTGTTCAGCAGGAGATAAAGGCCGAATCTACCTGAAGCTCAGAGGATCCGGTTCATGAATATGTTCCATAACATTCTTTATTTTTGTTTTTTCTCGGTAACATCGACATTATTTACTTTTCTTCAAAAGAACGATTTTTCGAAATCTTTAGATCTACTGGATTTCGCCTTACCAAAACGGACTGATTCTGCATAAGCACGAATATCCGGATACATTCCGTTTATCCGTTCGGCAAGGTTCTTCCCTCCGAGCCGGTATGGGGCAGGACCAAGGAGCAGGATAGGTGACACGTTTCGCTCCGGAACCTGGTATAAGGTCTCACCGGTATCGATGCAGGAGAAAAATCCCTGGGGATCACCGATCTTTGGAATACCGGCCTCCTGCTCAGTCCCTTCTTTCGCATCTGAACCGGGAACCGAATGAGAAACGAGATTCCGGAAATCCTGCACACGTTTCATCACCTCCTCCCTTGTCATTCCATGGAGGAGAAAGAGCATCCAGGGATCTTCATCAAGCACCTCAGCAAGGAAGTACCATGCAGCAGCAACATGAATGCACGGATTCTGATCATCAGAGCAGTGACAAAAGGCCCGAACACTCCGGTACTGGTCGGGAATAAGAAATATTTCTTTCTTTTCCAGTGTATCCACAAGATCACGAGAGAATTCTCCGGTTATGAGTGATCCGGTCAGTGCAGCATCATGGGTAATCGTATCGATAACCGTATCCCAGACATCCGTGGAGAAACGAGGGAATAATAATCCTACGGGTCTGGCTGATGATCCAGTACAGAGAATACCCATACTCACCTCACCAGGACCGAACCGGATATTATTCCCAAACCCGTTCCTCGCACAATGCTTTCCCCGGCTGAGTCGTCCGTTCTCACCATAGTCCTCAAGGACCGAGACAAACCGGATTGTCCACCAGTTCTTGCCAACCGGCCCGTGCTGGCTCTGTAAGCGTATTTTTTTACTGAACGGGAGGGTGCCCGGAATCTGCCACCAGATCTTTCTCTTCATTCCTCCTCCTCCCCGGAGAGTACCTCATCACGGAGTGAGACGATATCCAGTAATTCCTCTGTTGACAGACTGGTGAGGAGATCCTCTCCCTGTGCCAGAACCTCCTGACCCAGAATTCGTTTCTCATTATTGATCCGGTCAATCTGTTCTTCAAGCGTTCCGGCGGCGATCATCAGATGAACCTGAACATTCTGCCGTTGTCCGATTCGGTACGTCCTATCTGTTGCCTGATCCTCAACTGCCGGGTTCCACCACCGGTCAACATGGAAGACATGGGTTGCAGCGGTCAGGTTCAGCCCGGTTCCCCCTGCCTTGAGCGATATCACAAAGAGTGATGGCTCTTTAGATGACTGAAACTCCCTGACCAGTCGTTCACGCTCTAGCCGGGGAGTCTTTCCGGTGAGGAGTGATACTGGCATTGAAAACCTCTGCCGCAGAATACCTGCAAGATACTCTGCAAACGTCGCATACTGGCTGAATATCAGGGCAGAATCTCCTTCTTCGCTGACCTCCTCCAGCATCTCGAGAAGGCGGGAGACTTTCCCTGACCGCTCGGGCAGAAATCCTCGATCATGGATGAAAAGACCGGGATGATTGCAGATCTGTTTCAGCCTGGTGATGGTCCGGAAGATAACTCCTCGTCGAGCAAGTCCGGTTACCGTCTCAAGAGACTGTGCCATATCTTCGACAACCGCCTGGTATAACGTCGCCTGTTCATGGGTAAGCGTGCAAAACACCCGTGATTCCATCTTCTCCGGAAGATCAGCAATCACCGCCTTATCGGTCTTCATTCGTCGCAAGAGGAACGGCCTGATAAGTAGACGAAGTTCAGTGGTTCCATGCCGGTCCTTTTCTGTTCCTGACAGATGACCATACCTTGACTGAAATGCATGCTGGGATCCCAGGTATCCGGGATTTAAAAAGTCCATGATTGACCAGAGTTCAAGAAGACGGTTCTCCACCGGTGTTCCGGTCAGGGCAATCCTCCGGTCAGCAATCAGCTCCCGAATCGCCTGTGACTGGAGGGTATTCGGATTTTTTATATTCTGGGCCTCGTCAAGGATAACCGCCGACCACCTGACCGGTGAAAGGTGATCAATATCCCGGCTTGCCAGGTTATACGTGGTCAAAATAAGGTCATACTGGCTGATGAGCCGGAAAAATTCATCCCCTCTGCACCGGGATATTCCATGATGGATCCAGACCGAAAGAGAAGGAGCAAACCGTTTTATCTCCCGTTCCCAGTTTCCGGCAACTGACATGGGACAGATGATAAGAGCCGGAGCCAGGTCCGGATCATGCTCTTTCAGGGATAAAAACCATGCAATCGTCTGAATTGTCTTTCCAAGGCCCATATCATCCGCAAGACAGGCCCCAAATCCCCGCTCGGTACATCGAAGGAGGAATGCATGTCCTGTCTCCTGGTATGGCCGGAGTGTCCCGTTCAATGCTGCGGGGATTGGACATTCGGCAGCATCCTGTGTTGACCGGAGCATGGCAAGGATATCTTTGGTCCATTCATCGGTTCCCCGGACCTGAACGGTGATCGGACCATCAAATCCTCCGACCGACAGTTGGATAAGATCTCCTGCCTGTGGCTTTCCCCGGATGTATCGTCTCTCAAATTGTGTGAGTGCAGTGGAAAGGGCACCTGCATTCCCAAAGATCCATCTGCCCTTCACTTTGATGATCGGGGTTTTCTGTTTGACTGCCTGCCAGAACTCTTCAGGAGATACTGATTCATCACCAATAGCAATCCGGTAATCAAACGAGATTAATTCAGATATTCCAAGCATCCCGTCCCGGTGAGCCGGACCTTTCTTCCGGGCACCAAGTTCAATCCGGGGTCTGTACTTCTCATCGGTCCACCATGACGGGAGGATTACATCAACTCCTTTGTCTTTTACGGCAAGAACCTCGGTAGTCAGAAAGGTTGCTGCATCAGCAAGTGGTATCTCCGCGTTTGTCGGATTTGAACCTGACAGGCAATCTTTCAGAACCGGTGATACTGACACGGCCCGCGAAAGTCCGGTAAGGAGTTCCTGGATGAGGACCGTACCAGGGGGGAGCATTCCACCGGATTTGTCAGGAAGGTTCCAGATCGTCTTGGCCGAAATAAGAAGGTCAGGATCCCCTTCAGATCGTACACAGAGCTGAATCGTCCAGGGTTCCAGATCTTCACCGTCTGGTTCCTGCACGATGATACAGGTATGAAAGGGGACAGACCCTTCTTTCCGGAACAAAAGCCATTCATCCATCTTTTCTGCAAACACTGGATCCAACTCATGATCCTGTATATTGAGGTCTTTTCCGGTGAGGGAAGCCATGAAGGCAAGGGCATCTTTTTCATGCTCTATCATCCGCTTTCCTGGCCGGATAGAAGGTGGATGCTTTTTGAGTGCCTGTTTGATTATGGTCTCCATCATCCCGGAGAGAGCAGCAAAAAGAAATTCCTCTGGGTTTGGGAGTGGCTTTTGAATTCTCTTCTGTTCAGAGGCAAATTGCATAATTGGCGGCATTGCGGCTGCATACCGGGCCAGCCATGAGAAATCATCAGGGAGAAGTGCCGGAGTCCAGCTGATCTGGTATCCTGATGAAGTCTTTACGAGGGCTGGTTTGAATTTTCCATCCCTGACCAGAATACATGCTGATTCCAGAAAGCTGATAAGATATGTGACCGTGTCTCCGATGTGGACATCCGGTGATGCCTGAAGAGTGGTGAATGTTTCAAAAAAGGTTTCGTACGGGATGATGAGAACCGGAACAGTATATTGGGAGAGTGGCACCTGTTGGTGTCCGGTTTTGGAATTATTGGTATCAGAACTCCCTGATCTGGGTTCTGGTGCATGGATTATCCAGTATGCCCGACTGGCCGAATGGAAAGAATGGCCGGTTATCGTATGGATCGTCTCGGCAAGTCGATAATGAGGGAGAGCAGGAGGATAGATATCAGAATGACTGAGAGTTATATTCGGGGCTGGTTTATCTGATCCGGATACTCCAAAAAAGGCAATGCCTGAAATCCGGGGATATATGAGGCCATGCAGGATAATTGGTGGCTTAGTTTCTGGATATGTGTCAGGCTTTTCCTGGTGTTCCGGTACATAGCCCCTCTTGAGTTCCATCTGTTCTCTCACCTGTTTCGTCCGGGGAAAGATACATGTGTGGGTATGGGAGGTTCGGAGCTGAACTGGTATGGGTAGAGAGGAAAATTCTTATTCCGCAGGTTTTGTTTTTTTTCATCAATTTCTTTGAAATACTCATATTGGACCTGGAATAATCAATACCCCCATTGTAATTCAGATTGAATCATGTATGGTAACACATATGCTCATGAAAGAGTAATGATGATAATAGAGTTCAGGGGATAAAGCGGTGAAAAAATTTCGGATAGGGACCGATGATTTTAAAGAGTTTATTGAAGATGGGGGATACTTTGTCGATAAATCTCTCCTGATACGGGATATTATTGAAGGAAACAAAGTAACTCTTATTCCCCGCCCCCGTCGGTTCGGAAAAACCCTGAATATGACAATGCTCCGGTATTTCTTTGAACGATCAGAAGAGAGCCGGTCTTATCTCTTTGAAAACTGTGCCATTGCAAATTATCCTGATTATGTGCAGCATCAGGGTCAGTATCCGGTAATATATATCAGTTTAAAGGATCTGAAGCGTGATTCGTATGAGCACTTTATAGAAGCGACCCGTGTTGAAATCGGAAGTTTATATAAAAATTTTGCTGAGGTTCAGCCTGTTTTATCAGATGGGAGCAGGGAGAGGTTTCTTCGTATCATCATGGAAGAAGCTACCCTCAATGATCTTTATAGTAGTCTGAAAGATCTCATTACTCACTGTCATCAGTACTACAAAAAACCGGTTATCGTCCTCATTGACGAATACGACACTCCGATGATTGAGGCATTTTCACACGGATATTATGACAAAATGGCCGGATTTATGCGATCATGGCTGGGGGCGGGTTTAAAGCCGGAATATGGCCAGGTGTTATTCCGGGCAGTCGTCACCGGTATTCTCCGGATTGCGAAGGAGTCAATTTTCTCGGATTTAAACAATCTTGATGTAGCAAGCCCACTCATGATCGGTCCGTATGCAGATAAATTCGGGTTTACTGACCCTGAACTGAGTCTTATCCTGTCTGCATTTCAGGCAGAGGACCATGCTGCAATCATCCGTGACTGGTATAACGGGTATTCATTTGGTGGTCACACTATCTACAACCCCTGGTCAGTTATCAGTTATATTCAGGCTATCCCGAATCCACCCGGTCCGAAATGGCTGAATACCTCCTCAAATGCCTTGGTATACGAAGAACTAGAGGCAGGAGGACTTGAGATAAAACGGGATCTTGAAGTGTTGCTTGCCGGAGAAGAACTGAGATACCCCCTATCAGAAAATATTACCTTCACTGATATCGGGAGAAATACTGTCAATATATGGAGTTTACTCTATTATTCCGGGTATTTAAAAGCAGAAGATCCACAGTCTGATCTCCGGGGCCGGATTACCTATCGCCTGAGTATTCCGAATCGCGAAATTAGTTATGCATATGAGCATTTCATTGAATCCCTTTATCGGAACACTGAAGGAGGACTCGATTCCCTCCTGAATTCTTTCCTTGGTAAGAGGCCGATCCTTCAGATTGGACCGGTTCTCCAGGATCTCACCCGTGATCTTGTTAGTATGTATGATCTCGCAAAGCTACCGGAAGCGGTTTTTCATGCCTTTGTCCTTGGTCTTCTGGCTAACCTTCGGACAGTGTATGAGATCCGGTCAAATGCTGAAGCAGGATTTGGAAGAGCCGATATCCTCATGATCCCACGAACCAGAGACTATCCGATTGCCTATATCATTGAATTTAAAACTACAGATGGGCGGCGGAATACCGAAATCAGTTCTAAAGCCCTTGGACAAATAAAAAAGCAGGAGTATGAAGCAGCGTTATCTAATGCAGGAATCCCGGATGATTTAATCGTCCGACTTGCAATAATCCTGCAGGGAAAAGAGGTTCGGGTGGAAACCGGCTGATATGTATCCTATAATTTCTTCTCCTTACTGTTCAAAGATTTCAAATGATCTATCAGGTCCATTTGCCCGAAGAACATCAATGCAGATACTTGTATCAAGAAATAAATTCATATGGTATCGATTTGTTTGGTCTTTCTAATTCTCTCAACAAAATCAGCACTATCGATGTCATATCCCCATGCACCTCGTAAAGATGATATTGGTGAATTTTCAACAACTTTTATCAAAACGTCTTTGTTTTTCACATGTAATTCATCTTCAAGTTCAAGATGAAAATTATCAATGACCTTGGCCCGAATTATCGTCATTGCATCGTCTCTACTATATACAATGCTGTATGGTGTAATAATTATCTACTAATACCCTTCTGTGTAACCTATATTCCGATGGCAAGGTACAGATTCCATGTGTTGGGTAGGGGATGTGGGATTTTTATTCTTGTCGTCTGCGAGGAATTATGAAAAACATTATCTCTGGATGTTTCATTCTCACCATTCTCCTTATTGGTGGTGTTTTTGCCGAAGATACCAATGATAATCAAACCATTGGCGAACCATGGATGTTGAACAACGAATCGGGACATGCCATGATAGAACTCTATGCTGCAGATCTTCGTATGATTGAAGACGGTTTTGGCTCCCTGATCCTCAAAGATGCGAGCGAAGTTGAAGATTTCATGATTGCGACCCAGGATCCTGACGGAAAGATCGATGCCCTTCTTGATACGATTGATGCTGCGGTGAATGAGAGTGAAGAAGCAACAGCAGAGTGGGCAACATTGTACTCAGCATATGATGCCCTGAATGCATCCGGTCTTCAGATGCTATCAACCTTTGAGGCACATAATCTCACACCGGCAGAAGATGAAGTTGTAGAATACAAAGATGCTGCAGTAGACCTTATCAGGGTATTTGATAACATCATTGCCAGATTCATCGATAAAAACGCAATCGGTGAAGATAGCTTCAGACTTCTCTTGTATACTCATCTGCTTGGTGCCGTCAATGCACAGGAAGGATATGTACTGACTGCAGATCCGGCCCTTATTGATCTCTATACTGAAAAGATGTCAGCATTTGATACCGATGCAGCATTGTTTGAGTCACGGTTTGCAGAAAGTTCCATTGAAGACATCAGGGAATTGAAGCAGAAAGCAGATGGTGTTGTTCAGGAATCTATGACAAATATGACCGAAAACGGATCTGAAGCGGATATGTCTGCCCTGATTCCGGTTGTCATTGAGATCATGGACGGATATAAAGAGACAACTACTTTATAACCGATTCTCCTTTTTCCACTATTTTGTATCCCGTGAAGATGTTAGAAATAAGCCTTCACTCAGTAAATAATTGCACCATAACATAATTCACACATACATTTATTTACACTGTGAACTAATTTGTATAGGTAGATGACACCGATGGTTAAGACTCCTCAGGAGATAGCTGCTACAGAGATACTACAGTTGTTTCTCGAATTCCAGGTGATCATGAAGATTGCCTTTCCCGATCTTTCCGGGATGCAAGAGGCAAAGTACCGGTTACTCGGTATCCTGGAAGCTCAGGGAACGAAATCCATGTCAGATCTCTGTGGGAGTATGTTTATCTCAAAACCATACATGTCACGATTGGTTGAGCATCTGGTTTCTGAAGGATTAGTCGAACGGATTGTTGATCCATCGGATCGGAGAGCAATGAACATATCCGTAACCGATGAAGGCAGAAAAGAACTTCGAATGCTTCTTCAGAATATGCGAAATAACATCATCCCATTCATTTCAAAATTATCCTCCTCTGATTTGAAGAGATTTTGTGACGCAAGCAAAGAAATTCATACCATCTTTTCGATTTTCACCGACAGATACGATCAATCGGCCTGGTCATTCTACACCCTTGATAAAAAAGATTCTCCATGAGTATCAAACCGGACTGTTCAGACCTACCACAGACGAACAGCCCGGTTTTGAAATGGTCCCTGCCTTTTTGGCATTACCTTAAAACTGTCAGATTTCAAGATTTCCGCCCCACCTGATCAGCATGAACGGAAATAATGTGAGACCACTAGTATGATAATCGCACATACCCAAAAAGCATTTCTCATAATGGGCATAGCCCTTATAGCCGCATCGTTTATGGCAACTCCAGCTCTTGCAGGTACAAAGTACCTCGCTGGTTCACCAAATCTTACCATTTCCATTTCAGGAACGAATGAATTTGTCCCTGGTGAAACAGTCGGTCTTGATGTTCGCATACAAAATGACGGTCTGAATCAGATGAAGATGGTCCAGTCTGGTATTGTTGAGCAGGACGATCTCCCAAGTACAGCTAAGATGGTAACTGCAACACTGCAATCTGGTGATGCACCCGTACTGATAAAATCTGATGCCCAGATGATCGGAGACATAAAGGGATCTGAAAACGCCATTGCTTCCTTTCAAATCAGGGTAAAAGATGATGCGAAAGCCGGTATGTATGACCTTCCGATTACCATCAGATATACCCATCTGGCACATGCAGAGCAACAGGGAACAGACAGTGTTACCTATCGGTACCAGGAACAGATGAAATCCCTTATCCTTCCATTATCGGTGAAATCAGCGATTAATACTGATATTATCAAAGTGACTCCTGAAGAGATACATGCCGGTGGTTCCGGGTATGTTACCCTGAGATTGAAAAATACCGGCAGTGATGTGGGAGAAAAGGCTGTTGCAGAGATTATCAGAAGTGGTAATTCCCCGGTTGTGCCGGTTGATGGAATGGTATACCTCGGAACCTTTGCTCCTGGAGCCGAGATGGATGCAAAATTTAAAGTATCGGTGAGTCTGGATGCAGAGCCACAGCAGTACCCGCTGAAAGTTCAGGTACGGTATGAAAATGCTGACGGCGAACAGATGACCACTCCGGAAGAGGAGATTGGTATCCCGGTTCTGAAAAAAATCGCTTTTGAAGTGACTGAACATGATACCATTGTAAATCCGGGTCAAAGTCATGTTATCGAAGTTCCGTTCAAAAATATCGGCGAATCTGTTGCGTACCATGCACAAGCCAGGATTAGTGCAGTAGATCCTTTTACCAGCAATGACGATCTTGCCTACCTTGGTGATATCGGTCCTGGGGAAACAAGCATTGCCAGATTCAGGGTTACGGTTGGATCTGATGCAACCGTCAAGAATTACGCACTTGATTCAGAAGTCCGATACCGTGATGCACTGGATACCAGCAGAATTTCAGACACCATTAAAGTGCCGGTTACGGTTGAAAAACCATCAGGACCGGGTATGCTTTCAAACCTCATCCTGCTCGTAGTCGCTTTTGCAGCAATCATCGGTGGAATTCATTTCTTCCGGACAAAAAAACAGGGACAAAGGGTCTGAAAGAATTCTGGGAAAAGACTTATGCCACCTATTTTTAGTCGGCTTGCCGATGTTGTAGTGGACCATCCAAAGGTGCTCTCCGGTTGTATCCTTGTTTTCATGGCCGTATCACTCCTTGGTATGACCATGATCTCGATGGTGTCCGGAAATGACACCTACATGAGTCCCACTTCAGATCGGGGTATTATAACTGCTCATTATCAGGACACGTTTCAGCAAAACACCCTTGTTTTACTGTATGAGTCTGGGACGCCGCTCAGTCCTGATCAATTACAGTATATAGACTCTATACAGGATCCAATCGAAAATCTGCCGTATGTTTCGTCCGTTTCTCAGATTACGAATGTAATCAAGGAAAAAACATCTGGGGTGCTTCCAAGTAACAGAGCGGAAATTGATGAAGTAATACAGACTCTCCCCGAATCAATTGTAAAGCAGTACATTCCATCGCAGCTTCTTTCAATGGGAATGATTACTCTTGATCCAGGGCTTACCCTTGATCAGAAAGAAAATGCCATAGAGAATATCCGTTCCTTTATTGCAAGTACAACAGTTCCACCAGGACTGACCATTCAGCTCACCGGTGAAGCAGCGTTTTCCCAGGAGATGGAAGATGAACTGAGCAAATCCATGGGAACTCTCATTATTGCAGCACTTATTCTGATGGTTATCGTTGTAGGGCTTCTTTTTACCTATGTGAGCCACCGGTTCCTTCCGATCCTCATTGTGACTCTGGGTCTGCTTTTCACCTTTGGTCTTATGGGAATGGCACATATTCAGGTCGGGATGTCAGTCGTGTCTGCATTTCCAATTCTCCTGGGACTGGGAATAGATTATGCAATTCAGTTTCAATCAAGACTTGAAGAGGAGAGCAGAACCAATCCATTGTCTGTTGCAGTGAAAACAACCATCATCAAGACCGGTCCGGCGGTGCTCTTTGCGATGCTTGCAACAACAATGGGATTTATGGCAATGTTTATCTCTCCGGTGCCGATGATCCAGTCATTCGGACTTGTTGCCATCATCGGGGTTGTCGTCTGTTATCTTACATCGTTAATCGGCATTCCATTATTTGCACTCGTGTTTGGGTACAAACCGAAAGGAGCAGGAAAATCCCGTCAATCAGAGATAATTGATCTGTCTCTTTCAAAGATTGCGGAGTGGGTAGCAAAACGACCAGTTCCAATCCTTCTTCTCGTGGTAATGGTAGCGTTCATTGGTATCCAGCTGGATCCAAAGATTCCAATAAATACCAATGAACAATCGTTTGTTCCGGGGGATATGCCTGCAAAGGTCACAATGGACAAGGTTTCCCGGACTATTGGATCAACTGATCCGATTGCCATTCTGGTGTATGGATCTGATGTCATATCTCTTGAATCCATTCAATGGATGGACAGATTTACGAAATATCAGGTGGATTCTCACTCCCAACTGACAAATGCAGTGAGTATTGCTGATTATGTAAAGATGTACAACAATGGAACCATCCCTTCAACCAAAAGTGAATTAACAGGCGTATTAGAGCAGATTCCGGAAGAGACTCAGAAACAGTTCCTGAACGGGCGTAATGAAGCGATAATCAAGTTATACACCATTAAACTCGATACCCCACAAAAAGGAGAATTACGAAAACTGGTCGAAGCGGATTTGGAATTTGTATATCCGCCTCCGGGTATTAAGACCAGAATTGTGGGTTCGTTTGAATTATTTACAACCCTTATCCGTGAACTGGTGGAGAGTAAAGAAGCGATGACCTATCTTGGATTCCTTCTTGTGGTTGTATTTCTTGGGGTTGTGTACCGGAATATTAACGCAATTACTCCAATCATCCCCATTGTCGCAATTGTCGGCTGGAATGCGGTTGCGATGTATCTTCTGGGTATTGACTACAATATCCTGACCGCATGTCTTGGTTCGATGACCATAGGAATTGCATGTCAGTATACAATTCTGGTTATGGAGCGGTATATAGAAGAACGGGAATCCAATGATGACGTGATAGAATCTATAAAAAATAGTGTCCGGAAGATAGGTTCTGCAATCCTGGTTTCAGGTCTTGCAACGTTCTTCGGGTTCTCGGCTCTTATCCTCTCGACATTTCCCATCGTGAGTAATTTTGGACTGAGTACCATCATCGCGGTGTTCTTTTCACTTATCGGGGCGGTTATTGTAATGCCGGCAGTTCTTGTATTACTTGACCAGGTAATTCACAAAGTAGAGAAGATTGAAGATGATGTTTTCTCTCATTCTCATTCTCATAATTAATTTTTTCGATGAGCGTCTTCGTCGGAACGAAAATTATCCTGCCAAAAAATAATTTAACCCTCTATAATCCGGTACACTCCTTTTGGTACCCGGATCTCAAACCTGGCCCCATTTCCGGGAATTCCTGTCTCCTGAATAGTGATACCGGTGAGAAGCAAAATTTCTCTGACCAAAAAAAGACCAAAACCTGTGTTATTCCCGACTCCATGTTCAAATATTGAGTCTTTCTCTTCATATGGAATACCCCTGCCATTATCCTCCCAGATAATGATGAGCCCTCCGTCAGAATTATATGCCGAAACCCGGATGTCAGTAACATAATCCCCATGCCGGATTGAGTTATCCAGAAGGTTGAAGAACACTTTTTCAAGCATGGGATCTCCGTAGAGAGCGAACCTGCACAAGTCATTGAGATAATGAATATTGACCGGCAAAACTGACCTGGGCATAACCCGCTCCAGAATAAACCATTGTGGTTCTTGTGAACCAAGGTTTTGATATACCCGGGTAAATTCAATATGGGACTGAATATCATCAGTTGCCATTTTAATGATCCGGAGGTATTCAGTGAGTTTGGGACTGGCATATTCCAGGTCTGCAAGAGACAGATAGGTAAATATGACAGATACTTTATTGAGGATGTCGTGTCTGGTAACGCTTGTCAGAAGACTTAACTGATGATTTGCAACCTTGAGGGCTTTTTCAGTATGTTTTCTTTTTGAAATGTCCCGGGTAACACCTACAAGGCCGATAAACAGTTCATATTCTGTATAGATGGGTTTTATCATGATCTCTGTGCAAACCCTGGTCTGATCCTTGCGGATGAATTCTAATTCAACAGTTGATTTATCAGTGATTTTTTTATTTTCAAGAAGCTGATCTAACCACTCATAATGATGATTTATAATCCTTTGATATGATTCAGGAGTGAGAAGATCCCGAAATGTCATGGTTCTGATTTCTGCAGGACTAAACCCAAGCATATCGGTAACCGAAGGAGAAACATAGGTAATTCTCATTCGTTCATCGGTGGTCCATATGACATCATGCACATTATCTGCAAGCAGCCGGTATCGTGCCTCGCTATCCCTGATCTTTTCTTCTGCTTCTTTTTGGGTGGTAATATCCTGATCCACTCCGCAGTATCCGGAAAATGTTCCGTGTTCGTCAAATACCGGAGTTCCACATGTATTCAGGATTACGCATCTTCCATTCTTATGAGTGTTGAGATTAATAAAATTAGAAAAGGATTTTTTTGAATCAAAGATTTCCCTGGCCATTTCAACCTGTTCATCACGAACTGATGGATCAAAGAGATCAAAAAAACGAATCTTTCCAATCAGGTCATCCGGACGGTATCCCATGATGCTTTCAACAGCAGGGCTCGAATACGTATATATCCCGTCAGCATCGACTTCCCAGACCCAGAATCCTGCGTTCGTGGTAGTTGCAAGGAACCGTTGTTCACTTTTCCGAAGTTTTATCTCGCTCTCCCGAAAAGCACGTTCTGCTTTTCTGACAGGAGTAATATCCCGCATTGATACCTGTATCCCGGTGATTTTTTCCTCATGCTGAGTGGGGACTGCATTGATATTGACATAGGCATACTCTCCGTTCTTTTTCTGGATCTGGACCTCAAGATTTGAAACAGATTCACCATTCATTGTTTTTTGAACGGCCTGGTAAAATTCCGGTCCGCTCGGTGAGAAGATTGTTTGAGCCCAATATTCTGCAGGTTTGCCAACGAATTCTTCAGGATCATATCCGATAACAGAATGGGCTGAAGGGGAGAGATATATGGAAAGAAACTCTTTGCTGATGAGGATTATCAGATCTGAAGAGCGCTCAGCCATGCTCCGAAATCGTTCTTCACTCTCTAACAGAGCCAGTTCCTGCTCTTTCAGCTGCTCATAACTGATCCTGAGTTCTTCCTCATTTGCTGCAAGTTCCTCATATGCTGCAGCAAGATCATCTGCCACCTTTTTCATCCCGAATTCAGCCATTTTCTGGGTATGAATCGGATGGGTGGTGGTGACGATGCCATTGATTCCCGATGTATCAGGAAGATTCAGACCAACAGATTCAACATACAGGTATGATCCATCAGCCTTTCGTATTCGGTATTCTGTGGGAATATGGTCATTTGTATTATTATGCACCTCCAGAAAATCTGACTGGACCTGATCTTTGTCTTCCGGATGAATGTAATCAAAAGCACATGTCCCGACAAGTGACCCTTCCGGGTATCCCAGAATTCGAGATGAGGATGGTGAATCAAAGAGGATGGTTCCGTCTTTGTCCAGGATTCGTATGATGTCTGATGAGTTTTGAATAAGAGAGCGAAACCTGAGTTCACTCTCCATGAGTGCCTTGCTGTCTTGTTTCTTCTGAACCGCAATCCTGATTTTGTGTGTTAATTCTTTAAATTGCGGTGCTGGTTTTCCTCCTTTCTGGACATAAAAGTCAGCCCCGTTATTAATCGCCTCTATGACCACCTCTTCCCGTCCTCGTCCGGTATAGAGAATGAATGGGATCTCAGGATTTCTGCTCCGGATCTCTTTTAAGAGGGTAATACCGTCCATACCTGGCATCTGGTAGTCTGAAACGATGGCGTCATAGTGGTTTTCAGAGAGTAACCCGAGTGCTTTGAGACCGGAATCTGTAGTCTCGACGTGAAATCCCAGGTGCTCCAGATATGCTTTTGTTGCCTGGAGAAGAAGGGATTCATCATCAACGTAAAGGATAGTTAAAGGAGAAGTGGACATGAGTTTGGTATGATATACCTCTCCATCTGAGATGTTAACCTTTAGGGTGAAAACTAGGAGGCATTCATAACAATCTTTATGTCGATTCTTTCTGGACCAAAATGGACCAGAGAAAAAGTTCATGAGTAATAACCTTTTTTGAGACTAAAACGAAATGTTAACCACTCGTTGGTTATTTATCCTTTCCTGATAATATGAAAAATACTACTGTGCAATGGATATACTACCAAAAGCAGAATGTCCCTGAAATTTAAAATAAGCGGCTATTAATTGGAGAATTTTTGTTATCTATGGATGAACAGAGACTTTGTATCCTCTATGTTGATGATGAGGTTGAACTATTAACTATTGGAAAGCTCTTCATGGAGCGGTTTGGCAATCTCTCTGTAGATACTTCTCCTTCGGCAGATGAGGCTCTTGTAAAGATTGCCAGTAATTCGTATGATGGTATCGTTTCAGACTACCAGATGCCTGGTATGGATGGCATCGGGCTACTCCAGGAAGTTCGTCAAAAGTTTGGTGATATTCCTTTTATTCTCTTCACCGGCCGGGGGAGGGAGGAGGTGGTTATCCAGGCTATCAATCATGGAGCTGATTTTTACCTGCAGAAAGGAGGAGAACCCAAATCACAATTTGCCGAGTTGGTACATAAAATCCGCCAGGCTGCACGAAGAAAAGATGCTGAACGAGCATTAAAAACATCGGAAAAACGCTTTTCTGATATCATTAATTTTCTTCCTGATCCCACCTTCGCCGTTGATGTCTCTGGAAAAGTGATTGCATGGAACCGGGCTCTTGAAAATTTGACCAAAACCTCATCTGCTGATATTATCGGAAAGGGGCAAGATGCATATAAATATGCAATTTATCGATCTACCCGCCCTGTCCTGATTGATCTGATCGATGAACCAGATGATGTCATTATGCAGTACTACTCGCATATTGAGCGGGACGGGTCATCCCTTACTGGTGAGACTGATTTCATCCATATTGATGGTTCTCATCTCTACATTCTTGTAAAGGTCAGCAGGCTCTTTGATCAATCTGGAACGATAACAGGAGCCATAGAATCAATCCGGGATATCACGCAACTAAAAAAAGCTGAAGAAGATATACGCAAAAGTGAGGAACGATACCGGTCGGTTGTTAATGACCAGACCGAAATGATAGCCCGGTTTACCCCTGAAGGAGTTATCACCTTCACAAATGAAGCATATCGACAGTATTACGCTCCACGAATTGGTTTGCATCATCCGGTTGGTAAAAATATCCGGGATATTATGGAGATTGATAATTACGCTGCTGTTGAAAAATTTTTACAATCTCTTACACCTGATGTTCCTACACGTGAGATGGAAAGAATGGTTCCTGGAAATGACGGGAACATGTACTGGCAGATATGGACAGTCAGGGCATTATTTGATGAAGATGGTCAGGTATCAGACTATCAGGTGGTAGGTCGGGATATCACTGAAAAAAAACAGGCTGAAGAGAGGCTAAAGGATGCATATGAACAGATAGCAGCTGATGAAGAAGAACTTCGGGAAAAATTCGAGGAATTGACCGATAGTGAACGAATGGTCAGAGAAAGTGAGGAACGACTCATTCTGGCTCAGGAGATTGGTAAGACTGGTGCATGGGAGTATACTATTCAGACCGATTCTATCTGGGGATCTGCTGAGGGTCTGGCTATCTTTGGTTATCCCCCGGTTGCAGGTGATTTCCCGATTGAGGATATTGAATCCTGTATTCCTGATCGGGAACGGGTTCATCAGGCACTTGTGGACCTCCTCTCTGATGATATTCCGTATGACATTGAATATGTCATTCATCCGGCGGATGGTTCAGCGGAGAAGTATATTCATTCACGAGCAAGGAGTGAGCGAGATGATCAGGGGAATATTATCCGCGTTCTAGGGGTAATTCAGGACATTACCGACCGTAAGAAGGCTGAGGATGAAATAGCGTTTAAGAATGCAATACTAAAGACCCAACAGGAAGTTTCTCCGGATGGGATTCTCATTGTCGATAAAAATGGGAAAATTCTAGAATATAATAAAAAGTTCCAGGAGATATGGGGTATCCCTGATGATCTGTTATTATCACGAAGTGATGATCCGGTTTTAACCTCTATTTTAGATTCTGTTGTTGATTCTGAAGAATTTCTTTCACGGGTCAGATATCTGTATGCACACCCTGAAGAGAAGAGTTTTGAAGAGATAAATCTTCGCCATGGAAAGGTATTAGAACGTTTTTCTGCCCCAATGTTTGGAGATAATGGGGAATATTATGGACGGGTCTGGTTTTTCAGGGAGATCTCTGGAAGAAAACGGGCAGAACATGAGCTTTTGGTAGCATATGAACAGATTCAGGCATCTGAGGCCATGCTTCAGAAAAATTACCAAATGTTGTTATCAAATGAACAAGCCTTACGTGAAAGTGAGAAAAGGTTTCGAATCCTTTTTGAACTCGCACCGTATGCCTGTATTTTGTATGACAAAAGAGGGTTCTGCCTGCTCGTAAATGACTATCATGAAAAAATTACCGGATATGCAGCAACTGAAATAGTCGGGAAAAAGGCCGAAGAATTAGATATCCTCTCCCCTGAAGACCTTCATGACATTACTCATGATTTGAACAGACAGAGATATGTGGATGGGAAGGAAGTAATTATCCGGATAAAAGACGGAACCCAGAAAACGGTGGTCATATCTGCAGTATATGTTGAATATCGGGGAGAACGTGAGATCCTCGCAACGATGGCTGATATTACTGACCGGAGGAGAATTGAAGATTCACTCAGGCGAAGCAACGAGCAGATTACCGGGATTGCAAATACGATTCCCGGCATTGTCTTCCAGTTTTATGTAAATAACTCAGGCGAATTCGGACTAACCTATGTGAGCTCCAGAGTTGGCGAAATCCTGGGAATTTCCGGAGAAATTTCGACCTTCCTTACACAATTCCAATCTGGTATTGCCCCAGAGGATCAGGAACGGTTTTTATCGTCTTTAGATCAGGCAGTAAAAACAGAATCAAAATGGGAGTTTGAAGGCAGGTTCATACGATCTGACGGGCGGATTATTTATTTCCGTACTATGTCTGCTCCGGTCAGGGTGTCTGATGAATTGTTGTTTAGTGGGGTTATTCTTGATGTAACTGCTGAAAAAGAGGCAGACAATTCGTTACAGTCAGAAAGGAAGTTCTCTCAGCTGTTACTTGATATCTCACCGGTGTTTATTGTTGCTATCAATGGGAAAGGGAAAACCCTGATGATGAACCGGATGCTTCTCGATGCACTGGAATATTCTGAAGATGAGGTGAAGGATAAGGATTACCTGAACACCTTTGTCCCGGCAGAAGATAGGGAGCGTGTTTCGGATATATTCCGCCGGATTGTGGGTGATTCGTCTGCTACCCTGAATGAAAACCGGATTGTGAGTAAGTCAGGGAAGGTATACCTGGTGGAATGGCGTGGAAGACCGGTTCTTCTTCCTTCCGGAGAACTTGATTTCTTTATTGGAATCGGGATTGATATTTCCCAGAAAAAATAGATACGGAACCTGTGTCAACCTTTGTCCGATTCTAAAAATTTCTAGGATGAAAAATATGATATATCATAGGATCTATTATAGTATACAGTATGAGATATGTTTCATCCGCAGAAATTCGTTCAAATCCTGCACTATTGTGGAAGGAAGGTGAAGATACCGATACGATCATCACTGTGAACGGGAAACCAAAAGTCATTTCTCTTACAATAAACGGAGAACCTGAAGAAATTTTTGCTCTCATTAAGAGAATTCGTGCAGAACAGGCAATTGAAAGAATGTGGCAAAAATCCCTGGATTCCGGAACAGATCAGATGACAATGGTCGAAATTAATGAGGAAATTAAGAATGCACGAAAAGAGATGATGAATGAATTATAATATCATCATTGATACTAATGTCCTAGTATCAGGTCTTATCAGCCCTTTCGGAAATCCTGCAATGATTATCAGGTTGGTTGTGTCAAAAATGGTGAAAGTTATTCTTGACATCCGGGTTTTCCATGAATATCAGATTGTCCTAAATAGGCCTAGATTTCAGTTTTCTCCAGATGATGTGCAGGCATTGCTCTCTTTTTTAAAAACTGAAGGGATCTGGATTATCCCTCCTCCGGTTTTTATTTCTCTCCCTGATCCTTCAGATCTCCCTTTTATTGAATTATCATATCACACAAATGCACCGATTATTACAGGTAATACAAAACATTTTCCGGATAATAGTATCATCATGACTCCTTCTGAGTTTATTGACAAAATCCGAAGTAGTACATCCAACTCAAAGGTGTAAAATACCGGTTCTTCTTCCTTCCGGGGAACTTGATTTCTTTATTGGAATCGGGATTGATATTTCCCAGAGAAAATAGAAAAAAAAAGTAATTTTTAAGAGAATTATTTCTTTCTGTACAGTTTCCCGTACACGACCTGACCCTTGGACTTGGAGTGACGCTCACCAAGGTCACCGATGTACTCGGCAAAGGTTCCCTTGTATCCGTCAACTTCAAGCTCAACGTCCTGGTTGTATTTGAACCCTGGCATCATGTAATTCATGTTGCCAAAGACATAGATCGTGCCCTTGACCATCTGGCCGCCGACACGACGGTTGACGTCACCTTTTACAATGATGGTTCCGCCTTCCTGGTGGGTTCCTATGTGGACATCTGCGTTTCCTTCGACGATGAGGGTTCCACCGTTCATAAAGGTACCGATGTCACTGCCGACATTGCCTTTTACCCGGAGGACTCCGCCCTGCATACCACGCCAGTCACCACGGTAGGATGCACCGATGTAGTTCATACCGTCTCCTTCGACGATGAACTCTCCGTTCTCCATGCCAAGGCCGGAGAAGGAGTCCACATTGCCCTTGATGGTCAGTTTGCCGCCTCTCATCCATGCACCAGTGTACATGTCAGTGCTGCTGTTGACAATGACCTCTCCGGCTGACATCTTTGCGCCGATGTACTTGACTTTGCTGCAGTCACCGTTCACGACGATCTTCGTTTCTTCCGGAGTCTCGCCGATTTCACCGGCGATTTCAAAGTAGTCCCCAAGCTTGTAGCATTCTCTTCCTTCATAGACCGGAAGTGCCAGAATCTCATCCTTGCTCTTTCCTGCAAAGGAATCGGGGGTGATACAGTCTGCTTCAAGATATAACGTCGGGGCGGTTTTCAGAGTGATTGTTGCGATCTTCATTCCTGATTCCTCACACATTTGCCTTGGTTTCGATGACGAACGGGTTCGGTGCGTATGAATCCGGAACCTCGTAGTTTGCCTGCGTTACGGTGTAATACCGGAGGAATTTCTCCCTGACATCACGGGTAACCTGCTTGCTCTCCGGTGCTTTTGCATCAACCCAGAAGGTCTTCTTGGTGCCTGCATGAACAATCTGACCATCCTGGCAGACGATCTCTCCATTCTTGATGAAGTATGCACTGTTCGAGAAGGCTTTCTCAATCTCTTCTGGATCGGTTGGCATCTTGGCCGGGTTGAGGTCGTAGATGGCAACATCTGCATTCATACCTGAAGCAAGACCTCCCATCATGTTTGAAAGACCAAGGGCCTTTGCCGGACCTGCACGGGTCATCTGTGAGAGCTCAAAGAGCGTGATTTCACGGTCAAGTTCGTTCAGGATGGTTGCGTCTGCTACCTTGCCACTGTTTTTGAAGGCGGCCATCTGCTCATCACGGGTCTTCTTGCACATGAGCCACTTGAATACCCGTGGGTACCGGGTGAACGGACCAGCGTTCGGGTGGTCGGTGGTGATCATGGTCCGCATTGGATCCGTTGCGAGAAGGGCAAGTTCAAGACCGACTGCCCACTGGACTGCACAGGGGAAGACGTTCGGGCTGTAGATGAACGGAACAACTCCGGAACCGGTCTCAAGTTCGACGTCCACGTTACACCACTTGAGGTGGTTTAATGCACTGAGGTGGTGTTCAAACGGACCGTCGGCGGTCATGGTGGTTGTCTCATCAAGGGTCACATTTCCGGTATCAAAGGTGAGTTCGGGATGTGCATTGACGTAGTTCATGATCTCCTTGGAGTTTGAACAAAAGTCTCCCCAGCTGGAACCACCATAGGAGTGGAACTGCAGGTGGGTCAGGTGCATAACCTGTTCACGGTTAAAGGTGTTCTTTGCCTTGTACCCGGCTGCGAGTTTCATCGTGTCAATGGTTGTTGGTGCATTGCCCGGGTCTCCAAGCATGTTCCCGTGGATGTGAATGGAGTGTGGCAGACCAAGGTATTCATTGGTCTCAATAAGACCCTTGATGATCTCTGACGGAGTGATGTCAAAGAACGGAACCTCATCATTGATGCCAAGACAGTTCAGACCCCATCCCCATGCTTCAGTGCCACCGGGGTTGACGATCTTGATACCATACCCCTTGGTCACTTTTAAAAGCCAGGCAGTATATGCTGCAGTCTTTTCGATATCGTGTTCCTTTAGGTATTCAAAGACGAACCAGTTGTTACCAAACACCGGAAGTGCTGCTTCATCGATGATTGGAGTATCCTTGATCTCTTCATGGACATGCCGTGCATAGAGCGGTGGCATGGCTGCTTCCATGGTAAATCCGTACCCCATACGGGCGTATGAGTATCCGGTTCTGAAGACGGACGGAATTGAGAAACCCTGCTCCATTCTGGTGGTCTGCTTGACGATACCGCCCCGCATCTCACCACGGATCATCTTGTCTTCTGGTCTGAACCAGCGGCCAAGGTTGACTTTTGGTCCTGCAACATGGGCATGGATATCAAGTGCACCGGCCATGACGGTTTTTCCGGATGCATCGATAGTCTTTGCCTTGGATGAGACCTTGTCTACAATTTTGCCATCCTTGATGGCGATATCGGCCTTGTCTCCTTTTACGCCACTGACAACATCAAAGACATGACCGTTCTTGATCAGTATTTCACTCATTTACGCATCCCCCATGATTTCACAGAGCCGGTCGTATACCTTCTCAAGAAGCTCCTCATCGGTGAGCATTCCTTCTGGAGGTTCGACGACTTTCCGGCATGCAATCGGGACGTTGTCCATACGATAGGCACACCCTTCGACTTCAACGCCGACAAGAGCGACCGGGATGTGAACATCGGAGATCTCGGTTGTCAGGTTGATATGTGGGTCAATACAGACCGATGGAATCTGGGCCATATGTCTGGTTGCTTCAATTGGGAAGTGTGCACCGATATCAGATGCGATACAGATACAGGCATCGACTTCCTTTCTCCGAAGCAGGTCAACTGAGGATGTCTCACCAGGATTGTACCGGGCATGGGTCCGGCGGGTGAGGTCAACACAGTACGGGAATCCATACTGCCATGAGAGAACCTGTCCTGAACCGGTAACGTTCCAGTGTCCTCTCATTGCTATGATGGAAAACTTGGTAAAGTCGTTTAAGTCACGGGTGAGGTTGATTGCGATATCGATATTGTGGTTTCTTCCAAGGGTGTGAGTCAGACCCATACCGAAGAAGATGACACCGAACCGTCCTTCTTTTAAGGTATTTACTGCGGATATGATCTTTTCCTTCGGGACTCCACCGACGACATCAGGAATTGGCTGTCCACGGGCAACCGTTCTGAATGCATCAAGGAGTTCGTAGTCGTATCCCTGTTCTATCTGGATGAATTCATCGGCACATTTTGCAGTGTCGGTGTACCGGCAGTCAACACAGATGATCTTTCTTCCCTTGTGACCCTTGGTGGTGAAGAATCCACGGGGGAAGATAGAGTATCGGGACATGTGACGGGGGTGAGCATGGGCCGGGTTACATCCCCAGAACACGATACGGTCTGCACGGTTCTTGACTTCTCCTAAGGTACAGCTTGGGACACCGACGTCCTGGATTGCAAGCAGTGAAGAGCCGTGACAGACGGTTGCACAGTTATCAACGATGGTTCCTGCTTTTTCTGCAACCTTGTGACCGATTGCCATTGCCTCACAGCTGGTTGAAGCCCATCCATACCAGAGGGTCTTTTTGGCTTTTGCCAGCATCTGTGCGGTGTATTCAATAGCTTCATCGTATGAGATCTCTTTATAGGATCCGTCTGGCTGGCGTTTTCTTGGACGGGTTACCCGGCCTTCCTTCCGTACGTGAAGGAATTTTTCAGAGCCGATTGCACAGGCGTTCTGACAATCAATAATTTCTTTCCCGTCATCAGAAACCGTGATCTCAAGATCATCACACAGGGTTCCGCAAAATGGACAGGTAACATCGGTTACTACTTTAGACATGTATTACTCCCTTGCCGGTGGTTTTCTATCTTCGCCATAACAGAGGGTCTGGATCAGTTCAACTGCTTCCATTACCTTCTCTTTTTCAGCGGGCTCGATATCTACAGGAAATCCCTTAAAGCAGGGTTCTCCGGTGGAGTAGGTATATGCAGAGACAAGTGCATTTGCCCAGGGTCCCATGGGGAGCATTGCAAGACCTGGAACAACGTCTTCACGGGTCCGGACTGCCTTAACCACGATGGTACCATCTTTGCTGGTGACCCGGACATTGGTATTTGCCATGATTCCTGCTTTTTTCATATCATCCTCGTGCATGTGAATGATTGAAGCAGCGTCATAGTACTTCTTGGAAGTCTTTCCTGTCTCCATAGCAACTCCTTGCTGAATGGTTCGACAGGTAATAAGATTCAACGTAATCTTGTTTGTCATTCATCTCCTCCGTTTCCCAAATTCTACGCTTGAATTCAGGAATCATCAGAAGCGATCATTCCGATGAAAGACGGTCACACGAACCTGGGTTCCAGATTCTTGTGGTACGAACGTGGGGATCAGCATGCACCAATGGTTAGTATGAGAAGACTGGTGATGGGATATCGGGAGTATCCCACCATTCAGGTTTCCATCCATGGTCCTGACCCGAACAGGCACCACTTGTCAACCGAACAAGTAACGGTCAACGTGGGGATAATAAAGGATTTGGGTTCATCATGCCTCCATTTTGAGATGAGGCGAAAGAGTCTCTTTTAAAGGTTTCGGAGTTATCCGGCAAGTTGGGCATCATGACCCGGAAGGAGAGAGATGAGTTTGTGACCGAAGGTTTGGTGATGATTAGGCAAAATTTTTTTGTGCCCATTGATTAGGACTACAATGTGTGCTCATATCTGATTAAACAGGTAATATCTGACAATTCACAATGCCTAAATTGCATATGATCGCATTTACGTCCTGAATACCATTCCTGATAAGATAGGCACTAACCCAAAAAACTCTGAAAAAGAGCATGATGTGAAAAGCGCAATCTTAGAAGATTAGAAGTGGAATAATCTTGATTTGAGCATAATTATATATATCTGATTATGGAGAAGCTTACGTCAATTAATTTGAATGATTTAACAATAATCTTGGATGTACGAAGTAAGGTTGCCAACAGAAAATATATGATCCTGTCTCTTTTTTTTACTTTACAAAAGGCGTTTATCCATGATTCCTGTTTTTTTCATGATCATTTTTGGAAAATAAGAGATCTATTCTGGTCTGTTCAAACAGTAAAACTGACAGGCATCAGAAGAAAAAATGCATAATTGTGGGCAATTTGTATTGCGCCGGGCAATAATCCGGTTATTCTCGGGGAACAAATAATCCTTTTTTCTGGATGGATATTTTACATTCCGGACATACCCAGGTTTTGGGAAGCTTTTCAAAGGGCGTTCCCGGAGGAATATTCTGGGTTTTATCACCTTTTTCTGGATCATATACATATGCACATTCCAGACACTGCCATTTTGTCATATTCATACATTCTTCCGGAATGATATAAAAAATGAGGTCACAGGTACTCTGATCCTTCTGATTCAGCTGGTGGCCACTCCCTTTTTTCTGCATATTGTTCCCGGATCTCTTTCTTGAACTGGTTAAATTCAAGTTCATCAAGTTGTTCCGGCAGGAGTACATCACTGGAAGCGAGCTCATAGACCCATTTTATTATTTTACCGACGATTTCAAGGACCGTTTCAGGATCTGATACGGTAACCAGTTCACGTCCTACTTTCGGATGTCGGCCTCTTCTTCCCCCGACGGTGATCCGGTATCGTGGCTCACTCCCCCTTAAAACATCAAACGGACAGGGCATAACACACATACCGCATTCCATACAGAGTTTTTTGTCTAGTTCAACCTGTCCACGCCTGATTATGATTGCATTTTCCCTGCAGTATTTCTGGCAGGTCCCACACCCGGTACAGAGTTCCTGGTCACGATTGGGTTCCCTGACTCCGGTGATGCCGATCTCATTCATCCGCTCACTTGAACATCCGTTCGGGCATGCTGATATCGCAATTCGGACCTTTACCGGCATCTCTTTCCCAAAAAATCGTTCATCTATCTTTTTTGCAAGTGCCAGGGAGTCAATATTTGCATATTTACAGTGGTCAGTTCCCATACAGGCTGTGACATTCACTATCTCCTGCCGTTCTGAACCAAGCGGAGTTCCGTTATCCTTGAGTGCAGTCAGCATTGGAACAATGCGGCTTGGATCAACGCCAGGGATCTCGATGGTCTGCCGTACCGTGAGATGAACCCGGCCATCGCCATAAGTTCTGGCTATTTTTCCAATACCGATGGTCTGTTCAGGAGTAAGCATTCCGGCTGGTATCCTGAGGCGGATGATGCACCGCTCTGGATCACGTTCGGTGATGATACCTCCACGGGAGTACAAACGGGGATCTACGTCCATTATATCATTCATGTACGGTAGGACTACATAAGTGGATAGGGAAGCTGAATTTAACCACTATATTAACTTTAAAAAGTGCCTAACCAGAACAACGCGATAGATTTATTGTATGAAGGCCAGACCTCTTTATACATGGCAAATATGTCTGAACACATGGAGGCGTTCTTCGGGGTGAACCTTGAAGAGAAATATGTCGACACGCTCCGTGAACTGGATGAATATGTGGATGATATAAAAGATATCTCGAAGACTCTGCGGGAACTGACAAAAAAAGTCGATGATAATGAAATTATCCGAACCCTGAATGAAAACCGGAATGTTCTCTTTGATATTGCCCAGCAGATACGTGACATCAAATACTTCCATGAGTTCTATTTCAAGGAAGATAGCGGGGTTCGGCATATTACCAGAGAACGTGACACCTACATGTTATTGTACCAGATCATGAAATGGGATACCATTGATGTCCGGGATCTTCTCGTATGGCTCAATAATCTTAGAGATCTCTGTGACGCCATTGGTCTTCGGCCAGAAGATCTGGTGAACTTTAGACGTCTTGATACACAACCCATTCCTGAAGACATTGCATCATATCCGGTCCTGGTCAAAGATAAACGTGGATACTGCCTGACCGGAGAGAAATGGAATGTTGTCATGCATGAAGATGAGATCCGGGATGAGATGGAAGAGAGATCCACGAGCGAAGGAATAGAACATGACAGCAACCGTGTTCATCCGGGTGGTCCAGAAAATTTCGTTCGATATTGTGAAAAATGAGAGGACTGGGTGAGTCTTCAGGCCCGGTTTTTATGTATCATGGTGTGATATCGTAATGAGTAAATCATTACCGGATTCTTCTTTTTCCATTGATAGATGAAATCGTTTGTTTATTCCTTCAACCTGGGCATATTGTTTCCTGGTGAGCATGATCTTTTTTACCTCGCCCCGTTTCAGTCGTTTCATGAGAAGAGAGAGCTGAATCGAGACATTGGTGCATGTTTCATCCCGTAAATCCCTCATCGAGCAATCAACATTACCATATAAGCACTCTGACATGATATCCTCCGGTTATTAATTTGTTCATGAGTGACGCGATTTCATCAGGTCCGAACACCTGAAAATCCGGGACCTCATAGTCTGTATGAATCCCTCTTTCTGATAACGAGCGTTCAAGTACGGCATATTCAAGCAGCCCTGGTATGGCAGTCGCTTCAATAACTCCGTGGATATCACGGACGGTTCCTGAAAACCGGCTATCCGGGGCTGGTATGAAGCAGTAGGCACCCTCCTCTGCAAAGATAACATATGTTGGAATGTCTTTTCCTGCGAGTGCCACGGCAAAGGATATGGCTCCAAAGGTATGTTCTGTTCCATATGGTGTTCCGGTTATCACCATGACATATGCTTCTTCCCCGGTTCCTGGAATATCCATGCAGTCTGCACTCAGGACAATTTCAGAAGATGAAAAGAGGGGGATCAGCTGTGACAATCCGGAGACTTCTACTTCTTTTCGAAAACAGGGTGCTACTTTATCTTCAATTGGTCCAGGATGGAGATATCCCCGTGCCTGACTGCATCGCTGACAGGCGGTAATATTGAAAGATATCCCGGTTTCAATCGCTTTCTGCTGAATTTGATCAAGACCGTGTTCTATATTTTCAAATTCAGTTGTCACCTGGTTTGTATGACATAAATGGACCCCGTCCAGGTAGAGAATAACAGAGAGCGGGATGGATAACGAGACCGCCTGGTCAACACATGCGAGAAACTGATCAGTATGACGATGCATATATGGGCTGTAGAGGTGGAGAAATCCTGTAGAAGAGACCGGTATATGTTCTTCTTTGAAAAACAGGACCTTCAGATTTCCTTTATTTATTGGACCAGGTTCCATTGGCCTGGTAAGAAGACCCATATCGGCAAGGTCATCGGTTTCTGCAATAATCTGAACACCCGGCCTTTCTCCCAGTTCCTCCCACATGGGTGCAGTTACAGGGTGGACCAGGCTGTACAGGGCATCCCCACACAGGTAAAACGTAATTTTGGAATTTGTATCTGAATCAGACGAGGTTGTGTGTGAAGGTGTCAGCATCTGCAGCCAGAGCAGTCGCTCTTTTGAGACATGGCTGGAAAGGAATGCTTTGACCGTCGGGTATGATATCTGTGGTGTTTTCACTCAATCGCCAAAAATTATTTTTTTATGGATAATTCCCAGAGTCCTGGTTCACTTGACTGAACAGAACATGAAAATCCGTTCATCTTGGCAAATGCAGGAATTGAATCTTTTGCTGCAGGAGGATGATCGCTGACAACAATCAGTTCATCCCCGGCCTTCATCTCGTCAAGAGCGGTTTTTACTTTCAATACACAAAACGGGCATACGACGCCTTTAATATCAAGTTTTTTCTGAACCATGTTAAAGCCCCACTGATTTCATGAGTCCGACAACAAATCCTGCCGTGATAAGGTAGAATATGACACTTCCAACCGCCATACCAATCACAAACCAGAGCGATTTCATACTTCCTTCAGCGGTCATGACAAATTGTCTGAGCGGACAACCACCGACATATACACCGATTACTCCCATTCCGATGCCTCCGATCACTGCCAGGATGATATAAGCCATCTGCGAGAGATCTGCCGGTGCTCCCGGAACTGCTGATAATACTCCTTTTGTCACCAGCCAGGGGAAGTTCTCAAATGCCATGGGGGTGATCATGTGGAAGATGAAAAATGCCACAATGGCACTTAGGATCATGGCAATGAATCCATTCAGCAGGCGGGTGTGCCTGAACATGATGTAATCACGAAAACCACCAATTGCACAAAATCCGGTTTTCTGTGCAAAGTATCCGATGATACAGCCAGATACCAGGGTGATGAACGGAACAAGAATAATTGCAAGTTCTTTTGAAATCCATCCTGCTGCCATTAGTTCCCTCCTTTAAACGAGCGGGTGATCAGAGCAAGAGCCAGCCATACTCCGACGACGATTCCAATTATTCCAAAGAGTGCAACAACATCACCATACCCAAGCCGTAATGCAGCCCGGTACGGACAGGCACCAAACAGAAGGCCAAACTGCATCAGGAGCACGCCTCCGATGAAATAAACCAGAATGTCCTTTACCTGTGCATGTTTTATCCTGAATTCCCTGCTCATCTTGGCAGCAATAACTCCACCGATGAGCACTCCTATCATGGTCAGCACCGGAAGAATCGCAGCCTTGGATATGGGTGCCAGACCATAGTTTGTGCCTAACACTATGTTCAGAATTCCATTCACCAGGTCACGGGTATGACAGAGTGCACAAAACCCGTATGCCTCCGGCCCTCCGGCAGAAATGGTCAGCGCCTGAACAATTGCGGCAAGAAACCCGATAATTACTCCGAGAATAATCGGTCCTTTCTGACCTTCTAATATTTTTTTATGTTCGTTCATGAAACACCTAGGATCTCGTAACGGTCAGGTCGAGTGGGATTGCATGTTTGATCGTATACATCGCCATGCACCCTGCCAATGCAGCTTGTCTCAGCTCTTCTACTTCAGCATCTGAAGCGTCTGTTTCGACATCAAAAAAGACCCGGTATGCAGAGATGAGGGGTTCTTCTCCCAGATTAAACTGTTTTAAATAGTTCAGGTCGGCCTCAATCTTTGCTTTCAGTGATTTAACTGCAATTTTTTTCTTTTCTGCTGCAGTCATGAAGGTAGAACTGACACACCCGACCATCCAGAAAAGACCGTAGGCCATCGGACTTGGAAACGGACCGGGGCCTGAAAAATTTGGGTGTGACAAAGAAAATGTGACGGAGCCCTTGTTCGTCTTTGTTTCCGCTGAAAACTGGGGTCCTGATTCTTCATATAGCCAGATGCCCTCCATTTTCGTCGTGAATTTAGCTTCTTCCTTATTCTTCAGGATCTCAGCCTCATATTCATCCACCTGTTCCAGGTCAATATTATTGAGTGACATTGTTTCACAATTGTTTCAAAAATCATGGGATAAATATATTTTATAAAAAAGTTAACCATTAAAATATCAAACGAAATAAGTTGTTTTAATACTTTAACGCAATACAAGCACATATGAGACAATTAGTGCCTAATTCATATAAAAAGAAAACAATGCTGACAGCCTTACTATGAAATCCTTCATTCGAAAAAAAAAGATTAAAGGGCATGAGTACCTCTATGAGATTACCCCGTATTATGATCCGGATACCGGTAAATGGCGGCAGAAAACGAAATACCTGGGAAAAAATATAGACGGGGAACCGGTTAAGAAAGACCGGGGAGGGAAAATCGGGCAGGTTTTTGAATTTGGGGAATATATTCCTGCTTATTGGGCCGTAAAAACGCATAAAGTAATTGAAGCATTGCTCTCATCATGTTCTCCCGATGAAACAGCAACGATCATTTTACTCACAATTAACAGGCTCATACATCCGTGTCCGCCATCGAATCTTGCAACCTGGCTGGAAAGCACGTACCTGTCCAGGCTCATTCCTGGTGCAGAGTTTAATGAAGCAGATCTGCTCCTTGTTCTCCAGAAAATCTCTGACCGACCGGTTGCTGAAGTTTTTTCCAGGATGTTTGCATCAATTAATGATCTGTCTGGGAGAAGAGTCCTCTTTACGCTCCGGTTACATGATATCGCTGAACTGATGAAGGAGAAAGGGAGCGGGCTTTTTTCAGATGAAATACTGGAGCGGGAACTTGGAGTCCGTATCCACTACGATCCAGAAAAGCAAATTATTGCCGGTTTTGATGCATTTCAGTTTCAACGTGCTGTAATTGAGGATACTATTGATCAGGTTGCTTCTCGGAAGATTCCAGATGGAATCATTGTTCCTCACTGGGATTATCTCTCCCCTTCTCTCATGCTCAGAATTGTTAATGCAGGTTGTTCGTTTATTACCAGGACCGATGCCTCTTATGGGCCAGTATTAAAACATGTCTTAGCCTGGGGAGAGCAGATGGATCACCCCGCAAATATCCGGTATTATCGGGGTGAAGCCTGTTATATTCGTCCTTTTTCTATTTCATATGGGAAGAATCAGGTTCATGGGTACATCCTCCATGATATCAGAAGGGAACAGGCAGATCGACTTGCATTCCATAAAAATCTTCAGAATATTCGTGATCTGGTTCAGGAAACAAAAGAATATCCTGGAACAATTGAAGAGCTTCTTAATGAAAGTGCCGGATCATTCCGGAAATATTTCATCATCGATAAAACCCGTGGCAGTCCTTCAATCCGGACTGAACAAGAAGAAGTTCACCAGGCAAACAAAAGACTCGGGCGCACCTGTGTTCTTTACCGAGGTGAATTCTCATGGGAAGAGTGCTTTACGCTCGCGGATATGAGAGGAAACCTTGAGCAACAGATGAGTTCATTCATATCTCAACTTGAACGTGATTTTAAAGGGTATCGTATCGAACGGATCCGAAAAGGGATTTTTTTCATCTGTTTCCTGGCGGTCCTTATCAAGGAACTTATCTCAAATCGGCTATCCTCTGCCCAAATCCCTGAAGTGCCCTCATTTGAAGCTTTATTGACCGAGTTACGTCCGATTTATGTCATAAAATCCTATCAGCCTTCAATATTCCCGTACCGGTTATCAAAAACCCAAAAAACGGTTCTTTCATACTTTGGTGGGATTCCTCCCCTGAAAGGGGATTAAACTTTTTACTGAACCTCCAACCGCTAATCTTGTTATAGAAATCTGAAAAATATTGGTAATAGTTTGCTAAAATTTTATACCGGGATTACTATTCAACATGATAAGTAATCATAGTTATATCTTCAATAAAAGAAAATAAATCTCATTTATTTTCCTTGTTTGCAGTGCCTAATAGAAATAGTTTAATGATAAGATTAATTCATGATTTATATTGGCATTTTATGTCTTATTTTAGTTTTAACGAGTATAAATTGATATAATAAAATCTTGGGCGGGTAGGAGAATTCAATTGATTATCAGGTAATACAATGCCTAATTAATTAAAAAAATAACTCTATATACTGTTCAAAAAAGATTATGTTCTGTTGATCAGGCCTCACGTTACATGCTTCACCCGTCGACCCTTCGGGTGGGTAAGAATGAATGAAACATGTAAAATATCAGGTATCAACGGGCCTATGTGCTGATTTCTACAATGCAGTATTACAGACTGGCAAAATGGTCCGACAATCGAATCCATTCCAGCCATCACAATAATAGGCATAATATAGGCACAATACCGGATTTGGTACTGGTAATGATTGGTCTGGTCAGAGGTAAAGCATTTTAGAATAGGATTATCGGGAGATCCTATGACAGCAAAAAAAACGTTAAACATGATAACCCAGCGGGCAATAGAAGAAGGTATTGCTATGGAGATAGGAAAAACCTCCAGACAATACTTCGACGCCTGCAGCATCATCGAGATGAATATTCAGGACATGAAAGAACTTGGTATCATGAAAAATACCAATGTCCGTGTGAAGAGTGAATCCGGTGAAGTCGTTGTAAAAGCTGTAGCGGGCCGCCAGACCTGTTACCCCGGTCTCTGTCATATCAGACAGGGGGTATGGGCAAATCAGGTGGTCCCTCCACGAACACAGTCAACCGGAGCACCCCAATATAGTGGATTTCCTGTCACTGTTGAGCCAGCACCTGACGAAAAATTAAAATCAGCACTTGAACTGGTCCAAGGATCGTTTGGACTTTGGAAGGGTGATCAATAATGCCGAAAGTAATCGAGAATGTCGGGTGTCCATATTGTGGCTGCTCGTGTGATGATGTCAGGGTGACGGTTTCTGATGATGGAAAGGATATCCTTGAAGTAGAAAATGTCTGTGCAATCGGAACTGAAATTTTCAAACATGGATGTTCAAAGGATAGAATCAAACTCCCCAGACTACGCCAGCCAGATGGCACAATGAAAGAGATCTCCTACGATGAAGCCATAGAATGGACTGCACGGCATCTTATCAAGGCAAAAAAGCCCCTTATGTATGGTTTTGGCTCAACCAATTGTGAAGGACAAGCAGCAGCTGCACGAGTTATGGAAATTTCCGGTGGTATGCTTGATAACTGTGCAACTATCTGTCATGGTCCGTCCTTCCTTGCCATATTTGATAACGGGTACCCGACCTGTACCTTAGGAGAAGTGAAAAACCGTGCGGATGTAATCGTATACTGGGGTTCAAACCCGGCTCATGCACATCCCCGTCACATGTCACGATATTCTATCTTCCCCCGTGGTTTCTTCACTGGAAAAGGGCAGAAGAAGAGAACGGTCATTGTTATTGATCCCCGGTTCACAGACACTGCAAACGTGGCTGATTATCACCTGCAGGTTAAGCAGGGTCATGATTACGAACTCTTCAATGCATTCCGAATGGTCGTGAACGGCCATGGAGATGACCTTCCTGATGAGGTTGCCGGAATCAAGAAAGAGACTATCCTTGAAGTTGCAGAGATCATGAAGAATGCCCGGTTTGGAACAACATTCTTCGGTATGGGCCTGACACACTCTGATGGGAGAAATCACAATATCGATATTGCCATTTCGTTAACCCGTGACCTGAACAAGGTTTCAAAGTGGACGATCATGGCAATGCGGGGTCACTACAACATCGCCGGACCTGGTGTTGTCTGGTCATGGACCTTTGGATTCCCCTATTGTCTTGACCTTACCAAGCAGAACCATGCTCACATGAACCCTGGTGAGACCAGCTCGGTTGACATGGCAATGCGTGACGAAGTGGACATGTTTATTAATATCGGTACCGATGCAGGGGCACACTTCCCATATCCAGCAGTGAAACAGCTCAAGAAACACCCCTGGGTTACTATTGACCCGAGTATCAACATGGCATCCGAGATCTCTGACCTTCATATCCCGGTCTGTATCTGTGGTGTGGATGTAGGTGGTATCGTCTATCGTATGGATAACGTGCCGATCCAGTTCAGGAAAGTTATTGAACCTCCGGAAGGAGTTATGGATGACGAGACCCTTCTGAACAAGATTGCTGATCGGATGGAAGAACTCATTGCAAAGGGTGAGGCCTGATGGCAGAACTTCTTATCAAGAACGGGTATGTCTTTGACCCGATTTCTGGAATTAAGGGAGACAAGGCAGATATTGCTATCAAAGATGGCAAGATTGTTGACAAGGTCTCATCAAAGGCACAGACCATTGATGCATCTGGCAAGACGGTCATGGCAGGTGGAGTGGACATTCATACGCATGTTGCCGGTCCAAAGGTAAACCTTGGTCGGGAAATGCGTCCTGAAGACAAATTCTTCCGTGGTGAATACCGGGGAGGTATTGTCAAGCAGGGGAAGCGTATGGAGATGGGATTTTCTATTCCGTCCACCTGGAAGACGGGTTACGCCTATGCCCGTATGGGATACACCTTCACCAACGAAGCAGCAATGCCCCCGCTTCTTGCACCTCACGTGCATGAAGAGTTCCGTGATACACCCATTCTTGACCAGGCAGCAATGCCAGTATTCGGGAATAACTGGTTTTGCTTTGAATATATCAAAAACAAAGAACTTGAGAACAATGCCTCATATATTGCATGGCTGCTCAATGCCACCAAGGGTATTGGTATCAAGGTCGTCAATCCGGGTGGAACCGAAGCCTGGGCATGGGGAGAGAACTGTACAACTATAAACGACCCTGTCCCGTACTTTGATATCACTCCGGCAGAGATTGTCAAAGGCCTTATTGAAGCAAACGAGTATCTCGGTCTTCCCCACTCGGTCCATATCCACGGAAACAACCTTGGAAATCCGGGCAACTACAAGGATACTATTGATACATTACGACTTGCTGAAGGCATAAAAGCTAAAAACAAGTTTGGTAGAGAGCAGGTTCTTCATAACACCCATCTCCAGTTCCACAGTTACAAGGGCACTTCATGGGGTGACTTTGAATCTGGTGCCAAGGAAGTTATGGACTATGTCAACAGTAACAAAAACATTACTGTTGACATGGGGCAGGTTACTCTTGACGAAACAACCACGATGACCGCCGATGGTCCGTTTGAATATCACCTCAACCAGCTCAATCACATCAAGTGGGCAAATGTTGATGTTGAACTTGAGACCGGATCAGGCATCGTTCCCTATATCTATGACAAGAATATCAAGGTCTGTGGAATCCAGTGGGCAATTGGTCTTGAAATCGCTCTCTTTGCAAAAGATCTGATGCGGGTCCATATCACGACGGATCACCCGAATGCAGGACCATTTACCCGGTATCCCCGTGTTATCAAGTGGCTGATGTCCCAGAAGGCACGTGAAGCAACCCTTGACACTATGAAGTGGAAGGACAAGGTCATCGCAGCAAGTAACATTGCATCAATGGATAAAGAACTTGGGCTGTATGAAATTGCCCAGATGACTCGTGCTGGTCCGGCAAAAGCCCTTGGTCTTTCAGATATGTATGGAAGCCTTGCAAAAGGTGCTGATGGAAACATTGCTATCTATGATCTTGATGCGAACACGCTTCCGTCTGATCCAGAACTCATTGAAGCTGCATTCCTGAACACTGCATACACCTTTAAGGAAGGCATCATGGTTGTCAAAGACGGTCAGATTACCGCTGAGCCTCCCAAGTACACCCTCTGGACCAAGGTAAACATAGCAGAGAATGCTCAGGTCATGCATGACATTAAAGAGAAATTTACCAAGAACTACACGGTAAATCTTGAGAATTATGCAGTATTTGATGAACATGTGCATAACCCGCGGGCAATCGAACTGGATGTAGCATAAGGAGGAATGAGGAATGGAAACCGTAACAATGACTCTGGTACAGCAGCCGGAATTATACCTTGAATGCTACAATGTTACCCCGGATCAGTTTGCTGGAAAGAGCCTTGCAGAGATTGCAGACCTCCCGGCACATGAAGGGAAGATCCAGTGGAAACTTGGGGACTTCTTCAAGTTTGAAGGAAAAGCCGGTGAAACCGCTGCAGATACAAAAATCGTGGTAAACGGGAATGTCCGGAAGATGAAGCGATTCGGACAGAAGATGTCTGCAGGTGAGGTAGTCATCAACAGTGATACCGATATGTATATCGGGGGCTGGATGACCGGTGGTACAATCACGGTAAAAGGGAATGCAGATACGTTCCTTGGTATTGCGATGGAAGGCGGGGAGATCCTGGTTGAGGGAGATGCCCAGAATCATGTCGGAAGTGCCTACCGTGGAGACTGGCGGGGTATGTCCGGAGGCCTTATCCGGATAAAAGGAAATGCCGGAAATGATATCGGAACTGCTATGACTGGTGGAACCATCATCATCGAAGGTGATGCATTTATTCACGTTCTGACCCATGCAGAAGGGGGAACGGTTATCATCAAGGGAGATGTTGAGGGACGTGTCGGCGGTCAGATGGTAAAAGGAGACGCCTACATTTTCGGAAACCTGCTCTATCCATTGCCTGGCTTTAAGAAAGTTGCAACCGTTGAGAAAGAAGTAGATGGAGCAACCTACACCTTTGACCAGTACATCGGAGACCTTGGTGAACGCAAGGAAAAGAAGAAGGGAGAAATTATCTACGGTAATCTCTACCTTAAAAAATAACCTTTTTTATCCACCAGCCTCCCTGTTCCGGAAATATGAAGAGAGGGAGATCGAACGGTATGTTTTTCTTTTTTTTTCAGATGTGGGAACAATGTGATACACTATGAGTGACGAGATACAGGAAATCCTGAAAATCCCGGAATCTCCGGTAATTGAAATTGTAGACGACCTGGTACAGGTATATAAAGAGTATATGGTCATAAAAGCAGCACTGAAACGAGATCTGTTTTCTTGGCTTTCGGAGAATGGCCCTGCAACTCCAGAAAAAATCGCTGTCGGAGCCGGTATCCGGCCGGAATTTATGACAAGCCTCCTTGGTATGCTCTATTATCTTGATATGGTTCGCAAAAACGGAGATGAGTATGCGATTTCTCCTGCAGCACGGATGCATTTTGTCAAAAACAGTCCGTTCTACCAGGGGGATTATATCATGAATATCGCTGCAGATGATTCACCATGGAAGGATATTGATGTGTTTCTTACCCATCCGGAGAAGAAACAGACATTTGACACCCTGTCAGCGGAGTCAGTTCGTTCAGAGGCGAATCTTGCCCTTCGGGGAACAATACAGAATGTGATAAATATACTGAAGACCTGGGATGGATTTTTATCTGCCAGATCGTTTTTGGAGGTTCAGAGTGGTCATGGTCTGTATGCCATAGCTGCCTGTCAGAATAACCCGAAGATGACAGCGACGGTTCTGACAGGTTCTGTTGATCCTTCTTTTGCAGAAGAGAATATCGAAAAATTCGGAATGAAAAACCGGATTCAGGTTGTTTCAGGTGATATTGAATCATACCAGGGATCTGCATCTGACATCGTTCTTGTTGCTCATGTACTGTATTCACATATAGGGACATTGCCCGCAATCCTTTCCAAATTAGCATCCATGATCTCCCAAGGGGGCCTGTTCCTGTCAAATCACTGGTTTTTCTCTCCCCCGGTTGGAACAGGTATGCAAGGACTGTATGAACTAGAACTTGCAATTCATAACCGGTATCATCAGCTCCCGGATAAACGAGAATTCGAAAAATTATGTGATGATTGTGGTCTGATCATCCGCCAGTCAGGAGTTATCAGGTCACGGTATGGAGAGTCCTCTCTTCATCTGGCTCAGAAGAGTAATGGACAGTTACTTAACACTGTATGAAGAATAACCATGAAGGAGAGTATCATGCCCCGCCCAGAACAAGAAGGATATACCCCTTTTAGTACCTTAACTGATGCAGAGCTGAAAGAAGCGATGCTGAAACACATCAAAATGGGATATATTTTAAAATTCCCCGGAAAATCAAAGGAAGCAGAACAGGTTTCTCAGGACATTATAAATCGTCTTACGATTGAACAGATGAAGGAGATTAATCCTCATACGTTTTTCTTCAACAAACCGGGGAGTGAAAAACCGAAAAATCCCTATGATCTGGCTATTGAGCTTCTTGGAGAATAAGAGGATCTGACAATATTTTTCGTTTTTAGGCCTTTTGATTATGATATCTCAACGCACTCTGACCATGATAACTCACCGGTCAATTGAAGAAGGCATCGCCATGGAGAAAGGGAAACAATCCAGGGAGTATTTTGATGCCTGTAGTGTTATTGAAATGAATGACCTTGATATGCTCCGGATGGGGATTGAAGAAGATTCTCCGGTTAGAGTTGTCAGTGAGTGCGGTGAAGTTGTAGTCACTGCCATTATCGGAATACAGGAACTCCCACCAGGCATGTGTCACATCAGACAAGGGGTCTGGGCAAACCAGATTGTTCCGATAAGAACCCAGTCAACTGGCGTTCCGCAGTACAGCGGGTTTCCGGTTACTGTAACCCCGGCCCCTGAATTAAAAGTCAGGAGTGCTCGTGATCTGATATGTGAATCGGTTGGAATGTGGAGGGAAGATGCCGAAAATTCTTGAAGGAATCGGGTGTCCATATTGTGGGTGCTCCTGTGATGATGTCAGAGTAGTCGTGTCTGATGATGGAAAAAAGATCCTGGAGGTTGAAAATGCCTGTGCTATCGGGACTGAGATTTTTCTTCAGGCTACAAACCATGAGCGGATTACCCGGCCACGTCTCCGTCAGCCGGATGGGAGTTACAGTGAAATTTCCTACGATGAGGCGATTGATTTTGCTGCAAAAGCCATCCTGGACGCTAAAAAGCCCCTGATGTACGGATTTGGATCGACAACCTGTGAAGCACAGCGGGCAGCAGCACAACTGATGGAAATTGGTTGCGGGATTTTGGATAATTGTGCCTCTATCTGTCATGGGCCATCTCTCATGGCATTTTTTGACAATGGTCACCCGACCTGTACCCTTGGCGAGGTGAAAAACCGTGCAGATGTCATCCTGTACTGGGGGGCGAACCCGGTTCATGCCCATCCACGGCATATGTCCAGATATGCAATATATCCCTTAGGATTTTTTAAGGAAAATGGTTTTACTGAAAGAACGGTTATCGTGGTAGACCCCCGGAAAACCGACACTGCCGGGGTTGCTGATTATCACCTGCAGATCAAACAGGGCCATGATTATGATCTCTTGAATGCATTCCGGATGGTCCTGTACGGGTATGAATCTGATATTCCTGAAATGGTTGCCGGAATCCCGAAACAATCTATCCTGGAAGTCTCGAAGATCTTGAAGAGAGCAAAATTCGGTGTGTGCTTTTTTGGTATGGGCCTTACCCACACTGATGGACGAAATCACAATGTTGACATAGCAATCTCACTCATGCGGGACTTAAACGCCGTATCAAAATGGTCTATCATGGCAATGCGAGGACATTTTAATGTAGCCGGCCCAAACAGGGTTTGGTGCTGGACCTATGGATTTCCCTATTGTGTTGATCTCACGAAAGGAGATTATGCTCACATGAATCCGGGGGAAACGAGTACGATTGATCTTGCCTCCCGTGATGAAATTGATCTCTTCATTAATATCGGAACCGATGCAGCGGCTCATTTTCCTATTGATGCAGTGAAAAAACTGAAAAAGCATACCTGGATAACCATTGATCCAAATGTGAGTATGGCTGCAGAAATTGCAGATCTCCACATTCCAGTGGGAATTTCCGGGGTTGAAGTTCCGGGAATTGTGTACCGGATGGATAATGTTCCAATTCAGTATCGGAAAGTAATTGATATGCCTGAAGGGATGCTATCTGATGAAGAGGTTTTAACTGGAATAGCAAACCGGTTAGAAGAGTTAATCCTTGAGAAAGCGAAAAAATATTGTCTGGATAGTTCTGAATCGATATCTTCGGAATCAGTAATTTGTACGTAAAAAATATCTGCAAATAGCCGATTTTTCGGAATTTGAGCAGAAAACACGATAACTATTTTCAGAAGCAATAAGGAAATTACTGAAAATTACGTAGAAAAAAAATATTTATTTTTTGAATTCCTTGATCGGGCTGGGACCAAGTTCCTTGACGGTGTTGGTAACATCTTCCATGACCATACCCCATTTTGCACCCTCGGATGCTGAGACAAAGGTCATACGGAAACGCTTGTCATCAAGACCGATGTTTTTAAGCAGGGACTTGATCATGAACATACGCTTTGCTGCTTTGTAGTTACCTTCAAGGTAGTGACAGTCACCAAAGTGACATCCGGAGACGAGGACACCATCTGCACCCTCAACAAATGCCTTGAGGATGAAGAGCATGTCAACACGTCCGGTACACATAACACGGATTGCACGGACCGTTGGTGGGTACTGGATACGTGCACCACCGGCAAGGTCAGCACCTGCGTAGGAACACCAGTTGCAGATGATTGCGAGAATCTGTGGTTTCCATTCGTCTGCCATTACTGTTCTCCTCCTGCAAAGAATGCATCAATCTGTGCTGCGATCTGTGGTGTGGTAAAGTGCTGCATCTTGATTGCTCCACCTGGACAGAATCCTCCACAGGTACCACAGCCTTTACACTTGGCTTCGGTAACAACCATGACGGTTCTGCCATCCTTCTCACCAAGGGCGAGTGCAGAGTATGGACAGAGGTTCACACACATTCCACAACCGGCACACAGTTCGTCAATACACATGGCAAAGTATGGCTCAAGCTCGACTTTACCCATGTGAATTGGAATAGATGCTGCTGATGCTGCACCTTCTGCCTGTGCAACTGCGTCAGGAATGTCTTTTGGACCCTGACAGACACCGGCGAGGAACACTCCTGCAGTGGTAGTTCCACAGGGGTTTAATTTCGGGTGTGCTTCAAGCATCCAGCCGTCCTGTGATGCAGATACACCGAACTTCTTCCGAAGAACGTTTGCACCTTCATTGGGCTGTGCTGCGGCTGCAAGGACAAGCAGATCGACTTCTACATCGACCGGGCGACCGAGCAGGGTATCTTCAGTATAGACGTGGAGGTTCTTGGTTGCTGGATCCTCAAGCACATTGGCGACACGTCCACGGATGAACTTGGCACCCTCATGCTGGATACGGTAGTAGAACTCCTCGTACATCTTACCAAAGGACCGGATATCCATGTAGAAGAGGTATGCAACAGCACCTGGAATCTTCTCCATGATCTGGTGAGCATGCTTGAGTGAGTACATACAACAGAACCGGGAACAGTATGGCTTTCCGATTCCGGTGTTGTCTCTGGATCCTGCACACAGCACAAATCCAACCTTCATCGGGGTCTTGCCATCGCTTGGACGGACAAGGTGACCACCGGTCGGACCGGATGCACAGATCAGACGCTCGAACTCGAGAGCATTGATGACGTTATCAAACTGCTTGTATCCCCACTCTCTCTTGTTCTCAACCGGGAAGAGTTCGTATCCGGTTGCAAGGATTGCGGTTCCGACTTTGTACTTGACAAATTCGTCCTGCATCTCAAGGTCAATTGCCTTCTTCTCACCACAGGCCTCGACACACAGACCACACTTGACACAGGAGTCAAAGTCGACGGTGTAGATAAGTGGCATGACCTGGGCGTGGTAGATGTAGATAGCCTTGCGTGGTGCCATTCCCATTTCGAACGGGTTTGGCTTGATGACTGGACAGACACCTGCACAGTCTCCACAACCATTACAGCCACCACCAACAATTCCCTTGGCAGTTGCTTCGGTCGGTGTCAGGACACCACGGGCTTTCTTCCGAAGAGTGACTTCGAAGTTACCGATGTATCCTTCTACGGTCTCAACCTCATGGTAGGTCAGAAGTTCGATGTTCGGGTGACGTCCGACATCCACCATCTTTGGTGTCAGAATACACTGTGAACAGTCAAGGGTCGGGAAGGTCTTGTCAAGCTGAGACATACGACCACCGACGGTCGGGGTCCGCTCAACAAGGTAGGTCTTGATTCCTGCACTTGCAAGGTCAAGGGCTGCCTGAATACCTGCAACTCCTGCTCCGACAACCATTGCGGTAGGCTCTACCGGAACGCTCTTTGGAATAAGGTCTTCAAGCATTGTTGCCTTTGCAACTGCCATTCTGACCTGGTCCTTTGCCTTCTCGGTTGCTTCGTCCCACATACCATGCATGTGAACCCATGAGTTCTGCTCACGGATGTTTGCCATCTCAAACCGGAATGGATTTAATCCTCCTTCCTTGGTAGCGGTACGGAAGGTTGGTTCGTGAAGACGGGGGGAACATGCTGCGACAACAACACCGGTCAGGTTGTGTTCCTTGATTGCATCATCAATCTTCTTCTGACCTGGTGTTGAGCACATGTACTGATACTGGTCTGCAATTGCTACGTATGGAAGTGTCTTCGCATAGTTGACGACATCATCAATCGACAGGGAACCTGCGATGTTGGTACCGCAGTGGCACAGGAAGACACCAATTCTTGGTTCAGTTTTTTCTGCCATGTCTTTGTCCTCCTCAAAGCACCTTCTGCAGGAATGGTGTACAGTCGATTGCATGCAGGTCAAGTGCAAGATCCTGTGGGCTCATACCCTGGGCAAGACCGAGAAGTTCGTTGTAGTGAAGGACTGGGATATTGTATACGTCACCGAACTTCTCTTTGATCTCGATCTGACCACGGTCAAACTGAAGCTGACAGAATGGACACAGTTCTGTGATTGCGTCTGCACCTGCTTCCTGAATGTTGATAAGTTTCTCGTTGGTGATGTCAAGGGCATGAACGATATCATAACCACGGACACCGCCACCAGCACCACAGCACTGCATCTTGTTGCGGTACTGGACTGGCTCTGCACCAAGGGCACCGATCAGTTCTTCAAACCACATTGGGTTTTCGGTGTCTCCGAAGTGTCTCTCTTTCTTTGGTTTCATTAAGTGACAGCCATAGTGTGCTGCAACTTTTGCTCCTGAAAGTGGAGTTGTGACACTGTCCTTGATCTTCTGAACACCACAGATCTTCTCATCATAGTAAAGTTCTGCAAGGTGCCAGACATCAATGGTACCCTTAAACTGCATGTCAATCTCAGCAAGAACTTCGTTTGTGCTGTCCCGAAGTTCATCGTTGTGCTTGAGGATGTGGTTAACTTCCCAGATTGACTTGTAACAACCGTTGCAGATGAGTGCAATGTCTTTTTTCATCTCTTCTGCAAGGACGAGGTTTCGTGCTGCCATTGCGTACCAGACATTCAGGTCAATGGATCCGAATGCACCTGGAGCAGGACAACAGCTGGCACCTTTCAGCGGGAGGAGTTTGATACCGACCTTTTCACTGGTCTTGATGGCAGACGCCTCACAGCCGGGGTACCGGTTTGGTGCAATACACCCAAGGAAAAATGCGTATTCGTGCACGTTTAGTCACCCTTCAGAATTCTGTCTGCATTCTCTTTCAGCTCATAATGGTCGATAATCTTCTGGATACCCTTGACAAATTCAGGATATGAATGAGTTGTCGGTGGGTCTGCAGGAAGACCAAGCTTGGTACGTGCTGCACGGTTGACGTCATTGTTTGGCACACCGTGACCACTGTTATAGATAAGCTGGACAGTCTGCAAGAAGTTCTTTGGAACAATGTCCCGCTTGAATGCAAGGTTTCTCATTGCCATGATAACATCGGTTGGAGCGATGTCACGTGGGCAGCGGTCTGTACAGGAATAACAGGTTGTACAGAGCCAGAGATCCGGGTCAGTCAGGGCTTCATTCTCAAGTCCAAGGACACAGCGTCTCATGAAGAGACGGATCCGGTATGAACTCCGGGGTGCTGACGGGCAGGAACCGGTACAGGTACCACACTGGTAGCACATATTTGCGATAGTTCTGCTGGTCTTGAGGATCTTCTCGGTAAACTCAGGGTTTGTATCGGTGAGATGGTACCGGCGATCTGCAAGTTTTTTGTCCAGTTCTGGAATGTTATATGATTTTGCAGCCATAAGACACCTCTATTACTGGCTTACCGCCTTTAATTCAACAGAACCGGCCAGGGATGACTGTTCTTTGACCTTGGAAGTTCTTGGAGAGAAGAGTTTTTCCTTGATCTTCTTAAAGAGGTCAGTCTCTTTGCCTTTGATCTTCACGCTGTCACGGCGGAGGTAGATTATATCCTCACCTGGACATGCATTGACACAGGCTCCACACAGGATACAGAAATCCTTGTTGACTGCAATATTTGCCTCAACTTGTCCCTTCATATCCTTTGCAGGCTTTGGTGTCGGGAGATAAATGGCATTTGCCGGGCAAACATCAACACAGGTGGAACATCCTCCCGGACATTTCTCTGCATGGAACGTGATCTCTCCTTCAAAGATCTTGTTCACAGTAATAGCTTCAGTCGGACAGTTGATTGCACACCAGCGGCATGTACAACAGTCTTCCTCGACGATGTTGACGTTTCCAAGTTTTTTCTGTCCGACAACAGTCCGTGTAACTTTGATTGCCTCAGATGGACATGCTTCTGCACAGACATTACATCCGTCACAGTATGCCTCATCCCAGATAACTTCACCCTCAACAGTACCCTTTTCAGGGCTGAAGGGCTTGTGGAGCACATTGATGGCCTCACACAGGTTGCCACAGATGCCACACTTGGTACACTTTTCATCATCGACAACAAACTCAACCTTGAGATTGATGCCCTGACCTTTTGCAAGACCTTCCTTATCCTGTCCTTCAAAGAGAGGGACGTCGCGGTCTATTGCATCACGGGGACAAACATCGTCACAGATATTACATCTGACACATTTGTCTTGGTCAATTGCCGTTCCCTTGTCATATGTCGGGAATCCTTCTTTTTCAAGGATTGGCAGACGTTCTTCGCCATCAACTTTCAGAGCCAGAGCAGAGAAAGGACACATGATGACACAGACACCACAGTATGAGCATTTTGTCTCATCGACACGAATGCTTGCTGCATCATCAACAAGTCCTCTCCGGACTCCTCCGACTGCCCCTACTACAATTGCTTCTTCGGGACAGACTTCAGCACAGATACCACACCCGGTACAAACATCATTGTCAAGGATGAGGTTGTTTACCTGCTGGAGAAGTCTCTGCTCCATTATAACCTTAGACCCATCAGAGGTCTTGGAATACTTAGGAAACAGTGTAGACATTAAGATACCTCGGTTGTTCACGAATTCTGTTCCTGAAACGCTTATCTTTCTCCGTACCCTTCAGGCTTCAACAGCCTGGGGAGGTTGACCGGAGAGCTGAATCACATCGTATGGGCATGCATCGACACAGATTCCACAGCCTGCACAAAGTTCATACTTAACATCAAGAGAGATTGCTGCTCCATTGATGACTTTGTAGATTTTATCCGTGCTCGCCGGGTTAACCGTGAATAACTCCAGTGCATTCACTGGACATGCTACCACACAATTGTTGCAGCCGGTACAGCGTTCCATGTTTACATGAACTGCAAATGCCATATTTGTCGCACCAGCCTGATCGATTAAAATCGACTGAACAAAGGTTGTTAGAAAATATAGATAAAGGTTCTGAATTGGATATGGGAGTTTTTCATCAAAAACAGGGCGAAAGTGTGTCTTTTATGTTGACAACTCGCAGTTTGTCAAAAGCAGAAGCTTATCATTCGAACCCCTATATTTCATGATAAATCATTATAAATCTGACCATTTCCGTATGAGGTATTTTTTAAAAATCCGAAATTTACTGATCATTCAATGATTGAGTTACATTCTGACCAGTTCGTAAAAATGACATATGAAATTGATGTACGAATCCCTGAATCAAATCAATCAATCGATATTATGGTCGTTATTCATGGAAAAATGGGAAAATTGGTAGTATTTTTCAGGTATTTTTTAGGAAAAAAACCCTGCGTGCCTGTATTCTCTTCAAACGCGAAAATCGACTACTATACAGCCAAATAGTGAGCACATTTTCCATTTAGGGGGGGGTCTTATAAGACTCGCCGACCTACTGCCCGCATGAACGGTCTCCATTTGCATATTTGGGTCTTCTAATATCGATTCATCCACTATAAATCATCAAAAATTCTAAAATTAGGCAAGGATTTATCCCGTCCTGAGTTGAGGACTAAAATGTAGAATGATATCTCAGATCCCGACGATTTGTCCGTACTGTGGAACCGGGTGCTCGGTAAACCTGATTGTACAGGATGGAAAAGTCGTCGGAACCAACCCGAATATCCGGTCTCCGGTAAATGAAGGAAAACTCTGTCCGAAAGGTACCTATTGCCACCAGTTTATTCATAGTCCTGACCGGCTCAAAAAACCGCTTGTCAGGAAGGGAGGAGTTTTTGTTGAAACAGACTGGGAGACCGTATATCAGTTGATAGCACAAAAATTTAAATCATATACCCCTGATGAAATTGGAGTCCTCGCATCGGCCCGGTGTACGAATGAAGATAATTATGTGCTCATGAAATTCGCCCGGGGAGTATTAAAGACAAATAATCTGGATCATTGTGCACGATTATGTCATGAAGCAACCATGACCGGTCTTACTCTCTCGTTTGGAACTGGAGCCATGACGAATTCAATCCCGGATATCGGGGAGTCTGAGTGTGTCTTTTGTCTTGGTTCCAATACTTTTGAGCAGCATCCTCTTATTGGAAGACAAATTGTTCGTGCACAGGCAGCCGGTGGGAAGTTTATTTATGCTGATCCCAGGTATACTCCGACAGCAATTCAGTCAGATCTGTTTCTCCAGTTTTTCAGTGGAAGTGATGTAGCGGTTCTGAATTGTATTATGGGAGAGATTATCCGGAACGGCTGGGAAGATAAAGAGTTCATAGCTTCCCGGACACGGGAATTTGAGTCACTGAAAAAGGTAGTATTACAATCCCGGTACAGTCCCCAGAATGTCAGTCTTCTCACCGGTGTTTCAAAAGAAGATCTGCTCCTTGCTGCACAGTGGATAGGGACCTCTGCCAGTTGTACGGTTTTATATGCAATGGGTCTTTCCCAGCAGAGTGGTGGTATAAATAATGTTCGTGCTATTGCCAATCTGATGATGCTGACCGGAAATATCGGACGTCCGGGAACCGGGGTGAATGCCCTTCGCGGCCAGAATAATGTACAGGGGGCATGTGACATGGGCTGTCTTCCTGGCTTTTTCCCAGGATACCAGCCGGTTACCGATAGCCTTATCCATAGAAAGATCGGTCGGGTTTGGAAGTTTCCTGATGGGATTTGTCCACCGAAAGAAGGTCTGAATATCACGAATATCTTTCAGAGAGCTGGTGCCAGACAGAATGGGATTAAGGCATTGTTTCTGGTCGGAGAAAATCCCCTGGTAACTGAACCTGATCAGAATACCACTCTTCATGCAATCCAGAATGTGGAATTTCTTGTGGTTTCTGATATCTTCTTTACCAAGACGTGTGAATACGCCCATATTGTCCTTCCTGCAGCATGTTTTGCCGAAAAGGATGGAACGGCTACTAATACGGAGCGACGAGTCCAGCATCTGAGCAAAGCCATCAATCCACCAGGAGAAGCAAAACCTGACTGGGAGATTATCACAGATATTGCACGGGTGATGGGGTTTGAAAAACAGTTTCCCTACCACTCACCAGAAGAGATCTTTGGGGAGATTACCGAGGTCTGTGAACCATATCATGGAATGACGTATGTCCGTATCCGTCATCCGGATGGGATTTGCTGGCCATGTCCATTCGATGACCATGCAGGGACCCCAATCCTCTATAATGACAGATTTTATCACCCGGACGGGAAAGGAGTGTTCTGTCCGGTGGAATGGAAGGAACCTTCAGAGATCCCCGGTAAGGAGTTCCCGTTTCGTCTTACCTCTGGTCGGATTATCTGGCACTGGCATGCAGGGGCAATGACCCGAAGGAGTAAAAACCTGGCTGATGAGGTGAATGAGGCATATATAGAGATTCATCCCTCGGATGCATCATCTGCCAGAATTGTTGATGGTGATATGGTTCAGGTCAGATCTAGAAAAGGCCGGTTGTCCTGTAGAGCCAGGGTCGTGTCTGATATTAAGGAAGGCATGGTTTTTATGCCACTTATCTTTGATTCTGCACTGAACCGGCTTATAGGACTTCCTGATGATGTTCAAGCCGGGATATCTGAATATAAACCGATTTGTGTTGCCATTGAACCAGCTGGCGAAGAAGAGGAGGGATCATGAACGGGACTATGTTTTATGGCTGGTCTGTTGATGAGCAAATCCGGGATTCTGCAGCATCCGGCGGTCTTGTCACGGGCCTTCTGATATATCTGCTTGAGTCAGGGACGGTAGATGCGGTATGTTGCATGCAAAAAGGTGAGGATATCTATGATCCCCGCCCGGTCCTGATTACAAATCCTGATGAGATTGTATTATGCTCAGGATCCTTGTATTGTGGAAGTCTCCTGACTGCAGACTGGATTGTTCAGGCGGTCTGTGCCAATCCGGGAATGAAAATTGCTGCTGTTCTCAAGGGATGTGATGCAAAGGCAGTTATTGAACTTACCAAACGCAGCAGACTGGATCGGGACGATCTCTTTCTTATTGGCTTGAATTGTAGTGGTACGATATCTCCAACGAAGGCCCGGACTTTTATCCGGAACATATGTGGCATTCATCCTGATCTGGTTGATTCTTTTATTATCAGAAATGGAAGGGCTGTTATCCGTGCAGGCGATATCTCCCGTGAATATTCCCTGGAAAGTATTGAAGAGGAAGGATTTGGCCGGCGTGATTCATGTAAGAGATGTGATACTCCGATACCTCGCCAGTGTGATATTGTCTGTGGATCCTGGGGTCTGGTTGGTGAACATGCAGAGAATGCGACATTTGTTGAGGTATGCAGTAAAAAAGGATCTGTTTTCCTGGACGAGGCCAGAAAGAACGGATACATCACGATAATTCCTGCTGACCCTAAAGGCATTGAGGCACGTTCACGGGTAGAAGCAGCAATGCAGACATTATCTGAAAAAAAGCGGAAGATAATGTTCTCAAAAATAGGTTCAGGCCTTTCCCGGCTGACCTGGATAATGAAGGAGACCTCCCGGTGCATTAAATGTTACCAGTGTTCCCAGGCATGTCCACTCTGTTTTTGTCAGGATTGCCAGACAAAAAAGCCATGGCTGGTAAAACCTGGAGAGATCCCGCCTCCGCTGATGTTTCACCTGATCCGGTTTTCTCACATAGCTGACTCATGTATTAATTGTGGTCAGTGTCAGGACCGGTGTGCAATGGATATTCCGGTATCACTGATGATGCATGCATTACAGGCAGAACTTGAACTGATGTTCGGGTATCATCCGGGAAAACCTGGGGGAATGCCGGTGCTTGCGAAAGTAAACCAGCATGAGGAGTGGGAGCATTACTACGGAAACCGGTATCCTGATATGATACGACTTTTTAGCCAGAATATTCTGCCTGTTGATGATGAATAAAGCAGAGCGTCCTTATTCTTCTTTTTGAAAGAGTTCTTTTGTTGATGGAAATCCGCAGACTTTGAGAACGTCTTCCTGGGTTACCAGTCGTGACTGCTGCCTTTTTGATGCGAGATCAGAGAGGTAAAAGATAGAGAGAGGAATTGAGAGCCCGTAAATTTTTGCATAACTGACTTCCGGGATGTCACGGGAGAAGAAGTTCCTGATGGTGCCCCTGTCAACTACAACTCCCATTTCCTGAAGAATTCGTGCACTATGATTGAATGGATGAGCCCGGGCCAGGGTCAGGCACAGGTCGATAACTGGTGATCCAAATTTTGTATTCGGGTAAAATGGTGCCTGTGCATAGCATAATTTTCCGCAATTTTTGCAGTAATATCTGGTTACCAGGACATTGATGATCTTCTTCTCGCCATCAATGATGACGGTTGCGAACCGTTTCTTTCGCATGTCATGGTACCTGACCTCGCCATTACAGTAGGGACAATGGTCAAGCAGGGTAAATTCCATCCCCTCAATCCCTGTTAATGCATTCAGGACTACTGATGAGATAAGGGATGGAATTTTTATGCTTTTCACAACGGACCTTCCGGATATGTTCCTATATCATCTGGACAGCGGTAGTATTGAATTATCCAGTTTTGACAAGGAACAAAAAATAGTTCAGGGGATGTCTTCAATTGGATCCGGAGGGGTTGAATCATCCGTATTTGGTTGGTTCTGTTCATCATGGGTTGGAAGTTTCAGGAGTAAGAGTCTCATGATTCCTCCGCATGATTTACAGAGATAATACTCATCATGCCAGCAGGAACTACATCCCCATCTTCCGCAGATGACACACTGACGAAGACCGGATAAGGGGCCTGATGTGTGACAGAGATCGCATACATACCGGGAAAACGATTCCATATCCCGGTTTGGGGGTTCATTGTCCTTCCGAACCCGCATAACCTGGTTTTTCAGGGCAGCAAACATACCGCCTGATGTATTTTGGTCGTTACTTTTTCGATTCAAGGGATTTTTCAAGTGCATCAAGTCGTGCCTCAAGTTCGGAGAGGTTTTCAATAAACTCGTTCTCAAACTTTTTCACTTCTGCAATCTTCATTTCATCTGCATCAAGGGTTGATCCCCGTTCTTCTTTGAACCGTTTCAGTTTTGGTCTGCGAACGACTCCCCATTCCTCAACAAGCTGGGCAAACCGACGGTCAAGATATTCATCCACCCTGCTCTCAACCGGTCTTCTGAGTGATACCCTGCCAGATGATCCCTGGTAGAACCAGAAGAGCAGAAATGCAACAATAAGGACGATAAGGATGATTAAAAGAATCTCAATAAGCGTCATTTCATCTGCTCCTGAAGGGCTCGTATCCGTTCCTCCATCCGATCCATCCGGTCATGAGATTCACGCTCAAAGGTTTTCAGAGAGTCAAGATCCTGTTTTACCTTGCGGTATCGTTGTGACAAATCCCTGATATCGGCAGTGGTGGAGAGCTGCCAGTCGTCAATCATCAGTTTCATCCGGCGGTCAAGATATGAACTTAGGTAATTATCCATGTTCATTTTCTTGCCTCCAGGTTTGAAATTGCTTTTTCAATAGAGTCTGCACGTTTTTTAAGGAGGTCTTTTTCTGTATGCAGTCTGCCTACCTCATAACTTAAATAATCAAGTTTTCGTGCGTATTCACTGATATCTGACTCGGTTACAAGTCCCCATTCTTCGATGATTGTCTCGAAATTCCGGTCAAAATATGAGTCCAGCGTCCGGTCGAATGTCGGGACTTTTGATGTAACCGGGGTGTCAAAATGGGGGATATTTTCGAAGAATTTTCTGGTACTTCCTGATGTTTCAAACATGTAACTTCACCTAAATCTTTTTTTCTTCAGATTCAATCCGGTCTATCATCAGGTCTAATTTTTCACGCTTGACATAATTTTCAAGACGCTTCAGCCTTCCCTCGATTGTCTTTTGTTTCATGAATATATCGGTTTCAAGGGTAATATTTGACTCTTCAATCTCCTTGAGTGCAGATATCTGGTCGGTTGTTAGACGTAATGCCGGCTGGACTGAGGCTGCATTGTCCTGTTTGAGGATCTGCAGTTTGTCACGTTCAAGTTCTAATTCGAGTTTTCTCGTATTCGTTCGCATCATTCTGATTTCCCTGATCATCAGGTAAATCATGACAACGATGACAAGCAGGATTGCAATCCCGATAAGGCCGTCCTGACTAAAGGAGATCTCCACAGGTTATCCCTCCAGCATCCTGGTGACAAAGCTAATCATATCAGAAGGGCCGCTGCAGTATGCGATATCGCCTTCTTTGAGGACTATGTCTGGTTTTAATTCAAGTAATGCGGTTCCCCGCTGGATAGCAACCAGGTTAATCTCCGGTGGGATTGTCAGATTGCCAAATGACCGTCCGGAAGCAAATTTTACCGGGACAGCAGCACTTACTCCTTCCACCCCGGTAAGAAGGCTCCTGATCTTCTTTGCATCCTCCTGGCTTAAGGCTGAGAGACCTTTCTCAATTTCTGGGGCAAGTTTCCCGATCGGGATCTTATCCCGGATTGCATCTGCAGAACTCTTTGCAGCCTTGCTTACCTTTTCTCCGATAGGTTTTGTTTCTTCTTTGACCTTGTCGGTTAGCTCCTTTGCCTTCGTTCCTAACTGCTCTGCTGTCTCTGCTGCCCCTTTCTGAATCTTTTCTGCAGTTTCAGACAGTTTGGTTCCGATGTCCTGGGCACCTTCCTTAATCTGGGTAGCGGCAGTTTCTGCAGCTGTCCGGACCTGTTCTTCAAGAGGGATTTTTCTTTTTACATGGACATTTCCACCGTCAGGAATGCCAAGTTTTTTCAAATCTTCTCCACTGATTCGAATTGTACCCTCATCCACAAGTTCGTCTGCAAAAACCGTCAGATAAAGGGTCGCCCCTGCATCTGTACTCACTTCCACCTCAGTCTGATCCTCAATTCCCAGGATTGAAATGAGTTTTTCATGAATGCGGGCTCTTCCGTGACCGGGCATAGCCCGTTTCACTGCCTGCAGGGTAGCTTCCTCCATGTGGTTTAATCAGGTCATAACCTTTTTCAATCTTTCGGTTTATTTCAGGGGATTGTCTGGAAATAAAATCGCAATATATATTGACTCTTCAGCTCACGATCATTAATCCTTATGTGATAAGGACCCTGGGAGATTTCATATGGGAATCGAAAAGTTAATGGAAGGAAATCAGACCTTCGTCGAGAATGAATACGCAGAGAACATAGAATATTATAAGGCACTCCTGAAGGGGCAGAATCCGCATGTCATGATGATCGGGTGTTGTGACTCGCGGGTTGCCCCGGAAATTACCTGTCATGCAAAACCCGGGGAAATATTTGTTCACCGGAATATTGGGAATATCGTTCCTCCGGGAGACTGGAATATCGGAACATTTCTTGAATATGGAATTCGTCACCTGAAAGTCAATACCCTGGTCGTGTGTGGACATGAAGAGTGTGGTGCCATGAAAGCACTTGCCAGTAAGAAGAGTGGTGACGATGTTCTGATTCCGGGATGGCTCAGACATGCACATACTGCACTCCATGCAGTTGAGAGTAAGGGAGAAAAGCCGGCAGACCCAGAAGAAGCTCGTAAGTGGCAGTCTGAACTTGAGATTGAAAATGTAAAGTTACAGCTTGCAAATCTTCGCACCTATAGTGTGGTAAAGGATGCAGAAGATGCAGGAAAACTCCGGGTTGTCGGACTCTATTACCGGCTGTCAACCGCTCAGCTTGAGGTCGTCGATCCAGGCAAGCCATTAAAACAGGAATAAATCTCTCTTTTTCCCCTTTCAAGGGGTATTGGTATGTAATATTGAAAAAAGGTTTAGATTGAACCTGCCGGTGTTCCGACTGGCTGTTTCAGCTCAATGAGCATCTCTTCAATATATCCAACGGTTTTAATGGTAAGGTTATTCTTTTTTGCTTCTGCTATGAGGTTTCGTGACTCTTTTGATGAGCCGTTCGAGAGAATCAGAAGATGAGTGCCGTATTCTGCCATGTGCGCGTCACGGACCAGACCTGCAGCGTTTAAATTATCCTGCCAATTTGGCTCAAACTCTTTGTATGCGATATTATTGGTCAGGGCATACTGCTTTGCAATCAGGTCTACACCGGTTGAACCACCGGTAATAATTTCATCGACACCATTCAATTCTGCGATATATTTCTCGATTTCTTTTGAAACCGCTGTAAATTTCCGGCATGTACGAGGGCCGGAGATAATTAATTTTTTCATGCCCTTAATAATTATCATATCTGGTATATATGTTTTCTATTGGTTTCATCTTCAGATGTACCTGTCCCTGGAAACATTTATCGTGTTTTTTTGTTAATCTGTAAAATCGGTTGTAAAAAACACTTCATCACAACCTGAATTTATTCTTCCATTGATTTTAGACGATATTGAACCTTCGAATGTGATGTTATGTCAGAAATATTTCTATTCATCCTGCTCTTGTATGCTCTTGCAGGTATAGTCCCTCTCTGTATACGAAAAAAACGAATATGGGAGATATCATCCCTGATAATGGGGGTTGGTGGTCTTCTTCTTGTTGTGTCCTCTCTTTTAGCTGCCCTGCACAATTACAGTATACCGGTTTTGAAGATTTCTATATCTGCATTATACCCGGTAACTTTGGGAATTGATCGGCTTTCTGCTGTTTATTCTGTTCTTCTTGGTATCCTTACTGTGGCCGTCAGTATGTACACTCCCGGATACCTTGACCGGATGCATGGAGACCGGAGAAAATACCTTGTCTCATCATTGATTCCCCTTTTTCTGGTGAGCATGCTTCTGGTCATCTTCTCACAGACCCTTATTGCATTTCTGGTATTCTGGGAGATCATGGCAATTCTTTCTTTTTTCCTCGTGCTTACTGAGTATGAGGAGGCCAGGACACGGTATGCTGCTATTTTTTATCTTGCAATGACCCAGCTTTCAACCGTCTTCATCTTTCTTGGTATCATCCTGCTCACACTCATCACTGGTACTTTTGCGTATCCTGACAAGGTGTCCGGAAATGATGTCCTCATTCCAGTCTCCTTCTTCTGCCTTTTCATTGGTATTGCCATCAAGTCCGGGGTCATCCCATTTCATAAATGGCTGACGCATGCTCATCCGGCAGCTCCATCTCCGGTATCAGCCCTGATGTCTGGAATGATGATCAGTACAGCATTGTATGCCCTGGTCAGGGTTCTTACCCGGTTTTATGAGACTGATATATCCTGGGGATATGTCATGCTGGTCTTTGGCTGCCTGACAGCGGTTCTTGGGGTTATGTATGCCCTCAAAGAACAGGATTTGAAAGGATTGCTGGCATACTCTTCTATTGATAATACCGGAGTCGTCCTGATAGGTCTTTCGCTCTGGGTCATTTTTGGCTCATATGGTCAATTGGATATTGCGACGATGGCACTTGTCGGTGCAATCTTTCACTCAGTCAGTCATGGCATATTCAAAGGCCTTCTTTTCCTTACTGCAGGATCTGTCTGTCAGGCTGCACACACAAGAAATATTGATGAACTTGGTGGAATTCTGGTCCGGATGCCTTCCACTGGTCCGCTCTTTTTCATTGGCATTCTCTCAATATCAGCCATTCCTCCGTTTTCAGGGTTTATTGGCGAACTTCTTATTTATCAGGCCCTTATCGGCGGCCTTATGAGTCTTGATCCATATGCACAGGTTGTCATGATCATAGCTCTTGCCCTTTTCGGCCTGACCGGAGGATTGACGGTCACTACATTTGTGAAAGCCTTTGGTCTGACATTTCTTGCCCTTCCCCGGAGTTCTGGAGCAGAAAATGCCCGGGAAACCCCATTCTTTATGGTGGCAGGGCCGGCCGTACTTGCAGGGATGAGTATTGTTCTTGGAGTATGTGCCTATCACATTCTGGGGATTTTTGGATATCCTGGACTAATTCCTGATTTAAGCACGGTAGCAGTCCTCCTCCTTATCACCACATGCCTGGTGTATGGGGCAGTGTATGCCGGTGCTTCTCAAAAGACCAAGATCTCCCGGACCTGGGATTGTGGGATGCATGCTCCAGGCAGTATGAACGAATATACGGGATCTGGGTTTACTGAACCGGTTGTCAGGTTTTTCTCTCCGGTGTTCCGGACAAAAATCACTGTATCAAAACAGTACCATGATTCATTTCAGTGTCTGTTCCGGACTGGTGAGGCTGGAATTTATCTGATGAAATTCTTTGAAGAATGTCTCTATCTTCCGGTTGCACGGGGAATTGACCGGTATGCCGGGTATGTTAGTGGTCTTCAGAATGGGAGTGTTGATCGGTATGTGCTCTATGTCTTTCTCATGGTAATTGCCCTTATCATCGTACTCGGGTGGTCGTCATGAATTTCATCCCGGTTGTGTACGGGGTGCTTAATGTTCTCCTGGTTCTCGGTCTGGCTCCCTTGTACATCACGGTGGTAAAAAAAGTGAAAGCACGGGTTCAGGGACGAAGAGGTCCCCGGATAATCCAAGGATATCTCAACCTTGCCAAGCTCTTCAAAAAAGAGGTCATCTACTCTGAGTATGCAAGTTTCATCTCACGGCTTGCCCCATATGCCTCACTCTCGATTCTCCTGGTTGCAGCACTTATGGTCCCCCTTGTCTGGGTACCGGATCTGGAACCGGTGACGGGGAATATCATCGTGTTTCTTTACCTGCTTGTAGCGGGCCGTCTGCTCCTGGCTTTGCTTGGTCTTGATGCAGCGAGCAGTTTTGGCGGGATGGGCAGTTCCCGGGAGATGAGCCTTTCAGCGATTATCGAGCCGGTAACCGTACTGGTCTTTGCGGCTCTTGCCTTTGTCATGGGAAGTCTTTCAATACCTGAGATGTTCCGTCATGCAGCTCTTGAGTCTCCCTCATGGTCTCCGACGATCCTGCTGCTTTGCATCTCGCTGTTTATCCTGATAATTGTTGAAACCGGTAGGATTCCGGTGGATAATCCGGAAACTCATCTTGAACTGACCATGGTTCATGAGGGGATGCTTCTTGATACCTCCGGAAGAAATCTGGCCCTCTTCGAACTCTCTCATGGAGTAAAACAGGTGCTCCTAATGGCATTGCTCATCAATATTCTGGTTCCTGCTGGATTGATGTTTGAATTTTCAGTTCCTGCCCTTATTATTGGGTGCATTCTGTTTCTTCTGAAAGGAACAGTCCTGTCCATTGGTATCGGACTCTTTGAGTCATCTTTTGCAAAAATGCGGTTCTTTCAGATACCAAACCTCTTCATGATAGCGTTCTTCTTCTCCATTCTTACGATCTTTATCGAGGTGATGATATGATTACACCCGAATCAGCCCCTGTACTGGTCAGGATCTCTCTGGTCCTGGTATTAGTATCGGCTGCATTTCTCCTCTCGTCACGAAACCTCCCTAACCTAGTCAGGATCTATCAGCTCCAGTCACTCCTATTGGTTATCATCGCCGTATTTCTGGCCGGAATTGAAGATCATGCACTATTGTTTCTGGTAGCCGGACTGACCTTTATCTCCAAAGTGTGGGGTATTCCAACCTTTATCCGGATGATACAACAGCGGATCCAGATACACCAGGATATAAGGTTCTCATATCTTCATCCGGCAGGTGCCCTGATGGTGAGTATCCTGATAATTCTCCTGGTATACACCTGTTTTTCCAGGATTCTTGATTCATTATACGAAAGCAGCAGTCTCTTCTTTCTGGGTAGTGTAATCGGAGTATCCATGGTCCTGATGGGGCTTATTGCAGTCTTCTCCCGGAAGATGGCAATTACAAAAGTCATCGGGTACCTGTCTATGGAAAACGGGGTTCTGTTATTTGGTATGTTTGTAACCGAACTTCCCTTTATCATCGAGTTTGTCATCATGGTTGACCTGATAATCCTGGTGCTCCTGACATCGATTCTCACCGTCGGGATTGACTCATCTATTGAGGAGTATAAGGAACGAATGCAGGAGTTTCATCTTTTCACCGGTGAGGAGGCAGTCCAATGATAGCAATGACTTATCTGGTTCTGGCCGGAATCATCCTGCTGTGCCAGTTAATACAGAAGAGACACACATGGTTGAGTTATTTGAGTGTCATCCATGCTGCTGGATCAGTGCTCATAACTGTTCTTTTGATTCTCTCCCCGAATGAGTGGGAAAATGAGACTTTTTTCCTCATTGATCATGTGAATCTGTTTATCATGCTCATCACCGGCATTATCTTTACGAGTGCCAGTGTGTATGCAGTGGGGTATATTGATGGTCTTGTCAGATCAGGTGACCTTGAAAAGAGAAGTCTTCGGATTTTTTATTTTGGATTATCAACCTTGCTTCTGGTCACGACGATGGCGTTATTTTCTCCAAATGTGGCCCTGTTCTGGATATTTGCCGAACTGACGACAGTGCTCTCTGCCCTTTTGATTGCAATCCTTGCTGTCAGGGCTAATATCGATGCATCCCTGAAATACATCTTTGTCTGCTCTACTTCCATGCTGTTCTCATTTATCGGGATTATTTTCCTTTTTGAGGCTGTTCAAAATAAAACCGGGATGGGAAGTCTTGATTGGACGGTTATTGTCCAGGAAGCTGCCGGGTGTGACAGCGGGATGATATGGATTGCCTTTGTCTTCTTCTTTATCGGGTTTGCTGCAAAGTCAGGTATTGTTCCGTTCCACACCTGGCTTCCTGAAGCCCATGCAAAGGCACCTTCAGCAGTCAGTGCGGTCCTCTCTGGTGCTATCCTGAATGTGGGAATGTATGGTATTCTTCGGATGACCGGAATAGTCCACCAGACTGAAGTTTTCGATCAGGCCTCTCTTCTTCTGCTGGTCTTTGCCATGATCACCATGTCCCTGGCCTGCCTGTCAATGCTCAGGCAGAAAAAACTCAAAGTCCTGATCGCTTTTTCGTCGATAGAAAATATGGGTTTTATTCTGCTTGGTATCGCTATTGGAGCTCCAGTGGCTCTTTTCTGGGCATTATATCATATGCTTGGTCATTCCTGCATCAAGGCCGGATTATTTTTATCTGCTGGAATACTGCATCGGCAATATAAAATTCCGACTAAAACCGGGGAAGATGAGATTGGTGATCTCTTCAGGCTTCAGCCATATGCAGCTCTCACCCTTTTTGCAGGATTTGCCGCTCTTATTGGTATGCCGGTGTTTCCCCTGTTCCTCTCAAAATTAGGAATACTCAAGGCATCGTCTGAACTCTCGATCTGGATACCTGCAGTAACGCTTCTTCTCTTTGCAATCGCAGCTACAGCCCTGGTACGATACTATCTCTCCATTATGGCCGTCCGGTTTTCAGATGAGGAAGGACCACAGCCATATCGGGCACCGTTCTCGATGGTAATCCCAATTATTGCTCTTCTTCTCCTGTCTGCTGGTATCGGGATTATCATGATCCCTGGAGAGGAGGCATTTCTCACCGCTGCTGTTGCTGATTTAGGAATGGGGGTGAGCCCATGAGTGTGATGAGATCACCTGGCCTTCCTTCATCATGGCTCATAAAATCAGATGCCACCGCGGTATATTACTCTGTGCCAGCGGAGGACCTGAAAAATATCCTTACCACAGAACTTGCCCGTGAGTCCAGGCTTGTCTGGATTTTTTGCACCGATGAAAGCAGGACAACCGAGGTATTCAGACTCTGGTACGTGATTGAAGAGGCAGAACGGCCAGAATTTATAGTTCTTGTAGTAGATACTTCCCACCCGGAATCAATTGCCTCTCTCTATCCGGTTGCCTCGTATTTTGAGCGGAAGATAGCAGATGAGTTTGGTATCAGGTTTGAAGGATCTGTTGACGAGAGACGACTGTTGCTCCATGAATGTTACCCGGAAGGGTTTTATCCACTCCGGAAAACCACAAAAAATGGCCCGGTTCAGACTACTGAAAAGACTGCTCCTTATGAATTCAGACAGGTACAGGGAACTGCTGTGTATCAGGTTCCGGTCGGTCCGGTTCATGCCGGGATTATTGAACCTGGTCATTTCAGGTTCTCTGTCATTGGTGAGACAATTGTCAACCTTGAGCTCAGGCTTGGGTACCTGCACCGGGGAATTGAAAAACTGGCTGAAGGATCCGATCTTTTCTCTGGGATCCGGATTGCAGAATCCATATCCGGAGATGAATCTGCGGCACTTGCCTGTTGCTATGCAATGGCTATAGAAACGATTGCATCCATCCGTATTCCTGATAGGGCTGCTGCTCTCCGGGTTATTCTGCTTGAACTGGAACGGTCATACTCTCTCCTTTCTGATCTTGCCGGAATGGTGACCGATGTTGCATTCTCTGCAGCAGCAGCCAGGTTTTTAATCATCCGGGAAGAACTCCAGCGATCATGTGAGATGATCACCGGTTCACGGTTTTTAAAAGGTATACTTACAGTTGGTGGCCTGTCACGGGACATTCCGGATGATCTTCTTATGGCACTCAAAGACACGGTCATACAATCCCTCGTGGATCTTGAGGAGGTTTTTACCTGGACATTATCTGTCCCATCGGTGATTGACCGGTTTTCAACAACCGGTGTTGTCAGAGAACCTCTGATTGATCCACTTGCTCTTTCCGGACCCATTGCACGGGCAAGTGGAAGAGCATGTGATGTCAGGGCTGATCACCCCTATGGCTGGTATCTGGCTCATCCGCCGTGCGTTATATTCAAGAGGGATGGCGATGTGCTGGCCCGGTTTTCAGTTAAAGGAGAAGAGATTCGTGCATCTCTTACCCTAATCAAGGAGATGATCCCTGATATTCCAAAAGGACCGGTTCATGTTACTGCCACGATTCGGGATGGATTTAATTTATCAGCACTTGAATCTCCCCGTGGACGGACCCTCTTCTGGATTAAAGTCATTGATGGCAAAATTGACCGGTGTGCGGTCTCAACCGCGTCGTTTTGTAACTGGCTTGCAATTGAACATGCAGTTATGGGAAATATTGTCCCTGATTTCCCGGTGATTAACAAGAGTCTGAATCTATCGTATGCAGGGACTGATCTGTGAGGATTACCATGAATATTCTCTCACTTTTACTCAAAAAACCAAAAGTCACCAGGTCAAATACCACGGATCCGGTATTTGAATCGACAGGATTGATGCTCAGGCAGGAGATTGATCGTGTATTTGGGAATAGTATTGCGATCCGGGAGGTTGACTGTGGAAGTGACAATGCTGCTGAGATTGAACTCGCAAATCTTTCTGGCCCGCATTACGATGTTGAACGGTTTGGTATCACGTTTGTTGCATCACCCAGGCATGCAGATGTTCTTGCGGTCACCGGTGTTGTTACTCATGCCATGAAAGAAGCCCTGATAAAGACATATGAAGCAACCCCTGAACCAAAATTCGTCATAGCAGTGGGTGATGATGCCTGCACCGGCGGGATATTTGCAGAAAGTTATGCAGTTTCGGGACCGGTTGATTCAGTAATTCCTGTTGACCTGAAGATTCCGGGAAATCCCCCGACACCTGCGGCCATCATGAAAGGACTGCTTATGATGATGCAGTCGGCGGAAAAAAGGTAATTTTTAATTATTTAGTAAAGCGTCTTTTTGGAATATCAGACTGCTTTCTTCCTCTTTTTGCAACAAGCCTGATTCTTCCTATCTGGGCACCGTTCAGGACATCAATGACATCCTTGACCGAGGGTTCAGGAACATCAATGTAGGTGGCAGTCTGTCCGATCCGGATGTTTCCAATATCGTTCTGAATATTTCTACCACTGTTTCTGACAACCTGGAGAATATCCCTGACCAGGATGCCATCCTGCCGACCTGCTGAAAGCCTGACAACTGCCTGTTCTCCAAGATATTTCTCAAGTTCGTCTTCTTTTTCAGTTCCGATGCCGGCTGCAATCATAAGCAGGGATGCTGCAAGGGCAATTGGATCAGCGCCTCCTGCAATCTTCTCCTCTATCATCGGGCGACAGAATGAGAGATCCCCGGTGTTCATGAGTGAATCTGCATCAGCAAGGGTGGTGATGGCTTTCTTGCCTCCGATTTCTCGAAGGGTCGGAATGGGGAGTGGTTCAGGTTCGGCTCGTGTGCTCCGTCTGACATCCCGGAGTCTGTACCGTTCCCGGGGACTTACAAAACTGATTGCACGGCCGGTTCGTCCTGCACGTGCTGTCCGGCCGATCCGGTGCACATAATATTCATCATCCTGGGGAAAGTCGTAGTTGCAGACAAGGTCAATCTCTTCAACGTCAATTCCACGGGCAGCCACATCAGTTGCAATCAGAATTTCGAGTTGCCCTTTCCGGAATGCATTCATGACTTTGTCACGCTGGGCCTGTGCCATACCGCCATGAAGACCGTCAGCCATGAATCCTTCTGCCTTGAGAGCGCTTGATACTGCATCTACGGCAATCTGGGTGTTACAAAAGATGATGGTCCGTTGTGGCTGGTAAAACTCAAGGACTCTGATAAGGGTGTCTGACTTTGCCGGTTCCCTGACTTCAATATAATACTGTTCAATTTGTGGAACGGTCAGTTCCTGGTGAACCATCTTGACATCAATCGGATCTTTCTGGAAACGACGGGAGATATCGAGGATTTCAGAGGGGAATGTGGCTGAGAGAATGACAGTCTGATGCTCTTTTGGTATGTGGGAGAGTATTTCTTCTATATCATCACGGAATCCCATATCAAGCATCTGATCTGCCTCGTCCATTACGACCAGTGAGACTGAATCAAGGGTCAGGGTTCCCCGTTTAATGTGATCAATCACTCTTCCCGGAGTTCCGATAACGATATGAACCCCGCGGGAGAGAGCCTTGAGTTGTCGTTCAATTGGCTGACCCCCATATACCGGAAGGATTGAGATTCCTTTCCGATGCATTGCCAGTCTGTTCAGTTCAGTTCCTACCTGCACAGCAAGTTCTCTGGTTGGACAGAGGATGATGGTCTGAACTTTCCGATTTGCAGGCTGACACATCTCGAGTGCAGGAATACCATATGATGCGGTTTTACCAGTTCCGGTATAGGCCTGTCCTGCAACATCGTTGCCGGCGAGAATTAATGGGATAACTTGAGACTGTATTGGGGTTGGTTCTTCATATCCGATATCACGGATGGCTTTAAGGATTCCAGGTGAAAGCTGGAGGTCTGAAAAAGAAGGTATTTCCATCGCATATTCTGCGTCCCACGGGGATATAAGGATGATGGTTTTATCCTGAAAAAAAACCGGGAGGATTCTATTTTTAATTTCTCTTGGTATTGTTTAAATCAATCGCGGCAGTTCAAATAAAAAGAGTTATCTTTCATAATAAAGTAATCAGCATCGCAACAACCCAGGGAATGATCAGGTTATCATCTACCGGACTTAGGAGTTCGACAAATCCTGCAACCAGCGAGATGAGAATGGCATAGACTGGTGGCGAGATAAACAGGAGCAGGGCTGCTGTGATGATGACTCCTCCGAGAAATCCTTCCAAAGTTTTTTTCTTCCATATCCGGTGCTTTCCAAACCTGATGCCAAATATGGTTGAAAATCCGTCCAGCACGGCAAGTACTGCAACAGATACCGCAGCAACCACCGGCGGGAAGAACATGAGGGTTACGAGGGCACTGAAGACAAAGAAGAACGCCCCTTTTCCTGGAAATTCTCCCTCCCGTTCCATATGATGGATAATCATGGAAATCAGGGGTATCTTGTATCCTTTCATACACAGGTCAATGAGGATAAGACCGACGTACAAGGAAAATCCGATGATCATCGCTGCCTGGTATGTTGGAAAAATCAGGATAACACCGGCGACAAGGAGTCCAAATAACAGGTGGGAAGTCTTGCGCAGGTACTCATTCATGAGTACACGATGTCAGATTACGTGATAAGGTGATCCTTTCCGGATGGTTTCCGGAAAGACAGGCTTCGGTGCGAAAAATGTTAGGATGATTACTCATCCTTGAATATGTTGATATAGATGGAATCAGTTCCGGTAGCATCAAGCCGGGCACGCTCTGCCTTCTCCTCAACAAACGCGTGGATTGGCGGGGTCATGTCAATACCTGGTGTGTGCTTGAACTGCTTCTCAATCTCAACCTGCTGTGAGTGCATGAAGAGTGCATTCCGGATGTCCATGGAACAGAGTTCTTCACACTGACCACAGTTGATACAGGAGTCAGAAATATGTGCAAATCTGATCAGGTGGAACATGAAACCTGGCGGGAGCTGACCTGGAGTGATGTACCAGGGTTTCTTGGTTGAACACTCAACACAGTAACAGATGGGACAGTTTTCAACACAGGCGTAACACTTGATACACTTTGAGGTCTCATCCATCAGGAGTTTTAAGCGTTCCTTACCCTTTCCAAGTGCAGTAAAGTCTTTTGCACGCCACTCGTCACCGAGCTTGAGCATGGCTTTCTCGACCTTGCCACGGATTTCAATACCCTTTGGATCGGCTGCTGCAACTACAACAGCACCCTTTGCCTGTGCATCGGAGAGGAGCTTTGCACCCTTCTCTGAACAGACTTCAACAAAGGTTGCCTTTCCTGCCTTGTCTCCGATGACTCCCCAGTTCCCACATGCAAGGTCTGCCTGGCGGGGGACTTTCATCTTACAGCGGCGGCAGTTTGAACGGCGTCCATATCCTTCTTCTTCAAGTTCATCAATCTTGATGCCCTTGTGTCCGCCTTCGTATTCGATGATGAACTGACCCTTGTCGATCTCTTCCTTGTGGACGGTATCAGGGTTTACACCGAACTTTTCAGAGATCATCTTCCGGGCACTCACCGGGCTTACCGATCCACCACAGTTGACACCAATCATGACGATATTGTCAAGATTTATCTGGTTTCTCTTTGCAAGCTCGTAAAAGGCCATGACGTCACAACCCTTGCAGGTTACGGCTATCTTCATGCCCTTTGCACCGTCGGCGTAGTTCTTTAAGATCTTTGGAAGCAGGAGGGTTCCACAGTGCAGGGATCCTGCGGTAGATGCAACTTCTGCAGGGTCGGTGATGAATGCCGGGACTGCATCATAGATATCCTGGCCTTTTCTGACGGCAAGGACTGCGTCTACAAATTTACTTTCCAATGCATATTTCAGGAGTGCAGTGACTGCTCCACCACATTCTCCCTTATCGAGGATATCTTTGTCTTTTGCCCAGACATAGCTCATATCGCCTTTTGCTGCCATGTTCAGGCCTCCTGTATCTTCTCAACTTTTATTGCACATGCCTTTGATTCCGGAATCTTTGCAATGGGGTCAAGAGCATTGATAGTGAGCATATTTGCTGCACACTCGACAAAGTGGAACGGTATGAACATAACGCCCTTTTTGATGGTGTCAGTGATACGTGCCTTGATGGTGATCTCGCCACGGCGGCTGATTGCTTTTACCATCTCGTTGTTTTTAACTCCCAGAGCTTTTGCATCCTCAGGGTGCATCTCAATCCATCCGGTTGGTTCTTCACGCTCAAGACTCTCGGATCTTCGGGTCATGGTTCCGGTGTGCCAGTGCCAGATACAGCGGCCGGTGGTCAGAAGGATTGGATATTCAGCATCCGGACGTTCCTGCTGGTATTTGAATGGAATAGCAGTCATCAGACCCTTGCCGTCTGGCATACCGAACTTCTCGATATGGAGGATTGGGGTTCCCGGGTGTTCTTTTGTCGGGCATGGCCAGTGAAGAGCCTCTGGTCTGTTCAGACGCTCATAGTCCATTCCGGCATAGGATGGAGTAAGAGTTGCCATTTCATTGAAGATTTCTTCAGCAGAGCTCCAGGCAAACTGCTCACCATATCCCATTGCCTTTGCAATTTCAGAGATGATCACCCAGTCAAGTTTTGCCTCTCCTGGTGGATCCTGGGCTTTTCTCCACATCTGAACACGGCGTTCGGTTGAGGTCTGGGTTCCATCCTTTTCTGCATAACAGCAGGAAGGCAGGACAACATCTGCAAGGACACCGGTCTCATTCATAAAGATATCCTGAACGACGAGGAATTCAAGTGATTTTAATGCATGCTCTACGTGGGTCAGGTCAGGGTCAGAGATCATCGGGTTTTCACCCATGATGTACATGCATTTGAGTTCACCTGGCTTGTCAGTCAGTACGTCCATCATGACCGTGACTTCGTACCCGTTCTTCCCTTCTGCAATGCCATCAGGGAACTTCCAGGCATCAGCGAACTTTTTGTGGGCAGCTTCATCAATGACTTTCTGGTATCCGGTAAAAACAACCGGTAAAGCTCCCATGTCACAGGCACCCTGCACATTGTTCTGTCCACGAAGGGCGTTGACACCGGTTCCTGGCCGTCCGAGGTTTCCGGTCAGCATCTGGATATTACCAACCGATTTGACATTGTCAACTCCGGTGGTGTGCTGGGTAATACCCATCGAATAGAGGATTGTACTGGCTCCTGATTTTGAAAACCATTCGGCGGCGGTCTTGATATCATCGACCGGGACCCCAGTGACAGATGAGACATTCTCAAGACTATAGTCATCTTTCATGACCTCTTTCTTGAGTTCATCAAAGCCGTTACAGCGCTTTTCAATGAACTCTTTTTTCTCCCAGCCGTTTTTGATGATCTCCTGCATCATACCATTGAGGAGACAGACATCAGTTCCTGAGTAGAACTGTAAGAAGAGATCGGCCTGCTTTCCGGTTGGGGTCTTTCGGGGGTCAACATAGACGACTTTGGCACCATTCGATTTTGCCTTCATAATCTGACGGCCGATGAGCGGATGGTTTTCAAAGGTGTTTGATCCGATGACAAAGACGCATTTAGACTGAGCAATATCCGGAATGGAGTTGGTCATTGCCCCGGAACCAAATATATTTGCAAGACCTGCAACGGTTGATGCATGGCAGAGACGTGCACAGTGATCAATATGCCGTGTCTTTAAAACGCCACGAGCGAATTTCATCATGGCGTAATTTTCTTCGTTGGAGACACGGGCTGAAGAAAGAACAGCGCATTCATCTGGCTTGTAGGATTTGAACTTATCAGCGATGAGTTTTATTGCCTCTTCCCAGGAAGCTTCGACGAATTTACCATCTTTCTTTATCAGTGGTTTTGTCAGACGGTCAGGGCTGTTAATGAATTCATGGGCATAGGTCCCCTTTGGGCATACCTTTCCTTCATTCACTGGAGAGCGGTGATAGGGAGCAGTCCCTACAACCTTACCGTCCTTTACCACGAGGTTAAATGAACACCCGGTACCGCAGTACGGGCATGTAGTCTGGACATACTTGAGATCCATTACGATTCCTCGGTAACAAAAGGTTCTGGATGAGGACTGATAAGTCTTATGAAAAAAATCTCAAAGATGGTGATTTGTGGTGGACTGATTATGTACAATGATCGGGTATCTTCAGAACCGATTCTTAAATGTACATCACTTCTGATTAATTACGTGCGCATGCTAATATGTCGAAAAAAAGAAACAGAAAATGAAAGAATCAGGGCGCATCTGAATTGTTCACTTATCTCTTTTTGCTCTTGGGAGCTGAAGATGGTGAACTCTTGACGCTGGATCTGGTAACCCTGATGTCTACACCATTGACGATCGGATCACCATAGAAGATGTATCTCTTGATGACCTGTCCGTACACCTCAACTACGTCTCCTTTGTTGATATCATTCTGAGGATTTGTAAACATCTTCACTGTAGTAACACCGGTCCGGTCACCAATAATAAAATGCGGCCGGTTTAAGGATTTGAATCTGACCTCTTCGACGACTCCCTCGATTTTGATAGGTTTTGACACCATGGATTCATTGATCTCGCGTATCTTCACGTCTTTCGCCGTTGTTTCATATACCGGGATAAGGTCAGAATACTGGCTTTGTGAGATATAGGTCAAACCCATGGGGATAAGAAGAAGACAAATCAGCGTTGGGATACCCCAGATAAGCATACTGGTGTCTCCGGTTGAAAATACATAGATACAAATCAGGATCAGAAAAAACACAAAGACAAGGATGTGCAGGATTGACGGTCGTATCTTTCTTGGAAGAAACTGCATAAAAAAAGAAGGGTGTTTAATTACTCAAGTGCTTCGATCTCTTTCTTGAAGGCAATCCAGTAGATGATACCTACAAAGAGCAGACCACCGACGATGTTTCCAATGGTGACAACGATGATGTTGTTTGTCCACATCGTAACCCAATTCAACGTCGCAAGTTTTTCTGCAGTAATGGTTGCGACTTGTTCTGCGTTCAGGTATCCTGCCGTCATGATACCGGCGGGTATGAAGTACATGTTGGCAACACAGTGTTCGAATCCGGTTGAAACGAAAGCCATGATCGGGAACCAGATACCGAAGAATTTACCAATTGCATCATCTGCACAGATACCAAGCAGGATAGCGAGGTTAACGAGCCAGTTACATCCAATACCCTTCAGGAATGCAGCCCACAGACCTGCCATTCCAACATAACTGACTTTTGCAATACCGATATTTACTGCCCGTAATCCAAAGGCATTCACGGTTGCAAGACCTGCAGCGTTCCATGAGACAAACGGTCCGTTTGCCATTATATATGCATAAAAGATTGAACCGATAAGATTTCCGATATAAACCCATATCCAGAGGTTCAGGACTTTTCCCCAGCTGACCTTGTGAACGAATGCTGCAAGTGGTGCAAGCATTGCGTCACCGGTAAAGAGCTCTGCACCGGTAAGGACGGTGATAATAAGCCCAACAGGGAACACTGCTCCCAGAATAAGCTGACCAAAACCAGCTCCCAGGTTATCAGCGACTGCAGTAGAACAGACGCAGGCGAGGGCACCTCCCATTGCGATGTATGCTCCGGACATGAATCCACGGATGATCATGTTCCACCATTCTAGGCCTACTTTATACTTTCCAGCGCCCGCTCCCTTGGCGATTATTTGTACGGGTGGATGAAATACCATAGTTAGTTACACCTTCACAGAGTCTGCCTGATTCAAGGCCACACAACACGCCTTGCAGGCTTAAACATTAAGTATTTTGTGATAGTATTAAACACTTTTGAAAATAATCCCGGCTTGAAATGCCTTATTATCCAAAAAAGACTCGAGGATATGAGATTTTATTTTTGTTATACGAAAAGTGACCCCCTCTTCGGTGATTGCCGAATGAGAACCCGGATCATAATCCGGACATTTCATCATCCATTCCGTCTCAGGATAAGGATAATGAATATTGACGATATTTTTCCTATCCGGAACCTGACAGTGCTCCAAAAGGTTCTATGCGTCCTGTCACTAGTTCTTCCCTGGGCCGGAATTGGTTTCTCCTATATTCTTCATTCTATGGTTATAATGGAAAATGAAGGGAGTTTTATCTGGGGATGTGTTCTTGGTTCATTTGTATTAGCTGGTCTTGCGCTTCTGTTTGAAAAAAAGGACATCGTCTCTATTATGACCCCGATATATGCTTTAATCATATTTTTCAGCATGGAAATTCCCTGGACTATCTTACTACAGGTTCTATATTCATGTACGCTCACGATTCTGCTCTGGCGACTACTGACCAGGTATGGACCATCGAATGCAATGCAACATGCTTAAACACCGGTCAGGTTGATTGTACTAATCTGTAGATGCGTCGCCAACCGTTTATTTCCCCGATTATTGCTGACCTTGTCTATCAGGCGGTAACCGGAGTTTCAGGTGTCCAGTTTACTGACCCCCTTCCCTGTCCGAATTGTATGGGGATGGTGGTCAGTCATGACATGAAACAGCGGCGTTTTTCAACGGTCTATTCCCCAGAAGGGGAAAAACATATTTACGTATATGTCAAGCGCTTTCATTGTCGTGATTGCGGGCAGCTCTGTTATGCAAAAGCGCCATTTTATGATAAGAGCCGGTTCGGATCACCAATTGTTGATCTCTGCCTGTCTCTTTCCGAGGATCATACGTTTTCTTATGCGGCAGTTCTCATGAACAGGATGGGAATTGCCATAAACCGGGGGACGGTCAGGAAAACAGTTCAATCACATACCCATGAGGTACAATCGACCGACTTGTTTGGTTTGAAATTGCCAGACTCAGTGCTGGCCTTGTCAACCCTTGTTACCACAGCAGATCCATCGCAGCCACTCCGAGGAATTGATGTCCTGGAGGCCTGTAGAATGTGTCCTGAATGAAAGGTGAATTGCTTTCAGGTATCAGATCGAATTCACAACCATTATTGGTCTGACTGATGACCTCTTTCTGAGGAACCGTAATGGAACTGAACGGTGTACCAATTGATAACACATTTGCTGAAGGATTTCCAATATGGGTATCACGGGTCATTATCACCGGTGTAACCCGCGAATGGGCAATGACTGCGGCCATAGAGGCAACAGGATTTGCAACATCTGCTATCGGTTGTCCATGTGAAGCAGGAATAGAAGGATTTATGAGTGCTGATGAGACCCCAGACGGACGTCCGGGTGTGTCAATTCTTATCTGTGCATCAAAAAAGAAGGTTCCAGAACAGGTTATGGAACGTATCGCTGAGTGTGTTCTTACTGCAGCTACTACCTCAGTCTTTAATGGAATGCCGGATGCAGAAGAAAAGTTTGATATCAAGATTCACTTCTTCGGAGACAAATTTGAGTCCAAGGTTGAAGTAGGCGGACGCCAGTGCTGGAAGATCCCGATCATGGAAGGAGACTATATCGGAGAAGAGGTCTTTGGGATGGTCAAGGGTGTCGCAGGTGGCAACTTCTTTGTCATGGCAGACAACCAGATGACCGCTCTTATGGGAGCAAAAGCCGCTGCAGATGCAATTTTAGACGTAAAAGGCACCATCACCAGCTTTGCAGGTGGCATTGTTGCTTCCGGTTCCAAGGTCGGAGCAAAGAACTACAAGTTCCCGATTCCGGCAACAACCAATGAGCAGTACTGCCCAACCATCCGCGAAAAAGTTCCGGATACAAAAGTCCCCGAGGGAGTAAAATCCATCTATGAACTTGTCATCAATGGTGTTGACGAGGCAGCAGTCAAGAAGGCAATGGCAGCAGGTATCAAGGCTGCAGTCAAAGTTCCAGGTGTTTCATTCATCAGTGCTGGTAACTATGAAGGAAAACTTGGACCATTCCAGTTTAAACTGGCTGAACTTTTCTAAACAATACCTTTTTTATCGCGCTTCCATCAACCTGATCAAAAACCGATGTGCAACCCTGTTGCAGGAAAATTTATTGATAGAAAATCTCACCATGTTCTGATATATCCTGTTTATTATGTACTATCACTGTTTTCCTGGTAAAAGAACGTAAAAACTATATGTTCCTTCTTTCCGGTCATTTTTGTTAGACTGTAGAAAGCAAGATTCTTTGGACTGTGAAAAAAACCATTTGGAAATCTTTAATAGAAATTCCATCAATTATCAACATGTTACAACGGTAAGCTTGTGATGTGTGGTTACCATGAGAAAACAGATGAAACCTTATAAATGCGAAATTTGTGGATATATCTATGATCCGGTAAGAGGCGAGCCAAAGAATGGAATTCCACCGGGCACAGCGTTTGAAGACCTTCCAGATACCTATGTCTGCCCGGTTTGTGGAAAGGCTAATATTACGAAGAAAGAGTTCGTCCCCATGGAAGCACCATCCGGTCGGTACCGTTGTGTTGCATGTGGATACATGTATGATCCCCAGAGAGGGGAACCGAAAAATGGGATCCCACCCGGAACCTCATTTGAAGATCTCCCTGATACCTATATCTGTCCGATATGTGGGGTTTATGCAAAAGTCGGCAAAAATGAATTTATAGCAACTGAATAAATCCCCTAATTTTTTGACGTATTAAAATTTGGCTTGATTACGCGTTTTTTCAGTTTTGTGATCAATATCTTTTTTACCATACCCGCTGGTAATTATTATTTGCCCTCAGGAGGGTGGCTTATGAAACTGGAAGAATATAAGAAGATCTTACTTGTTGCGATCGACAAGGAAGTTGATGCGTATGCATTTTACATCTCGCTTTCAGAAAAAGTCAAAGATCCGGCTTTGAAGGGAACGTTCAAAGAACTTGCCCAAGAGGAGACGTATCACCGGAAAACTCTCCAGGAATATCTGAGTGGTGCCAAAAAAGAACTCAAGTTTGATGAAGTTAAAGATTATCACCTGTCAGATACCATGGAAAAACCAAAACCATCCATGGATTTAAAACCCCTCGAAGGTCTGCAGGTTGCAATCAAACGGGAAGAAGAGGCAATGCAGATGTATGAGCAGTTTGCAGCCGCAAGCATGGATGCAGATCAGAAAAAGGTCTTTGAGGAACTTGCAAAGATGGAGCGCGGACATAAAGCCCGTCTTGAAGATATATATACCAACAGTGCCTTTACAGAGGCCTGGTAATTTCATTTTTTCCTGATACAAGATTCTTTATTATTTGCATACTGCCATTTCCTGATTCATTTTCTCTGACCTGACCGGTGGGGTAAAGGGATGAGAGAGTGAAATAATTACTGGGATTCGTGGGGTATGAAGGCGACCAAGGCTTCTGTATGGGACTTATATAATGGGGCAAAGCAATACAAAGTTCCATTATTTCAACGGCCTTATGTCTGGTCACGGCAACAATGGGAGCAACTCTGGTCTGATATCCGGGAGCAATACCAGCTCATGTCTGGTCAGGATACCAAACACCCTGCCCGGTTTCTGGGTTCTGTTGTTGTTGTCAGGGAGTATGAAAAAAATCTTGATAAATATGTAATTATTGACGGTCAGCAACGAATTACCACCATAAGTATCATTCTTGCAGTTATCAGGGCATTTGCACGTGAAAAAGGATTAACAGAACTTTATAACCAGATATCTGATTTTTTGAAAAATGCTCCGAAGAGTGGTGAAGGCCAGTATGTGGTGATTCCTACCCGCGTTGATAAAAACGCGCTCTACCATATTTTTGATGAGGACTACGTTTTTGACCAGGACTCGCGGATTGTTGAATGTTTTGACTATTTCTGGTGGCAGCTTGATCGGTCAACTGAGATGGATTTGAATGCTCTTCAACAGGTAATCACCGAGGATCTGTGTGTTGTCTATATTGAACTGGATGAAGGGGAAAACCCAAACCAGGTATTTGAAGCATTAAATTACCGGGGTGTTCCCCTTGAGGAGTCTGATCTCATCCGGAATTTCTTCTTTGCCCATCTTGAAAGCCAGGAGATTGCAGAGGCTCAGTACGATCTGTACTGGAAACCGATGGAAGAGCGGCTATTAAATGATCAGGTTCTCATCTCATCGTTTATCAGGCATTATTGTATGAAAGAGGGCCGGTTCATTCGGCATGGTGAAATATTTGAAAAGATTCGGAAACGGTTTCAGAATGCTTCACCAGATGAGGTCTTGTATCTGCTCAAGGACATGAGCAGGTCATCAGAATATTATCGCCGTATTCTGTTTCCAGATTCGGAAGAAGGCACAAGCCGGGAACGAAAGGAAATTCTGAAGTCGCTATTCCGAATCCGGAGAATTAGTAATAATACTCCAGCTCCCTTTTTCCTTCTCCTGCTGGCTGCCAATGATACGGATAATGAGAACGGTGGAAAATTATCTGACCAGGAAGTGTTTGAGGTTCTCAGTTGTATTGAGAGTTACTTTATCAGGCGTATGGTATGTGGAAGGCCTGATACAGTGTATGAGGATGTATTTGAGATCCTTTGCCGTGCTGCATCTGATGGGAATGGGTATCTCTCTGCAGATGAGACGAAATCTCTTATTGCCTCCCTCCAACCTCCGTTTGATCTCCCTGATGATGATGAATTTACAGATCATCTCAGGTACAGTGATCTCTACCATCCAGAGACTGAGAACGAACTTGCTTTCGTTATTCTTGAGCGACTTGAGGAGTTCTTTTCAAGCCAGCCACGAGGGCTTGAGCCTGTAGCATCATATGCCCTCTTTGAAGATGAATCAGAAGATCTGATGATTGATCATATCATGCCGGAGTCTCTTTCGGATCACTGGATAGAGCATCTTGGGTCTGACTGGTCATCAGTTCATACAGATTTTCTTCACCGCCTTGGTAACCTGACCCTGACTCAGGAAAATTCATCGATTAAAAATGGCGCCTTTGAAGACAAGAAGGCATGGTATGCCTTAGATAATCTGATGCTCAACGCGGGAATGAAAAATATCCGTTTCTGGAGACGGTATCAGATTGATCAGCGGTCAGGAGTGCTGGCGGCATTCTGTGTGAAAATCTGGCCTCGATGCGAAGTTCCTGAAATAGAGATTGCAAAACCATCCGTAGTTCCTGTCGGGTGTATGCGTTCAGGTGAGATCCCAAAACAGGCACGGCCATCAAACCTGAATATTGCCGGAACGGTGTATCCGGTAAAATTTTGGTATCAGGTTCTTGAAAATACTATCCGGGCTATTTATGAGAAAGAACCCCAGAAATTTGAACGTGTTATCCGGGAATATCCTGGGTATTTTTCCGATGATCCGGCCCGGTATAAATCAAATGTCGGAACGTATTCATTTAAGTCACGATTTGGCCGGTACCAGATCCGTGATATGTGTCTGAATATCATCAGGCTCGTCGGGTGGAATGAGGATGTCTGGTGTCTGACCTGTGAATAAACCGATTGCCCAAATATTAGATGAGAAGATGTTGGTACCAATAAGGATTGTGACCGGTCCTTGTGTTAATCACAGTCATAGAATTGCTTCCACCCTCTACCTGATATTTTAATAGCCCATATTTTACTTCCTCTTTATCAATACGATACTATCTCCTCACGTGAAAAATGGGAATGCATAACAAAGGTTAAAAATATATACCTTTTTCATGGTGTCCGCTGAGGTTATCCTTTTCCGAAAGACTATCGGGTTGTCTATTCTTATAGGCATAATCTCTGGATTTGGTGCACTTCTCTTTTTTGAGGGAATCAAATTTGCAAACCAAATCATCATGGGGGATATCTGGGGCTATAGATATCCGGTGGATGGCATGTCTGCTGAAATGATTGCATCATGGTCTCCTCCAGTAAATATCTGGATGTTTCTGCCAATCATCTGTTTAGGTGCATTAGCGTCCGGATTTCTCGTGTACCGGTTTGCTCCGGAAGCAGAAGGTCATGGAACTGATGCTGCTATCGCCGCATTTCATACGACTGGGCGGATTAGAAGACGAATTCCTGTCATTAAAGCACTTGCTTCTATTTGCACCATCGCAACCGGGGGAAGTGCAGGCAGAGAAGGACCTACGGCTCAAATAGCAGCTGGGTTTGGTTCCATAGCCGCTGATATTTTAAAACTACCTGATAAAGAACGACGAATAGCGATTGCTGCTGGAATTGGTGCTGGAATCGGAACGATATTCAAAGCTCCTCTTGGTGGAGCAATTCTTGCGGCAGAAATTCTCTATCTTCGCGATTTTGAATCAGATGCAATTGTACCTGCTTTTCTGTCTTCAATTATTGGATATGGCATTTTCGGTTATTTTGAAGGATATGAACCCATTTTTGCGAAAGGAGATCTATCCTGGTCTGTTCCAGAGATACCTCTTTTTGTTCTTTTAGGAATTGTCTGTGCAATTGTTGGAATAGGATATCTGGAAATATTTCAGCGTTCCAGAGTTTTTTTCAGGAATATATGGATCAAATATAATCTCCCTATTTATTTGAAACCGGTAATGGGTGCGGCATGTATTGGTGTACTTGTCATTGTTCTGGCAAGTCTCTCCCATGAAACGTTTCTTATAGCCCTTGGTAGTATTGGGTCAGGATATGGGTTTATTCAACTTACTGTTTACAATATGCTCCCACTTTCAGTTTTGTTATTTATTCCTCTTGTCCGGATTCTCACGACATCATTGACTATCGGTTCTGGGGGGAGTGGGGGTGTTTTTGCTCCCGGTCTTACCATTGGAGCGGCGACAGGGGGCGCATTTGGTATGGTGATGCACATACTTATCCCTCATATTGTCCCTTTAGGTTCTGTACCTGTTTTTGCTATTTGTGGTATGATCTCTCTTTTTGGAGGTATCTCTCATTCACCGATTGCCTGTCTTATCATGATCATCGAGATGGTCGGCGATTTTTCTCTGTTTGTACCGGCGATGGGTGCAGTAGCAGTATCCGTGATATTAGTTGGGGACAGAACGATATATGGCTCTCAAATTTCTAATAAAACATTATCCGGAGCACATAGGGGTGAGTATGATTCACATGTGCTTCAGGTGATTCCCGCAAAAGATGCCATGACTCCCGTGGAACGGGTTGTAACTTTAACACCCGAGGATCCATGTAGTAAAATCCTCACCCTCGTTGAAGAATCTACTCATTATGGATTTCCTGTCATTACTCCTGATAATGTTCTTGTCGGGTTTGTTACCTTGAAAGATTCGAAAGGGTGCTGGGATAATAGAAAGGTAAGCACAGTTATGATGACTGATCTGGTTACTTCCAGCCCAGATACAGACCTCGAGTCAATTTTAAAAGACATGATTGCAGTAGATATCGGACATGTCCCAATTGTAGAAATTCAGGATGATCTCCCATACATGGTAGGCCTCATTACAAGGAGGGATATTACGCATGCATATGCTACAAAAGCACAGCAGGAGTGTAAGTACTTCTTGTGATATTCACTTTTTATTATTTTAATTTCTTATTGTGTTCTAAATTTTCAATTTTACCATTCGGGGACGAGAATCAGATGAATGAGATGTGAGGAGAGGTTGAACATCCTCATAGACAACACTTATACCTGTTGGTGCACCATGTTTGTTGACGAAATTTTCGCCAACAAATATCCCCTGTCTGGAAAAATTTCTGGAGCCCGGAATGTCTGGTATATCAGAGCCATATATTATCCATTATCCATGGATTTGCGCAGTCAGCGATGATGCAGGAAGCCAGGTTGAACTTATTGAGTGCTTTGACTGTATCGGTGGTGCCATGTGGGTGAAAAAGCACTATGCACAGTCCCCTCTTGTAACCGATGTCAGAACCGTCGGATCTATGAACCGGTTCCTTCTTCGGACCGGAGAGGTTGATCTTGCTCTTGAAGGATCCAAATTTCCGGCTGGTATATCAAAAGTCAGTGTAGAAGGGAATGAAATCGCGATCTCCTATATTGGTATGGGTGGTGGTGGAGTCGGTGCCACTATATGCCGGGCAGGTGCCGAGGGGGTACTTCGATCAGAATATGACGAATCAGGCGGGGGAAAAGTTGCTGGATCGACTATAGTCCTCTCCCGAAAGAATCGTGTGCTTATTGGTGTTGATGATACTGATACCCCGGAAGAAGGAGCAACATGGACCCTGGTTCACAATATTGCCCGGACGGTTGCGAATGAACAGCACCGGTACCTCTCCCATACCATTGTCCAGCTCTTTCCGGTTCCCTTCAGGACAAAAAACTGTGTTGGCGTCGTGGCTGAATTCGCAACCAGCAATCCTGACGATCTGGCCAGTAAGTTTTCAGAACTCCTGATGCAGTACACGCTCTCTAAAGAGACTGGCATGGCGGTCTTTACTGGATTCTCCCCCGATCGTCTTCTTGAATATGGGTGGCGGACAAAATCAGGCCAGGTCTCTCCGGATGACGCCCGGGCACTTGCTGGCGATGATCTGAAAATTTGGATAAACGGCCGGGGTATAACCGGGGCAATAGCAGCGATCCCGTTTTATACCCGGTATGATGAGGGCCTTCGGTTATGTGGGCAGAGCTGAAAGCCCGGCTGCTCAATGCAGGTACTGCATATATCACCGGAGTTTCAGCAGACGAATATATCGCACGATCCCGTGCTGGTCCGGGGGCAGGAAAGGCCGGGTCGATATTTTTTTCTATGGATGGGCGCCGGGTCAGGCTTACCCTTTCAGATACTGGGTTTGTAGAAATACAGCATACCGGGAATGGACAGGCCCTCCTCCGGTGCGAAGGAGAGGAATATTCAGGCATACTTGAAAAACCCGGGCTCCATTGTCCACGTCAGGCTTATCTGACTATCACCGGCTCCTGTATCTTTCAGTGCCGGTACTGTAATGTGTGGAAAAGCCCTGGACCCCGACGGAGTATTGATGAGATAGAGGAAATGGTTGCGTCTGTATTTCCTGATATTGATGCAATATCCCTGACATCAGGTGTTCTGACCGACATTCATGAAGAGGAACGCTATACTCTTGAGGTTGTCAGACGACTGCAGAAGTGTCACCTTCCCATAGGGGTTTCTATCTATCCTGACCCGGAAACGCCCCGTCGTCTGAAAGATGCCGGAGTGTCAGAAGTAAAATTTAACCTTGAGACAGCAACTAGTCAGCTCTTTTCTGTCATGTGTCCGGGTCTTGTCAGAGACGATGCACTTACTGCCCTTCGTGTCGCAGTTCCCCTGTTTGGCAGGAACCATGTCTTTTCCAATATCATCCTCGGCCTAGGAGAGACTGATGAGGAGATGACTGCTTGTATTGAACAACTGTGCCAGGATGGAATCCTGCCGGTTATCCGGCCTTTGTCTCCGGGTGGGGATCTGATTGATCTTCATGCCCCTCTACCAGACCGGATTATCAGGATAGCCCGGATTCATGAAGAAATGATCCGGAGATATGGGCTTGATCCCAAAGAAGCCCTGACTATGTGTCCGTCATGTACCGGTTGTGACCTGATTCCGGGGAGGGATACATGATCTCCGGATTAGGGGATGCTATACTAGCATATGCTGATTCGGTATATGCAGTGCCTGGATACCCGGTAACAACTCTTATTGAAGAGACCGGGGCAGAGCTGGTCATAAATGAAAAAGTAGCTCTTGAGTATGCCCTTGGAGACTCGCTCTCGGGGAAACGGTCCTGCGTAATAGTCAAACATGTCGGGATGAATGTGCTTGCCGATACTCTGGTTCATGCAACCGTTCAGGGTCTGACCGCCGGGGTAATTATTGTCGTAGGAGATGATCCCACGGCATATGGAACCCAGACCATTCAGGATTCCCGGATATATGGCTCAATTGCGATATGTCCGGTCATTGATGGTTCGGATTCTGACCCGGTTGGAGAGGCTTTCCGGGTATCAGAGCGGTTTTCCCGTGTTTCAATTGTCCGGTTTATCCCAGATGATCTCAACAGACCATGGGACAAGATGGTATATGTTTCGGGGAGAAAAACCGGGTCACTTCCCGACCCGGATCTGACCATGTATGGACGTTCAGTCTGGGCATATGAATCTGTTACAGTAATGAAACAGGAAGGATACCTTCCATTCCCAGTCTCTCCCCTGACAACCGGCGACATTCCACAAAGCAGGCGGGAACGTGGTTCCTCGCGAATGTTCTGTCCGGATTGTCCGTTTAAGTTTGTCTTTGACCTTCTGCAGGATAGGAATGTCCCGGTTATCAGTGATACCGGTTGTAGTCTTCTTTCCATGATCCCTCCATTTGCATTTGGGATTGCCAATTATGGGATGGGGTCTTCAATTGGTGTTGCAGCCCAGTCCACCCGGGTCGCACTGACTGGAGACTATGCTTTGCTCCATTCTGGTGTTCAGGCCTTGATTGATCTTCATGCAAAAGGCAGACCTGTGCTTTGTATTGTCCTGCAGAACCGGTGCATGGGGACAACCGGCCGACAACCGGTCCCGGACATAACCGATTACATTGGATTTGCACAGCCGGATGTTGTAGATGCGGCTGAACATGAAAAAATTTCAGAATATATTGTCCCTGATAACACCTTCCGGGTGCTCGTCATTCAGGGAGTATGTCCAGAGGAGAGATCCAAATGAAACCATGGCATGTTGAAATTTGTGATGTAACCCTTCGTGATGGCGAACAGACCCCCGGGGTTTCATTTACCCCTGAAGAGAAGAAAGATATTGCAACCAGGCTTGATGCAGTTGGGGTAGAAATAATCGAAGCCGGATTTCCCATTGTATCTGTTCATGAAAAAGAGATGGTCAGAGATATCTCCCGGCTTGGCCTTTCTGCAAAGATATGTGGTCTTTCACGGGCCTGCCGGGAAGATGTTGATGCTGCCCTTGATGCAGAAGTAGATATGATTGGGCTTTTCATTGCCCCTTCTGATCTGCATCTAAAGTATAAACATAAAAAACCCCGGGAAGTCGTGGTTACAAACGCCATTGAGCAACTCGATTATGCAGTTGATCACGGCCTTATCGTCCGGTTTGGTGCAGAGGATGCATCACGGACTGATCCTGATATTCTTGTAGAGATCTACAAACAAGCCGCTGAACACAAGGCATCGTATGTAACCTATGCAGACACAACCGGATGTTTGACACCGCTTGAAGTTGCAACGGTGATGAAAGATATCGTTCCAAGAACCCCTATCCCAATTGCAATCCATGCTCACAACGATCTTGGCTGTGCAACGGCAAACACGCTTATTGCTGCTGAACTTGGGGCGTTTCAGCTTCACACAACAGTGAATGGTCTGGGTGAGCGGGCAGGAAATGCCAGGCTTGAGGAGGTTCTGGTATCCCTTGTTCTCAAAGGAGGAATAACCCGGTATGACCTGACTGAGATTCCGGCACTATCCGAGCAGGTTCAAAAGTACACAGGGATTTATATGCCGATTACAAAACCGGTTGTCGGTGCAAATGCGTTTGCTCATGAGAGTGGCATTCACATTGCTGCCATTCTTGAAAATCCCGAGACCTATGAGTTTATTCCACCTGAACTCCTGGGACTTGAGCGGCGGTTTATTTTAGGAAAACATACCGGAAAAAGAGCTCTTGTCCATATCCTGACCACATTTGGGTATCACATTACTGATGATCAGGTTACTCAGGTGCTTGAGCTGATTAAAGACAGAAGTGAGGATAAATGCAGTATCAACCAGCAGGTTTTGCGGGAGATCATCTCGCAGGTGACCGGGGAGGATGTCATCAATGGTAACACTCTCGGAGAAGATTCTGGGTGCCCAGGCCGGCACGTATGTTGACCGGAAGGTAGACAAGGCATTTTGCCATGACGGGACCGGGATTCAGGCAAAAATCATTTATGATGCGATAGGCGCTCCTGGCCTTGCCAATCCTGATGCCGTCTATGTCATCTATGACCACATTGCTCCGGCAAACAATTCCCAGACAGCAGAGCTGCAGGCAGAACTCCGGACTTTTGCAGAGAAGAACGGTGCACATTTCAGGGAGATTGGATCTGGTATCTGTCATCAGGTTATGGCTGAAGGTCTTGTTCATCCAGGTGAAATCGTAATAGGGGCCGATTCACACTCATGCACACTAGGTGCTCTGGGAGCCTTTGCAACTGGTGTTGGTGCGAGTGATATGGCCGGCATCTGGGTATCTGGCGAAACCTGGCTTCGGGTCCCAGATTCAATAGGGTTACACCTGAGCGGATCTCTGAAAGCCGGAGTTGAATGGAAAGATGTGGCATTATCATATGTTGCGGAGTTAGGGATGGACGGTGGAACATATGCTGCCCTGGAATTTACTGGTGAGGCAGCACCATCAGTTCCCATGGAAGGAAGACTGACCCTGTGTAACATGGCAGTAGAAGCCGGGGCCAAGACCGGACTTTTCTATGCAGATACAGAAACCAGGCGGTACCTTGCTGGGTATTCAGTTCCCTGTCACATGCAGATCCCGGAAAATCCTGTATATGTCCGAGAATGTGATCTTGATCTCTCTTCCCTGGAACCGGTCTGTGCTGTACCTCACCGGGTGGATACCATTCAGCCGGTATCACAATTAGCCGGCATTGCTCTTGACCAGGTCTTTATCGGAACCTGTACAAATGGCCGGTTTGAAGATCTTGCCCGTGCTGCCAGGATACTGAAAGGACACCGGGTAAAGGTTAGAACTATTGTTGTTCCGGCTTCAGAGCGTGATTATCTGCAGGCGATTACAACCGGTGTTGCTGCAGATCTGGTGAAGGCCGGATGTATTATGGGACCACCGGGATGTGGACCCTGTCTTGGGGCTCATATGGGTGTGCTTGGTGAGGGTGAAGTTGCTCTTTCAACGGCTAACCGGAACTTTAAGAACCGGATGGGAGTCGGAGCCTCGTATTACCTCTGTTCTCCATCAACCGCTGCAGCCAGCGCCCTTGCCGGGGAGATTGCAGATCCACGGGAGGTACTATGACCGTACTCAATGGATCTGGTCCGGCTGTCTGCATTGGAGAAGATATTGACACAGATCTTGTAATCGCTGGGAGATACCTGAGAACCAAGGACTGGAGTCTGTGGGCAAAACATGTGTTTGAAGATCTGGATCCCACACTTGCATCAAGACTACAGGGTTCTGTCCTTGTTGCCGGGAAGAATATGGGCTGTGGGTCCTCACGTGAACAGGCAGCACGGGCTTTGCATGAAGCCGGGGTTCTTGCTGTTATTGCTCCGTCATTTGCCCGGATATTTTTTAGAAACTGCATCAACGTCGGCTTGCCGGTTCTTGAATGTGATATCCCTGAGTGCCGGGATGGAATGATGGTTACTTTTGATTGTACCGAGGGATGGATAACCGTTGATGGAATCCGCCATGAATTCCTGCCACTATCTCCCCGTATGCAGGAGATTCTCAGCAACGGTGGTCTCGTGGAATACTGGAAACGGAGACTTGAGCGATGATTTTTCCCCCTCACTGTAAATGTATCGGGTATGCAGGCAACAAACCGGTAGGGGACCGGGTATATTTTCTCTCAGAATATCTGATCCATGAAGTTCCCGATGGATTTGAAATATTAGCCGTAAAGCCCGCAGACGGAGACGGGCTGATGCGGGATATAGAATCGGTAACCCAGATAGCTGGTCCGGATGACGTATATATGTATCCTGAACCGGTGGTGCTTCATAACCGTGGAGACCTTATAAAAAAGGCTTTACAGACCAATAAACGATGCACTATTTTTACCGGGATTGAGGAGCATATGATTTTTATTTGTGATCCGGATCCTGCATCGCTCCTTACGGTCCATGTATATGATGTAACTCCTCCCCGGCCCCATCTTGCCGGAACTGTTCAGACACTTGATGAAGCGGGCATTTTTGGAGAACTCGAAATCACGTTTCAGTATCATGTCCGGGATATCAGAGAAACCCAGGCTGATGTATATCCCTGCAAAGCAGGTGGTTTTTCCCGCACGATCGACTCAGACCGGTTAACGGGAGATGAGCATGTTGCCGGATGTATGACAGCACGACAGGTTCTCAAAGACTGTTATGGGCATGATTTTCCGCTCATTGATATCTGTCCGGCAAATGCTGTCACAGAGGAACCTTTTATTGCACGATGTTGTCGGGCAGAGCGAAGCGGGGTACAGACGTTGAATGGAAAAAAGGGCGTTGTAGTCCATTGGGGTGCATCACCAAAACAGATTGCCGATGCCCTGTATGCATGTATACATGAATGGAGGAATGGATGAAGCGTGTTGCTATTGCTCCCGGTGATGGTATCGGACCAGAGGTCATTCCCTCTGCACTTGAAATTCTTCGGTATTATCACCCGGAATGGGAGTATATACCAGTATATCTGGGATATGAGTGCTGGAAACGAACTGGTGATGCATTATCAGATAAGACTCTTGAAACACTCAGAAAAGCGGATCTCATTTTGTTTGGTGCAATTACAACACCCCCTGATCCCAAGTATCACAGTGTCGTACTCCGGATAAGAAAGGAATTAGACCTCTATGCAAATCTTCGTCCGGTGTTTGGTGAAGGATTTGATATCCTTATAGTTCGGGAAAACACGGAAGGGCTGTATTCGGGCATTGAATGGCAGGAGAAGGACCGGGCATGCACTCTTCGTGTGGTTAGCCTGGAAGGATCCCGCAGGATTGCACGGTTTGCAAGTGCCTGTGCCAAACGGAGAAGACGGCATCTTACCATTGGAAACAAGGCGAATGTTTTGAAGTCTGATGTGTATTTCCTTGAAATCTGTGTGGAAGAGGCTGAAAAAGCTGGAATCTCTATTGATAAAAAATATATAGACTCTCTTGTCCTTGATGTTCTTCAGCATCCGTCACGATATGATGTGATTGTGACGACGAATATTTTCGGCGATATTCTCTCCGATGCAGCGGCATTTCTTGAAGGTGGGCTTGGTATGCTTCCAAGTGCAAATATCGGCAGGCATCAGGCACTCTTTGAACCAGTTCATGGGAGTGCTCCTGACATTGCCGGAAAAGGGATTGCAAATCCGATTGCAGCCATTCGGTGTGTTTCTCTGCTTCTGAAGTATGTGGGAGAAAAACCCCGGGCTCTTGCAGTAGAGCGGGCGATTCAAAAAACCATTGCTGATGGAATAAAAACGCCTGATTTGGGTGGGACAGCAACAACAGATGATGTAGGGCGTGCAGTTCTTCGAAATCTGCAGGCCGAAAAAAAGGCAGAAGTTCCGGATCTGTGAGATCAGGAAACCCTGTTTATCTCTTCAAAGAGACGGCAGAACCGGTCAATTGTCTCATCATCCAGGTTCTGTGGAGATTCACATATCCGATCAGAGAGCAGCTCAGCAACCCGCCAGCGTTCAAAATGTTCTCCCTGTCTCCGCTCAACAAGGTCTGCAATCTGCAATGCAATTCCCCGCTCTTCATTTCGTTCTACAGGACTTTTTTCCGGTACCTGGCCAAGTGGCAGATCCGGGTAAATATCTTTGACACACCGATAATAGAAATCAGGAGAGAAGAGATCTTCAATTCCGGCTCCTTGACGATTACCAAATGCACTATAAAAGAGAAGACCGTTTCCTTCACTCAAATGCATGGATGGGAGTTTTTCAATTACCCCTACTGGCACATTGTTTCCTGATAAAAGTACTGCTGCAGGTTTTTTATGTGCAGTCATCATCAGGGCGAGTGGAAGCAGGTTTGCTGCTCCTCCTGCTGGTGTAATTCTGATTTCAGGAGAAAGTCCGGGCTTCCCTCTGTTCCGAAGTGCATAATTCATCGCCTGTAACAGCCAGAGATCCTGGGTTTCTTCCACGATGAGCTGGTTGCCTCCGGAGAGGGTTTTTTCAGCAATCCGGGTGGCGAGTGCTGCCTCAAGCGGGAATAATGAGTCACGGTCAGCCGGCCATTCTGAAACAGATACTTTTGTTGTCCCCTCAGGGCCTTCATAGACTGTTCTGACACGGTCCAGGTGGTCAAGATCTATCATGAATGGTGAATGAGTGGAGAAGAATATCTGGTTCTGATGGGATATTCTCTCAAAGAATTTGACTGCATGTTGTTGTGCAGTCGGGTGGAGCTGGAGTCCGGGTTCATCAAGGAGCAGGATGCTATCATGGTATGCATCTCCTGATTCCACCAGGAATATCAGGTAAAATGAGAAGAAATATTGGAGACCGGCACTTCTCTGTTCGAGTTCAATCTCTGACGGATCAAGGTCGTCCGATACCCATACTCTGAAATAATCTCCGTCAATGTCATATCTGAACCGGATCTTTCTCTGTCCCCACCAGTCTTCGAACTTTTTTGACATCAGGTTTGATGCAGTAGAGAGGAGAATTGACCGCTCATCAACCTGTCTTCTGATGATTGGGTTGTCATCGACTGCATTTTTGTGTGAACCAAGCCGGTCAAGCTGGTCCAGGTCCAGGTTTACATGACGGAAGAGACAGTGGGTTGCACGAAGGCCTGGTGTTTCAGGGTGAGATTTGAGCGTGGCGATAAAGGTCGGAATGTGTATGGCACTCTCAATAACGTTATACTGGTCAAAATAGACAAATTTTGGCAGGTGTTCAATGATGTACCGGTTTGCTGCCATGAGACCCTCGAAGATCTCCATCTGTCTGATAAGCCGGTACATCGGTTCTGTAACCGGATTAAGGACATCATGCTGCCAGGGTTCATTCGCCCTGCTTTTAATTGCATTAATCAGGTCTGAAATATGCCTCTTCTGTATTTGCCCATCTATTGGAATTGCATTTTTTTGTTCTTCTAGAAATGCCAGCAGACCTTCTTTTATTCTTCCAAGGTCTTCTCCCTTTCCTTCTGGTGCAATCAGGTTTCTGATGTGCTCAATTGCACTCTCGATTGCATAAATCAGGTCTGGCGGAGTTACCAGATCAACTCCGACGTCCGGGTGATATGTTATGCTGTAGGTTCCGGTATAGTGCCTGGTTACCTCAACACTGTGAACATCTCTACACAGCTCAGATATCGCGGCGATATCCCGTTGCTCATCTGGAGTAAGGATAAACCTGCCTGATGCAACAGGCCAGTCTGTCCGGGTTATCTCTGCGGCATACCGTTGCCGTGGAAATTCCTTCAGGCCGTCGTATCCTTCCCCGTCTGAAGAGTTGAGTTTTGATAGTGCCCGAAAAATTGCTGATTTTCCTGATTCGTTTTTTCCAACGAATGTAGTGAGGTTCTGGACTGGAATCCATCCGGTATCCTCTATAATTTTATAATTCTGGACCCGGAACTCGGCAAGTTGCATAGGATATCTCTCGATTTGTTATCCTATAAATGTTCTTGGGTGGTTATTCATAAGATAGGTTAAAAATAACGGCTGATCGTGTTGGTTTCATTGATTTTGACATATGTTTCGTCTATGAAATCACCCAGATAGCCGCAGACAGGTAATGTAGGTGATGAACAAAAATCCGTGTACTCGGGCTTTATATTCGATGAAGTCTTACAAAATCAATGCTAAAACATACCTAAAGTCATGGTATATACAAAATGAAGGCAGTGAGGTATCCGGGTATCATGGTGGATACCTCCTCTGTGAAGTCTCCCATATTCTGGTACAGTCGAAAGCTCAGATTTCAATGAACAGGTATCTGGCCGCCGACTCATGCACCACACGATTTCATATCGGATTGGCACTATAAATGGTTTCTCTTTTCTTTCTAAAAAATGAACAAAGATTTTCTACAAATCACTGGCAATTATCGCTTTTGGAAAGATTGAAACAGTTCTCCGGTTTTTATCTTCTCTAAAAAGAGGTTTAATTCAAGTTGGTCCCGGTGGAAGTACATATGGGCTGATATGCTGATGGTTTCAAGCCATCCGGTCGTGATATCGTTGCCATTTCCTTTTCTTTTCTGGTTAACCTGGTCACAGATATATTTTTGAAGATGTGCAAGACCGTATGCATTCTGACCCCAAGCAGAAAGCATGTCATTGCTTCGAAACAGACAAATCAGATTCAAATGATTCTTTTTATCGATTAATCCCTGAACAATCTGAAGACAGGGAGGTTCATCAGCAGTAACATCCCTGACCGGAAACCAGGTTATTGCGATTGCCCGCCTGCTTTCAGGATTGGAAACCAGCCGATTGATAATACTTTTCTCAATCTGATCGATACCACCATAGTTCCCGTCACCTTTCCAGGTCAGGTTACCGCATGCGCTGGCCGGAACATATCCGAGTTTTCGAAATATCCCGTCGATGGCTTTTTTTATAGTACTTCCTGATGAAAAACCGATTTCAACCTCCGGTGCCGGATAATCCCGCAGGCGGTTTCCATAGGTATATACTGCATCGGTTCCGTCATTGCGGCGCGGTGTGATGGTGTATAATGATGCCTGGTACTGTTCTGAAAATTTTTCTCCAAACAGACTGGCCCCTGATCGCATTGGTTCTGAAAATGGCTCATCTACATGAATGCAGATCGGCTCTTCCGGATCCCAGGTGTATTCTCCATCTTCAGTAACCCGTACCTGACCTTCACACCGTTTGGCTATCTCCCGTATTACCTCCTCATGAGCCTGTCCTATGCTTCGTTTTCTGATCAGTATCATGGCTATATCCTCATGGTCTAGTTATTACTGGCCGGATATCTGGTACTGGGCAGCACAGATCCACCAGCTGCCATCAACATCCATGATAAACCAGAATGCACTGGTTGCAGGATCAGTATACAGGCCACCGCCAGTGGTTGCCATATCCCGCATCATTCTTACCTGGCCTGCATCATAGTCATCCTTGATGAATTTGGAACCAACCTCTCCAGGTACTTTCATGTTGGCTAAGAGGGTTCCATCCATGTCGTAGGCAATGACATATCTGCCCTTTGTGCTGAATTGTCCTGACGGGTTAGAAAATTCTGTGATTGCCTTTTCTTTACCATTTTCAAGAGCGAATTCACGTGCAGCAAATGCCAGGTTCATAAGTTCTTCCTGGGGGGAGATGTGAATTAGGCTCGTTGTATTTGTTTGGTTGACATCTGGCGAACTATTTGTCACAGACTGGTTATCAGCAGATACCATACATACTGTAACGAGTGCCAGGATAATGGATAACAACACGTAATTCCACAACTTCATTGTAGATATGTTTTAAGACCGCAAGGTATGTGATTTTTTGTATTTTTTCAGGCGATATTGATAATCGGGTACCAAAAAAGAAATGATATGGATAGTGCTACATCAAACTAATTGCTTCATTTTTACCTTCTTCTGCTTCGGTAAGCCCTGGATCAAGAATGAGTGCTGTATCATATGAACTAACTGCCTCATCATACCGACCAAGAGCCGCTAATGCAATACCACGGTTCAACCAGCCCCGTGCATAATCAGGTTCCAGGATGGTTGCCTGATCCGCTGATTCCAGTGCTTCTTCATACCGTTCGGCTAAGTTTAAGCACCATGCCAGGTTACTGTAAGCTTTTCCATACTCTGGATCAATCTTAATTGCTTCGTCAAACATGGCGACTGCTTCGTCATACTGTTCAAGATATGTGAGCACATTACCCTTATTATTCCAGGCTTTTTTATATGTGGGATCTAGAGAAATAGCCTTGTCATACTGTTCTATTGCCTCTTCATATCTGCCAAGACTTTTCAGGGTTTTCCCTTTTCCGTTCAATGCCTCCAGATTATCAGGATCGAGGGCTAATGCCTTGTCCAGAATAATGAGAGCCTCATTGTACTTATCCGCATCATAGAGGGCATTCCCCTCTGCTGCAAGTTCATCTGCGGTTTCTCCTACTACTGGCAGTGCACAACAGACAAAAAAACACAGAATTGCGATGTATATAGATTTCATCATTGCTATCATTCTCCGTACGACGTTATCAGGTACCCGGTGAGTGTTCAAGAGTCTGGCCGTACTTTGATATAACCGGGTATCGTACCACACTATCAGGTATACTAGTCAGGTTCCTTGATGATATCAGTTCTGTATGTTGATGATGACGAGTCCTTTTGTGGATTTTTTAAGATATATCTCCAGAAAATGGGAGATTTTTCTGTCACCACCGTACGGTATGGTCATCAGGCTCTTGATATGATCCTTGATGGCTCATATGACATCGTAGTTTCTGATTACCAGATGCCAGGTGTGACCGGTCTGGATCTTCTCAGAGCCTACCGGAAAAAAGGGGTAAAAATTCCATTTATTCTCTTTACAGGCAAAGGTAGGGAAGAGGTGGTCATAGAAGCAATCAACGAGGGTGCTGCATTTTATCTTCAAAAAGGTGGTGATCAATCATCACTTTTTGCCGAGCTTGCTCATAAAATCAGGCAGGCTGTCTATGCCGAAGAAGCGCAGCGGGCACTTTTAGAGAATGAAGAAAAATTCAGACTTCTTTTTGAAACTGCCCGTGATGGAATCATTCTCATATCGGATTGGTCTATTCGTGATTGTAACAACCATGCAGCATTGATGTTTCATCTGGACCGAAGTCGCCTTCTGGATTCTGATTTTTTCTTACTGGCACCTGAAATACAGCCTGATGGGGAATTAACCCGGGAAAAGGCAGAAATTGTTTTTAAAGAAGCCTATCGTGCTGGGGGTGCTTTTGTTACCTGGAAGTTTTCGCGTCTTGATGGAACTGAATTTGATGCTGAGATGAGTATTAGCAGGCTTGACATCAAGGGGAAGGTTCTTTTTCAGGCAATAATTCGGGATATTACTGAACGGCTGCTTTCTGAAAAAGAACTGGGGCAACGAAACGCTGATCTGCATACTGCTTACCAGGAACTCATGGCATCAGGAGAAGAACTGAAACGTAAAGTGGAGGAGTTACGCCTCTCTAAAAGTAAGGTCCGGGAAAGTGAAAAAAGATATAAAGATCTTGCTGACCTTCTCCCTGAAGGAGTTTTTGAATGTTCTCTTGATGGAACTATTTCGTATGTGAATCATCAGGCTTTTACGATGTTCGGATTTGATCCTGCTCAGGGATTGAATAATATCTCTGTTTTTCGTTTTATCATTCCAGAGGATCATGAACGGGCAAAGGAGATCATCACCCAGGTTTTACATGGGAATCCATCAAAGCCTCATGAATACATTGGAGTCCGTTTGGATGGATCAACGTTTCCGATAATCATCCATTCGGCACCTGCTGTTGTGAACGGAACCGTTGTTGGCCTGCGTGGAGTGATCATTGACATTTCCATGAGGAAACAGGCTGAAGATGCCATTCGGGAATCAAAACAACAACTTGCTGATGTAATTGACTTTTTCCCTGATGCAACTGTTGTAATAAATAAGGCTGGCGAAGTTATCTTCTGGAACCGGGCAATTGCCAAGATGACTGGAATTGATGCCAGGGATATCCTCGGAAAAAGTAATTATGAGTATTCCCTGCCTTTTTACATGGTGCGGCGGCCGATTCTTGTTGATTATGCACTGCATCCTGAACTGATTCCAAAAAAAGAATATGCCTTTATCAGACAGGAAGGCGATGTCATCATTGGGGAGTCATATATTCCAGGCCTTGGATCTGGAACTACATACTTTTGGGGGGTTGCTTCCCCGCTCCGAAATGCTGATGGTGATATTTTTGGAGCTATTGAATGCATTCGTGACATCACCGGGAGAAAAGAGGCTGAAGAGGCATTAAAAAAATCACGGGAGGAACTAGAGAAACTGGTAAATGAACGAACCCGGGAGCTTGTGGATGTAAATTTAGCTCTTCGGGAGAGTGAATCTCGGTACCGGACACTGGTTGATCTTTCTCCTGATGCTATTTTTGTTCATAATGGTATTGAGATATTGTATTCAAATCCAGCTGGAGTCAGACTGTTTGGAGGAGAAACTGAAGAGGACATTCTTGGACGTGATCCATTCTTGTATGTACATCCTGATTTTCTACCCCTTGTGAAGAAACGAATAGAAACCTCATTATCTGGATTAGATTCAAATTTACCCCAGGAAGAAGTTTTTTTAGGTTCTCATGGGGAACACCTTCAGGTGGAAGTTTCCTCACGGCCAATCAGGTACCGGGGGGATCCTGCTGTTCTGGTTGTTGCACGGGATATCAGGGCACGTAAAAAAGCGGAGAAACAACTTCGTGAATATGCCCGTGTTCTGGAAGATAAAAACCATGAACTTGACTTTTTGACGAATCGGCTCATTAGTATGAACCGTGACCTGGATGATCGTGTCAGGGAACGGACAGATGAGATTAACCGGCTATTGCGTCAGAAAGATGATTTCATCAACCAACTTGGTCATGATCTGAAAACCCCCCTGACACCTCTGATCGCTCTCCTGCCATCTCTGTTGCATGAAGAAGAAGATCCAGATAAAAGGATATTATATAGTGTTCTTCTCCGGTCAGTTTATTCAATCAGGGAACAGACCGATAAGATCCTGACACTTGCCCGGTTAAGTCGCCAGGATGGTGTGGTTGAGTATGAAATGATTCATCCGGTCATCCTTATCAGACAGGCAGTGGAGAAAAATTGGCTCTTTATAAAACAGAAAAAGCTGGATATAGAGATTCTTGTTCCTGATGATCTGGTAGTCAGATTTTCAGCGAGGGATGCTTCCTCTGTTTTTGATAATCTTATTAGTAACGCGATAAAATACACCGGAAATGGAGGAAATATTCGCATTTATTCGGTCACAGATGACAATGCTGCGATTATCACCGTAGAGGATACCGGAATTGGGCTGACTCAGGAAGAAGCAGTTCATGTTTTTGATGAATTTTACATGGCCGACCGTTCACGTCATGATCGACAGTCGTCAGGTCTTGGTCTTGCCATTGTCAAGAGGGTAATGGAATGTTATGGTGGAAAAGTCTGGGTTGAAAGTGATGGGCCGGGTCATGGATCCCGGTTTATGATCTGTCTTCCCATCACCAGAGACGGGTGTTGTAATCTTAATCCTTAATATGTGGTTGGACCTGGTTATCCTTTCAGGCTTTGGACAAATGAGGTAACCGCCGGGATGAGTGAATCAGGATCCTGTAATCCTCCTTCAATCGTTTTGACGAGGGCTGATCCGACAATTACTGCATCTGCACCTGCTTTACCCCATTCCATCACTTGTGTTCTGTCTGATATTCCAAATCCGGGAGCAACTGGTATATTACTCTGTTTTTTAATTTCAGAGAGTAACTCACGTGCCTGTGGATCTGTTGCCTGTCTGACTCCGGTCACGCCAAGGGCTGCAACAAGATAGATAAAGCCACTTTTAACGGTGAGAATTTTAAAAAGCCGCTCCTTTGATGTAGTGGTACTTACCATCATTACCGGAGCAATTCCTGCCTTTTCCGCTGCTACGATAAATGAAGCTGCTTCTTCATAAGGAAGATCTGCAACAACAACTGCGTCGATACCGGCATCGGCAGCATCCTGGTAAAATGATTGAATACCCCGTTGCAAGATGAGGTTTGTATATGTCAGAACCACCAGAGGTATTTCTGAATCCTTCCTGATGTCCCTGACCAGATCAAAGAACCGGTCAGTGTTCATACCTGATTCCAAAGCTCGTTGATCAGCCTGCTGAATGACCGGACCATCAGCGACAGGGTCTGAAAAGGGGAGTCCAAGTTCGATTATGTCTGCTCCTCCTTTCTCAAGTGCTTTGATTATTTCACGACTTATTGAATAATCGGGGTCTCCTGCAACGGTGAAGGTCATGAGGAGTTCGCGTTTTCTATTTTGGAATGCTTTTGAGAGTCGGTTCATGCTGCACCTCTCATATATCTCAGAACGGTTTCAACATCCTTGTCTCCCCGTCCGGAAAGATTTATTATCAGGAGTGCGTCCTTTGATAATTCAGGTCCTATTTTTCTCGCAAAGGCGATGGCATGTGATGATTCAAGGGCCGGAACAATACCTTCTGTCCGGGACAAGTACAGGAATGCCTCAAGTGCTTCGGTATCGGTAATGGCTGTGTACGTGATCCTTTTTGAGTCCTTATACATGGCATGTTCTGGCCCGACTCCTGGGTAATCCAGGCCTGCTGATATGGAATGTGACTCTATGATCTGCCCGTATGAATCCTGCAGGAGGTATGAATAGTTCCCATGAAGCACACCCGGTCTTCCACCACATAAGGAAGCACCATGTTTTTTGTCAAGTCCTTCTCCACCTGCCTCAACCCCATACATCGTGACTGAGGCATCGTCGATGAACGGATGGAATATCCCCATTGCATTTGAACCTCCACCGATGCAGGCAATAATGATATCCGGGAGTCTTCCCTGCGCTGAGAGGATCTGCTCTCGTGTCTCATCTCCGATCACCCGTTGCAAATCCCTGACCAGTACCGGGTATGGATGAGGGCCTGCAACGGTTCCTATCAGGTAATGGGTATCCCTTACTCGTGCAACCCAGTCACGGAGAGCTTCATTCATTGCATCTTTCAGCGTTCGTGTTCCTGATGTGACTGGAATTACCCGTGCACCCATCATGTTCATCCTCGCCACATTCAGGGCCTGACGGGCAATGTCCACTTCTCCCATGAAGACGTCCACTTCCAGTCCGAGGACAGCTCCTGCAATGGCTGTAGCAACTCCGTGCTGACCTGCCCCAGTCTCGGCGATCAGCCTTTTTTTGCCCATATGTTTTGCAAGTAATGCTTGTCCAAGGGCATTGTTGAGCTTGTGTGCCCCGGAATGAAGGAGATCCTCTCGTTTTAGATATACGGTGCATCCAAGGTCTTTGGACATATTCCTACATAGGGTAAGAGGAGTTTTTCTCCCTGCATACGTTGTCAGGTATTCCTGGAATTCTTTTTGAAATGCAGGATTTGGGAATATATTGAGGAATGCTGATTCAAGTTCTTCAAGTGCAACCATAAGGGTTTCCGGAACAAAACATCCTCCATATTCTCCAAATCTGGTGTTAAGCTCCATATTCGGCCTCTCTGGCGTTTTTTACAAATGAAAGGACTTTTTTCTGATCTTTTATCCCTGGAGCGGATTCAACCCCTGATGCAACATCAACGGCATATGGTCTTAATGTTCTGACCGCTTTGGAAACATTCTCTGGATTCAATCCTCCGGCGAGGATCACTGGTATTTTTGACATTGCTATGATCTGTTGTGCGTAGGTATGGTCGTATAGTGTCCCTTTCCCCATACTGGCGTCTACGATTATGGCATCTGCTGACTGAGGAATGGGATCACCTGGCTTAATGACCCGGATCACCTGAACGGTCCGGTCTTCTGGAAGGGTATGGGGGTATGATATCTGGATTGCTGTTGGATGCAGGTCAAGTATCTGTGCTAGGTCTTTTGATGAGTCGGTATGAGATACACATACCCGTCCCATGTACGGACCCGCTGCCTTGAAAATTTCCTTCGCTTTCTCTAGTGACACCGAACGGGGTGAGTCTGAAAACAGAACTACTCCTATGGCATCAGCTCCGGCATGGTCTGCAAGGCGTGCATCTTCCTGACAAGTAATCCCACAGATTTTTATGCGTATACAAATCCCTCCACTCGTTTTCTCGGATTTCCTGATGACATAATACTTGATCCGATAAGAAACCCATCTGCATACTGATGCAGGGATCTGATATCACAAGGCCAGATCATTCCGCTTGCTGATATGACGGTAAGTCCTGCCTGCCTAAGAATTGGTGCAATATTTTTCGTTGTTGAGAGATCGGTTCTGAATGTTTTCAGATCCCGGTTGTTTATGCCAACAAGTTCGACACCTGAATCCACTGCCTGTCTTGCTTCTTTTCTCGTATGAACTTCAAGGAGTGGTTCAAGTCCTCTCCTTTGAGTTTCCTTCACAAAGTGTTCTGTTTCGTCACCTAGAACAGATGATATCAGAAGAACAGCATCCGCACCAAGAGATCTGGTCTCATCCAGCTGATGTTCATCGACGATGAAATCCTTTCGAAGGATTGGAATTGGCACTGATTCTCTGATCGCAGGTATGGTGTCCGGACTACCAAGGAAATAATCCGGCTCAGTGAGTATTGAGAGAGCACAGCACCCTCCCTGGATCATGTCAGTAATGGCCGCTTCGGTTTTTTTCTCCTGTGTTATTACTCCCCGTGAAGGAGAGGCAAACTTGAGTTCTGCAATGACTGCATTATTTCGTGTCTGTGTTATCGCCTTTCGAAGACTTATGGGAGCGTGAGAGGATGAGGGAAATGATTCCGGAAGTGCTGCTGCCCGTCTTTGTGATGATGCGACAATATCGTCAAGGATCATGATGCCTCACCTGGACGAAGAGATCTGAGAAGATGCTTTGCTTTTCCTGAGTCAACGACATTACAGGCGATGTCATATCCATCGTATAAGCATGAAGCTTTTTCTCCAAGGTAAATCGCCGCCGCTGCATTCAGGAGTACTATATCCCTGCATGGTCCTTTTCTCCCGGAAAAAATCTCCCTGATAGTTTGTGCGTTTTCTGCAGGAGTTCCTCCAGTAATCGCATCACGACTCACCCGTGAGATACCAAATTCTTCAGGTGTCAGAGTATATTGTGAGATAGTCCCATCATACAGTTCAAAGACCCGTGTCTCTCCGGTGATGGTGATCTCATCTGTTCCATCACCGTGGACAACCATGGCATGTGAAACACCAAGATTTGCCAGTGCTCCGGTAATGGAAGGAATATGTCTGGTATCACCAACACCGATCAGTCGAGATGATGCACCGGCCGGATTTAAAAGTGGGCCGAGGATGTTAAAGACCGAAAAAAAACCGATCTCCCGCCGTGCTGATGCAACTCTTCCAATTGCCGGATGATACCCGGGAGCAAAGAGGAATGCTATGTTATTTCTGGCAACAGAGGATGCTGCTTCTTCAGGAGTGAGTGTTATTGGAATTCCAAGTGCTTCAAGGACATCAGCAGAACCTGACCTGCTGGAGACTCCCCTGTTTCCATGCTTGACGACTCGTACTCCGGCTGCTGCAGCAACAAGGGCCGCTGCAGTACTGATATTAAAGGTCTGGGCACCATCACCTCCGGTTCCACAGGTATCAACACAGGTACCAGATGCTGTCTTTACCTGGATAGCCCGCTCTTTTAAAACCTGGGCAAATGCAGTAATTTCGTGTGCCGTGACTCCTTTCATGGTAAGTGCAGTCAGAATTGATCCTATCTGTGCCTCAGTCACCCTTCCGTCTGCAATGTATGTCATTAGATCCCGTGCTTCATCGGCTGCCAGATCCTGCATGCTGATGACTTTTTTAATCGCACTCTGGATCATCAACACTCACCACCGAACTGTAAAAAGTTCTTCATGATGGTTCGTCCATGTGGGGTCATGATACTTTCAGGATGAAACTGCAGGCCATACACCGGATGTTTCCTGTGTGATACTGCCATAATTGCTCCGTCATCTTCAGCGGTTGCAACTACTTCAAGTTCTGATGGCAGGTGATGTGGTTCTGCTGTAAGAGAATGATACCGTGCTGCGGTAAACCGGTCTGGAATACTCTGGAAAATTCCCTCACCATTGGTTCTGATCTCACTTGTCATACCATGAACAGGCCGTTTCATCCGGGATATCGTTCCACCCAGGGTGTGAATAATTGTCTGGTGGCCAAGGCATACACCCAGAATCGGAACTTCACCGATATATGCTTTGATTACATCGGCACATACACCTGATTCTAAGGGTGTTCCTGGTCCTGGGGAGAGAATGATCCGATCTGGTTCTTGTTTTTCCACTATTTCAACTGGATTATTAGAAGTAACCGGAATCGGATCAGCCCCCAGGGATCCGACCAGTTGGTACAGATTATAGGTAAAACTGTCAAAACAGTCGATAATTACAACGTTCATGATAATTCTCCTGCTGCAAAGATTGCTTGTGCCATCGCTCCGGCCTTTGCCTGAGTCTCTTCAAACTCCCGGGATGGAACTGAGTCAGCAACAATACCAGCTCCTGCCTGACAGGTTGCGATATTATTTTTTATAATAACGGTTCTGATTGCAATTGCAAACTCCATCAAACCTTGAAAACCCAGGTATCCGACTGCTCCTGAGTATAATCCCCTGGAGACTGGTTCAAGATCCTGAATTATCTGCATTGCACGGATTTTTGGTGCTCCACTTACCGTACCTGCCGGGAAACAGGCCTCAAGTGCATCAACCGGATCCTTATCTTCTTGTAATTCTCCGGTTACAATCGAGGTGATGTGCTGGACATGGGAGAACTTCTCAACAGACATGAATTCGGATACTTTTACGGTTCCAAACTCTGAAACTCTGCCTATGTCATTTCTGGCCAGGTCGACAAGCATCAGGTGTTCTGCCCGTTCTTTTGGATCTGAAAGAAGATCCCGGGCAAGGGCATCATCTTCTGCATCGGTCTTTCCCCGTGGCCTGGTTCCGGCAATAGGGACGGTGGTGACCATTTTGCCTTCGGTTTTGACTAACATCTCCGGACTTGATCCGATTATTGCCTCATCACCGAAATGAAAGTAATACAGGTATGGTGAGGGGTTAATTTGTCTGAGTACTTTGTAGATTGTATAGGGATCTTTATCATAGGGGAGTGAAACCTGTCGTGAAAGGACAACCTGGAAGATATCTCCTGCTCTGATATGATTGAGTGCTTTTTCTACTGCCTCTTCAAAAAGGATCCGATCATGGTCCGGGAGAGACAAAGGTGTTTTGTGAATGAGGGGAACTTCTTTTCTAAGTTTGCTGGTTGAGATAGTTCTGTGCAGATTTTGAACCTTCCTGACTGCATCCTGGTATTTCTGCTGTATGTCATCTCCTTCCATGACCATGGTTCCTGCAATGAGCGTACAGGAATGAGCAACATGATCAAAGATGATCAGTTCACCGGGTATCTGTAGTCTGATAACCGGACCCTCCTCTGTCCCTGCTTTCACCATCCCGTCGGTAATACTAGAAACGAGATCGTACCTGCAGTATCCAGCCATCCCGCCGGTAAATGTGCACCGATCAGGTGTATACCCGGATATTGTAGAATAAATGCGGCGTAAAACATCAGATGGTTTGCAGATATTCCCGTCTTTTCTGACGATATCAGAAATAACATCTCCATACTCTCCAGTAACTTCAAGCGTTTCTGATATGGAGAGAGATGCAAGAGGCCGGATTCCAATAATTGACCTTACGGCTCTTTTAGGCACACCTTCCATCGATTCAAGTAAAAAACCCTCTGTTGTTTCGAGATCGGCGTATATTGCTGCAGGATCTGCCCTTGGTTCTGGGACATTCATGGACACTGGAACATACGCTGGTTTTTTCAGGGTTGTGATTATCTCCTCATATGTGGAAAAGGACATAATCTCCGGGATATGACCCGCCGTCATGGCAGCTTCCATTCCACCGGCATCACCTTCTGGGAAATGCATTGAGCAATCATGATCATAGATGTTGATCAATGTACATATATATGCATTATTGTTATCTCTTATTGTAAGGGGTACAAAAATGATTTATGGAGATCTCATTTTTACATACACGCATTATCTTTAGATATTAGCGCTCTAATGGGAATTCAAAGGTTGATCTAACAATATATTTGTTTTAATGAAGATCAAAAAGGTAATTATATATATTATAATGAACCACTGGAATCTGTTCTGCCCGGTCAAAGGGCAGCTGACACAAGTAAAAAATCCTCCAAAAAAATGTAAAAAAAACCATACTCGATGTTGAAAATCCCGGATATTATGGCAGGGTAACTGCCGGGTGATAATGCTAGGAGATGTATACGTGGAACGGAAAAAAATTGCATTCTTCTGTTGGGAGTCAATGTACTCCGAACGGGTGGGCGGACTTGCGAACGCGGCCACATATGTAGCTCAGGAGCTTGCGAAAAGAAACGAAGTTCATTTCTTTACCAGGGGAGATTGTGATTTTACCTTTAACGGGGTTCATTATCACGGAGTCAGACCTGAAGGTGGAAATATCATTGAATACTGCCGGAATATGAGTCATGGCATGGTGAACCGGTTTAAAGAATTCGATAGGAAACCGTTTGATATCCTTCATTTTCATGACTGGCATGTTACCGAGGCATTGCACCTCCTGAAAGAGAGAAACACCGTCTTCACGTATCACTCTACTGAATATGGGCGAAATGGAAACCAGCATGGGGACTGGTGGGAATATCACGAGATCTGTGGGAAGGAATGGTATGCCGGACTTGTTGCAAAGCAGGTAACAACTGTCAGCAATGTCCTTCGTGAAGAGGTTATGAATCTGTATCAGGTTCCTGACTGGAAGATCCGAGTATTTCCCAATGGGGTGATACCAGAACAGTTTGATGTTGATCTTGATCAGGGCGCGATAAAAGCAGACCTCGGTATACATCCATATGCACCGACCATTCTCTTTATTGGCAGGATGGCGTACCAAAAAGGCCCGGATTTGCTCCTTGATGCATTGCCCAGGGTAAAAGATCAATTCTGGGGAATGCAGGTGATCATGGCCGGAGATGGTGGCATGCGTCCGTGGCTTTCCCAGGTTGCTTATGATCGCGGTCTTCCGGTCAGATTCCCTGGATATATCAGTGATGCAGAATATGTCAGACTGTTAAAAGCCGCAGACCTGGTGGTGATACCAAGTAGAAATGAACCGTTTGGAATCGTGCTCCCTGAGGCATGGAGTGCGGGGAAACCGGTTGTGGCTTGTGATGTGGGTGGTCTACACGAAAATATCGAATCATATCGCGATGGAATAAAAGTCGAAGTCTCTGCTGACCAAATCGCAGAAGGGATCTGTCAGGCCCTTGAAGATACGGATCGGTTGTCAAAATTTGGGAGGTCCGGCAGATCAAAAGTATACCGTCAATTCAGATGGGAAGGTATTGCAGAAAACCTTGACTGTATGTATGGAACAGTCTGCAGCTGAATTCCACATCTTTTCTTTTTCCTCCTCACCATTGTAATTTTTCATCTGGGGATCAAATCTGTTACCATGCAGAATGGACAGGGCAACAATCGCGATATGATATCTGTGTATAACCCTTCAGATGGTAGTCTTGTCGGAACGGTCCAGGCAGGAACTGCTCATGATGTTGATGAAGCGGTCCGGGAGACTGGCGATGCATTCCAGTCATGGTCTAGGACTGATCCCCCGGAGCGATCAAAAATTTTGTTTTCTGCTGCCGGAAGGATTCGGGCTGACCAGAAAAACCTTGCTACCTTATTGACCCGTGAACAGGGAAAACCCCTGAAAGAATCCATGAATGAGATCGCCGGATTTTCAAGGGTTTTAGAATACTATGCCTCAATCTCAGGAATGTTGAGGGGTGATTACGGGGTGAGCAGGCAGTATGGTCATATGATGGTAAGGAGGGAACCCATCGGGGTGTGTGCTGCAATCATTCCCTGGAATCTTCCGGCACTCATCATGAGCTGGAAAATCGGTCCGGTTCTGGCTTCTGGGAATACTATGGTCCTCAAGCCCTCATCAACAGCACCTCTGACATGTCTAGCCCTTGTAGGACACCTCTATGAAGCAGGTCTTCCCCTGTCTGTCGTCCGGATAGTGACTGGGTCTGGAGATGAGGTGGGGGAAGCATTGGCACGGCACCAGGATATTAGAGCCTTATCATTTACCGGAGCAGTCCGGACCGGAATCAGAGTCGCTGAGATCGCAGCACCAACCCTTAAAAAGACAATTCTGGAACTAGGGGGAAGTGATGCGATGATTGTCTGTCAGGATGCGGATCCTGATCTTGCGGCAAAAGGTGCTGTTTCGGGGCGTTTTTTTAACTGTGGTCAGACCTGTACGGCTATTAAACGTGTTTTTGTTGATAAAAAAATCTCTGATCAGTTCATCCGAAGAGTTCGCGAATATGCCGGAGCCCTTAAAGTAGGAAACGGTCTTGAAAAAGGTGTGGATATGGGACCGGTACACACGATGAGCCAACGTGATGCTCTCCATTCCCAAGTTGAAGAGACGATCACCCGGGAGATGGCGACCGTACTCTGTGGAGGTACCCTTCCTGATTCCTCATCATGTATGGGAAGTTTTTACCATCCCACCATTCTGACAGATGTGGATCCGGATGCTCCGGTGATGAATAATGAGGTTTTTGGTCCGGTGCTTCCGATATCCACGTTTGATAGTCTTGAGGAAGCGATTACCCGTGCCAATGCAACACGGTTTGGTCTTGGAGCATCGATATGGACACATGATATGCGAATTATATCAAAAGCAACTGAGGAACTCAAAGCCGGAATCGTTTGGGTAAATCAGCACCTGAGAATACCGCCTGAAGTTCCATTTGGGGGGACGAAATTCTCCGGAATCGGGCGCGAAAACGGGCGATATGCGCTGGAACAATACCTTGAAGAAAAGACAATTCTGATTCAGCCATGAAGGGAGATAATAAAAGACAAGTAGGGGTGCATGTCTCCATTGCCGGATCCCTTGCAAATGCTTTTGACCGGGCTCGGGAACGGGGATGTGACTGTTTTCAGATATTCACAAAAAATCCGAGAGGATGGCAGGCAAAACCAATTTCAGAACAAGAAGGATTAGCATTTCGTCAGGCCTTGAAACAATTTTCTCCTGGTCTTGTTTTTGCCCACATCTCATACCTTCCAAACCTGGCTGGAGAAAAACCATCTTTATATGAGAAATCAGTTCAGGCATTATGCTTGGAACTTGAAAGGTGCAGAACATTATCTATCCCGTACCTTGTCACACACCTTGGTCATGCCGGCGATGGTTTGACATCAGGACGTGATCGGGTTGTCCAGGCTATTGATACTGCTCTTTCCGAGGTGTCCGGAGATACCATGCTTTTACTTGAAAACACCGCCGGAGAGAAAAACTCTGTAGGGAGCACGATTGAAGGAATTGCGGATGTCTTTGGGAGATGCCAGGATACCTCTCGAGTCGGGATCTGTTTTGATACCTGTCATGCTTTTGCTGCAGGATATGATCTCAGAGATGAGCAGTCTGTCGGGATGGTGAGCGATCTCATTGAAGAGCGGATAGAGCTACTAAACCTGAAACTGATCCATCTCAATGACGCAAAAGGTAACTGTGGAAGTGGACTTGACAGACATGAACATATTGGTCTTGGAGCACTAGGAGAGGAAGGAATTTTATCCATACTTCACCATCCAGGATTTTTTGGGATACCCTGCATTTGCGAAACCCCTGTTGATGATCGGCGCGGAGATAATGAAAATATCCAGAAGGTCAGGGACCTTATGGGATGAGGATTCTTCCAAAATATGTCTGTATAGATGAAATTTAAGAAAAAATATTCTATCCGGATGATAAAATCCTGTCCTGATTTCTTTCCTGTTTCATCGTTTTAAATACGGCAAGGTGTAAAAATCTCTGTAATATCTGGTACTTTTCCGAGAACCTTATAGGGTTCCTTACCTATACGTAGAGATAGGAAACTCTTCAGGTTCATAGATGTCTGAATCTTCGAAGATGGGGAAGGTGTTTGTGATGTCAGGAAATTCATTAAGGTGCCTGGGATCTCTCATCCTGGTAATATTTACTGTATGTATTGTATCTGTATCAGCACAGCCGATAACTGCTCCTGTTGTGATAACATCACCAGGGATGTATGAGCTAACGGCTGATGCCCGTGGTATTACAGATATGTATGGAATTAAGGTTGAGTCGTCTGATGTGGTGATCGACGGTCAAGGATTTTTTTTGGGTGGAGATCAGCGTGACAAATCAGTTGGTGTTTATGTGAACAAGTACGGTGGCTCAATCACCAATGTCACGATAAAAAACCTCAAACTTGAGGACTGGAATACAGCAGTCAGTTACCAGTACGTGAAGGGTGAAGAAGGTGACCAAAACGAGGTTTCAAACCTTGATATCATCGACTGTCCGACTGGAATCCACATTGAGTACTCTGATGTCATTACCATCTTTGACAATATGATTCGTGATTGTTCAAAAGCCATAAACATAGAACAGAATTCTAATTTGGTCACACTAAAAAAGAATACTCTGAAGAATAATGGTGTTGGTGTCATCGTTATGAAAACCACCGATGTCTCCCTCATAGAAAATAACGTCAATACCTGCGAGGTGTACGGCATTCAGGTCACAGATTCAACCGGATTTTCAATGACCAAAAACAGTGTGAGTGATAACAAGTATGCTGCACTCCAGCTTGAAAATTCTGAAAACTCTGTAATCGTCGATAACAATTTCTCAAAAACTGAAACCGGCCCTGTTGTGGTAATTGGAAATGGTGTCAGGGGTGCAGATATTTACAATAACTACTTTGGTAGTGTCAATAATATTTCAGTTGATGATATCAGCAGTGATATCTCATGGAATACCACACTTGACGTCGGGGTGAATATTCTTGGTGGCCCATATAAAGGCGGCAATTACTGGGGATCGGCACCGGGTCTTTCTGGTTTTTCAGATGATGTTGCAGATGAAGACGGGTATGGCATAGGTGATACACCATATGAAATTAATGCATACAACATTGATTATCTCCCCCTGACGAACACCGACAAGAATTATCCTGCTCCGACTCCGGAACCTGAAGTTGTTGTTATATCTGAATCAGAAGGTGACGTTCTTCCTGAGGCAAACGGAACACAATCCGATACAGATAACAGCACTGTGAACGAGAGCGTAATCAGTGAACAGATAGAGGAGAATTTATTAATCCCTGTTAACATCACCGGGACCAGTGATGTGAATTACACGACAAATAACTCCTCATATTCTCCTTCTATCTCCGTTCAGAATGAGTATAATGGAGAAGAATCAGTTTTCTCTGCTTTGAATACCTCTGTCGTGCAAGTCAGGGATGGACAGGGAAATGTCTCTGAAAATGTTACTGTTCAGAATGAAACCATATCATCTCTTCCTCCAGTGAAGAACGGGTATCTGTTCTTTACAGGACTGTCACCTGGTTATCAGGTTAGTCTTCTGACAACGGTAAATACCGAGGTTGTTCTTGATGAAGTCCCAACATCAAGCCTGTCTGTTCCTGTCCCTGCAGATGTTCCACTTTATACCTCATGGAAGGTGCAGCATCAGAATCAGACCCTCGCCACTGGAACAATTGATCGGTATCCGGCAGCAGATGAGACGGTTGTAATCAACATTAGTGAAACAGATTCCGGTGTCAAGCCTGAGTCTATTGAGGTGAGTTCAGTTAATCAGGATTCTCCTGCTATTCTGGAAGTATCAAATGAAACGGCCCCTGTCTTAGTGGAGATTGGAAATAGAACTGATACGGTGGAGAACAATACAACACCTTTCCTTGTTGTCCCTCCAGCTTTGACTTATCTTCCAAAGACTACTGATGTAGCCAAGAATACTACATCATCCGGTTCCATTGTCATGATGAACAAGGCAAATGGAGAAATGGTCCCAGGATATACTGTAACCGCGTACGCCGGCCCTGGTGGTGCTATCTTCCCAGAGGGGAGTGTTGAGGTTATGGAAAAAGAGAATGTCACCTTTGTTCTCACACCTTATGAAGGACATGAGATAGACTATCTTCTGATTGACGGCTCTACTGTTGAACCGGCGACTGAGTATCAGTTTATCAATGTAACCCGTGATCACACCATCATTGCCGGGTTTACCTGAAATATTTTTATTTATATGATCATGTTTTTATCTTTTTAATTACGAACGAGGACTGAATATCTTATTAAACCTCAAAATGAATCGTCCTTTCAGTTACATCTTTATCACTAATCAGCACCTTAGTTATACTATGAACGCCATCACCTGGTATCGGTACCTGATGGTGTTTATTCTGATTTTGTTTGGAATATCATCGATTCAGCCCTGTTATGCTGAGACTCCTATACCTGCCGGAGTAGACATACTAACCCCTTCAGCAACCTCTCCTATTCCATTGCAGGATGTAACCACAAAGGCAACAATAGCTCCTATTCACACCAAGGAACCAGCTGTAAAACCTCCGGTAGAGAATCCAAAACCTGGAACATCACCGACTATACAGATGCCAGTGCAAACGCTCTCTCCAAGGCCAACATTGACCGGGACAGTGCCGGCAAGTCCAGTTCCAACTCCGTCTCTTACAGAAATAGGTAACAATGAGACTGCCCAGACATATTTCCAATTAGGACGTTCACTTGAAGAGGCGGGTAATTGTCAGGCAGCACTCATAGAGTTTGAAAAGGCCATTGCACGTGATCCGTATTATGCTGATGCCTGGTATCATCGGGCGACATGCTATGATAAATTGGGAATGTATGATGAGGCATATGACTCATACCGGTTCCTGCTGACTATTGATCCAGGGTATTTTTCAGCAGATAAAAATGCAACTAGACCTTCGATCACAGCAAATATGAGTCCCGGAGATATGCCACTCATACCCGGAGAAGGTGTTCCATTTCTAGCTACCCCGTTATTCTGGATTCTTATCGGGACCGGAGTAGGCGGTCTTATCATCAGTGGTCTTGTCATATATCATATCAGAAAACGTCCGGCTCCTGAAGGGGGTCAGGTACTGTCAAGACAGTCATCTGGTCCGGTAACAGATAGAGAACTTGACCAGATCGCCGATAGTATCTCAGATTATTATCATGGGGATCAGTACATCTGCAAGCAGGTCATAAAACTGGCAATAGAAATTGCCAGAGAAGGAAGAGAAGGAAAACCGGTAGGAACAGCATTTGTCCTGGGTGACAGTGATGCGGTTCTTGAGCGATCAAGACAACTGATCCTGAATCCACTCGCAGGTCACTCAGAATGCGAACGTATGATAACAAATCCGGATATGAGGGAAAATATCAAAGAACTTTCTCTCCTTGACGGAGCATTTGTGATACGGGAGGATGGGACAGTTGAAGCAGCGGGCAGATACATATCCATTGATACCAGTAATGTCCGGCTCTCAAAAGGATTTGGAACCAGACATGTATCAGTTGCAGCCATAACCCAGGAGACAAAAGCTATTGGGATAGTTGTATCAGAAAGTGGTGGTCAGGTCAGGATAATGGCTCGTGGACGAATCATCCTTGAGACTAACTAAAAAAAATAATTAAAAAGAGATCTCTGGTCTCTTGTTAATCTCTTCTTCAAATTCAAGGTATTCCAGTTTTGTAAGGCCTGAAAACCGTGCGACAAAGTTCGAGGGAATAGTATCTACCATGGTGTTGAACTGTTCGGCAATATTATTACATGTGTACCGCTGACGGGCAATTTCGTCTTCAACGTTTTTTACAGCGCCCATAAGTTCAGATACTGTAGCCTGGGTTTTCAGGTCTGGATAATTTTCCATGACTGCAAGAAGACGACCCAATATCGACCGGGATTCTGCCTCTAACGCCGGAATATCACCACTACCAGCTGATCCAACCGATGCCCGCATGGCAGTGACACGTTCAAAAGTCTCCTTTTCAAATGCAGCATAACTTTTCACCGCACCCAGCAGCTGGTCTATCATGTCAAGCCGTTTTTTCAATGCGACTTTAATCTGACCAAGGGTTGCTTCATACGAGTTTTTCAATGCGTAAAATCGGTTATAGAGTGAGATGAACCATGCTACAAGACCAAGCAGGATCAGAATCCCGATCCCGGCAATTATTAATCCTATCATAGGTAGTCCTACAACCTATTGACGCCGGAAAGAGATAAAATTCCTCCTCCCACGGTCATATTCAGCAATTCGAAAATTCAGTCATGATCCCAACTATGTGGTAGAACATACAACCTTCATACGAGATCTTTCTTCAATATCCATTGCGTGATCCATGAAGGAGTCGGCTGGTGTACTATGGACTTTATCCCGGTGGTAACAAGTATATTCACACTTTTTATCCTGATTGGGGTAGGATTTGTTGCGTTTCGCATGGGATATATCACCCGAAGTGGTGCATCCGGTCTTTCGTCCCTTCTGGTAAACGTCGCGATACCTTGCCTTATCCTGGAAAGTATGCAGGTACCACTCTCTGAAGGGCTCATTTACTCAATGGAAATGATAGTATTCATAGAAATTGTGGTTTATGTTGTCTCGTTCATTTTTGCTGGAATTGTTCCTTTGCTCCTCCCTGGGTCCCGGTTTGAAACAGGAGTGTTACGTTTCATGCTTATCTTTTCAAACCTGGGATTTATGGGGTATCCGGTAGCCTATTCAATGTTTGGTGAAGCATCTGTCTTTTATGTCACACTCGTCAACCTCCCCTTCGGTTTTTTGGTCTTTACCGTGGGAGTGTTTTTGCTCCGCCCGGATCTCGCACGTCAACCGGACATCAAACGGATTGTAACACCAGGTCTTATTGCATCCATCCTGGGTCTTGTCCTTTTAGGAACCGGTCTTACTATCCCATCACCTGTCAATGAATCAATCTCGCTCCTTGGTTCAATAACAACCCCGCTTGCAATGATCGTCATCGGAACATTCCTGGCTCCTCTGCCTTTTTTTGAAATGCTGTCAGATACACGGATTTGGATTATTTCATCCATCAGGCTTCTTGCAATTCCTGCTGTGGTGTTTCTTCTGATATCACCATTTGTTCATGATCCTCTTCTCCTCGGTATTCCAGTTCTCCTAGCTGCCATGCCGGTGGCTGCAAATACGGTCTTGCTCTCTGAAGAGTATGGGGTGAATGCGGAGCTTGCTTCCAAAGGAGTTTTGATCTCTACCCTGCTCTCTCTTGTGACAATACCGCTCATAAGCATTTTTTTATTGCCATGAGAGAGGGCTAAACTAAATATTTTCAGGTAACAATCTCACGGGAAGAACGATGGTCAGCACAGTCTATCTGGCTCGTATGCGGGTCCGGAATCCGGATGAGAATAATTGTGTAAAGATATCAAAACTCTGTGAAGTGGCGGGACTATCCGGGATGGTTGAAGAGGGGGATTTAACCGCCATTAAGCTCCACTTTGGAGAGCTTGGCAATGATACGTATATCAAACCGGTTTTTGTCAGACAGGTTGTCGATGCTGTCAAAAAATTGTCTGGAAAACCATTTCTGACTGATACTAATACAATGTATATTGGATCACGACACAATGCAGCAGATCATGTAACAACCGCCATCAGACATGGATTTGCGTATGCAGTTGTTGATGCTCCGGTCCTGATAGCAGATGGGCTTTCTGGAAATAGTTATGGGAATGTGGATATCCCAGGAAAGCATTTCAAGTCCGTTAAGATAGCCAGGGATATTCTTGATGCACAGGCTATGGTTGTTCTGACTCATGTCAAAGGGCATGCTCTTGCAGGATTTGGGGGAGCAATTAAAAACCTGGCGATGGGATGTGCTTCTCCTCTTGGAAAACGTGATCAGCACCAGGGGATGCAGGCTGAAGTAAATGAGTCTGGATGTGTCGGATGTGGATATTGTGTAACCCAGTGTCCATTTGGGGCAATTCATATCGGAAAGAAGGCAGTCGTTGATAAATCTATCTGCTATGGATGTTCAGCCTGTCTGCAGGTCTGCCCTGAACAGGCAATATCTTTTAACTGGGAACGGGATGTACCGAGGTTTTTGGAGCGTATGGCTGAGTATGCCCTGGGAGCAGTTGCAGGCAAATCCGGAAAAGTTCTGTATGTGAGTTTTCTAACGAATATTACCCCTGATTGTGATTGTGTTCCGTGGAGTGATTCACCAATTGTTCCTGATATTGGATTCCTGGCATCTGATGATCCGGTTGCAATTGACGCTGCTGCAATTGATTTGATTAATAATGAGCATGGCCTTGAGTGTTCATCACTTCACTGTCACCACCAGCCAGGAGAGAATAAATTCAAAGGAGTCTGGGAGCAGGTTGAAGGATATCACCAGATTGATTATGGTCATGAGATAGGGCTTGGATCGCGAAATTATACCTTGATTGAAATATAATTCCTCCTGGCACCCGTTGTGCCGGCAATAACAGGTTTTTTTTTGGTATTTTTTGACATGGAGATGGGTCGATGCCCTGGATGAGACATGATGACAACTGATAAATGACATGAAGATAGACTAAAAAGATGTAGTATGGGGATCCTTGAGATAGATCAGATAAAAAAATGCGAGCAGGAAGCTGCTGATCTGATCGAGGGAGCACGGCAGAGAAAGAAGTTGGCGATTGAAGAGGCAACACGGGAAGGAGAAGAAAGGATGGCTCTCCGTCTTTCTGATGCTGAAAAGAAAGTACGGGAGGAGAGAGAGGGAGCTGAAAAAGACATGCAAGAGGAGCATACCCTCCTTTTAAAAAATGCCAAAGATGAAGCACGACGCATCAGAGAACATTCAACACAGAAGAAAGATGATGCAGTTCTTCGTCTGATCCGGATGATTACCGGAGAGGATCATGTTTTATCCAGCCCGAATGAATAGTGTCATCATCGGCATCCACCGTCGATGGCTTACAGATATCACGTCTTCTCTTCATGAGCAGGGAGAACTTGAAGTTCTTGATCTGAAAAGGGCAAATATGGAAGATATTCCTTCCTCTCCTCCTGAAGTTCCGAAAGAAGAGATAGAGAAAATCATTAACCTGCAATTCAGGGCTGATCGGGTTTGTGAGATTCTTCAGTCATATGATCTGAAACCTGATACCTCCTTGAAATCTCTTCTCACACCCCCGGACAAGGTGTTCGTTCCCGCCCGTACTGATCCTCTGAATGATGTTATACACTCGGCAAATGGTCTACTCGCATCTGCTGAAACTGCGCTTGAGGTTTATGAAAATCTTAAGAAAAACAGGGAATTACAGCAAGTAACCCTTGATAGAATAACTTATCTGAATCGTCTTTCTGTTCTGGATGTAAATGTTTCATACCTGGGAACTGGCCTTTTTACTTTTTCTGTTGCCGGATGGATAAAAAAAGAATCAATAGATCTTTTCCTGGCATGGCAGAATGAAACCAAAAGTGAGGATATCTATCTTACCCAAGAACCAGATGACCAGGATGTGGTTGTTTTTTGTATAGGAACTCCTGAAATGAAAGGAATTCTTGAAGATCTCTCTCATAAATCCTGGTTTCATCGTATCATTCTTCCTGAGTCGTATTTGGGTCTTCCTTCGGAAATACTCATGCAGGAACAGGATCAGCTTGAGAGATATCAGGTTGATGAACAGGAGTTATTAGAATCACTTGTTTCCCGTGCAAAACAATATCTGGTGCCATTACGGGCCATTCGAGAAGAACTGGGAATACAGCGGGAACGGCTTGAAATAACCCGGAATTTTGGATCCAGCAGGGATGTTGTGTATCTTCATGGATGGGTCCGGGTAAAGGACACAGACCGCCTTTCATCTCTTCTCAAAAAGATAACTGATAGTGAGTTTTTCCTGCATATACGACCTGCAGGACCAGAAGATGATGTTCCGGTCCGTTATGACAATCCTAAATGGCTGGCTCCGTTTGAGTTACTGACGACAACATTCTCAAGACCCCGGTATGATGAGATTGATCCAACTCCGTTTTTTGCGCCAGCATACCTTTTGTTTTTTGGACTCATGCTTGGTGATGCCGGGTATGGGGTGATTATTGCTCTCGTGGGATGGCTCCTCTACCGTGGACCTGGAAAATATGATGCTCCCTTCAGGGATATGAGTTATATTCTGCTTTGTTCAGGTATTGCAGATATTATTCTTGGAACCATTCAAGGTGGCTGGTTTGGTGACATGCTCCCCCGGTTCTTTCATATCACTCCACCATTCGTCCTGATTGAACCGCTTCAGTCACCAATTCTCCTGTTCCAGGTAGCTCTCATTATCGGTACGATTCATATCAACCTTGGTATCCTGCTTGGACTCTTTCAGAATATTCGAGCGAAAATGTACCGGACAGCATTTCAGGAGCAGGGAATCTGGTTTATTCTTCAACCATCTGCAGCAGTACTCCTTATAGTATTCTTTGGCTGGATGACATTTTCACCCCTTACTGTAAATTTAGCTCTTGCAGGTGCGGTATTTGGGCTTGCGGTTCTTTTTATCAAGAAAGGGCCCATGGGTTTTTTCAGTCTTACCGGATTTCTAGGAGACTGGCTTTCATATGTCAGGATACTTGCCCTTGCTCTTGCTACCGGAGGCATTGCCATGACAATTAACATATTATCCGAAATGATTGCTTCAGTTCATCCATTTATGATTATCCCGGCGATATTGTTCTGTATTGCCGGTCAAATTTTCAACCTTGCTATTCAGACCCTGGGGAGTGTGATTCATGCATTACGTCTGCATTACATTGAATTCTTTGGGAAATTTTACGCTGGCGGTGGGAAGGAGTTTGTCCCCTTCCAAGAGAGTCGGATATATACACGAAACATGAGAGAGGAGGTATTATGACAATAGGTACTGGTGCGGTTTTAATGGCTATCGGAGCAGGGATTGCAGTTGGATGTTCTGCAATTGGTTCCGGAATTGGGGTAGGAATAGTCGGATCTGCAGCATCCGGGGTTATCTCTGAACGACCGGAGAAGTTTGGAATGGCCCTCGTATTTACAGCAATCCCTCAGACCCAGGCCATATACGGGCTATTAATAGCAATTCTGATTCTTCAGTCTGGTGGTTTTTTAGGAGGAACAGCCGGTGATATCCCGACTCCTGCCGGGCTTGTTGCCGTAGCAGCAGGCCTTGCTGTTGGCCTTGCCGGATTTTCTGCTATTGGTCAGGGTATCGCTGCTGCGTCCGGTGTTTCCAATACTGCAGAAAAACCGGAAATGTTTGGGAAAGGTGTGGTCTTCTCTGCCGTCTGTGAGACGCAGGCAATTTATGGTCTTTTGATTGCAGTTCTTATGCTTGCTCTCACGGGAATTCTGTCCGCAGATTTTTCAGTTGAGATGCCGGTTGCAATCGGTCTTATCGGTGCAGGCCTTGCGGTTGGTCTTGCCGGATTTTCTGCTATTGGTCAGGGGATTACCTGTTCAAGTGGGATTGCTGCAACCGCACGAAATCCGGGAGCGATTGGCCGAAGCCTTGTATTTGCCGCTATGTCAGAGACGTTTGCAATCTTTGGTCTGCTCATCGCTATCCTGATCCTCTTTGGACTTGGACTTTTTAGTGGATAGGGCGTATTATGTCAGTCGATACTATCATCACCCGAATTCGTGAAGAAGCAGATAAGGAGATCAGGATCATCAGGTCTGAAGAGACATGTGACATCTCACATATCAGGACCCAGGCAGAGCAGAAAGCAGAGGAAGCCTACAATCACCGGATGGCAGAAGGGCATCGGGAAATAAGACAATATATTGCCAGTGAACAGTCACGAGCCAGGATAGAGGCAAAACGCCTGGTCCGTAAAACCAGAGAAGATATCATTAATGATTGTTTTAAGGAAGTGTCCGTACATTTGAAAGAAATTCGTAAAAAGGATGGATATCCTGCTCTTTTTGAAAACCTTATCCGAGAATGTGTTCAGAATCTTGGAAAATCTGATATTCTCGTGCAGGTTCACTCTGATGACCGGTCTCTTGCTGAAACCGTTATGAAGAAGGTAAACAGTGAAGGATTCTCGATCAGACTTTCAGATGATTCAATAGACACAAACGGGGGTGTCATCTGTATCCGTATCTCCGATAATGTATCAATAGACAATACTGTTGAAACCAGAGTTACCAGGATGGAACGTGAGATGATAAGCATCGCATCACAGATCCTGTTTCAGAATGGTGAATCCTGATGGAAATATCGGATCTTACCGTACTATTGAGTGCTGGATCCCCATTTATAACTGAACTTACTGCTGCAATTCTTATTGCCATCATGTTTCTCTTGTTTCTGACTCTTTTAAGTATTGTCGGATATTTTCCGGTCCTCCTTTCTCTTACGTCATACACGCCTGTTGTCGCCAGGATAAAAGCGAGGGGAGTGCCCTATATTGAACCGGAACTTGTGCAGGATCTTATGCAAAGTGGCTCTCTTCCTGATTCTATCAGCAGACTGAAAAGCTCCGGGTACCTGGCATCGGTCTCTCTTGATTGCAACCCGGATCAGGCTGAAGAAGAACTGCTCATTGCATGGTATGATGAAGTCCAGACTCTTCGTTCACAGGCTCCACGGGATGCATGGCTTTTTTTTGATGCAATACTCTCTTTTCAGGAGATTGCCAAAGTAAAAAGGATCCTCAGAATGGTCTATGATGGTCGTGCAGCAATTATTCCAGAGATTCCTCTTCTCTGGCCTGAAGAGTTTACCACAGATGTGGCCTTAAAAATTGCGAACTCACGTTCGGTGAGTGAAGCGACGAGAATATTTCATGAGACACGATATGGTCAAATTCTTGCAGACGGTCTTGTCCTGTATGAGAAAGAAAAATCTGTCTTTTATCTGGATCATGTCCTTGATTGCATGGGATTTGCAGAAATAAAAAGTCAGAGTTCAATGGTGCAGGCTTATCTTGCCTCTCCATACCGGGATTATATCTCCATACTCATTGATATTCAAAATATCAGAACATTAATCCGGGCAAAACATGGCGGTTGGAACCCCCAGCAGGTTATGCCATGCTTAATCGACGGCGGCCTTGATCTGCCATCATGGAGGCTTATACAGATGAATGAGATGATGAGCTTACCAGACTTGGTTCGTCAGTTGTCAGGAACCAGGTATGATTCAGTTCTTTCTCCCCTGCTCCGATCATATCCATCCACAGAGAGTATGCTTTCAATAGATCTTGCATTAGATCGGTATCTCCTTGAAACGATCTCACGGTTATCCATGGAATACTACCATACCGGTGGGCCGCTGCTCTGGTACCTGGTAGCAAAAGAATTTGAACTTAGAAATATTCGTATCATCCTGACAGGTCTTTCTGAAGGCCTTTCCTCTGACCAGATTGGTAAGATGCTGATTACGGGACCGGAGGAGACATGAAGGTGGCTGTGCTTGCATTCAAAAGGTTGAGTCTTGGTTTTCTTCTTGGCGGAGTTCATGAAGCATTTATCTGTGAGACGCTTGACGATGCAAAACAGGCAATGGAGATTTGTCTTAAAAATTCAGAGATTGGTGTAATCCTGGTGAGTAAACCGGTTGCTAGAATGATCCCGGAGATGATCAGGGAAGCGAAAACATCACCCCGGATGATTCCAGTTATCTCAATAATCCCTGATATTGGCGATCAAGCGGAAGTGTGTGGAGGAACAGCATGAGGAATGGATGGTGTGGTATTGTGCATTCGGGAGGAATGGTGAGATGAGAGAAATGAATGAGAATAACGGGGTAATTATCAGGGTTACCGGTCCTGTTGTTGAGGCTGAGGGAATGGCAGGGAGCCGTATGTATGAATCGGTGAAGGTTGGAAATACCGGATTAATCGGGGAAATCATCATTCTTGAAGGAGACCGGGCCACAATCCAGGTATATGAAGAAACCATCGGTCTTACTCCTGGTGAACCGGTAATACGGACATATCTTCCCCTCTCGGTTGAACTTGGTCCGGGTCTTGTGGGCACTATGTATGATGGTATTCAGCGTCCGCTTGAGGAGATCCTTCGCAATACTGGTGATATGATCGAACGTGGAGCGTCTGCTCCTGCCCTTGACCGGAGGAAAAAATACCGGTTTTATCCATGTGCAAAAAAAGGAGACATGATTCATGAAGGGGATCGCCTTGGGTGTGTCCGTGAATCCGTCGCTGTCCATCACTATATCCTTGTTCCTCCCGGAGTCAGTGGAACGCTTGAGTCACTGGCTGAAAAAGGAGAATATGTCATCACCGATACAATAGCCACTATCGATACTGGAACTGTGAAAAAAACCCTTACCATGATCCAACGCTGGCCGGTTCGTGACCCAAGACCGGTTCGCGAACGTCTTGATCCCATTGAACCTTTGATGACCGGCCAGAGAATTATTGACACCCTCTTTCCTCTTGCCAGAGGTGGGACAGCAGCAATACCCGGTCCTTTTGGGTCAGGAAAAACTGTCGTGCAACAACAGCTAGCCAAGTGGGTTAATGCAGATATCATTGTCTACATTGGATGTGGGGAACGAGGTAATGAGATGGCAGATGTCCTTGAACAATTCCCAACCCTGAAAGATCCCCGGACAGGTCATGCCCTAAGCAGCAGGATGGTTCTTATCGCAAATACCAGCAATATGCCGGTTGCGGCCCGTGAAGCATCAGTATACACGGGAATTACAATTGCTGAGTACTATCGGGATATGGGCTACCATGTTGCTCTTATGGCTGATTCAACCTCACGATGGGCAGAGGCAATGCGGGAGATATCTGGTCGGCTAGAAGAGATGCCTGGAGAAGAAGGATATCCGGCATATCTGAGTTCACGTCTTGCTGACTTTTACGAACGTGCCGGACGGGTGTCTTTGCTTGGAACAGGTGATCATGAGGGTTCTATCTCGGTCATCGGGGCCGTATCTCCTCCGGGAGGAGATTTTTCAGAACCAGTTACCCAGAATACTCTTCGTATTGTAAAGGTCTTCTGGGCACTTGATGCAGATTTGGCATACCAACGGCATTTTCCTGCTATCAATTGGCTTATGTCTTATTCCCTGTACAGCTCAATAGCCGGATCATGGTGGGAAGAGCATATTGGTCCGGATTTTGTCAGAATGAAACAGGAGATGATGGAGATCCTCCAAAGGGAAAATGAACTGGAGGAGATCATCAGACTTGTCGGCCCGGAAACTCTTCCTGAATCTGATCGCCTGCTCCTGTTAAAAGCTGAGATTCTCCGTGAGAGCTATCTTATGCAATATGCTTTTGATGAATTTGATACATATACCGGACCGAAAAAGCAGTACCGGATGCTTCAGGCAATCTTTTCTTTTTTTAATCGTGCAGAAATTGCTCTGGAAATGGGGGTTTCGGTATCACAGCTTCGGACCCTTCCCATTATTGAACGGTTTGCACGGATGGGTTCATCATCACCGGACGAGGAAGAATCGTTGTTTTTAGAGATTGAAACTGATATCCGGGCTGTCCGTGAAATGAAGGGAGGGGTGTAATGGAAACCAGTTTCCGGATGTATACCGGTGTCTCAAAAGTGGTCGGGCCTCTGATGGTTCTTGATGGTGTAGAAGGAATCGGTTATGGGGAGATAGCGGAAATTGTGCTTCCAAATGGAGAGGTTCGTATCGGGCAGGTTCTGGAGACGACAACCACCAGAGCAATGGTTCAGGTCTTCCGGGGTACCCGTGATCTTGACACAGAACTTACAAAGGTCAGGTTCAGAGGTGAACCGATGAAGATCTCCCTCTCGTCTGACATGCTGGGAAGAACATTTGACGGAAGTGCCAGGCCGCTTGATGGAGGAGGACCGGTCATTCCGGAGTGTATCAGGGATATTTATGGATCACCGATAAATCCTTCTGCCCGTGAACACCCCCGTGACTCTATCCAGACCGGCATATCATCAATAGATGGTATGAACACGCTTGTCAGGGGTCAGAAACTTCCCCTGTTCTCCGGGGCAGGACTTCCCCACAATCTGCTTGCATCCCAGATTGCAAGGCAGGCAAAGGTGACTGGTCAGGCGGAAAAGTTTGCTGTCGTCTTTGCAGCGATGGGGATTACCTATGAAGAGTCTGCGTTCTTCATCCGCGAGTTTGAAGAATCCGGAGCACTTGAACGGGCAGTCCTTTTCCTGAACCTTGCAGACGATCCGGCTATTGAACGGATAATTACTCCCCGGCTTGCACTTACCACCGCTGAATATCTGGCTTTTGACAAGGGAATGCACGTTCTTGTGGTGCTGACAGATATTACAAATTATTGTGAGGCACTCCGGGAGATTGCAGCTGCACGGGAAGAAGTTCCTGGGAGAAGAGGATATCCCGGATACATTTACACCGATCTTGCGTCACTCTTTGAACGGGCAGGTCGAATCAGGGGCAGAGAAGGATCAATTACCCAGCTTCCTATCCTGACCATGCCTGATGATGATATTACTCATCCCGTCCCCGATCTGACCGGGTATATCACCGAGGGACAGATTGTACTCTCCCGAGACCTGCACCGGAAAGGGATTTATCCTCCGGTGGATGTTCTGCCTTGTCTCTCCCGTCTTATGCAGGGAGGCATCGGACCTGGCCGGACACGGGCAGATCACGCAGAAGTAAAAAACCAACTCTATTCAGCATATGCCCGGGGAATCAGGCTCAAAAGTCTGGTGGCAGTGATGGGAGAAGAGGGGCTTTCTTCGCTGGATAAGATATATATCCGGTTTTGTGACCGGTATGAGAATGATTTTATCAGGCAGGCCTCGTATGAGGATCGGTCATTTGAAGATACTCTCAATTTAGCCTGGGATCTGTTGTCACTCCTTCCAAAATCTGAATTGAAACGAGTCAGCACTGAATTTATTAAAGCCTACTATCACGGAGAGGAGATTCTGGAATGCAGCGGGCCGTAATTGCAGGAGTCAGACCAACAAGACTTGAGTTTCTCAGGCTCTCAAGACGTGAACTTATCGCTCAGAAGGGTAGGGACATTTTACAGGAAAAATTAGATGCCCTTGTTATTGAACATACACGGCTTACTACAGAGATGGAACAGAGGGCTGGTTTCATTCAAAAAGAGATGGAAGAAGCTTACGAAGCACTCAAACTGGCTGGAATAATTACCGGATGGGTCAAACTATCTGACCTGGCATCTTCGTGTGTGCATATTCCAGAACTGGAAGTTACCTCTTCTCAGGTCATGGGGGTACGAGTTCCGGTCATTACCATGTCTGAAGGAATTGAACAGGGAGTATATAGAAACGAGCGAGGGTACAGCATTTTTGGAACCTCTGGCCAGGTAGATGAGGCTGCTCTCCGGTATGAGAAGGTTTTGCATTCTCTTCTCTCCTATGCATCACTTGAAGGAAGAGCTGACCGGATCACTCTTGAGATGAACAGAACCAGGAGAAGAGTCAATGCTTTAGAACACCTGGTCATCCCACGGCTCCAGCGGACAATGAAATACATTGAATTCAGGCTTGAAGAACGTGAGCGGGAAGACTTGTTTAGAAGAAAGCGAATGAAACAGATCATGGAACGAAAAGAGGTTGATGAAAAAGGTATTGCCTGATCTATATCTCAATCTTTTCTGATCACCAGAACCGGTCTGGACGTACGTCGTGCCAGTTCACATGAGAAACTTCCATGCAATAACTCTGCTATTATTCCTTTTTCTGTTGGAACGGTACAAACCAGGGATACATCTGCTTCATCTGCATACTCAAGAACACGACTGACCGGATCACCTTCAAGAATTCTCCACCTGACTTCTGCTCCGGCTGTTTTCAGTTGTGCACATTTTTCTTTCAGGGCATCTGCGGTTTTATTTCGTATCCGTTCAATCTCACTTTCCGTTTCTCCACGTGATATGACCGAACAGACAATTATCTCAATGACCTCCGGGATTTTTCCGATCTTTTGAACTGCATCCCATGAATCCGGGGTCAGATCAACTGGAATCAGTACTTTGGAAAAAATCATGGGACAGAACTTCTGAAACTTTTCTCCAGATAGCCGTTCGATAATCTGCCCCCGCATGATGAGAAGGTTCGCATGTGAATCATGTAACACCCGGTGGGTAACACTACCTAGGTGAAGGCCTTTAATAAGCCCCTTTCCTCTGGCTCCCATTACGATGATGGTGGATTCATGTCTTTTTGCGACCTCATCAATTGAGGCTGGTACCGATTCTGAGAGCACGACTTCTGTTTTTATAACTGAAATTCCAAGACTTTGAAGAAGAGCCCGGTCTGATTCAAGTCTTTCACGTGCAGATGACTCGATATCTCCCCGTAGAGCTGCCGGACTGTCAGAACTTATTACATGGAGCATCACAACTTCCAGAACACCAGGAAGGCCTGCAATACAATCCATTACTCGCCGTGCATACTCAGAAAAATCTGTGGGAAACAGGATACGCCTGAACATGTACCATCACCGAAACGGGAAACCCGCTCATTGCTATCCTGTGATATACTCTTATAAATCCGTTATGATTCATCTGACTCGGGTTTCTCTTTTCCTAAATATATATGTCTGGGAAGCTTTCCGGATTTGTTTATCATGTGTGTTTAGAAGCCTGTGAAACGAGTACTATCATTATATATTTTGTAAAATCAATTGGACACTGTTACGTATGATACGGGGTGATTGTTATGGCTGTACCAGACATGAAAAAGATCCTCGAGCTCAAACAGATTGCTATGAAGAGATGTGAGGATCGGATACTTGAAGCCGCTAGCCGTCCGCCCTGTAAAAAGAAGCTGGAAGATGCTGAAAGTTATGGTATGACACGACGGATGAAAAGTAAATACGGGCTGTGATCTGGCCTGGTTTATTTTAATAGCCAGAGGCTGCTTATAAAGCAACTTAAGCCGGTGATACACAGATCCTCATCATAACAGGGATAAGTATGGAGACAGAACATTCACTGCTGGACCAGATATCACGAAAAGAAGCTGAGCTCAAAGAGCAATGTGATGTCGTCTGTAAAGAAGCAGAAACCCGAATCCATGATGCTCGAGTCAAGGCGCGGAATTTGAGGGAAGAAGCAGAAAAGAAAGGAGCTGAAGAAGCATCCAGGTATATGAAGGAAGGTCTTTCCAAACTGTCCGAGGAAATTTCTTCTATTCACCTGGCTGGAGAAAAAGAGGCAGAAGAGATTCTCAAAAAAGGGGAAAAAAAGGTTGATGGTGCAGTAAAACAGATCGTCGAAATGGTTCTGGGGTAATATGCTGCAAAAGATGAAACAGATCCTGGTGGTTGGTCCAAAAAAGGACTATCAAAGAATAGTTGATGTACTGTACCAGGCAGGTTCTCTTCATCTTGAGGATGCAAAAAATGAACGCCTGGAGACCATGGAAATTGCTCCGCTTGATACTTTTAACCCTGAAGAAATCACGTCTCTATTAATTCGGATAAAGGGCCAGCTCCAGATCCTGACACCAATGGATTCTAAGAAAGCTCAAAAAAGTCCTCTTATAGAAAAATATGCAGGCCTTTCTTATAATGAATTGTCCATTACGGCAACAGAAGTCTGTGATTCTCTCGAAGAACGGCTTCGGACTCTTGAGACCAGAAAAGGGGATCTTGATGTCAGGTATACAACCCTTGCAAGGTATGAAAAGATCATCAAAAAGATATCTCCACTCGAGCAACAACTTCCCACCCTTGAAGGATTTGAAGTCACCATTTTAATCATTCAAAAAGAATTCGAATCAGTCCTTGAGATTATTCATCCGTTTTTATCCGAAATAACCAGAAACCAATTTGAATTCATCAGTGCAGATCTTGATGACAAAAATATCGCGGTAATTACGGTATTCAGTAAAAAATATGCAGGTAAGGTTCATGATTTTCTCTATTCAAAGAACGTAAATGAAGTGCGGATTCCCCAGGAGTATACAAACATGCCCCTGGAGAAGGCACTGGCCCTTATTGCAGCAGATAAAAAAGCAATTATAGATGAAATTGCTGAAATAGAAAAAAGGATCAAGGAAATCTCTGTAGTATGGTATGCTGATCTCTTCACTCTGAAAACATTACTCACTAACTTTCTTGAGGAGACCTCTGCATATTCTCACTTTGGTCAGACAGATTATACTTTTGTGGTAAAGGGATGGATACCACAGAAATATCTGCCTGCAACGAAAAAGGCGCTCAAAAGTAATTTTGATGAATCAGTGGTGGTAACTGAGCTCCCGTACGATCCAGCAGTTTTTGATAATGCCCCGGTGTATTTTGATAATCCATTCTGGGCAAAACCATTCGAGTTCTTCATGAACCTGGTTCAGCCCCCGCAATACCGTGAGATTGATCCTACACCACTTATTGCCATCTTCTTTCCCCTCTTTTTCGGACTCATCGTAGGTGATATCGGATATGGGCTGGTAATTTTATGTTTCAGTCTTTTTGTCCGGTATAAATTTTCTCATATCGGGTGGGTAAGACAACTCATGGGAATCCTCATTATATCTTCTATTCCTACGATTATTTTTGGGTACATATTTGGGGAGTTTTTTGGAGATCTTGGTGAGCATATGGGCTGGCTTCACCCACTTACCATTTTTGGCATCACCTGGAACCGGATTGAATCAATCATTCCACTCCTCCTCCTGACAATAGGGATAGGCGTATTTCATGTATTTTTTGGCTTGTCTCTTGGTATTTTGAATGCTCTCCGGCATCACAAGAAAAAGCACGCTATTGAGAAGATCGGTATGTTAGGACTCGTGTCCGGGATTCTTCTTCTATTGGGTTCTTATGCCGGGCATGTCCCGAAATCAGTGTTATTTCTGATCATTGCCTTGATGCTAATCTCAATCGGGTGCCTGATATACGGCGGTGGCAGTCGGGGAGTTATCGAAGTGATGGGAACAATTGGCAATATTATGTCATATGCCCGTCTGATGGCTATCGGGCTTGCCTCGGTGATACTGGCATTAGTAGCTAACCGGCTTTCGCATGAAATAGGTATCTTCATTGTGGGTATTATTGTTGCAATTCTCCTTCATGCATTAAACATTCTTCTTGCTATGTTTAGTCCATCTATTCATTCTCTCAGATTACATGTGGTGGAGTTCTTCTCGAAATTTTATGAAGGAGGAGGTAATCCTTACAAACCATTTGGAAAAGAGCGACTCTAAATCCATTTTTTCTATCTTCTTTTGTGACGGACAAATCACAATATATAAATATACACAGGATAAGGTAATCGTTGGAGGTTATCATGACAGGTTGGGAAGTCCCTATTGGTGCTGCAATTGCCTTTGCTGGAGGAGCAATTGCAACTGGAATCGCCCAGTCAAAGATTGGAGCAGCCGGAGCAGGAACTGTAGCCGAACGTCCGGAGTCCGCAGGTATTGTCATCGTTCTGGAGGCTATTCCTGAAACACTGGTCATTTTGGGTTTTGTAGTAGCCGCTATGATCATCATCATGGTTGAATAATCAACCAGGTACCGTTGTACAGAAGGTGAATAGCAATGGCATATGAAGATCTTATCAAGTCCATAGAGTCTGCGGCGGATGAAAAAAATCGGGAGGTTCTCCTGGATGCTGATCGGGAAATAGAGGCAATTCTTCGGGAAACCGAAACTGAACTCTCGGCTATCCATGCTCAGTACCTGGAGAAAGCAAAACGAGATCTGGCTCTCGAATCTAACCGACAAAAATTTCTTGCAAAACAGGAAGTTAAACGAAAGGTAAGTTCCGTCAGACAACAACTCATACATGAGGCTATTGATAAATCGTTGCAGAACATGGCCCATATAAGGTCTGACTCGATGTATGCCTCTTTATATGAGCGTCTTGTTGATGAGGTTATCCGGTCACTTGCCGGAGAACAGATAGTTCTTCATATTGATCCAGCTGATGCAACGTTATGTGAAAAAGTCCTTCACAAAAACGGTCTTGATTATTGCATTGAAGAGGATTTGCGGACCATTGGTGGTTTGTGTGGAACATCTGCAGATGGCAAAATCCGTGCAGATAATACCCTGGAAACCAGGTTATCAAAAATTCAGGAACAATCAACCCTTGAGATCATCACCCTGATTCTTGGAGGTCCTGATGGATAACGGCTATGTGAATGCCCGAATCAGGGGTATGTATTCACGGCTGCTTGATAAAGGGAGCCTGAGCAATTTAATTTTAAAACCTGATATTTCTAGCCTGATTACAGCTCTTGAAGAAACGACATATCGGGAAGATTTGGAACGTGCTCTTGTTGGAAAACCAGGTTTATCTGGGATAGAAGATGCTCTCAGACAAAATCTCATCAGGACGATTCAAAAAATAGCACGGTTTTTAGAAGGGGAAAAGGGAGAGCGATATATTAAAATCTTCTCATCCCGGTGGGATATTCATAATCTTAAAACAATTCTCCGGGGAAAGAGGATCTATGTTCCTTCCATGCAAATCCAGGAAAACCTGGTTCCTGCTGGAGAATTTGATGAGTCGCTTCTTACCGAACTTTTAAAGCAGCCGGATATAAAAGGCGTTATTGATCTTCTTGCAACCTGGGATGTTCCTTATGCTTCTCCTCTTACCGCTGCATTTCCGGAGTATTCCCGTGTATCGGATCTCATCATTCTAGAAAACGCACTTGATCAGTTTTATTATGAGCAGGCCCGTTCCCTTGTGAGTGGTAAATCTGAAGATGAACGTATTATCCGTGATTTAATTGCAACCGAGATAGATCTTATAAATCTTAAGTCTGTGTTGATGATTGTCAGGGATAATATCGATACAGAGGATGCAGATCAGATTCTTATCGAAGGAGGCAGGGTATTTGATCGCAAAAAACTCCGGGTTATGCTGGACCTTGGGTCAGTACCCAGTGTTGTTGAATTCCTTGAAGAAACTCCATACCGTTTTTTGAGTGATTTACGAAGCACTGAAGGTGATAACCTCAAAATATCTGCGTATCAGCATCTCCTTGATGAATACCTGATTCGGCATGCTATCAGGTTGTACCGGGGCGATCCTCTTTCTGTTACGATTGTTATTGGGTATTTGTGGGCTAAATATACCGAAATTATGAATTTGCGGATTATTGCACGATGTAAAAATGCTCTGATCCCTCCAGAAGATATGGAGGCGGAGATGGTGTATGTTTAAAGTCGTCATCATCACTGATCCTGAATCAGCAACCGGATTTCGCCTTGCCGGGTCTGATGTCCTGGAGGCTGAAGATTCAGTTACAGCATCACGACTGTTATCGTCTCTGCTTCATGAGGACGAAACGGGTATTATTGCAGTTCGTGAAGATTTTCTTGCAAATCTGGATAAAAGCCTGTATGAAGAGATTGAACGGTGTTATCACCCGGTCATTATTCCGATTCCTGCACCCCGGAAAGGCGACGAAGTGAGCGGGTATGTTGAACGTCTGCTCCGGAGAGCGATAGGATATAATGTGGTGATGAGGAGTTAACATGATAACCGGAACAATTGCCAGAATTTCAGGACCGGTAATTACTGCACGGAATATGACCGGATCGCGGATGTATGATGTTGTATCAGTGGGGAAGGCGGCCCTTCCTGGAGAAATTATCCGGCTTGAAGCAGATGAGGCAGTTATCCAGGTCTATGAGGATACAACCGGTCTTATGATCCACGAACCGGTGGAGAATACGGGAGTTCCTCTGTCTGTAGAACTTGGCCCAGGTTTACTGGCATCTATTTATGACGGAGTTCAAAGGCCTCTTCCTGCCCTGTATGCAAAGAGCGGGAATTATATTAGCAGGGGCATCATGGTTCCCGGGCTTGACCGGGATAAAAAATGGGCTTTTCATCCGGTCAAAAAAGCAGGGGATGATGTACAGTCAGGTGATGTAATTGGAACGGTCCAGGAGTTTCATCTTGTACATTCAATTATGGTCCCACCCGGAGTTACGGGTACAATTAAAACCATTTCTTCAGGAGAATTCACTGTTGTCGATACCGTCTGCATCCTTGAGGATGGGACAGAATTATCCATGCTTCAGCGGTGGCCGGTACGAAAGGGAAGGCCCTTTATCAAGCGACTGGATCCGGAGGTTCCCCTGCTCACCGGCCAGCGGGTCTTTGATACGATGTTCCCCCTGGTGAAGGGTGGGACAGCCATGATTCCGGGCGGGTTTGGAACCGGGAAGACAGTATCGGAACAAACCCTTGCAAAATGGGCTGATACCCAGGTGGTTGTTTATATCGGATGTGGTGAGCGGGGAAATGAGATGACTGATGTGCTGACTGAGTTTCCGGAACTGACCGACCCGAGAACCGGTTACCCGCTGATAGAGCGGACGATCATGATCGCAAACACCTCAAATATGCCGGTAGCTGCCCGTGAAGCGTCTATTTACACCGGAATTACAATAGCAGAATATTATCGGGACATGGGCATTGATGTCGCACTTTTAGCAGATTCGACCTCCCGGTGGGGAGAAGCACTCCGTGAAGTCTCCGGAAGACTTGAAGAGATGCCGGGAGAAGAAGGGTATCCTGCTTATCTTGCAACCCGTCTTGCTGCTTTTTATGAACGTGCGGGACGGGTTATCTGTGCAGGTTCTGAAGAAAAAACCGGTTCGGTAACGATTATTGGTGCAGTATCACCTCCGGGAGGTGATTTTTCTGAACCGATAACCCAGAACACTCTTCGGATAGCTGGAACTTTCTGGGCTCTCGATGCAAATCTTGCATATCGCCGGCATTACCCGTCAGTGAACTGGATTCGGAGTTATTCCCTGTACCTCGAGGATGTTGAGGACTGGTTTTCAGAACAGGTTGCCCGTGACTGGTACCAGTTCAGGGGTCGGGCAATGTATATTCTGCAAAAAGAAGTTGAACTTCAAGAGATTGTGCAATTAGTCGGACCAGATGCTCTTCCGGATAAGGAAAAAGTAGTCCTTGAGATTGCAAAAATTATTCGTGAAGATTTCCTCCAGCAGAGTGCTTACAGTGATGATGATTCATTCTGCCCGCTTGAAAAGCAATACTGGATGTTAAAAGTGATTATCTGGTATTATGATGCAATCAGGGCTGCAATGAGACGGAGTGTTCCACTTCGTCAGCTTCTTTCTATCCCAGCCAGGTCAGAGATAGCACGGATGAAAGAACAGAAAGATGTGGACCGGTTAAAAGCGCTTAGTGATCTGGTGTGGGAACAGACTGAAACCCTGGAGGTGCAGACATGCAGCACAGCAGCCTGATTACAGTGGATTATCAGACGGTACATTATGTTTCAGGTCCTCTCATCTTTGTTGAACGGCCTAAAGAGATCTCCTTTGGTGAGACAGCGCAGATTGTTCTTCCGGATGGAGAGATAAGGACTGGTCAGATTCTTGATATTGCTGAGGATATTGCTATTGTTCAGGTCTTTGAAGGGACCAGGGGTATTGATAGTCATGTGACAACCGTCAGGTTCACCGGCCAGTCTCCTCTTATTGATGTCTCGTATGATATGCTTGGCCGGGTGCTGAATGGAGTCGGTCGGCCACGAGATGGTGGGCCGGCAATTATTCCCGAGGCAAGGCTTGACATCGCTGGGATGCCAATTAATCCCTATTCCCGTGACAAACCCGCAGAATTTATTCAGACTGGAATCTCTGCAATAGATGCACTTAATACACTAGTCAGAGGTCAGAAACTCCCCATTTTCTCAGGAGCAGGGCTTCCCGCTAACCAGCTGGCTGCCCAGATAGCAAAACAGGCCAAAGTCCTGGGAGAGGGAGAAAACTTTGCAGTGGTTTTTGCAGCGATGGGTATCACCTATAAAGAAGCTTCATTCTTTATGAAAGAGTTTGAAGAGAGTGGTGCCTTAGAACGGGTCGTTTTCTTCTTAAACCTTGCCGATGATCCAACCATCGAACGGATTGCAACCCCCCGGTGTGCTCTTACTGCTGCTGAGTTTCTGGCATATACTCATAATCTGCATGTCCTGGTCATTCTGACTGATATGACCAATTACTGTGATGCCCTTCGAGAAATTTCGACTGCTCGTGAGGAGATTCCGGGAAGGCGTGGATATCCTGGGTACATGTATACCGACCTTGCAACCATTTACGAACGTGCCGGACGTATCAAGGGCTGCACCGGATCAATCACCCAGATTCCAATTCTGACCATGCCGGATGATGATATCACTCACCCAGTTCCAGATCTGACCGGATATATTACCGAAGGGCAGATTGTGTTATCCCGTGACCTGTTTAGGAAAGGGGTTAATCCACCTATTGATGCCCTTCCCTGCCTCTCACGGCTTATGAATCTTGGTATCGGGCCTGGAAAGACCAGAGAAGATCACCGGAATGTGGCAGATCAGCTTTATGCTTCTTATGCTTATGGAAGAGATCTCCGGAGACTGGTTGCTATTGTTGGAGAAGAAGCACTTTCAGAGCTTGATCGGAATTACCTGAAGTTTGCTGACCATTTTGAGAAGCGATTTATCTCGCAGGGAAATGTGGAGCGAAGTATTGAAACAACCCTGCAGGTTGCATGGGAACTTTTCAGCCTGCTGCCTGACGAGGAACTGAAACGGATAAAAGAAGAATACATCGATAAATATCGGACACTTATCATCTCCGGAGGATAGACTATGGAGCAGGTACACCCGACCCGGATGGAGCTGATGAAGAAGCGGTCCCAGATAGTGCTGGCAGAGCAGGGCCGTGATCTCCTGAAAGAGAAGATGGAAGCTCTTATTCAGGAATTTTTTAAGATAATGGTCAACTTTTCTGAGTCAAGAGAGGGGCTAGAACAGCTTGCCGTAGAAGCTGATATTGCCCTTCTGGTAGCAGAAGCCGTGGATGATCCAGTTGCAGTGAAATCTGCTTCGTATGCAACCAAAAGGCAGATCATGGTTGATATCTCGGGAAAGAACATCATGGGTGTTCCGGTTCCGGTGATCCAGAAGACGAGTGTAGCCCTGAATGTGATGCAGCGAGGATATGGGCTTATCGGGACCAGCAGCCGGATAAATGAAGCGGCTGAAAAATTCGAAGCCGAGATGGATATGATAATCAGACTTGCCGAGACCGAGACTACGCTTCGCCGGCTTGGAAATGAGATCCAGATGAACCGGAGACGAGTCAATGCTCTTGATCAGATTATTATTCCTGAATTGAAAGATCAGGCTAAATATATCCGGTTCAGTATTGAGGAGCGGGAACGAGAGGATTTGTTCAGATTGAAAAAGGTGAAGAAACTGATAGAACGGAAGAAAGTAAAAAAGAAAATGGCTCAGGCCGGTACGAGATCAGGGTAAGTGATTGTCTAGTTTGTTTTTCTTCACTGGATGGCCTCAATCAGAAACTAGATTCGGCTAGGTATTGGTTATTATTTGATTAAATCTATCTCACTTATCAAGAAAATCCACGAATTCTTCTCTTTCCATCCGGGCCTGTTTCATTATTGACAAAAGGGTTCCAATCGGAATAGGATCACGTTTTGGAATTATTATGAGGATTTTTGTCCCGTTAGACTTTTTGTACTGGGCGAGATGACTCCCCTTCCCTTGATATGGTGCTTCTTGAAAACCAATTTTTTAAACTTTTTTATTAAGGTATTTGATGAAACCTGTGGTTGTTTCACGCTGCTTCAACTTCCATCACCGAAGTAAATTTTTCTGATGAGGTTATTGAAGGGAGAGCATCTGTTAAGATACCAAGAAACTCAGCATTTTTTAGCCAGAGATCAATCGCTTCACGGAGGTTATCAAGAGCTTCCTTTGGGGTGTCACCACAGGATGCGACTTCGATTTCCACACATTTTGAAATATAGACTCCCTCCTCTTCCCAAATCAGGGTTGTAAATTGATATCTTTTCATCTGTCAGACCTCAAATGTTCTCTCTCATATATTCTCTTCCTGTTTTAAACTTGTCAGGAGAGAAAATTGAGTCTATTTCCTCGCTGAAAAAATCAGTATGGCCCCAAAAAAAGTATGAAATCTAATCCGATACCGGCTATTCCTGCCCCTCTTCCTTTCTATCCGGTTCCGGTCCGGTTAACGTCAGATAAGTTGCCGATGTCGATGGCGGAAGATAGGTCTGTTCAATGGAAAGACAATCTTTTGGACAGTAACTGACACAACACCCACAGATAACACACTGGAACTGGTTTAGCCTCCATGTCCGGTCAGGTTTGCTGACTTCAATGGCATCTGCAGGACAGTGCATCCGGCACAGACCACAGAATATACAATCGTCAATATTAATAACAAGGTGACCACGGGTTACCGGTGTAACCTTTGCCGGTTGGTATGGATATCTGATGGTTGCAGGTCCTTTGACAAGGTTTTTCAGGACGGTCAGGGCCATAACTCCTACTTTCATGACAATCACCGCTCCATACAGCCGATACAGGGATCAATCGTCAGCACGATAACAGGAACATCGGCGAGTTCACAGCCAGCCAGCATATGAACAAGAGCAGGAACATTCGCAAGCGTCGGCGTCCTGACCCGGTGACGGAGCAGGTTTTTCTTTCCGTTGGCCTTTACGTAATGAATGACCTCTCCCCGTGGCTGTTCTGCCCGTGCATAATATTCACCGGATGGGTTGCCTTTGACTGGTACCAAAATCTCGCCGGCAGGGATCCGGTCAATGGCATTCTCTATGAGATCCAATGAGGTGAACAGTTCCTCAGCTCTGACCAGACACCGTGCATAACAATCCGCCTCGTTTCGGACAACCGGCTTGAAATCAAGTTCATCATAAGCCCCATATCCAGTTGATCTGACATCCACGTTATGTCCGCTGCCTCTGATAACCGGACCGACTGCGCCAAGATCCCATGCGTTGTCTTTGGAAAGCATCCCAATTCCTTTGGTTCTTGTCTGGACAGTCAGATCCTCATCAAAGATTCGGGTAAGCTCCGTGTAATCAGATCGTAATCCGGGGATTTCACTCTCAATTCGCTTGAGTTCTGCTGCATCCATATCTCTGCTGACTCCACCAACCCGGTTTACTCCCTGAATAACACGGCCACCAGTTGTCCGTTCCAGTACATCAAGGATCTTTTCTCTGACTTTCCAGCAGTTCATGAAGAGGTTTTCATACCCCATACTGTCTGCAAAACATCCAAGCCAGAGGAGATGACTGTGCATACGGGAGTATTCAGACCATATTGCCCGAAGAAATTCTGCACGCCTTGGGATCTCAATTCCCATTATTTGCTCTACTCCCTGGCAATAGGTAGCTCCGTGAATGAAACTGCAGATCCCGCAGATACGCTCGGATATGAATACATAATCCTTGTAGTCTCGTTTTTCTACGAGTTTTTCAAGGCCGCGATGAACGTATCCGATTGAGGGGATTGCTTCTACCACTCGCTCATCTTCCAGAACCAGGTCAAGATGAATTGGTTCAGGAAGGACCGGGTGTTGTGGCCCAAACGGGACAATAATCTGTTTACTCATGCTTGTCCTCCGGCTTCTTTTTCACTACCGCAATCTGTGGTGTTCCAAACGGGTGTGGAATGCTGGTTCTGATAAATGTCCCCTTATAATCAACTGCAATTCCTGAGAAGGGAATGCCAAAGAGATCTGCTATTTCGTTCTCATACACGAATGATGCAAGATAGATTCGGGAGATACTTGGAATACTGGTCTCCTGGTCCGCTGGGATCCTGAGATGTGAAAGGGCCAGATCCCTGTCAAAAGTGTAGGTCAGTTCAAAAGTATCCCCCTCCTGTGCACAACTGATCTGGACTAGGCGGTACCCATCGTCATGGAAGGAGTGGACCCGGTGAATGAGGTCTTCGACAGTAATGGTCTCGATGTTCTGTTCTGGCTGTTTCATACGGTCCCCTCCGCTCCGGCTTTCATCGTATTTCGTTTCTGTTCAAGTATTCCAAGTGCCTGCACGATACCATCAATGATCGATTCCGGACGTGCTGCACATCCAGGAACATATACATCGACAGGTATGACGGTTGCAACACCGCCGGAAATATTGTAGCATTCTTTAAATACTCCGCCAGAACAGGCACAGATACCAACCGCTACGACAACTTTAGGATGAGGCATCTGCTCGTAGATGTTCTGCACAACCTCTTTATTTATCTCGTTCACACCACCGGTAATGACAAAGATATCTGCATGTTTTGGATTTCCTGTATTGAGAATTCCAAACCGCTCGACATCATAGAGTGGTGTCAGACAGGCCAATACTTCAATGTCACAGCCATTACAACTTGAGGCATCATAGTGAATTATCCAGGGTGATTTCTGTAGGTATGACATGGTTCTCACATTATTGAAAGGGCAAAGATGTTTCCTGCTCCGGCTACGAGGGTGACAAACCAGGCACTGATCATGGCATCCTGCCATCTCACTCTTGATGTGCAGTTATCAACCAATATTTCTAGGACCATAATCACCACAATGGCAATTCCACACAGTATGAGATTATCACCAAAGAAGAGCCAGATAAATCCTAGCATTACGACAAGTTCGTAAATATGAGCAAGTTCCAGCATTCCAAGGGTCCAGCCTGAGAATTCTGTAGTACTTCCCTTCACCAGTTCCTGATGTGCATGGTGAGACGTTGCAAGGTCAAATGGAGATTTCCTGAGTTTAAATGTTAATATATAAATAAAACCGAGAAATACACCGGGTAATAGCAATATCGGAAGTCCGGGATGATTTGCCATATCACCGATGAGGAACGAGTCATTCACCTGATAGAGCCCGATAGCCGCGATAATGATCATTGGCTCGACTGCCATTAACTGGATAAGTTCCCTTTCGGCTCCGATGTGGGCATACGGTGAGTATGAGACATAGGCACCAAGCACCAGGAAGACATGCCCCAGGGTAAAGGCGAAAATGACGAGCAAAATATCTCCTCCGGCGAAGAAGAGAGCTCCGGTGAATATTATGAAGATGAGATAACAGAAGATGAAGAAACTCTGTGCTCCCCAGACTGCTACCTGTTTTTTCTGGAATAATTTTCGGATATCATACCAGGGTTGCAATACAGGCGGTCCAACTCTCCCCTGCATTCTGGCTGTCAGTATCCGATCCAGTCCGGTGATAAGAATTCCGACTACCGGTGCAAGAATGATAAATAATGCTGCTGCAAGGAAGGGATCGAATGAATTCACAGGCCACCTCCGATGATAAGGATATTGAGGAGTAGGACAATCAGGAAGATACCAATTCCAACACTGATTCGTGAGAGACGTTCTTCACCAAAGATCCTGTCCAGGTAATAATTTGAGAGGGTAATTTCCCGGTTGATTCCACAGCTTCCCATAAAGACAGTTGTCTGGCTTTCCGGAATTCCACACAGGTATCGTGGTACCCTCCTCGCTGATTGAGTGAACCGGGCAAGAGAAAATGGCATGATGAGCACTAAAAAGAGCATCATGAACATTATTTCAATGTTGCTGAGTGAGATGAGTTCTGTTACTGATTTATACATGGTTAAAAGCCATGGTTCAATGAGGTACCATGAAATTATCGGGAAACCAAAACAAACCCCTATGGTTAGAACTGATAAAATATAGAGGATGTTTTTTTCAGATTTCGGAATATGTGTCTCATCTTTTTGTTCAGGCTCACCAACTGCAATGAGTTTTCCCATCCATTTAGCCCAGAAGAAAGCGGTTATACCACTGCCATATGCGATAATAATTACCAAGAGGATACCATAAGGAGGAACCGATTCTACAAACGCATGTAATGATGCCCATTTTGAAATAAGCATCCCGAATGGAGCAAGAAACATTCCGGCAATGCCAATAAGAATCATCATGGTGATCCGGGGCATCCTGGTGACTAGTCCTGTCATGTCCTCAATATCCCTGCTGTGGATCTGGTGCTCCACCGTACCGACCGACAGGAAGAGTAGTGATTTTGCAATGGCATGGAAGACTATCAGGAGTATTGCCGCCCAGAGTGCCTCTGCGGTTCCAACCCCACAACATGCAACAATAAGCCCAAGGTTTGCAATGGTGGAATATGCAAGAACTTTTTTCGCATTACTTTGAGATATGGCAATTGCTGACGCAGCAAGGAACGTGATGCCACCGATAAGAGCAATTAAAATGCCAACAATCTGTCCTTCAAAGACCGGTGCAAACCGTGCAATAATGTATACCCCTGCCTTTACCATCGTGCTTGAGTGAAGGAGGGCAGATACCGGAGTTGGTGCAACCATTGCCCCGACAAGCCATGATGAAAATGGGAACTGGGCAGATTTAGCAAGTCCTGCAACCGCAATAAGTCCGGCCGGAATAAGAGCTAGACCAGGACCGGCACTGACAAGTTCATGGAGGCCGATAAGTTCAGATCCTCCTGTTAGAAAAATGAACAGGAAAGCAACCGGGATACATGCTCCTCCAACAAGGTTGAAAAGAAGAGCCCTGAATGCATTTTTTATTGCCTCATCAGTCTCCGGGTATCTGATCAGAAGGAATGAACAAAGTGTTGTTATCTCCCAAAAAAAGAACAACCAGAGAAGATTGTTTGAGAATACGACACCGAACATTGCAGAGAGGAAGAGGAACATGATTCCAAAGAATTGTGGTCTCGTGTCTGGTCGTTCCGGATGCTCTGTATGATATTCCCGCATATATCCAAGAGCATATACGCAGATGAGCCCACCGATAACACCAATTATCGCAGCCATTATTCCGGAGAGCTGATCTGAGAATAATTCCGGTATATGTGCATGATCTGCGAGTGCAAGGTATTCTACCGCACACAGTAGTATAAGCTGAATCACGGTGATACCAGTCACCAAATATTGCCTGGCTTTCAGACTGACGAAAATGATGTACCCGCTAATGAGAATATCCCCGATAAAAATCAGGATCCCGATAGCATCTACCGGGACGGAATAAAATACCGCCTGACTGGTGACACTTTGAGCGAGTGCAACAAGAGACGCAATCCCAACCAGGACTGCTCCGCTTATTACTGCTGCTCTTCTGAAATTTTCACCTGGTATGAATACTAACAGGCCGGCCATCAGAAGAGGAAAGAGTATCAGGAAGATGAGCAGCTCCATGTATGTAACGTTTATGAGCATGTCTATTTATCATTATTTATCATGACAGTTAGTAGGAATCATGGTGAATACAAAGATAATTTATGTGTTTTTATTTTTATTTGAGTCAATAAAATAGATAATTCGTGAATCGTCGATATTTATACTCTTCATTATCATGAAAATAGTTTTTCTTACAAAGTGTAGAGGCGTATTCATTTTTTGGTTTCCATTAAAATGAAATTTGACCACTATTTTGATAAATCTGAAATATTTATGATATTTTATATATCTCTGTCCACGCAGGGAAAAATGGGGTTAATAATTGACGCAAATGCTATGATCTACGAATATATCGATTTTATAAAGGGGTGCTATTGGAGGTAGAAACAGGGGTATACAATGTATGGGGATATGTGCAAAAAGCCAATAGCGTGCCGTTATTTAAATGTCGATCATAATCACAATTGGGAGCATTATCAAAAATGGTAGTAATCATCCTATCCACCTGACCTTCACAGGTTTTCGCTCAGGAATTGAATACTGGATGAATGCCGGATGCCCGATCAAAAGTGCAGTCTGTGGTATGGAGCCTTCCGGGAGATCGAGTAATGCCAGGACATCTGGTGACCAATCTGCTGCCCGCTTTAAAATACCCGTCCAACAGGATCCCAGATTAAAAACCGGTGCAATCAGGTCCAGGTAACTTGTTGCGATAATTGCGTCTGTTGTTGCAGTCAGTTCATCTTTTCCTGAGTATGTTAACAGAAGGTGTGGTGCTCCGTGTGTTATGAGATCCCTGCCTTTCTCCCATTCACTGGTAATATAGGGAAATGAAGTTCCAATCGCGAATTCATGAAGCCTTTGTTCGGTAATCATCAGGTTCATCCAGGATATTATCTCTTGAGCAATGTTTCTGATTACTTTAGTTTCATAGATAACCTGCCATCGGACTGTCTGAAGGTTCATGGCTGACGGTGCATATCGCACAATGTCCAGGATCTCTTCTATTGTGTCCCGCGGAACCGGTTTTTGCAAGTATTTTCTGATTGACCGCCTGTGGAGGACCAGATCCTGTATCTGTTCGGTGGAAACCGGATGAATATTTTGAGAAAGATTTGGTGGTTTTAGGTCTGGGATGTTCAGGTGAATGGCACCCTCCGGACAGAATGTTTCGCAATGTCCACATTGATTGCAGGGTGGAGCGTTTGATGAGATAACGGGTTTTCTTGTTGTTTCATCCATGATTATCACGGAGAACATGCAGACTGATGAACAGATCCCGCAGGATATGCATTTTTCTATGTCAATTATAACTGAATGAGTGGGTGATGTCTGCTTCATATTTCTTAATCATTCTACCTGCAAAATATAAATCCGGATACTCATGATGGTAAATCTGAGTGAAAAAAAGTGGTAAAAAAGGGAAAATTCAAAGCAATTTTGTCTCTTCAGTTGGTTTTGGGACTTTTACAACAAGAACTCTGAAAACTTCAGTACTCTGGTTAATCCATCGGTGCGGAATCCTGGCTGGACTTTCCACTAACTTATCTTTTGTTACCTCGGCTTTTTCATCACCGATCTCAACAATTCCTGTCCCTTCCAGGACATAAAAAAAGACGTCGACCGGTGTTATATGTTTTTTGAGTGATTCTCCTGGTTGAAGCGTAATGACAACTGTCATAGCATGAGGGGAATCATAGATCTTTCTGGCATCCACGTGGTGAGGATTGGGCCCTGAAGGAACCTGTGCTACATCGGTAATAATCATGGTTACACCTTATCCAGATTTATATATGGAATCATAGAGAGCAATTCAGATTTTAATGTTTCTATGCCAATACGCTCCATGAACCTGGCGGTCCGCTCCTGGGATTCTCCGTGTTTTTGGTAATATTCTAGAAGTCTGCTGACCAAATCACATGCCTCATCTGCTGAAAGGCCATAGGCAATCGGGTCTGCAATTCGTGGCTTTCTTCCGGCATTTCCTCCAAAAAGGACAATCCAACCCCGTGTAGTTCCAATAAGTCCGATATCACGGAGTTGACTCTCACTACAACACCGTTGGCACCCTGATACCCCGATCTTGATTTTTGCCGGGAATTGTCTATCCTGAACGAGAATTTCTATTCTGGATGCAAGCCCGATTGAATCCTGTGCTCCCCACTTACACATTTCTGTGCCAAGACACCCCTGAACAAATTTAACACAAGGTCCGAGGTCAGGCTTTCCGAGAGTGCCAAGTTCTTTAAATATGTTATCGACATCATCAGCTGGTATTCCAGCAAGAATAATCCGCTGTCCTGATGTTATTTTCATGACCGGAATGTGAAATTTTCTCCCGACAGCAGCGATTTGTTCAAGATCCTCAGAAGTGATCATGCCGGCGGGTGTATTTGTCATGATTCCGTATGTTTTCCCATCCCGTTGCAGAATTGCTCCGTTTTTTTTTTTTCATGATATCTTCCTCCTGTTGATATTACGTAAAAGAGGATATAATTCTCCTTTCCTCACTGACCGGTATCTGATGGATAATGTAGAATATTTATCGGAATTGCCCGCATTTCAATTGCTATGGGTTTTTTAAAATGCTCATCAAGTGCCAGGTGTAAATATTCAAGATCCGGTATCTCTCCGGTTCCGATTATATGAAAAGTAAGGTTCTGTTTCCGAAGATCAAATGTAGTTATCTCATATCCTGATCCGGACAACCAGTTCTTTGTAATGTCTTGTGCTTCTTTTGAATAATATGCCTGTTCCAGGGTCTCATAACCAGAGATGAAAAGTGGGACTGATATCAGGGCGACACAGATGACTGCAATGGTAAATGCCTGTTTTCGTTTTTTAGATCGGCTTTTATCCATCCATCCAGGATTAATTCCGGAAATCCAGAAAACTGCCCCCCCGGATACCAGAATGGCAAACAGGTTTGTGAGAAACAAGAGAAATGAACCGCTTGCATCTCCCCATTGAAATTTGGACAGAGAAATACCAACAACACTGAGCGGAGGAACAAGAGAGATAGCAATCGCAACTCCTGGCAGTGAGTCACTGACCGATTCCCGGCTGACGGCAAAAGCTCCTGCAGCTCCAGATGCAAGGGCAACATAGAGTGCAAACATATCTGGTGCGGTTCTCGAGAGGATCTCTGGATTTCCCTGAAAATCAATGGCAAGAGGTGAGATACTACAAGTGAGCAGAGCAGCCAGAAGGATAACAAAAACCGTGCTAATCGTTACCATAATCAACGATCTTCCGGCCCGGTGTGTGTCCCCAAGTACAATCGCAAGTGTTGTTGCCATAATTGGTGTCATCAGAGGAGCAATTATCATGGCACCGATCACGGTGGCGGTTGAACCTGCAATCACACCATAGGTTGAGATAATGGTTGCAAGTGTCAGGAGTACTCCATAATTTAGTATTCCGTTTCCGGCACATTCACCTTCAAAACAGAGTTTTTTCTGTAGTATGGGGAGGTATGCCTGGTCAAATTTATTAACTCTTATAAATTCTTCGAGCATAGACCAATGGATGATATGAGTTCATCCATTATCATAACATTGGTTATTGGGAAATATTCCCTGATTTCATCTTTTCAAGCGAATGCAAAAAAAATTAAAAGATTTATTCTCCTGTGAATGATGCCATATACCAGGTATATACTATATCGAAATAATTCTTAATGTCATCTGTTCCTTCCAAAGCGACTGGACCCAGGTAAACCAGTGGAATAAAGGTCTTTTCACGGTTATATGACTGGGAGAATTCCTTAAACCGATCCATCTGATCAGCACCTTCTTCAAGGTTGACCTGCTCCAAAATGACATCCGGATTTTCTTTTAAGTATGTATCCCAAAAGTCATGGACAGGCATACAGGCACCACAGTTCGGATCATAAAAATAGATGGCTCCCGGTTTTTCAAAATCTGGAGCAGGCTCTTTTAAGTACTGTATAAGGCCCTGTTCATCGAGTTCCGTTCCATCTTCAATGAAAATGGTAGCTGATACGGGAAAGAATGCGATAATCAAGCTGATTAAAATAAAACTGGTGATTATCTTCATGATTAGTTTCCAAGATACATTCTGCATACGGTTCCTCTTCATCATGTATAATAACAATTCAATGGTATTTGAATTTTTGAGTGAATAGAATATATGTTTTCTTTAGAATATGGATTTAATTACTAATATACAGAAGAAAGCGGTTGTAGTCTTTTCATTTTTTTGAAAAATAGTGTGGATCATGTCCCATTATCCTATATTGGATATAATTTTTCAAGTTTTCTGATGAGGTATGCTAAAACAAAGAGGAGCAGTCCATTTACAACAATAATCTCTGCATTAATAAGCCCTGGCATTATCCCTGGGATGAGCATCGAAATACCAAAGGCAATGGATACAAAATTGAGTATGGTCTGGGTAACATTCATTTGTTTAAGGATTGGTGGTTGAAAAACCGGTTGATCCGGTGGATTTCTCATTGCCAGGAGTACTGGGTAAAAACGTCCGATAAGTAACACGACACCCCCAATAATATTAAGCAGACCGATTAATGCCTGGAGCAGGTTGATTAAAACTCCGGGAACAACGCTGGATATAATTCCAAAGGTTGCAAAGGTCATACCAATAATGACCATCAGCCAGGAGCGTTTGTATGCACCAACCGGCGTTTCACCGAGTGCCATCATCTGAATCGCAAAAATGACCAGAAGCATCCCTAACAGCCCATCTTGTGAAAAAGGAAATAATCCCAGATTTACCGGGATCAGGACTAATCCAAGAAGAGATAGGAGAACTGCAACCAGAAGAAGAACACTCAATGAGAGGGAGAGTGAAGTATCTTTTAGTACCAGCCAAATCCTACTTGTTTGCGTATTATCAATTCTCGCATGAATATCATTGGCTGTTTGTTTTGAAGACGGGTATTTTCGAGCAATCTTCTGAATACACCATGCAAGGTAAAATAAACTTATTGCATACAGAATTAGAATTACAGCGGTTTGTTGATTGGTAGTTATCCCAGGAAAAAGAGTGATCAGGCCACAAAAACAGCTTATAATGTATACTATCCCACACGCCAGGATGAGGTGCTGTAACACACCTGAACTATGTCTCCATGTTTTTGCCTTGTCTTCCCTCAAAAATAATTGTAGGAAAAGAGCTGCTCCTCCGAAAAAAAGAACGCTTCCGACAAGGATCCTAACATACTCTGAAAGATAGCCAGGAATAAAACCTGCAGCCATACCTACAATCGCAACGCATATACCTGCCAAAATCAAAAGCCAAGACCGCTTGAGATCACCAAATGGTGTCTTTCCCATGGTGACGATTTGAAAAGCGATAAGGAGGAGGAACAATCCATAGGTGCTATCTGGTGCATATGGAAGAATTCCGGTGTTAATCTGAAAGAGAAGTACCCCAAAAAGAAACATAAAAATCCCAAGAATGATCAAAATGACCACTTCGATCGTAAGATCTGCTTCCCCGGTAATTTTAAGATGGTTCTTTATCTGCCTGTGTTCGTCTGTCATATAATATACTACTCCTTGAATGGCGATTGTACCCTTAATGCATTCTTTCAAAGTAGCATTATTTTCGAAAAATGATATTTCTATCTGAATCCACTTATCTGTCGATAACTGCCCGCTGGCACACGTATTTTAAATCGGACACCTTCACCTGGAATACTACAGCAGATATCAAAATAAAAAAATTTTATAGCATTATGTTGTATTAACGATAATTCAATCAATAAATTATTAATACTTATGGCATAATTATGCAATAAGATGATAACCTGAAATTATAAATCTTCATGGCTCTTATTACACGATCAAGTTTTATAGAATTTGGGTGATTTTCATATCCAGGATCCAGAATGATAACTCTCTAAACCAAACATGTATTCTCGGAAATGAAGTCCTGTTGTATGAATCTAAAATATGTGAGATCCTGACACATATCAGAAAACCTGGAGACTTCAGAACTCCTCCAAAAATCGCTATAATAAGTCCAACTTCATACTCCAGAACCGTTGTAGCAGATAGTATTGCCAGGGAAATTTCTGTATTAGTTAAGAGGAAAAATTTTTCTGGAGAACCATTTGGAAAAAGAGAGTTGGAGAATTTATTTGAAGAACATGCGGTTTATATCTGCGAAGAATGTCAATATCTTTATGAAAGAAGGCCACATGGTTTTGATCTTCTGAGGTTATTTCTATCTTCCCTTGTAACGAATTCACGTCAGGTTATTACTACATGGAACCAGTATTCATGGAATTTCCTGAGTGGATTTCTTCACATAGAACGCTGGTTTCCGATAATTATTACTCTTCCTCTCTTATCCTTACCTGAATTAAAAAAATATCTCATTGCTGATGGGAAAGAAAACCTTCATTTTATTATTGATACTGAACTGGATAATTCATTGGAATTAGTAAGGAAAGATTATGATATTACTATTTCTTCATTAAATCTTTCGTTTTCTATTCCATATCTGACCGTTCAACGTCGTTATGCATCATATATTCCTTTACTCGCAGATAAACAGGCTTTGCCAGAAGAACTGATCTTTCGGGAAATATATCGACTATCTTCAGGTGAACCAGGGATCGCTCGGAAAATATTTCATGATGCGATAGTGGAAGATGAAATCAGAGTATCACACCTTCCAAAGCCGCTTTCTGTCCCTGAATTATATGCTATTGATATCTTTGTGTTAACCCTTATTCTCATGTATGAATTACCTGTATATTCAAGGCTAAATGAGTCCATTCAGGATAAAGCAATGCTTAATTCTTCATTATATCGACTGGTATCATCAGGGCTGGTAATCAGAAATGAGGAAGTATGGTGCATCAGTTTAGAGGGATTTGCACCGGTTGTGGATTACTTAAAACAACGGAGGATGATTTGGTAATGAATGAAAGCGTAGCGTTGGATATGGCCTCACCTGTTGCCCCTCTTTCCGGAGACTATTCTTTCCTTATTCTATATATTGTCCTGATTTATCTTTTAACATTTATTCTTAACTGGATTATTGGTCATTTTCTCCAACAATTTTCCGAGATGTTTTCTAAAGATCGTATCACCATACAAATGCTGATACCGCTAGTAAAAATTGCTTTTTATTGTATTGCTACATGGTTTGCCATCACTGCAATTCTTGCTCCTTCCTATACTGAGATGGTTGCCTTTTTTGGATTATTTGGTGCAGCATTGGGTTTTGGGCTGAAGGATCTTCTGGCCAACATTATCGGAGGTATTGTGATAATTTTTGAAAAACCATATCAGATTGGGGATAAAGTAGCGTTTGGAGCGTATTATGGTGAAGTGACAGATATTGGTCTTCGAACAACAAGAATGGTTACTCCGTCTGACGATGTTGTGACCATACCAAATTACCAGATATTTTCCGGAACAGTTTCTAGTGGAAATTTTGGTTCCACTGCAATGATGGTTGTAACAGATCTCTTCATTGATACGGATTCAGATTATTCCCTGGCTCAAACTATAGTCAGAGAAACAATTGCAAGTTCACCATATGTAATTATTAGTGATGATTTTCCTTACATGGTTCTTATTCACTCATTTCCATTTTATAATCGAATAAGGGCCAAAGCATATGTGACAGATCATAGGTATGAGTTTGAGTATCAATCTGATCTCCATCAACGAGCCTGGGATGCGATGAGAAATGAGAATATTCATTCTCCACCATACCCGGGAGTCCTAATGGAAAAACAACAAGACTCTAACCAGTATTTAATCACTGAAAAGTTAGAGGGGAGATAATGTTTTTTTTACAGAGGTATTTTTATCACGTTTTCTCTTGAAAACAGACACCGATCTGTTATTGTTGTGTAATTCAAATGTAGAGTTCATAAAAAAACCAAAAGCACTTTATTATTTCTTTTAAAACGTAAAGGTATGTTTTCTACCCTGGTCGATTCCCGGGTTCTTAAATCATTAGGGCTTGTATTTGGAGACATCGGGACAAGTCCGATTTATACAATTGGCATCATACTTCTTGTTCTCGTCCCGGATGAGGGAAATATTTTTGGAATTATCTCTTTAATTTTCTGGAGCCTTTTTCTAATAATCACGGTCCAGTATGTCTGGTTTGCCATGAATGTTGGATCAAAGGGTGAAGGAGGTACTATTGTATTAAAAGAAATTCTGACTGGATTATTAAAGGACAGCCCATTGGTTCCGTTTATATCACTCCTGGCGATAGTCGGTGTTTGTCTTTTCATGGGTGACGGGGTGATCACACCTGCTATCAGTATTTTATCTGCTGTTGAAGGAATTAGACTCGTTCCAGGGCTTGAAGATATAAGTGGTACTATTTTGCTTCTTATTGCAGCTTCAATTGCAATCTGTTTATTTGCATTCCAGAGAAGGGGAACAGATAAGATTTCATGGGCATTTGGTCCGGTGATGGCAATATGGTTCCTCTGTCTCTCAATTACAGGGCTAATCAGTCTGGTATCAACACCGCACATTCTGTTTGCGTTAAGCCCTCATTTTGCATTTGGGTTTTTACTGGATAACGGCCTTGCTTCACTCATCGTGTTATCAGCTATTGTATTATGTGTCACTGGAGGTGAAGCATTGTATGCTGATATGGGTCACCTTGGTCGGGAACCTATTGTAAAAGGGTGGTATTGTGTGTTTCCTGCTCTAATGCTTAGTTATCTGGGTCAGGGGGCATTTGTACTAGAACATGGTTCTACCGGAACGGTCCTCTTCTCCATGGTTTCCTCCATAGTTGGACCATTATACATTCCGTTTCTGGTCATGAGTATCTGTGCAACGGTTATAGCGTCTCAGGCTATGATCAGCGGTATGTTTTCTATTGTTTATCAGGCAATGACAACACGGATTATACCAAAAATGAAGATAGATTACACATCTTCATCACTTCGGTCACAGATCTATATTGACAGCATAAACTGGATCCTTTTATTAGCAGTGTTGGTAGTTATGGCTGCTTTTCAGTCATCAGAACATCTTGGGGCAGCATATGGACTTGCAGTTGCCGGAGATATGTCAATAACTGCTTTCATGCTTCTTGTCATATTTTCCATCAAAAGGGATGCAGGAAAGGTTGGAGTCATGTTTTTATTACTTGGAATTAACCTGACCTTCTTCATGGCCTGTTTAACAAAACTCCCACATGGAGCTTACTGGTCTTTTCTTCTGGCCCTGATACCTTTTATCATAATCATGATATTTATACAGGGGCAGCAGAAACTTCGTTCAGTATTTAAACCCATCCCCTATGAAGAGTTTATCGATAAATATCATCAGTTATACAAGGGAGTATGCAAAATTTCAGGTGCTGCACTGTATTTTACCTCAGATATTCGATCAGTTTCCCCCTATATTGGACAAATATTTTTCCAAAATAACATCATTTACCAACAAAACATTCTGGTTTCTGTCAGAGTCAAAGGATATCCTTTTGGAGTTACATCTGATTATCAGGAAGGACTGGCAGAAGGGCTTTCTGCATTTATCATTGAAGCTGGGTATATGGAAATTGTAGATATCGAAGGTCTTCTCCGTGAGAGAGGGATTTATGAAAAAACGATCTTTTATGGCATTGAGAATATCATAAGTGACCGGATGATCTGGAACCTCTTTGGTCTGATGAAAAAAGCTTCTCCACCATTTGTTCAGTTTTATTCACTGCCGGCTGAGAAAATTCACGGAGTTGTTACCAGGTTTGTAATGTAAATTAAGAAAAAAATTATTTGAAATTCAAGTCAGACTCTTATACCAGATATTCATACTCTCAAATTTTCCACAAATATTTGTATTTTTAATGAGCGTTCCACCATGTTGATACCCGAAACCGGAAAATAAGCGGTTGATTTGGAGTGTTTCTGCCCTGCAAATCGTAAATGCTGTTTTAACATGATTTTTCTTCATGTGTTTCTCCATAAATGAAAGAAGTATTTTTGAGATTCCATATCCCCGATATTTTGGATTTACGGCTAAATCACTCATTTCAACAGCAGAAGCATGTGCATCAATTTCACAAGAGCCTGCACCTATAACTTCATTTGATATTTCAGCAACAAAAAAAGGTACACCAGAACTCATGATCTTTTTCAGATAATATGGTTCACATATCGGAAATGGATATGTCTCAAAAACCTTTTTGTATAGGGCACATAACTCTGAAATATCAGATGTGTCTGCTTTTCGAATCCTTATTTCTTGCGAATAATTTTTTTGAACTGGTGGGAGCAGGTTATTCTGGCAGGTATGAATGTTTCTTTGGATTTTATTAAACCCATCTTCTTCAGCTCTCCGGATATTAAAAAACCTGGATAAAAAAAGAGCATCTTCTATACCCTGGTAATAACCCGGAATACGCGCTTCAATCCGTGTATCCGGGGTTTTAAAATCCCTCTCTAATGATCTGGGAACCTTAAGGATAATCTTTTCATAAGAGTAAACAAGTTGTAAATAATTGATTCTATGTAGTATGAGTTCAATATCGTCCGGATGAACCTGGATAAGGTAAATCCTGTTATTATAATATCCATGTTGAATCAGGCTTTTCCCAATGGTTACTAAAAAATCAGTCTCCATCTGCCCTCCTAGAGATTCGGTCAAGATCTGCTGGGAGGATTGTAATATCATTTTCATAATCTGATAATAATGCCTCAATCCCCTGAGCACGTTTTCCTGCACTTTCCTCATCAATTGAATGTTGGAGTACACATGCCTCACACCGAAGATCACAAGTTACTCCCTCATATGAAGATGGTTCCTGATAAGTAGTGAACATCCCTTCATAATTACGGAGAACAACCTTGTTGGAAGACCACGATACGAGATAATAGGGCATCACTGGGATTTTTCCACCGCCTCCTGGTGCATCAATTACATACGTAGGAACTGCAAGACCTGAAGTATGGCCAATAAGGCTTTCAATAATTTCGATTCCTTTCCCTACTGGTGTTCTGAAATGAGCAAGGCCCTCTGCAAGATCGCATTGGAACAAGTAATATGGCCTGACACGGTTTTTTACAAGTTCTTGAACCAGTTTTTTCATGATGACCGGACAGTCATTTACCCCTGCTAATAGAACAGACTGGTTACCAAGAGGAATTCCTGCATCCGCAAGTTTTGCAAGAGCGTTACGTGAATCATCCGTGAATTCTTTTGGATGGTTAAAATGAGTATTTAGCCAGAGGGGGTGATATTTTTTGAGGATTGAAACAAGATTATCAGTTATCCGGAAAGGAAGAACAACAGGTACCCGGGATCCGATTCTGATAATCTCAATATGAGGTATTTTTCGTAACCTGCTTAGTATTCTGTCCAGTTGATGGTCTGACAGCATGAGAGGATCCCCTCCTGATAACAGGACATCTCGGATTTCAGGATGATTTTCGATGTATGAATAGGCAGCTTCCAGTTCCTCTTCCAATGGAATTGAGGATATCTGACCTACCTTTCTCTTTCGTGTACAATGTCTGCAGTACATTGCACAAGTGTTGCTGATTAGAAACAGGATTCTGTCCGGATACCTGTGTGTGATCAATGGGCATGGACTATCTGCGTCTTCTCCCAGTGGATCGTGAATATCATAGTCCTCTATGATTAATTCTCCGACAGATGGAACCGCCTGTTTAAAAATGGGATCATGATATGGATCATGGGTATCGATCAAAGACAGGTATTAAGGAGTAATAGACATAGGAAAGATGTCACATGTCTTCTGTATATCTTTTCGTTCCGTATCAGACAATGGTATGTCAAGCATGCGTTCAAGAGTTTTAATATCAGTAATGCTATGCCCAACTTGCCATTTCCAGTCTTTCCACCTTTGTTTATTTTCTTCGGCAGCTTGTTCGATAGATGGAGGGATTGTTTTTATATGAGTCATATTTTTGTATGATTTTGATGAATTTGGTTTTTACCAACATTTTTTCATAAAACTGGCGAATGGGTACCTCAAGAAGAAAAAAACTTAGTAGGTTACCACTTCACGATAAGCAGCAGGATCATATTCAAACAGCCACTCCCGGATAGGGCCTGTTCCTGGAGTAAACGGCTCATAATCATCAAACCATCGTGCCTGTGGATTTGAGTGAGATATCATGAATTTGTCATAATCTTCTGGATCGGCTGCCTGATGGTACCTCATAAAGATGTTATGGTTATTCATCCCGACAACCTCTACCTTCCCGGTGCTATGAGACATAATAAATCTAGCCCGCTTTGCAAGACCTGAACATTGTTTAAATGCGGTGTGCATAATCTGGTATGACTTTTCTACTGGAACAGTATAGATCTGGTTTCCTATTGTCGGTCTGCACTGGAAGACATAATATGGCGAAATTCCCAGGAATGATAATTTTTTAAACAATTGGGCCATAATGGCTGGATTATTATTCACTCCATCGATAACCGGAGTCTGGTTTACAATAATGGCACCTGCCTGCTGAAGCATCCCGATTGCCTGTATTGATTCGGGGGATATCTCTGCCGGATGGTTGAAATGAGCCATGATGTATATTTTTTTGTTTTCTTTGGATGACTCATTGATTAGAGAGATGAAATCCGGATCCCCGGTAATCCTTCCTGGATTATATGCCAACATTTTTGTTCCTATCCGGATGATTCCAACATGATCGATAGACTTCAACTCATTGATTACTTTTCGGAGGTGTGGTGTTGAAAGGATGAGCGGATCACCACCTGATAACAGTACATCGGTAACTTCAGTATGATCTCTGATGTATCCTAGTGCCGGAGTATAATCTCTGACAGTCTGCCTTTGACAGTCCATGAAGAGACGTTTTCTGAAGCAAAAACGACAAATGCCACCGCACTCATCTGAAAGAAGGAACAGAGATGTCTGGGGATATTTATGCTGCAATCCATGTTGGACTGTGTAATTTTGTTCCTGGGATGGATCACGGCTACCGATCATAGATAGTTCACCAGGATCTGGGAAAATGATTCTTTTTAGTGGATCGTTAGGATTATTCCAATCGATAAGAGAGAGATAATGACGTGATGCACGGAATGGGAATCGTTCTATCACCTGTAAAAGGCTCTCTTGTTCGCTTTTTTTCAGAGACTGAAAGTATGGGATCCTGGTAATGTCTGTAATATATGTTCCTTTCATCGTGTTCACCTCCTGGTGGTTAACAATAAACCCCTGGGTGTAGGAGGGAATCCCTCGGGGTATAGAGTATCCGGGCAATGGTCAATAAGATTGGTATTCTGAAAGTCCCGGTTAAGGAATAATTGGGGATTCTCATATTTATAGTTTCTTAGTTCTGATTACTATTAGTAATGATCTTGATTTATCACATACCACAATGTATTTCTAGGTCAAAGAAAAACGATATCAGTTTAATGGAGTTCTCATTTGTCTACAGGATCATATGAAGAACAGGTCCACTCTCTGTTATGCTCAAATAGAGAAGGGTTGACAATCGAGGAAGTATCACGGTTATTGCATATAACCCGGACAACTGCGGCCCGGTATCTTGAGTCTCTTTTCCACGCTGGAAGGGCTGAGCGACGGTCTCTGGGACCTGCAAAAATATATCGTGCATCGTTCCGGGTTTCGAGCTCAGAAATTCTCGCTGTCCTTGATGAAGGAGTTCTCATTATTAGTCATGATGGAACAATCACTGATGTAAATCCAGCATTTTGTGAAATACTTTTTACTTCTAGTGATACGTTGAAAGGCAGATCAATCAGATACTCTCCATTGGCTGGTATCTTTTCTGAAGAAATTCAAAAAGTACTCCTGGAACCTCCTTTACAGGCTATTGAGGGTATTTTACATCTTTCAGGACAAATGAGGGAAAAATTCCTGCGTTATCGTATATTTGCAATTCAATTGGTGGGGGATGAACGTGGATCAGTGATGATCCTTCAGGATCAAACTGAAATCCAATCAAGCAAAGAGCAGGCAAAGAGTCTTGCATCCGAGTATGAACATCAGATCTCTCTTATTCACTCTGATTTGACGAACAATCTGGAAAAAGCAAAAAGTACAGTTCGGGAGGTATCAAGTCGTGAACGAGCAATCCGTGATCTCCTGCAGAATGTTCGCGCTGTGATTCTGAAGGTAAACTCTGCCGGAAAAGTTGTTTTTTGTAATCATTATGCATCAGAGATTGTTCATCTCCATGATGGGGAGCAAGACCATCCGGCTCTATTACATACTTTGTTTCCTCATCTGGATGAACAGGGGATAGTAATTACTGATAAAATTGACCTTGTCCGAAATGGTATTTCTGATTTTTCAAGTTGGGATTCATCACTCATCATAGAAAATCAGATCTCATCACAGATTTATTCCTGGAATCTGATACGACTCCGGAAAGGGAAGAATGGTGCTTCAATGATTCTCGCCGGATTTGATATAACAGATCTAATCACCCGTGAACGGCAGGTTGTCCAGTCGCAAAAGAGAATGGAGTGGATTTTAGATCATCTTCCTGATCCAACATTTGCCGTTGATAAGAATAAACTGATAATACTTTGGAATAAGCAACTCGAGAATATGGCCGGTCTTCAATCAGAGGAGACAATTGGTAAATCTATTGATCTTTTTGTACCAGCAATATATGGATATAGTCGCCCTGTCCTTGCAGATCTGATATTTAACAGGTATGATCCGTCAATAAATGCATTTTTTAAAAACATTGTCCAGGAAGGGGAAGCTCTTACTGCAGAGACCATCGCATACAGGCAGGATGGGAGTAAGCGGATTTACTGGGTCAAGGTTACACCATACTACACAGAGACAGGTGAACTCTCTGGAGCTATCCAGTCACTTCGTGATATTACCTCTTTCAGGGAGAATGAAGCAAAAATCAGGGATGAAGAGGAATTACTCCGAGGTATTGCTGAGCATGTTCTGGATGATATTATGGTCATCAACCGGGCGGGTATGATATTGTATGCAAATCCATCCCTGGGAAGGTTAATTGGGACCAGTCCTGAGAATCTTATCGGGGTGCACATAAGCGAGGCCCAAGAAATCCGTAAGATTTTTCCTACCTGTGATCGATTTAAGTCTGTTTTTTTGTCTGGAATACCTCTACATGAACTTTTCACTATTACTCATGATGGGGTAGAGATGCTCATGGATGCTATGTTCATTCCAGAGAAAGATAACGCAGGCCTCATCTCTGCAATTCTCATCGTGCTTCGAAATGTTACATCACTTCGGGATGAAATATACAGTCTGCAACATCGTATAACTGGATTTATCGAATCATAACCTCAATTTTTTTTGATCTGATTCGTTCAACATTTGTTTTTCTAATCAATCTACCCCTTTTCTTTTATGAGTGGCTTTATTGAGATATTTCCTAACTTGTATACTCCAATTCTAATATATATCATCATGCAGTTTATGTCCGAACAGTAAGGGGAGTTTAGGTCCGGCTTCCAGGGCTGTTTTATGATGGACGACGCCCTAATCTTAAGGCGTGAAGGCACGGATAGAAGATAATAAAGTCCTTCTTGGATCGGAGGGATATGCCCTCTATGAACAGAGCGGATTTGGAAGACCGCAAAAGGACGGGCTCCGTCTCTCTCCGGTAGAAGCACTCTATCTCGTGTACCGGGGAAGAATTGAGATCCCTGGGTTTGATTTTGATTCACTTCTGGTTAGGTTTTCTGAAGATGCCCATATGATCAGATCTTTTCTGGTGTATCGTGACATTCGGGAACGTGGCTATGTGGTTCAGACAGGTCCACATGATTTCCGGGTGTTTAAAAGAGGCGAAAAACCAGGAAAAGGCGAGTCACAATACATGGTCAGAGTGCTTTCCGAACGTGATCTAATTGATTTTGCCGTAGTTCAGAATGAGGTAAAAACCACACTGAATATGAGAAAGCAACACGTACTCGCCGTGGTCGATGATGAATTTGAGATAACGTACTATGAAGTAAAAATACAGAAACTCCCAAGCCTTGAAGTAACACCTGACCCAAAGCCGGCTGTTGGAATTCTTTCAAGTATATCTGTTATCATAACCGCAGATGCAGATCTCGGTTATGATCAGGCATTTTATGGAAAAAGACTTGATGAAGCAAGGATTGTCCTTGCAACGGTTGAAGCAACCTACCTGATGGAGCAGGGTCTTGTGACGATTCATCTGGGTGAGGAGATATTAACCCCTGACGGGTATTGCACCCTGATCCGTGATTCAGATCCTGAACTTGACAAAAAAATTGCTGTGTACCGCCATTTGCGGACACTCCAGTATATTCCAAAGACCGGGTATAAGTTTGGGCATCATTTCCGTGTTTATTCCGGAAGAAAAATCCATTCAGAGATGCTCGTTCAGGCAATCGACAAGGGTGAAACCCTTCCCATGAATAGTATATCACGGTCTGTACGGATGGCACATAGTGTCAAAAAGAAGATGTTATTTGCCGGTATACATGATGAGGGCATTGTCTTCATAGAATTTGCACGAATAAAACTCTAGAATCATCATGAATACTGAAGTAGTAAATCCCTGGGCATCAGATCAGTCTGTCGATATTGAGCGTCTTCATGCCGAGTTCGGAATTGAGCGAATCGAAACGGTTACCAATCTTCTCCCAGACGTTCCTGATTTTATCAGAAGAGGAATTGTCTTTGGTCACCGCGATTACCATCAGATAGCGAATGCAATCAGGACCAATGAACCCTTTAATGTTATGACCGGATTTATGCCATCCGGACATCCGCATCTGGGACACCTGATGGTCATGAAAGAAGTAGTCTGGCATGTAAAGCAGGGAGGGAGGGGATATATCTGTATTGCTGATCGTGAGGCTCATGCAGTCCGGAACGTTACCTGGGAACAGTGCCGGAAATATGGTGATGAATACCTCTCCTGCCTCTATGCCCTCGGGTACCATGGAGAAACGTATGAGCAAAGTTCTAACCGGATCGTACAGGATCTTGCATTTGAAGCATCAGCCAAAGTGAATTTTTCAGAGCTCTCTGCAATTTATGGATTTACTCCTGATACCGACATCGGTCATGCTATGAGTGTCTTAACCCAGGTTGCAGATATCCTCCATCCCCAGGTGGAATCAGAACCGGCCCCGACTGTTGTGCCAGTTGGTCTTGACCAGGATCCGCATATCCGTCTTACGAGAGGGGTTGCCCATAAACTCCGGATGTTCACCGTCGAAGATCGGAATACTCATGTCAGTGTCCGGTCAAAGGAGGCCCCGGAAGAGGCGATGGAAGCGGTGCATATGGCATTTAGGGGATCCAAACGGTACGAAGGACATATAGATATTACCGGGGTTCCTCTGGATGTCGTAAAAAAGACTATCCGGGCGATCGAGCGGACTTATGGGGGATATGGATTTGTTACTCCCTCAGCGACCTTTCACCGGTTTATGCCCGGTCTGACCGGGGGGAAGATGTCATCCAGTATCCCGGAGAGTATTATTGGATTTTATGAGGATGACAAGAAGGTCACCAAGAAGATCATGTCTGCCCTGACTGGTGGCCGGATGACACTCCAGGAACAAAAAGAGCTTGGTGGAGAAGCAGATAAATGTCCGGTGTTCCTCCTGAATCTGTTTCATATGGTATCAGATGATACAGAACTTGCTGAAATCCGGCGGAAATGTATGGCTGGAGAACTCATGTGTGGGCAGTGTAAGAAAGATAGTGCTGCGAGAGTTTTAGCATTCCTGGATGAATTCAGGGAAAAGATGGCAGTTGCAGCAGATCAGATACGATCAGAAAAGAGTTGTTAATCAAGAATTCTCTTTTTTTCCGCTTGGTATGGATAGTTATCTGAGTATCCATGATACGCAAGGTAATCCTTCATCACCTTCCACGCAAGTTCAAATGTAAATTCAAATGTTTTTATAAATCCCTGCTTTTCCAATTGGGTTAAAGGGCGGGAATGATAGATCTTTGTTCCCTGACGGAGCATCTCTAGTGTCCTACAGTAGTTTGTTAGTCTCTGTTTGTACCGAATATCCTTTTTTCATTCATTTTGTGTGGGTTCCTGATGTCATTCGATATGTATACTGTAGTGGATATTTCATTCTAAAGTCTGATCACTTCTCTCGTTCTGGTAATACCATACAAAATGGTTTGTGTCCCTTTTCTGCGGGAGATTGTGAGAGCGAACCAATTCGATCATATGGAGGTCTTATCCCCGGTTTAAAGGGAATTTTTTGCAGGAATCATTGTATGTTTTTTGGTTATTCTGTTATTCTTTACTCACGATCCCGATCTTATAAATACTAATCACTGGTAACATTACAGCAGACTTTCATGAGCAATATCGGATCGTTCTCTCAATTCTTTTCCGGCTCATTCTTTTCGTTTAGGTAGGGGTCTGGATACGTTGCCGGACCCCTGTAATAATCGATTACTACAACCGTTGGTTGTCAGGAGATGTATACCGATGAACAACATACAAAAAACGCACATATTGATCCTTCATCAAAAGCAAACTACCAAATCATGTAAGGAGATACGATGCAACTAACTTTGAACGAGAAACGTCTGCTTCTCGAACTTGAAAAAACCGGGACCACAACTCCGGAAGAGATGGGAAGTATTCTTTCCCGGCCTGCTGAGTCAGTTGTTCAGTATGGGGGACTCTTATCGCAGAAAGGTCTTGCAACGGTTGAACGGAACGTCACAACAACACTATCCCTGACTGAGGAAGGAAGCCGGTACTTGATTGAAGGTCTCCCGGAACGTCAACTCTATGACAGTTTTGGTGACTCCTCTTCCATTGCAGATTTGAATGCCCATCCTCATGCAAAGATAGGGCTTGGCTGGATGAAACGGCTTGGCTGGGTAAAAATAGAATCCGGAATGGTCAAAAAAACCGGAGATGCAGCCCTCTCTCCTCTTGAAATCAATCTGAAAAATCCTAATGCCGCTCCAGCTGACATCAAAAAGGATCTTCTCAAGCGAGGCCTTGTTATAGAAGATGAATCTGTAAGATATTTAATCTGTATTACTGATGAGGGGAAAAAACTGGCTGCAGCCGGGATTACACTTACTGAAGAAACCGGAACCCTGACTGCAGACCAGATCAGCTCCGGAGCCTGGAAGGATCTATCTCTTCGCCGATATGACATCACGAAGCTCCCTCGCCCGGTCTGGCCCGGAAAGATTCACCCGTACCAGCGTATGATCGATGAGATGCGACGGATTCTTCTTGACATGGGTTTTACTGAACTCCATGGAAGCATCATTCAGGGAGCCTTCTGGAATTTTGACGCCTTGTTCCAGCCTCAGGATCATCCGGCCAGGGAGATGCAGGACACATTCCACCTTGCCGGAAAGCAGGATCTCCCGGGAGGTTGGGAAAAAGTCCGTGATATGCATGAATCTGGAGGCGATACTTCATCAACCGGATGGGGAGGGAAATGGGATCCTGAAAAAGCTAAGGCAACGGTGCTTCGGACTCATACCACCAGTCTTTCTATTCAGCACCTTGCAGCACATCAGAATCCTCCGGTTAAGGCTTTTTGTATTGGCCGGGTATATCGTCGGGAAGCAATTGATCCCACCCACCTCCCTGAGTTTGAACAACTTGAAGGCATAGTCATGGATACGAATGTGAACTTCCGTAACCTGCTTGGATTTTTAAAAGAATTTTATGTACGGATGGGATTTGAATCGGTTCGGTTCAGACCTGGATACTTCCCATATACTGAACCCAGTGTCGAACCTGAAGTATATATTGAAGATCTCGGCTGGGTTGAGCTTGGTGGGGCAGGAATTTTCAGAGAAGAAGTAACATCACCCTGGGGTATTAACTGCCCGGTTCTTGCCTGGGGTCTAGGCGTCTCTCGTGTTGCCATGCTGAGGATGGGTCTTACTGATCTTCGTGAACTATACCAGAGTGATATTGACTGGGTACGGAGAATGCCGGTCGTTCATGGAGGGCGATGCTGATGCCGGTTGTTTCACTTCCTTACAAATATCTGGAGCGTCTGTGTGGAACAGACCGGCAGACTATCATAGACCACCTCCCCATGATTGGTTCAGATATCGAACGTATTCTCGAGGAGCAGGTGGATGTTGAGTTCTTCCCGTCACGTGTAGATCTCTATTCAACAGAAGGTGTTGCACGTGCCATGCGAGGTTTTCTTGGACTGGAAACCGGAGAAGAGACCTATCCGGTTACTCCTTCACCTATCTCGTTTTCTGTTGATGATAACCTGAAAGATGTCAGACCTTACATCGCTTCAGCTGTAATCAGAGACATTCACCTTGATAATGAAGCAATCATCAGTCTCATGGGAGTACAGGAGGCACTGCACTGGGTAGTTGGCCGTGGCCGGGCAAAAGTAGCCATCGGTGTTCATGATCTTGATAAATTGACCCCTCCATTCAGATATTATGGAGCGCCATTAACGAGATCATTTGTTCCACTGGATTATGATCGGGAGATGACGCTTGCTGAGATCATGGAAGAGCATCCGAAAGGACGTGACTATTCCCATATCGTGAAAGACAAACCGGTCATGCCACTTATTGAGGATGCAAATGGCAATGTTCTTTCATTCCCGCCCATCATCAACGGAGAATTAACCAGGGTGACTGAATCATCGACGAACCTTCTCCTTGATGTAACAGGAACCGATGAACGTGCAGTTATGACGGCCCTGAAGGTTTTATGCACAACTCTCATCACAGCTGGAGGAAGATGTGAAAGTGTAACTGTCAAAAATTCTGTGATGCCAGATCTCTCCCCGACTCTTCGGGAAATTCATGTTGGATCTTGTAACAAACTCCTTGGAACATCATTCTCTGCTGAAAGAATTGCTGATATCCTAGAGAAGATGCGATATGGCGCTGAGAAATCAGGAGAAGATATTGTCTCAATACGAATCCCTTGTTATCGTGCAGACATTATGCATGAATGGGATGTGTATGAAGATGTTGCAATCGGAGCTGGATTTAGTAACCTTGAAGCTGAGTTACCTCCCACTTTTGCAACAGGGTGTGAACACCCCATCAATACCCTTGCATCATCTGTCCGCGATATATGCTGTGGATTAGGGTACCTTGAGGTCATGCCGTTCACGCTTTCAAACGATGAGATCATGTACTCCCGGATGCAGCGTGAACCTGATCCAAAAGCGCTTCGCGTTCTTCACCCGATATCAGAAGAACAAACACTTGTCAGAACAGACCTTCTCCCCCTCCTTCTGGATCTTTTGAGAATGAACAAACGGCGCGAACTTCCCCAGCGGATTTTTCACACCGGGGATATCGTCTCTGATTTACAGACGTTCCAGAGTCTTGCTCTTGCTTCAACCCATCCAGGGGCTGATTTTTCAGAAGTTTATGCAACTGTTGATGCTCTGATGAGGGAACTTGGGGTAGAATACACTCCAGCAGAAAGTTCTGATCCTGCCTTTATATCCGGACGTGTCGTCGATATATTGGTTAACGGAAAAAAAGTTGGAGTATTTGGGGAAATACACCCTGGAGTATTAAACATGTTCGATATTGATCAGCCGGTCGCAGGTATTGAGATTTCTCTTCATCTCATTTTTCAACGGTAAGAAAAACGAAATCTTAAACCTGTTTCCCGTCTCAGCATAGGACATTCACAGCCTATGCAAAAACGATTCACTATTCTGGTAACCGGCCGGGTACAACGGGTCGGGTACCGGGGATTTGCCAGACTGATTGCAAACCGGCATGGAATTTTCGGATATGCTGAAAACCTTCCGGATGGATCGGTCAGGATTGTTGCTGAAGGGGAGGAAGACGGCCTTGCCAGGTTTTGCGAGGATCTAAAAGCTGATGATGAGCCACTTATTTTAGTAGAATCACTTTCGGTCTCAGAATCAGCCTATGAAGGAACCCTTACTCACTTTGAAGCTCATTTTGGTGATTTTCAAAAAGAGATGTTTCACCGGTCAGAACTTGGTCTTGAATACCTGAAAGAGATGATCAAGCTCCAAAAGCGGAGCCTGAAGATGCAGGAAGAGATGGTGTCTGCTCTGCGTGACATGAAAAAAGAATCAAGAAAACGCCGTGAAGTTTTGGAACGGGTTATTGAAGCAATTCATACTCAGGGGATTGGTTAATGAAAGGAGAAAAGCCAGAGTTTCCAGTAGTTGTTGCAAATCTTGCTCCTGGTATGGTTGTAGATATCAGGGCACTTGAACAAATTTCAGTCCGGGAACCATGTGAGATTATAGTATATTTTGAAAAGGACCTTGCATATAACTCAACATATGAGAAGGATTTGAGTGAATATGGGAAATTTGAGGAACATGAACGCCCGTTCATTCATCTTCCTGTCTTTCTGGAAATCCAGCGGGAGATGAATCCTGCGTTTAACGAGGCACTGAGTGTTATTCCTCTTGGGGTGTCTATTGTCAGGATAGAACTGGATGGCACTATTCCAAGAGTAATTGGATTACTTCCATTTCTTGATGAGATGGATGTATCCTAATCTTTCTGAGATCCTTTTCCAAATTGTATAATTTTCATATATTTCCGCTCATTGTCTTTTAATAAAAAGATAAGGTTATAATGAAAAGTCCGTTTAAATAATAAACCCTATGTCGCTATATATGTGGGTAAAAATATATTCCAATTTTTATGATCCGATGCTAATATCTTTCATGAAAGAAGAAGAATTTCTGTAGTATGGCAGTCAACATGGGGCGGGGTATTGGGTCCGATATCAGGGAACAGTTTCTCACATTAAAAGTGATGGCGAATAATATCAAGTCACAAGAACAGTTTTTGATGATGGTGGATCGACAGGATATCATACCTGATATGGCCCGCCGATTATCTAAGGAAGCTGTATCCTCTGATCTGATCTCGAACAAACGTGTTTTGTTGGATTTTTTGTATAATATGCTGGTTCGAACAGGTCCGGATGAACCACATATGGATGTCGAATTTCATTATATCATTATTGGAAAAGGATTTTTTGAAGTCGATAAGAGTGTTCTCTGGATGGAGGATGTTGAACTTTCAATCCCATTTGAAATTGGAGACAAATTGGGGAAAAAAATTGTCGGTGAAGATGTAACTGATGCGGTTAAAAAAATTATGGCCTTTTATAAAGACGCTGAACTCAGGTTTGACCAGGAGCAGTTTGGAAACCTTGAGCGGTGTTCACTCCTCATTCTCGAAGAACATTACCCCCAGTCATCATGGCATATCAGAATGCGATTACCTGCAAAAATATTAAATGATTATCCGGTTAGTATCTGACCGCTCTTCTTTTCTCCCTGGCCGGGGTATGATATATTTTTAATTTCTCCAAGGTTTTTCAGCACACCATCAGCCCTGGTGACAATCTGATGCAGGCGATATGTCTCTTCTGATGATGCAAGAAAACGGATCTCTTTTATTGTGTCGATTACTTCTTCAAGCAGGTTTCCGGATGAATCAGTAATTTCTGTTTTAGCACCTGTCCCGCTCTCTCCTGGAAGAATGATTGCAACGATAAAATGTAGTACTCCTTTTTCCATAAGTGGCAGCATATCAACCCTGTATCTATGAGGTGTCCCTTTTATGGGAATTGGTCCGTTTATTGAAAATCCTTTGCCTTCTTTAAACCGGTTCTTTCCTGAAGCCCATATCTTTCTACACAATTCAGGTAGTTCGTCAATAGAGGAAGGTGTGGAATCATATTGATTCGTTGTCATTCTGTGAAAATTTCTGAATGCAGGATTAGAATAGGTAATGGCTCCATTTGTTGATAAAAGGATCACCGGGTGTGGTATAGCCTGAACGGCAAGTATACCAAGCCGTAAATCATGAGAACGAGCAGGTTGAGGAGTAGGAGTAGCAGTAGGAGTTTGGTTTTCCTGTCGACTGTCAGCAATTCCTCGTTGTTCTTCGGGCTCGCTTCTTGCAGAGGTGGTACGATAAAGTTTATGTTTGTGTGCCACCATCTCGATATTACTATACAGTTCCCGTTCTTTAAACGGTTTAATCAGGTATCCGAAGGGACCTGATTCAACTGCCCGTCTAATTGTATCTTCATCTGAATGAGCTGTCAGATAAATGCTTGGAATATTATATTGCTTGTAAATCTGTTTTGCCGTTTCAATTCCATCCATATCTCCCTGAATTCGAATATCCATCAATATGAGATCTGGACGTTTCTCCCTAGCAATCTCGATAGCTTCCCTACCATCAAAAGCACTACCCACCACATCATATCCCAGTTCTTTCAGAGTCTTCTCAAGCATTACTGATGTTACTGCCTCATCTTCAACGATCAGTATTCGTCGTGGACTCATTTTTTTCACTGCCCCCATCCTTTTTTGGAAATGTAACGGTAAATGTCGTTCCTTTATCACAGGAAATATTTAATTTTCCTCGTAACTGATGTGTCAGTTGGGATGTAAGTTCCATGCCAAGAGACTGACTTTTCCGAATATCGAAGTCTTTTGGAAGCCCCCGTCCATTGTCGGCCACCTGCATCCGGTATGACTGAATGTCCTGAGTGAATGAAATTTTGATCTCCCCATCCTGATCAGGTTCAAATGCATATTTTACTGCATTCATAATAAGTTCATTCAATATCAGTCCGCAGGGAATACATCGTTCGATATCAAGGACGATTGCAGGATCCACTCTGACAATGAGTTTCAGCCGGGCTGAGATCCCTTCATATTCCTGTTTAAAATGATCAACCAGTTTGCTTATATAGTCTTCTACACGGACTCTTCCTATATCTCTTGAATTATATAATAATTCATGAATCGATGCCATACTGTAGACCTGGTTTCGGCATTCCTGAATGATCTCCTGGGCCCGGGGATCCTGAATCCTCATTGATTGAAGTTTTAAAATTCCAGATATAATCTGAAGGTTATTTTTTACCCGGTGATGAACCTCTTTGAGAAGGAGTTCTTTTTCATGCAATGATGTTATAATCTTCTTTTCCGTAATAACGCGATTAGTCACGTCATTGTAGATGAGAAAGATTTCCACGTCAGTTCGGTCAGATCCAACGGGGGCGCTACTTAAAAATATATCAAAATATCGCAGACCGTCTGGATATTGGATTGCACATTTCTGAAGTGTTTTTGCATTTTTATCAATTAAGATATCAGAAAGAGCATCATGTAACTCCTGGTCTGCTGCATGAAAGAGTGACTGAAAATTCGTGCCGATGAGATCTGTCTTTGAACGGTGTTCAATCTCCTCTGCTGCCCGGTTAATATCGATAAGCATTGTACTTTCAATCGATCCTTCACTTTTAAAGATGATACAGCCGGCTGCCATGAGCATAAAGAGCGTTTTCAGACGAGTATGGTACATTTTTACCTGATCATCAAGGATTTTCTGTCTGGTAATATCCATGACGATTCCTTCAATTCCTGTCAGAGTCCCGTCAGAATCATATATCCCGGTACCCTGCTCAAGTACCCATTTGAATTTATTTTCTCTTGTCAAAATCCGGTATGTGAGACGGAACATGACATTTTTCTCAATTGCACGAGTAATTACTTCTGGGATGTGGCTTCTGTCATGCGGGTAAATGAGTGATCCCCAGGATCGGACTGCATTATGGGTTATTTCATTTGGATGAAAACCAGTTAGGAGATACACTGCTTCACTGACAAAGTCCATCGTTCTTTCTTCATCAATATGCCCATGATACACCATACCTGGAAGGTTCCTGATGAGTGCCTTCATCCTGTTTTCGCTGTTCTTTAATGCTTCCTCTGCGAGTCGGTCAGAGATATACCCACCAACCTGGACGATAATATCGGTGACAAAGCGTTGGAGTGATACCTCAAAGACATCATGTTTATGGTAGGAAAAAATATGGACTGCACCAATTTTTTTCCCATGATGATGCATACTGGCACAAATGTCTGTTTGTATGTTTTCAATTTCTCCTAATACCGGAGTTGTCTGCATGATCTCAGGTTGTTCCCGAAATTGGGTTTTCTCCTGTTTTAAGATCGTTTGAAGCAGAGGGATAACCTGTTGCTGGACAGGTTGTGTGTGATAACCAGGCACGTTTCCACTTGCAGTGGCAAGGGACAGATCTCCCTCATAAAATAAATATATTCCAACGCCATCCATTCCGGAGACGTCAAGAATTGCACGAGTACAGATGAGCAATGTTTCTTCGAGGGTCTTTGCATTGGCATTTGCCAGCGCAAGGTCGCGTTGTATTTTTAGGTTTTTTTCTGCTCTGAATAATTCAACTGACTTCGTAATGGCGTGGGCAAGTTCGGCAAAAACAACCTGGGGAAGTTTTTCCTTTTGCATGTAAAAGTTAGCCCCATTGTTTATCGCCTCAATTGCAATCTCTTCTCGTTCTCGAATGGTAAAGAGGATGAAGGGGATGGTACTATGAATTTCCCGGATTTTTCGCAACAGGGCAATTCCATCCATCCCAGGCATGGAATAATCAGAAATTATTGCATCTATTGTCTGGTTTTCAAATACCTCTAATGCCTCATTTCCGGATGATGCAGTAATTGTTGCAAATCCAAACTTCTGTTCCAGTATTCGTTGCTCAAGTTCCAGGAGTTCGGGTTCATCATCAACAAGCAGAATGCGTATCATCTGGTCTTTTCAATTGGGTCATGTTTTTAATTAACCGTATGGGTTCATGGAAGGCCTTAAAAATGAATAGAGATTATCGCATCTCTCTTGCTATTGAGCAGAACAAAGTCATAGAACCTGCTTTGAAAAATGTCCTTGAGACCTCGACCGGAATAATTGTGTCATCCCTTCTGACATGAGTTGATATCACCCGTGATATCCCAGATTCTTCTTCTGCGTTTTCCCACATTTCATCCCATATTTCTTGTGTTATCTCTTGGTTAATGTCAAAAACTGAAATATGGGATATCTCTTCCTGCGTATATCCAAGCAGCCTGCAGCTTGTTTCATTCGCCCGCCAGAGATCTCCTGATCGTTCAAATAGGAGAATTGAGTCTGATGCATGGTTAAAGGCGGCTTCAATGATGAGGAGTTCACGCTCGATCCGTTCTCTGCGTGCTATCTCTTTCATAAGGTCCTGGTTAGCCTGCCGCATCTCTTTCGTACGCTGCTTAACAAGAGCCTCAAAACTTGCATGAAATGTGTTGAGTTGTTCTTCGAGGTGTTTTTGTTTCGAAATGTCATGCCCTACAGCCAGATACCCGGAAAGAGTACCATTCTCGGTAAATATTCCCCGGTATGTCCATTCCTCGAATGCCACCATTCCATCTGGTTGAATCGCTTTAAATGAAATGGTCTGTGTGGGAGAAGAGGGTGTAATTTCACGTTTTATCTTGGATAAGCGTTCGATGTCCACATGCGATATTACTGGTTCATAAGGGAATCCGAGCAACTCCTCCGGTTTTCTGTCCATCCTGATACAGAATGGATGATTTACCCGTTTGAGGATGCCATCAGGTGTACATCGGAAAACAAATTCTGTTAGATCCTCAGATACCATCCTGAGTTCTTTCTCACAGATCTCAATCTCCTGTCTGATCATGGCAAGTTCAGTGATGTCTTCTATGAGAAATGAGCATCCTGCCCGGCCATCATCAAATACAATAGGAACAATCCGGATGTGCAAAACTCTCTGCATCTTTTTTCCGGTTAATGAAAGATCTATTTCATCTGGGGTTCCCAAGACTGCACGCTTACAAATGTCAGTCATGGTGTTATGAGTAAGAGAGTGAAGAGCGGGATCGGAGAGATCTTTACCGGTAATGTCGCCCTCGATACCACAGATTTCTGCTAGGTCTGATGAGTAGTCTTTCACTATCAGCCGTGCTGAGAAGAGGATGTATGGACCATTATAAAAATTACGGATTACTGCTGCTGGGATTCTGTTTGAAAGGTGATATATTTTTGATGTTCCCATGATCCGAAGGTCAACATCACCTTTCATCTGAAGCATATCCAGGTATTTCGCTGCAGTTGTCCGATGTAGATGTAACTCCTGTGATATGTCAGTTATTGACATCCCCTGTGGAGATCCTTGTAACAGTTCTTTAATGGTCCGTATTTCTTCGTAATCTCCAATCATGATATGTGTGACTCCGATTCATTCCAGATACAGGAGAACAAATGTCGTACATATACATCCTGTTTTCATCATGATAAATCTGACTTCTTTTCATATTGTTGAAAAAAAACAATATTGATAATGAAATCTAAATAAAATTTCAATAATTATTGAAAATAAAACTAATAATTAATTTTTATTATGTACAACATATCTGTACTACCTATACAAATAATTAATTTATACGCAATCCTTCTATTTTCTGATGCTTAGCATTATCAGTACGAGATATACATGCATTCTTTGTGTCATATTTCTGGAAAAGCCAGATGATAAATGTGGGCTATTTATAAAAGGAGTTGGATAATGTCAGAGAATTTTGAAGTTGTGATGAATTCTAAATCGTACCTGCCAGATCCCGAATTTCAAGAACAATCACACCTTGGAGATTACAAAAAAGCATATGGGGGCTTTAAAGCTGATCCTGAATTGTTCTGGGATCAAATGGCTAGGGAAATTGACTGGATAAAGCCTTGGAATAAAGTTCTGGAATGGGATTACCCATATGCCCGATGGTTTAATGGTGGATCACTCAACATAACCACCAGTTGTCTGGATCGCCATATTAAAGCTGGGAGAAGGAATAAATTAGCATTAATCTGGCGTGGTGAAGACGGGGAAGAACGGGTATTTACCTATCGTCAACTCCACCGGGATGTAATGCGATTTGCAAACGCACTAAAAAAAATAGGGATTTCAAAAGGTGATCGGATCTGTTTTTACATGCCTCTGGTTCCTGAGCATATCATTGCATTGTTAGCCTGTGCTCGTATAGGAGCTGTTCATTCTATTGTGTATGCAGGATTTGGGGCAGAAGCTCTTCATTCCCGTATTCGGGATGCTGAAGCAAAAGTTGTTATCACAGCCGATGTCGGGAAACGCCGGGGAAAAGTTATCTCACTTCGAAGTATTGTCGATGATGCCATCAGGAATGCACCAAGTGTTGAGAAAGTCATCGTCTTATGTCGTGAGAAATGTTCGGTAGAGCTGTATTCAGAAATGGAAGAAGACTTTTACGGTCTCCTTGAGGGCGTTGATACAGACTGCCCCCCGGAAGAGATGGATGCAGAGGATCCCCTGTTTATTCTTTACACCAGCGGAACTACCGGGATGCCAAAAGGAATCGTCCATGCATGTGGAGGCTACGCAACCGGTGTTCACTACACTGCAAAGTATATCTTTGATCTAAAGGAGAATGATGTCTTATGGTGCACTGCTGATACCGGATGGATCACGGGCCATAGTTACATTGTTTATGGGCCGCTTGCTGCAGGAGCTACGGTGGTTATCACTGAGACTACTCCTGACTGGCCTGACCCCGGGATATGGTGGAGCATTATTGAAGAATTGGGGGTTACCATTTTCTATACCGCTCCAACAGCCATCCGTATGTTCATGCGGGTGGGAGAGGAATGGCCGAATAAGCATAATCTGGATTCACTCCGGATTATTGGATCTGTTGGAGAACCTTTGAATCCGGAAGCATTTGAGTGGTACTATCGGGTTATTGGAAAGAGCCGGTGTCCAGTCCTAGATACCTGGTGGCAGACTGAAACTGGAATGCACATGATTACAACACCTCTTGGTGAACCAATGAAACCCGGTTTTGCAGGATTACCTATTCCTGGTATTGAGGCAGACGTGGTTGATAAAGATGGTAATAGCCTACCACCTGGTCAGGGAGGTCTTCTGGTCATAAAAAAACCCTGGCCATCCATGATGAGGACTGTTTATCGCAATGATGAGCGGTATCGCAAATACTGGAACCAGATTCGGAACTATTACACTGCCGGGGATCTTGCAGTAAAGGATGATGACGGTTATATTATGATCCTGGGCAGGTCAGATGACATCATCATTGTGGCAGGTCATAATCTTGGAACTGCAGAGGTTGAATCAGCACTCGTTGAGCATGAAGCTGTAGCAGAAGCTGCTGTAATCGGGGTACCTGATGAAATTAAGGGACAGGCAGTCAAAGCATTTGTCATTCTGGTCAAAGGATTTGAGCCAAGTCAGAAACTGGTTTCAGAACTTATATATCATGTCCGGATGAGCATCGGGCCAATTGCGATGCCTGCTGCAATAGAATTTGTTGATTCTCTTCCTCGGACTCGAAGTGGGAAAATTATGAGACGAATTCTCAAAGCAAAGGAGATGAACATGGACCTTGGTGATACTTCAACTCTTGAGGAGTAACAAGAACATGGCTGATACCTCATTCTCACAAAACCAAAGTAATCCCATGTTTTGGGGTATAGATGCAGAGAAAGGGAGATGGATTCTCGTATTTCTTGGGATGGCTATAAACCTGTGTCTGGGAAGTGTATATTCCTGGTCGGTTTTTGTTGGCCCACTCACCGAATATTTTACACAGACATTAGGACAGGCTGTAACCGCTAGTGAGATCCTTATGCCATTCTCTGTATTCCTTGCCTGTTTCGCCATAGCAATGCCATTGACCGGTAAATATCTTGATATCTACGGGCCCCGGAAGATTATCATGGCTGGTGGTGTCTTGACCGGACTAGGGTGGATTCTGGCATCATTTTCCACATCTGTCCTCATGCTCTATTTCCTATATGGGGTAATCGGCGGACTTGGTGTGGGTATTGCATATGGAGCCCCTGTTGCAGCAGCTGCCAGATGGTTTCCTGATCGACGGGGATTTGCAGTTGGCCTTGTCCTACTGGGATTTGGGTTTTCGGCATTTATCACTGCAAATCTTGCAGGTGTATTGATTGGGATAACAGGGGTCATGGGAACGTTTCGGATATTTGGACTAGCATTTTTAATTCTGACTCTACTCCTGGCTATTCCATTCAGGTTTCCGCCATCTGGCTGGACTCCCAAAGGCTTTGCTGGATCTCCAGCAGCTGCTTCATGTGCCTGTTCAACAGCCCTTCCAGAAATGGTCAGGTCAGGACGGTTTTATGCCCTTTGGCTATGTTATTTTATCGGCTGTCTGGCTGGTCTTATGGCAATATCAATATCAAAACCGGTTGGATCAGAAGTGGTCGGGATTGAGGCAACTCTTGGGATTATGCTTGTCGGATTTTTTGCAATTTTTAATGGAGGAGGAAGGCCGGTCTTCGGGGCATTGACCGATATGATAAATCCCCGGAATACGGCAATTGTCTCATTTATCCTTATCGGAGGAGCATCATTGCTTATTGCATCTGTCCCTTCAGTTCCGGTATACATACTGGCATTTGCCCTTCTGTGGGGATGCCTTGGTGGATGGCTTGCAATAGCTCCTGCTTCTACTGCCCGGTTCTTTGGAACTGGTGATTACCCGCGATGTTATGGAGTAATCTTTCTTGCATATGGGGCAGGTGCAATCGCCGGGCCACAGATCGCAGGATACATCCGTGACGCAACAGGTTCGTACCTCGGAGTATTTCCCGTAGTGGCCGTACTTGCACTTATTGGGATCATCACAGCATTTTTCATGAAAGACACATAATTCTTTTTTTAAAAGAGCCGGCATTTTTCTTTGCCATGAGAAACAACTAATGTGAAATGATTGATTCTATCAAATCCTTTCATCGACTCATGTATCTGATTCTTCTCATCCTGCTTGGTATCGTTCTTGTTGTTTCAATTATCAATCTTGGAATTACTGTATTCATGTTTCTTGTTGATGATAGCGGATTTATTTTGGAAAGCCATGAGATTATCCAGATATTTGGATATTTCCTCCTGGTTCTCATAGGTATTGAGTTTTTTGAGTCAATCCTGACTTATCTTCGCGATCATGTTATTCACGTGGAAGTAATAGTCATGGTTGCGATGACAGCGGTTGCACGAAAGGTTATCCTGCTTGATTCGGAGGTAACAGACATGCATCTTATCGGGCTCGGAATCCTGATATTGTCCTTGGGAATCGCGTATTATCTTATCCGCAAATCAAACCGTGAGAAGATTAAAGAAGAACTTATAAAAAGAACTCATGAGGCGTGATGAGTACTGATTTATAAAAAAGAACAGAAATGCACGGAATTTCCATGCATCCTATGTAATAACTTCAAACTTTTTCTACAGTGATTTTGACCCGGTCACCTGGCTGTAATCCATGTCCCTTTGGAACATCGATGTTAAACCAGAGAACTTTTGGATCATTTTGTGTGTTATCCTGTGACATCAGACAGTCTTTAAATTCGTTAATGTCTCCGACAAATTCTAAGTCTGACTCAAATGAAATGATCTCTTTCATACTCATGCATTCGGGAAAAAAAGATTTAATTCTTTACTGGGGATACCATCCAAGTGGTGCTGTTTGAGTAGCTCCACTTGACTATGGTCAGTTCCTGACAGATTTCTGCAAGAATTGCCATATTGGTCCCCACTTCTTTGGAAGACAGTCCCAGGTCTTTTGCAATATACTTGGACTTGAAATAATGCCTTCCTGAATCGAGCCCTTTTCTGAGGTAAGTAATAAGCCGGGACTGAGTCTCGTTGTACTTCTCTCTAAATTTTAAGTGTGATGGCATTATGCGACCTCCATCAGCGTACTTTACACATTCAATTGCAGACATTTAAAACTACTCTAATTATCATGATTTATCATGACTAATATCAGGCTGTTGGAAATTCTCCAATTTTTTCGGAAAGACGTGAAATAACATCTTTTCTCATTCCTTCAACGAATTTGATGCTTCCTACGACCAGATGGCCTCCACCATTAACTCCTGCTCCTGATATCTCATCACGGAGTTCGCGGACCATTTGGGGAATATTCATGAGGACACCCCGGGATCTTAGCACAACAAAATCAGGCCCGAATCCAAGTGTAACAACAGGTTCTCCGGCATATTGTTGACATAACCGATCATGAACCTCACCACATGTTTTTCCTGGTGGTGGGAATGTAAATTTGTGAGCATGGATCTCGACATCAATTTGGAAGAGGTGCGCTCCATTTGGTAAAGATGAAGAGATGACATGCGGCATACAGGTTTTCACCTGTTCAGAGATCGCAAACTCAGCTTCAGCGACCAGGAGATCAACCATATTCCGGTATCGGTCATGATCACCGTTCAGGTCCAGAATATCCTTGATAAGTTCTTTTCCGTCATTAAATCTGAGATAGAACTGTATATAATCAAGGGCAAGAGCGATTTTTCTGCAATCCTCTTCAGTGTACCGCTCAGCGACAAGGTTCAGGTACTGCTGTCTTTCAGGTGCTTCACTCCGATCGGCAACTCCAGCAACAGCGGCGATATGGCGCACCTGTTGATCCACTCCTGGGAAGATGAGCCTGGCAATTTCGGTCCCCAGCATTCCCGCTGTTATCCCATAATCTCCATCAACGTGGTAGGGATTGACATGAGCATTGAGGTACTGGTCCACAATTTCATCCGGATGATGGTGGTCAAAGACGATCATGGGGATACCATAGACCTTTGCCATCTTCATCGCAGGAAGATCTTCTTCTGTGGAACCATTGTCAGTCAGCATGATAAGGGGCATCTTTTGCCCGAACCTGATGTTGTCACGGGTCGCATAATCCAGGTCACGGACAATGTCTTCTATCTCATAGAATGGAGCTTTCGACGGTGCACGTTTGAAAAGATAATTTGCAGTATCATAATCTCCACCAGAGTCGTTAATAAGGGCAACAACGGCCTGCTCAATGGCAACTGCTGAACAGATACCATCAGCATCTGCATGGTGGCGGAGCAATATTGGCTGGGCGGTAAAGACTGCACGACGAATCTGTTTTGCAATCTTTCTCATTTCAGGTTTGAGTTTTTCAAGCACCGGACTTTCGATAAGAAGAGAAATTTCATCCGGCTCCGCCCGATCATCGATAGCCTGCTCGATCCGGTCAAGTACTTCCTTTGCTTCTGGGCCATGTAGGACTTCAAGCCTGGCCAATTCAACCTGGACCTGACCTCCACGCATCATTACATCTCCGGTTGCCCGGACGGTGTCTCCCTGGTTTACATCTGGAAAAGCACGTTTTCCTGCTTCAATAAACCCTGCTGCATTTTCAGTTCCACTTTCGTCCACAAGTGTGAAGATGGTGGGCCCCGATGTCTGTTTTACCTGGGCCACCTGACATTCAAGAGTAACAGATCGTCCAACTTTTTTATTTAATTCCTCAAGTTTAGTTGTCCGTCTTTTGCAAACGACTGGTTGTATCTGGTATGATGAGATGACGATCTCCTCGAGGTCAATATTCCCATTGTCACGGATGTTTCCAACCCTAACAATGACCGTGTCACCCTCCTGGTGACTCATAAGCATATTGGATTTGTGGATGAGCCCCTTGATTGAACTATTCAGATATACGAACGCCCCAAAATTTGCAAAACCCTGGATTGTTCCTGTATATGTCTTTCCAATGACGATGTCAGTAATACTGCACCCATCGCCCAAGCTGTAAACTATTGTCTCTGTTCCTGTTGGCATACTATTCACCAGAGCGAGATCCGGCCCGTCAGCCGGCAGCAGGAATTCAAAAAATTCTGCTCCTTTGAAGGCGGAATGTAATGTATCGCGTCAGAAGAATACCACTCGTGTTCACGGAGCGGTTCATATGAGTGTTGATAGTATCGTCTTTTCTCCTATTTCAGGAGATCTGTCTGGAATGATCCGATAAGGGATTTCGTCTAACTTCATTTGCATTGCTGAGAAAAATGGTTATACATCCCTGAAGGGGACATCGAAAACAGTAAGATCATCCGGGGCAAGGATCTCTCCTGAAAAATGGGTTTTTGCATCGGCTATATGGGTATCGATTGATGTGTACCGGGTACTGAAATGGAAGAGAGCCAGGCGGTGGGCTTTCAGGGCTTGTGCAACAATACCTGCTTCTGCCGCAGTTGCATGCATGAACTCTCTTGCCCGCTCCTCTTCCTGGTGGTCAAACGTCGCATCATGGATGAGGAGATCTGCATCCTCTCCGATATCTGCAAGTTCTGAAAGAACCGGCCTGGTATCCCCGGTATAGATAACTTTTCTTCCTGGCCGGAGTGGGCCCATAACCATATCCGGAGTAATAACCCTTTCTTCGCCGTCAATTGTGATGGTAACAGGAGATCCCCTTTGCAGCTTTCCAAAGAGCGGTCCGGGTCTGATACCTAGCTCGATGGCACGTTCACGGTTAAACCGCCCAGGTCTCATGTTCTCTTCAAATATATATCCTACCCCGGGAATGCCATGATCTACTCCAAAGACCCGGATTGAATATCCTTCATAGATGAGCAGATCACCCCCCCGCACCTTTTGAGATTCTACTGGGAATCCCAGCCTGGTTCTACATAATCCTTTGATATCAGTGACTATATCATGGACACAATCAGGACCAACGATAGTCAGTGGCTGCTCCCGTCCGTTAAAGGACATGGTCTGGAGAAGGCCAATGATCCCGAGAAAATGGTCTGCATGCCAGTGAGATATGTAGATGACTTCGGGTGAGAACCCTGCACGCGCCTTCATCATCTGTCGCTGAGCTCCCTCTCCACAGTCAAAGATCAGATCATGAGATCCCCACTTTAAAAGTATGCAGGGAAGATTCCGTGATATGGTAGGAAGTGCCCCTGAGGTTCCAAGAAAAAAGAGCTGCAGGGTCTCTCCGGCTATTATCTCCACCCCCGTACCTGGGCTAGGGAGCGTTTTGCTTCAGGAATTGATCTTCCCTCTACAACCACTACTCCCCGGTATTCTCTTATAAGGGCTTTCGAAACCTTGTTCCAGTCTATCGTTCCTTCACCGATAGCAAGATGCTCATCAGATTTCCCATGGTTATCATGGATGTGGACATGAGAAGCAGATTTGAGTACCTTGATAAAGTCATTTACCTTTCCCATTGTATTCGCATGACCAAAGTCAATCGTCATGGAGACTCCTTCGATCCCTTCAATAATCCCTTCTATCTCTTCCGGATATCTGCAAAGGAAGTCATGGATATCTGGCATGTTTTCAAGGCAGGCGATAACCCCGTATTCTGTTGCAGCTTTTCCTATCTCCCTCATTGCTTCCTTTTGCAGTTGCCAGATCTTATCGGGGACCAGTTTTCCGGTGCAGGAAAGGTATCCGGGATGGATGGTTATCCGATCGGTAATCTCTGATGATAATCTGATACACTCTGAGAGCTGCCTGACCGTCTCCCGCCAAATAGGATCATTGATTGCAGCAGGATTGAGGTCACCAAACGGAGCATGGACTGTTGCCTGCAGGGTTGTAGATCGGAGAGTTTCGATAACTCTCTCGTACTGATCTTTCTTACCAAAATGGTAATTCCCATCTGCACAGATCTCCCACCCATCAAATCCTGCCTCTTCAATGCCATAAATCCACGAAATGTCCTCCCAGACTTTTGACGAGGACCCAAAAAAATATTTGATATTCATATAGACTTCATCCCAGTCAGATACTTCCTGACCTTCTCCTGAAACTCTTCTCTGGTTCCGGTATTATCCATCTTCACAGATGCAAGTTCCATTGCTTTTCCAAGTCCAAATGAACATTCCCGTTCATCCCTGACAATGAGTTCATGAATATTTTGCAGGTCATCTGATCGTCCCCGTTCGGACAATCGTGCGAACCGGGTATTGAGCGGCGTTTCGATGGAGACGAGGGAGAATTCAGGGAATGAATCAGAGAACAGAGTAACTTCTGCATCCCCTCTTACTCCGTCAACCAGGACCACAGCTGCTTGTTGCCGGGCAATCACTGGTACACATATATGAGCTATTGCCGCCATGCCATACTTTTCCCTGAGCCCTCGAGCAATAATTCCCATACTTTCATCGGTCGGAGGAAGGCCCTGGTTTTTTACTTCTTCTCTGATGACATCGCCCATCACCACAACCGGGATTCCCATTTCATGTGCGATAGCGGAGAATTCACCTTTCCCTGATCCTGGCATCCCCACTACTGCTATTACCTTCATATATTATTTCTCCATCACTTCGAGTGCGTATTCTGACCTTCCGACCTAAGTGGTCTGCTATTTTTTGCAGATTATGTATATCAAGAGGTCTGATACCCATCAATACCCCCTGTTGTAAAACCAGGTCAATATCAAGAGCAACGTCATGGGATATTGTCATGACTTCTTCCCCATATCCTGGAAACAGGGTTACCACGACTTCAAAACCGGGGAGTGTTCCGGAATGGTAGGCTGCAGTACATTGTGTCAGTGAATCCTTAACCTGTTTTCCAACTGCACGTTCTTTCCCCCTTACGGTATACAAGTTCCATTCAGCTTTGACATCAAGGGCGATATGATCAATAAGTCGTTTATCGATTAGCTTTTTGATTACATCCGGATATACTCCGTTTGTATGTAACCCGGTAGAAAGCCCGATAGATTTGCTGTATTCTGCTAGTGAAAAAAGCGCAGCTGGTTGCATGGTTGCTTCACCTCCCGAAAAAATGACTCCACTGATGAGTAATGATGAAGAGCGGATGAGTTCTTTGATTTCATCAACGGGTCTTCTATCTTCACCAGACAGGATGCTCTGGTTGTGACAGTACCAACATTTGACCGGGCACCCTCGAAAAAATACGACGCAAACTGATTTTCCCCGCCAGTCTACCGTGCTGAGAGGAACAAAACCTCCGAAGTTGATATGTATTGATTCAGACACTACTCATGAAGGTTTGATCTCCCAACTATAGAATATTCAGGGTGAATTCAAGGCAGAACAATATTTCTTGTTTTCAAATAAACAAAAATTGACTCTCTTTTGCAAAAAAGAGCCTTTATGTATCTTCTAAATGAACATATAGGCTATGTCAATAGTCGAGGATGCAAGAAAAGGCATCATCACCGAAGAAATGAAAGTCGTAGCAGCCCAGGAAGGCGTTACTGAAGATTTTATCCGGAGGGGGATCGCAGGTGGCCAGATAGTAATCCCGGTATCACCCTATAGAAAAGTAAAACTCTGTGGTATTGGTGGAGGGCTGAAAACCAAGGTGAACTGTTCTGTTGGAACCTCGACCGATATCGTTGATGTGGATATGGAAGTTGAGAAGGTAAAAGCTGGAGAGCGTGCTGGTGCCGATACCATCATGGAACTCTCAACTGGTGGTGACTTTGTTGATGTTCGCAGACGATGTATTGAAGCGACCACACTCTCCGTTGGTTCAGTTCCATTGTATCAGGCTTTTATCGAAGCTGCTAGAAAAGATGGAGCAGTCATCCATATGCGGGAAGATGACCTCTTCCGTATCACCGAGGAGCAGGCAAAACTCGGAACCAACTTCATGGCAATTCACACTGGTGTAAACCGAATCACCCTTGAACGTCTTCAGCGCCAGGGACGACACGGAGGTCTCTGTTCCCGTGGTGGTGCCTTCCTTACTGCATGGATGCTTCACAATGACAAGGAAAATCCCCTCTATGCGGAGTTTGATTACCTGTGTGAGATCTTGAAAGAGCATGAGGTAACCCTCTCAACTGGGAATGGAATGCGGGCAGGAGCTGTCCATGATGCAACCGACCGTGCACAGATTCAGGAACTGATAATCAACGCAGAACTTGGTGACCGTGCTCATGAAATGGGTATCCAGGTTATAGTTGAAGGTCCGGGTCATGTGCCCCTTGATGAGATTGAGACAAACGTCAAGCTGATGAAGCGTATGTCGGGTAATAAACCATTTTACATGCTTGGTCCTATCGTTACTGACATTGCACCAGGATATGATGACCGTGTCTCGGCTATTGGTGCTGCCATGTCCTCCATGTATGGTGCTGACTTTATCTGCTATGTAACTCCTGCAGAACACCTCGCCTTACCAAATCCGGAAGAGGTTTATGAAGGTGTTTTCTCCAGTCGGATCGCAGCACATGTTGGTGACATGATTAAACTGAACAAACGTGACCAGGATCTTGCTATGGGTCATGCCCGTCGTGATCTTGACTGGGAAGCCCAGTTCAACCTTGCTATTAATCCTGCCCGTGCACGACAGATAAGAAGTGAGCGTGCATCAGCTGATACTGACGCCTGCACCATGTGCGGTGACTACTGTGCCCTGAAGATAGCCAATAAAGTAATCAAAAAACTAGACTAAATCTATTTTTATTCTTTTTTCCGAAAAAATCTTGCATACTGAATGCAACAGTCAATGCATGGCAGTATCCGGAACCATAACTCTGTCAACCAGGGGAGAAGGGGACATTGTTGATATTACTGGAAAAGTGCAGGAGACAGTCTGTTTATCTGGAGTCAAAATCGGTCTGTGCCATGTGTTTGTGACTGGCTCTACAGCAGCAGTGACGACCATCGAATATGAACCAGGAGTTCTCAACGACCTCTCTCGAGCTCTGTCGGTCTGTGCTCCGTCTGATATTACCTATGCTCACGATAGTCGGTGGGGCGACGGCAATGGAAGATCCCATGTAAAAGCAGCAATGGTTGGACCTTCGCTCACTATTCCGATACGTGATGGCGCGCTTATACTCGGAACATGGCAACAGATTGTTCTCCTTGAACTAGATACGAGGCCACGTCGGGATCGTCACCTTGTAATAACTATCATTGGTGAATGACTACGGTCATGTTTCATTTTTGTCTGACCAAAAGGCCCTGGAGGAAGATTTCTCTCCTCCGAAAATAGGATGTACGTTTAATCGAGCGGTACAGTTTCAAGTTGCGATACTAATTCCCAGACACGGGTGCGTGCATGAACCGGCATGTTTGGGTCACTGCTGATTTCATCAATCTTTGAAATTGCCTCTGCTGCCCGAAGACCAAGCTGGCGATCCTGGTTCTGGAGAATAGTACGGGTCTCATCTGCTACACGGCGGATATTTCTGGGGATGGTGCCATCGTCAATAATGGCGGATAACATCTGGATACAGATATCGATGGTTTGTTCTGGAGTTGGCATATTATCACCTGCTGGAACCTTCGCTTATAAGTAGACCCCCACCCCATAAAACAGTACTGACCGATGACTAAAATAAAAAGCCCTGATGAGATTATGGCCGAGTACCTCTTGAAGGGAGGGAAGATGCTGTCAAAGACCTGTCCGGTCTGCCATTCACCACTCTTTGAATATAAAGGCGAGACTCTGTGTGTTGTCTGCCAGGAAGAACAGGTTGCACGATCACACCATGAACAGCAGCCTACCACTGTTCCATTACCAACTTCCAGGCCGGTACTGTCACAACAGGTACCAGTTGCACCAGGAGGCCTTGAAGATGAGTTTTCTCTCACCCTTCGGGCTCTTCTGATTCAGGCACGCGAGGAACAGGACAGTACCCGGATTCTTACCCTGATGGAATCGGTTAAGAAAGGGGCTGAAGCATATGCACTTCTTCTTTACGGGTACGGCCGACGGGATAACTCGTAAATCATCTCTGCTTTTTTTGCACCGATACCTGGGATATGAAGAAGATCCTCTTTTTCAGCATCGATGATGGCTTTAAGCGAACCAAATGCTGTGAGGAGTGCACGGGCATATTTTGGCCCAAGATCCGGGAATGCACTCATGATTGCCTCCTGAGCTGATGCAAGACTCTCGTATGTCTCTTTCTGGCTGGATCCTCGTTCCGTAAATCCGTTCTCTTCTTCCCTCCGTGCAAGGACCAGGAGCAGGTCTGCGGTATCACCCGGATCCCGGGTCTGAAAGATCGTGATTCCCATGGAGACAGAAATTGCAGCAAGAGCACCTCTGATAGCATTCGGGTGAATGTCCCGTTGAGCATAGATATCACCCCCCTCAATAATCAGGACAGGTTTTGGGCACACCCTAGCCATATCTCTGAGCTGATCAAGGAGATCCCGGTCGATGAGACTATCAACAAAATCACGGGAAGTCTTCCGCTCAACAAGAATCCTATCACCAATTTTATAATCGCCCTGAAAAAGCCGTTCAATCCGTATAACTGCTCCGGCAGAGGAGAGGTATTCGGCAACCTTTGATACCAGTTCCCGATCATCAATGATAATCTTTGGTCCTGAGAAGTACTCCTCTTGCGTTTCTTTCGCTTTTTGCAGTTCTTCCTGATCCAGAGGGAGTGCGGTCTGGAGAATTTTTTTCTCATGACCAACAATATTTTTCATGCCGGTTGCCATCGCTTTCTCCCTTCTTCTGGAGACTATCTGAAAGGTCTCATCAGCAGTTTTCCTGGTAACCAGAACAATTATTCGTCCAGTGCTGTGACGCCCGGTTCTTCCCTTTCTCTGTATACTCCGGATCTCAGAGGGGACCGGCTCATAGAAGATTACCACATCGGTTGAGGGGATATCTAATCCTTCCTCTCCGACTGACGTAGCGACTAATACTGAAAATTCTCCCTCACGGAACCTGCTTATAGTAGCAATTTGTCTCTTTTGGGAGAGTCCTTTCTCCTGATCCTTGTTTGCTTTACCAACAAACCGTTCTGCAGAAATTCCCGTTGCCTGCAGAGTATCAACGATCATCTTGACCGTGTCCCGATAGGTCGCAAAGATGATGATCCTGGTCTCCGGTGATTCCTCCAGGATAGACTGTACCAGGTCAGGGAGGAAGAGGAGTTTCGGGTGGCATTCCTCCTTCCATTCGATGGACCGGTTCAGCAGCCTCATGAACCTGGGATCATAGGCGATCCTCTTTGATGCCTTTGACCCGCCTGGTGCATTTCCTTCTGCGAGGAGTTTGTTCAGGTAGGCTTTCAGGACCATACAACCCTGTGACTCTGCCAAACCAATGGCATGCCTGAGTTTCATCAGTTCAGCATGGATACTGGCCGCAGCAAATCCTGAAGCATCCCGTTCTGCAATCCGTTGCTGGATAATTGCTGATATCTCCTGGAGTGCCTTCATAGAAAGGGAAGACTGGTCGATAACTGGAAAACCAGCTTGTTTCAGCTGGTTAAGTCGATCACTAACGAGTGCTTTTAGATCTTCAAGAGCGATTTTTAGTTCTGCCGGAAGATCGACATGGATGATCTCAACTTCTTTTTCGTGGACATATGGTTTAACATCCGGGTCGTTCTCGGTCCTTGTTTCAATTGATTTGATATGCAGGTTCTCGACAATATCTGCGATCTTTTCCTTATTTCCCCCTGGAGATGCAGTCATTGCGAGGATGAGCGGTTCTTTTGCTGTCTGTATGTATCGGTCTGCCAAAAAGACATAGGCATAATTTCCGACTGCACGATGTCCTTCGTCCACAATAAGGAGTGACACATCCGAGAGATCATACCTGCCGGCTATGATGTCATTTTTAATAACCTGAGGGGTAGCCAGAATCACCGATGCAGCCATCCATTCTTGAGTTCTCTTATCCGGTGATGCTTCTCCGGTGAACATCGCAAACTTTGTGTTGTCATCTCCGGGGATGGCGAGATGAGTCTGAAAATAGCGAAGGTGCTGCTCGACCAGAGGTTTTGTCGGGGCCATCATCAGCACCTTCCCCCCGTTCTGGTACAGACGGGAAGCTGCAACAATAAGTGCAATTGCTGTTTTTCCAAGGCCTGTCGGAATAACAACAAGTGTATTTCCCTCAAGAGCGTTCATGGAGATAGAGAACTGGTATGTCCTCTTTTGCATTGTCTCCGGAACAACAAAAGGATGGGAGATATAATCCATCAGATGAGTGAAGAGAATGAGCTTTTACCCCTGATAAGGGCTGGTATCAGATCAGCAAGCTGGTCTTTTGAAATTCGGATCTGTTTCATGCTGTCACGGTCACGAAGAGTTACGGTATTATCTTCAAGTGAGTCATAGTCAACCGTCACAGCAAATGGCGTTCCTATCTCGTCCTGTCTGCGATACCGACGCCCGATTGCCCCTGAGTCATCATATTCAGCAAGAATACCCTGCATTTGAAGCGTTCTGGTAATTTCTTTTGCCATTTTATCCAGTCCGTCGCGTGACATAAGTGGGAATATTGCAACCTGAACGGGAGCGATTCTGCTCGGGAACCGCATCACTTTCCTGACTTCACCCTCGACTTCCTCTTCATGGTATGAGTGTTCAAGTACGGCATAGATCATTCGGTCTATACCATAACTTGGTTCGATGACATGAGGTCTGACATCAACACCACGGACATCCACCTCTTCTTCTTTCACCTCGTAGAGCTCAGCCGGGACAAAGATCTCTTCTCCATCGATGACAACGGTTGCTCCATCCGGGCCGGGAGTGACCTCCTGCAGGGCATCTGATATAACCTTGGCTTTTCCCCGGTACTGTGGACCGAGCACACCCATGTTAGCATTGATGACCCGTCTCATTTCCCTGCGTGGCTCCTCAAACTGGATATATGCGGTAAAAGAATCGCCACTCTGATCAGCATGGGCTTTCAGGTCATAATCTGTACGATCTGCAATTCCTACCGTCTCAACCCATCCAAACCGTTCGGAGAAAATCTCAGCATCCCAACAATCTTCTGCATAATGTGCACGTTCATCTGGGAGGTGTTGACGGAATCTGAGACGTTCTGGAATTACCCCAATCGTGACGAGCAGTTCGTGGGTCAGGGCCAGATAGTAGGCGACGTATTCGTTCGCAATAACTCCCTGTGCAACAGCATCTTTCATGGTGTAGGTTTTTGCCTCAAGTCCTCCAAGCTGTTGCTCTGATGAGAGAAGAGGAAATGCATAATTTGCATACTGTTCAAAATTCGGGTGATCCTTCATCTCAGGGTGAACAAAGATCTCAGCCTCTGCTTGGGTGAATTCACGAAGCCGGATCATTCCCTGCCTGGGAGATATCTCATTCCGATATGAGCGCCCGATCTGCACGGTTCCAAAGGGAAGCTTATCACGGTAAAACCGGAGTAACCGACCAAAATCAACAAAGATTCCTTGAGCTGTCTCGGGCCGTAAATATCCTTTTCTCTGTGAACCTGGTCCAATGGTAGTCTGAAACATCAGGTTGAAGGTAAAAACATCAACTTTTCCAAGAACCTCATTACATGCAGGACAGGGGAGTGTACATATTTTTTCTGCAAGAGCCTCACAGGAGAGGGTTGCAGCGTTCGGGACATTGTGGGCTTCAACTACATGGTCAGCCCGCAAGTATTCGTTGCATGCCGGACACTGACACATCTTGTCAGAAAAACCCTTGACATGTCCGGATGCGATATACATGGCCTCCTGGCCGATGGTTGGGCATTCTATCTCGTAATATCCTTCCGAGATTACATAGAACTGGCGCCAGAGGTCTTCGATACGGCGTTTGACTAACGTTCCAAGAGGGCCGTAATCGATAAACCCTGCAACCGAGCCATAGCATTCTGTAGTTGGCCAGACAAACCCTCTGCGTTTTGCCAGATCCATCACATTATCAAAGACATCGCTCATCTGGGATCACAAACCGGGTTACATATTGCTCTCAACTACAATGAAGATTTTCTTCTGAATCTGCCCTCCCACCTGCTGAACCAGATGGTGATGATAAACCCTGTCCTACCATGAAGGGTGACTCTGTTGCACTTTTACGCCTCATTTGCTATGACCATATAATAGATTGTGGTCATATTTCGTAAAAATTCCAACAAACTTAAATAATTTCAGCGGTATCTATATCGGTAACCCTAGCGTGTGTGAGTCCTAATGCCTGAAGAGGTCGCGAAGAAAGAACAGCTGTTACAACTGTTCGCCAATATGACCGGTAACACAAAAATTGTGGAACCGATGAAGAAGATCCATGGTACGCTCCGTGATAGTGATGCTGTCGAGCGAGAAATTGCTCTCATAATGAGAGAACTCCTCGACCAGGGCTTCTTTAAGACCAAGCTGAAACCTATTCAGCTTGCAAAGTTGATTTGTGCTTACTACGGTGGTAAAAACGATACGGAAATTGCGAGGGAACTTGGTGATGAAAAACTCTCCAAGACTGTTGCTCGTGCCCGGGTCAGGATGAAACTCTTCCGTGAACTTGACTTTAAGATGCCGTTTGATCGGAACCAGATGGAGCACCTGCTTGTTTCTGGTAAAACAATGAAGGAGATAAGTGAGGAATTGGGGATAAGTCCGTCAACCCTTCGTGAATACCGGCATGTCCTTGAAGCCATGGTTGATCGGGAGATGGATCAGTATCTCGAACGTATCCGTGACGTGATGGAAGACCGTGATCTTACTGAGAGTATGACTTCCTCTGCAACGAAAGATGCCTTTGGTGAATCCATAGACATTACCGAAGCAGAGTTGATTGACATCACCTGAACATTTTTTATGAAAATTATTTATCCTGGCCATTCCTGTATCGTACTGGAAGGTTCGAAATCCATCCTGATTGATCCCTCCGTTCCGGATAGTGATATCAGGATTAAACCTGATCTTGTTGCAGTGACCCATGCTCATGCCGATCATCTGGGTATTGCCGCATCATATTCGGTCCCGATAATTACCAATAATGAGATCGCTCATTACCTCCGGGGGAAGGGGTGCACTACTGAAGCAATGAATATCGGTGGGACTATTGTTGTGGATGATGTTTCATTTACCATGACGCAGGCATTGCATTCATCCTGGATAGAAGAGGCAGGAATAGGTATGTATGGTGGTAGTGCAGCTGGATTTATCATCCGGATGGATGGGGTGACTGTGTATCATGCAGGTGATACAGGTCTGTTTTCAGATATGCGTCTTATCGGTGAGTTATACCATCCTGATGTGGCTCTTATCCCGGTTGGAGGGAGATATACGATGGGTCCAGGAGAAGGGATGATGGCTGCAGAGTTTATCGGTGCTCCAATTGTAATTCCAATACATTACAATACGTTTGAAAAGATACGTCAGGATGTTTCTGAGTTTGCCCGGGCGATTAATGAAACGACAGATATGACAGCAGTTATTCTTGAGCCCGGAATGGAGTATAAGATACCTGCATAATCATATCACTTTTTTTTTATGTATTCTTATTGATCAGAACAGAATGCAAATATGTGTTACACAAATCGTCTGGGATCAGTGATTACATCAACGATCACAGGACAATCTTGACTGGTTGCCCAGATTACCGCTGACTCAAGTTCCTCAGGTTTTTCTACCCTGATACCTTCACCTCCGCATGATTTGGCATATAAAACAAAGTCCGGATTATGCAAGGCAGTTGCATAGTTAGGATATTTTTCTATCTGCTGTTCAACCTGGATCATTCCGAGTTCATGGTTATTGAGGATAATTACTACCATGGGGAGATCATATTTAACAGCTGTAACAAAATCACCCATTGCCATTGCAAATCCGCCATCTCCGGTAATGCAAAACACTCGTTTTTCTGGATATGCGATTTTTCCCGCGATTGCTCCGGGAAATCCAAATCCCATAGTAGCAAGATATCCAGACATGACAAATTTCTGACCCTTCATTCGAAAATTTCTTCCAAACCACCAGCCATTTTCACCGACATCTATTGAAATTATGGCATCGGATGGAATAATTTTAGAGAGGATTTCCATGATATATGGAGGCCGTATAGGAGTGGAACGATCATCTGCTTCAGTTTTTCTGATCTCCTCCCATGGTTTTTTTACCTGTTCGACCCGATTTCTTGCACTTGAATGAGAAGAGGATGGGATACCTTGAAGTATTTCTCTTAAGACTTCTCCGACATCTCCATACACCGGAAGAGTATCTTTTCCCCTGCCAAGACGAATAGGATCATAATCGACTTGTATTATCCTGGTATGTTCTGGAACTCGGGTCATCTTAGAAAATCCAACTCCAAGAGTGATGAGCAGATCTGCCTGTTCAACCATTGTTCGTGCTCCAGGAGATCCAACCGTTCCGAGAATACCTGCATACAGTGGATGTTCATCAGGAATTATTCCTTTTGCACGAAATGTTGAGAGGATTGGAGCATCTATTCTATCTGCAAATGTTTCTACCTGAGATGGGTAGGAATGTGCTCCCCACCCAGCAAGGATTACCGGAGATGTAGATGAATGAATAAGGGTTATTGCTTTTTGTAGGGTTTCATTATCTGGACGAATCATCCGATTTGGAATAACTCCATGGACTGTAACATACTCTGGATCAATCTCCTGTTTTTGAATATCGTTTGGAACTGATATCTGTGCAACACCATTTCTTACTACCGCATGTTGCACTGCCATGGTTAGAATTTTTATTGTCATTTTCTTATCATAAATGGTATTATTGAAAACAGTCACCGGTCTGAAAAATGCGTCCTGATCTATCTCCTGAAAGCCTCCCGGACCAGCATATTGCATCTCTACCTGTCCGTTTATTGAAAGGACAGATGCTCTATCTTCCTTGGCATCATACAGGCCGGTGGTCAGGTTGGTAGCTCCCGGACCCGCAATAGTGACACATGCGGCTATTTTTCCGGTGAGTTTATTGTACGCTGATGCGGCCATTGCAGCATTTTCTTCATGACGAAAGAGAGTAAATCGTGCATTATCATTTTTTCGGATGGCGTCGATGATACCAAGACTGCTTGTTCCGGGAACTCCGAAATACTCAATGATCCCAAAATGGACCAGGTTTTTTATTATTGCTTCAGAAACCGTAGGGAGATTAGCAGTAAAAGGACTATTCTCTAATACTCGTTTGAATGCAGTTTTATCTGCATGACAGATGGGGCATCGCCAGGTATCCGGAATTGATGAAAAAGGGGTTCCTGGTGGAATATTGGTAGATTGATCTCCAGACATTTCATCGTACAGATATTCGCATATACTACACTTCCATACTGCCATGATAAGTCAATTACTGATGCTGGAGTTTTAATGTTTGTCTCTGTATTGGATGATGAACAGTTATTGTTTATATATACCATTTTATGATACATTGAATTATCAGGATTCTTATTGGTTGATCCAATTGTTCATGTGCTGATTGAGTTCACCTTTAGTTTTTCCCCTCTCTTGCTATTTGATTAGGATCAGATAGAAATCATATATACATAGCCCATTTAGAATGACTGGCCGAAATTATTTTAAAAAATTGAAGGATGAAAATCTGAAATATTTAGTTTTTAAATTAATATGAACGAAACATTTTTTAGTATAAAAGAATATGTGCAGAGGATATTGTATGAGCCTGGTTCTCATGGATTTGATCATACGTTGCGTGTGACAGATCTGTGTCACACCATCGGGATGAAAGAGCAGGCAAATCTGGATATATTGATCCCTGCTGCACTGTTTCATGATATTGCCCGCCCGGTTGAAAAAAAGACTGGCATACCTCATGAAAAAGAAGGGGCAAGAATTGCCGGAGAATATCTCACATCAATAGGGTATAATGATCCATATATCCCACTCATTCAACATGCAATTGAGGCTCACCGGTTTAGTTCTGATCCGGTACCTGTTACATTAGAAGCAAAAATATTGTCTGATGCTGATAATCTTGATGCAATTGGTGCGGTAGGGATTGCCCGGACATTTATTTCCTCTGGAGAGCGAAATAGCGATATTCCTGATGCAGTGAGTCATGTATATGAGAAATTGTTGAAGTTAAAAGATCTTATGTACACTCAAACAGCAGAGGAAATTGCGATGAAAAGGCATAATTTTCTTCTTTATTTTATGAGTGTCCTTGAAAATGAGATAAAATAAGGGATATTTTATTCAAGAGAAAATGAGATTGCTTTTTTATATGTCGAAGCTACACCATCAGTATTCCAGACGCAAAGATCCATTTTGCCTGAAGTAATCTCCTCAGATAATGGAGCATCAATTTTTACCCGTATTTTCATGGCATTGTGCATCACAACAGGCTTTGGATAGAATGAAAACCACTTAAGGTTATCTCCTGCCAATAAGACCTCACACGGTTCAATTAATTCTCGTCCGGTAATTGAAACGTCCTCTGCAGCGTCAGGTGTCAGGACTGGTGCATCTACTGACAGAATTACAGGTTCTATGAGTTTGGAGGTGACTTCAAATGGGATGGTTGCTTTTCCAGTCTTTGTTGTTATCACCAGATTCCAGGTACCCAATTCAGCATCCACAGGGATGTCAATCATGACTACACCATACTTCTGGTTTTCGGCAAAACAGTAATTATATGCATCAATTACCATATTATCCTTAACAAGGGTCACATACACCGGGGATGTGAAGTGATCCCCATATATTTTAATTCCCATGGTGTTGCCGGCCCCTCCTGTAAAGGGATAGATGCTGGTAACGTGAATTTCACGCTCGTTTATTATCTTACCGTTTATTGCACCTATCTGGAGATCTGATGTTTGATTTTCAGAATCAGATTTTACTGGTATCGTAATCGCTGGTGAAGTAATTTCCAGTGTTTTACCTGGTTCTTCTAATACACTCGAATTATTGAATTCTGAAGTCGCAGAACCGTTTAATACTGTTAGGTTTACCGAATTTGTCCGAAGGTCCGTTCCTTTTATAAATGCACGGATTGGATACACTCCCGGTTTTCCTGTTTCAGGAATGGAAACTGATTGTATTCTCTTCGTGCTACGAAGGATGAGATCAGGGACTTGTGATCCAATACCTACTCCGAGTAGTTCTGGATCAGGGATTGCCTGAAAATCAACCTGCTCTCCAAGGAGTTTTGTTGTGTCTAGTGACCATATCCGTTCTCCGGAGGCTTTTATTGTTGCACCACTTTTTCCTGTTATGGTCATCGCAGAAACATCGAGGTTTAAAGTAAACTCAACTGACTCACCAGCATTCACTGTATCTGGCAGAACAGACAAGGTTCCTTTCAATAAGAGTGTGCCACTTGGGGGTGGCATATCACCAGACCAGTTGGAAAACCCCTGTCCATAATTTTCAAAGAAAGGACCATTGAAAATAATTTTCTCATCAGAGACTGCTGCACTCGCAAAGCCAATACCTGTGGATAATGTCAGTATGATCATTATCAACACTATTGGCAGACCTGAAAATGCTTGAGTCATATTATTACCCATGATGCCACCACATTTCTAAAAAGGAAATTATAAGTTTCGGAATTTATTAGTTCCGAATATTATGGTATGTTCTTACATCTCTTCGGGTATTTCTATACATGATGCTGTGTATCAATTTATGAAAAATGATTGATCAGAAGAATTTAAATTAGTAAATGGATCTTATTCATACCTTTTGGCATAATTATCAATTGCTTCCATAGTTTTTGGAGTCTCGTTTGGTGATAATACAATATCATCAACGTTGATATGAAAATAAGCAAGAGTTTCCTTAATCAACGGGATATCCATGAATCCCTCAATGTCCCCTGATGAAAGAGAATCGATTATCCGGGTCAGGGATATGTCCACCATGGAGAAAATTGATCCTCCATCCTCACCATATGAGGTATCAATTCCGGTTTTTTCCAAAAGGTCAATCATCATCTCCATATCATTCTCTACCGGCATCCCTCCGGCTTCTGATCCATTGAAAACTCCAGAATATTTATGTAGTGCAGATTCATCTTGAGTTCCAGCGAGAATACCATAATTCATACTTCCAATTGTTATTATAAGTGTCAGAAAAAGAACAGTTTTGAAATTAGTATGGAATATCATTGATAGTTTGGTTCAATGGACAAATTTTTAATTTTACTAGGGGTGATTTCACATTTATCATGCAAGTATTCGATTGTATTCCTGTATTTTCTTACTTTTTATCTCTTATCATGAAAATGTTTTATTGTATGGCAGTAAGTATCATACATGAGTCTGGTAGAACATCTATTATGGTTTAAGGTGGAAAAAGACTATGAATATTGAACATTTTGTTTTATTATTGATGATAGTCATTTCAACAATATTAGTGAGCGGTTGTAGTTCAATTTTTCAGGAACCATCCGTTACAGTTGGATCCGTAGATCTAGCTCACATAAATGCCACTGATCTAAGTCTGAATATAACACTGAATGTGGAAAATCCAAATCCCTTTGGGATCATGTTCAGGAAAATTACTGCAGATGTATCCTACCTGAATGGTAAGGAATGGAACCAGTTAAGCCATATTGAAAAGGAGGATATTGATATAATGGTTGGAGAGAGCACTGTATTGTTGCCAGTATCGGTCAGGAATGAAGATCTGATTAAAGCTGGGTTTCACCTTTTGTTGTCCGGTGATATTTCTATACAGGTTACGGGTATTGCAGAGCCATCTTTCTTTGGATTTGAGCCACGAATCCCCTTTCAGGAGACAAGATCCATTCCCCTAAAAATATGAATTTCCCTTTTTTTAAATAAAATTGGATTTTATGGGTAGGCAATATCTTACTTGTTTTTACAGTTTTTTTCCGGAATTGATGACCCGGTATGAAGGAGATATTCTGATCCCCATGAACAGAGTGATTCGAGAACTGGAATAACTGAAATCCCTAAAGGAGTAAGAGAATACTCAACTCGTGGCGGGACTTCCGGGTACATAACTCTCATTATTACACCGTCATCTTCAAGTTCCCGAAGTTGTTTCGTAAGCATCCGTGGAGATACCATGGGAAGGTGATCCATAATCTGGGTAAATCGGAGTGTCCCTGATTTCAATTGCCAGATAATCAGAGCTTTCCATTTTCCTCCAATTACGGCTAGAGCAGCCTCTACTGGACAATGATATTGATTTTTTTCATTCATACATATAGGACTTTTACTATCCGTTAGAATGCAATTATTAATAATATAGTTACTACCTAATGTATAGTATTGAAATATGATGGAGCAATTCTTGGACAATCAATCCTCCAAATTTTTTGATCAAGGTTTCTCTGGATATTTCAGGAGAGGGTAATGCCTGTCATATCATTAGAAATTGCACCGGTTGGTACGGAAAAAAAAGAAGAACTTATTAAAAATCTCACGAAAATTGCAAGTGAGATAACAAACATTTCCGAATCGTCCTTTGTCGTGCTTATTAAAGAGTATCCTCTTGATGCGATTGGGGTGGGAGGTATCCCCCTGACTGATGTATTTGCACAAAGAGCGAAAAACCAGGGTAATTCTCAGTAATTACTGGAAGATAAAATGACCACCATTGCCATTGATTCATCAAAATGTTCGGGGTGCACATTATGTATGACACTCTGCCCGTACTGTATTATTGAAATGAAAGAAGGAGAAAGTATCGCATCTGTAAATCCAAATGGCGTTCAGTTTTGTAGTAAATGTGGCCATTGTGCTTCAATCTGTCCGGAAGGAGCAATAACTGTGGATTTTGAAGGTGCAGGGTCCATTCCTGATTATGTTGCAGATTCAAATCCCACCTTTGCACAACTCAGCAGACTCATCGCAATGCGACGTTCGGTCAGAAGTTATAAAAAGGAGCCGGTTCCCCGGGAAACTTTAGAGAGAATACTGGATATAATCAGGTATGCACCAACAGGTATGAATGGTCAGTCAGTCAGATGGCTGATTATTTCAAATCCGAAAGAGGTTCAAAACCTCGTCGCTGGTGTTATTGAATGGGCTCGTCAATTGGTAAAGTCGGGCGCCGAGCATCCGTTAATGCCGATATTGCCTATGATTATTAATGCGTGGGACCATGGGGAAGATCATATCTGCCATGGAGCGCCACATCTGGTAATTGCATATGCTCACAAGGATAATCCAGTAGGATTTATTGATGCGACTATTGCACTGACTCATCTTGATATCGTCGCCCCTACTTTGGATCTGGGCACTTGTTGGGCAGGGATTGTTCAGATTGCTTGCCTCAGCTCACCAGATCTCATGGCAAGTCTGGGTCTCCCACCTGATCATGTCTCTATATATGGAATGATGATTGGATATCCGAAATATAAATTCCATCAAATTCCTAAACGGAATGCTTTACAGGTTATATGGAAATGAGATAAAATTGAAAATGAATAGTTACCTGGAATCAATCCATGTTTTTTTTAAATGCGTCTGTAATTCTCACTAGAAAATGAGTATGATTTCCTTTTTCAAATCAGTCAATTATTTAATTCTCACATCATCAAGGAAATATCTACCTGCTCATTATGTACCGGCGAAGATCGACACCTTGTATACGGTATTCTGTTCCATCTCGTTCTGCTGGTAGAAATCCATCGCTAATATATTCAAGCAATACCGATTCACTTTCTCCGGCTATCGCAGCTGCTTCACGTACAGAATATTTTTTTTCTTCCCTGACGCCCCCAATGGAATCGCGAAGGGTTTGTTCCCCAACTCTTGCATGACCAGAATATTCTGACGTTATGAGGTCATCTGACTCCATCCCTGTCTCTGTAGCATTATATTGGACATCTTCAAGGGATATCTGAGAGGGAAGGGTTGCATCAGAATTATCCTCCTCTTTTTCTTCAGTAGGATGAGACTGTTTTTTCTCATCTGGAATAAGTGGTTTTAGCACCCTTGTATCATCGCTGATGGCTGGATATTCATGCCTAATGACATGAGTGGTTGGAGTCAATGTGGACAATCGTGCTATTTGCTCACGGAGCCAGGTAATTTCTCCATCCTGTCGTTGAATAATCTCCCGGAGAATTTCAGAATCCGATGAACTAAAATGACCTTTTTGATCCATCTGGACAACACGAACAGGATCATGTTTTTTGATCTGGAGAGCTTGGTATATGAGGTCTGTCGCAACTTCTTCAATAGGAACATGATGTTCAGCGGCTAAAATACGCAGTCTACTTATTATTTGGGGTGAGATTGATAGAGTAATCGTCTGTTTAGAATGCACCATTTTCAAGGTGTAATATTGATTTCCGATCTGAAAAAAGGATCTCTTTATTAAAGAGGATAACTCTCACGAAAAGATCATGTAAAAAAAGGGTAATTACTTAAAAACCAGGATTCTCCAGGGATTATGATGGAGGAAAATTGAGGTCCAGTAAACCGGGTATTCAATATTGTCAATGCTCGATTCGGTTCCAAGCGTTATCATATCATAACCTGCTGGATATGACGCAATCGGTAGGTTATCATTCATCGAAATATTTCGAGTCTGGTTTGTGTCAGCCGGAAATAATGTACCTGCTGCTAATCCAGCGAAACCGATAATTGTTCCGTCCGGCTGGATAACAAGGTTTGAGTTTTCGTTATCATGAACTGAACGGAGTGCTTCTTCTACCAGCATATCTGGTTTATATAATGCTGTGAGATACCCTGTAACTGACAGAGAAGAAGAGTACAATGGATGGACAATGAATATTGCATGTTCACCTTCAATTGTCTCAATATAATCACTCATTCCCGGTACTGGATTTGTTTTCACGGATTTTATTGCCAACTGTGAACTTGCATCCTTTCCAACACTTTCCTGGTGGGAGTCTGGATAAATTGCAATTATGGTTCCTGACCTGTCAATAATTGATGCAGCATAGACTCCATTATTTTTCTGAATCAGTTTTTCAAGATAAGAGTCCAGTTCACTTGTTTGCAGGTTCTTCCCTTTGAGCTCTAATGCAACCTTTGCTACTTCTGCATCATACTCATTCAAAGTGGTCATAAGAGATGATGATGACTTAAGCAATAGTGTTGTCATACCCAACTTCTCATCTGGAGAAAGACCAGTTTCTTGTCCTTCATACCAGGTTTTTGATTCTGGCATATCACTACGTACAGATATCGAGTTAATCCTGAAAGGCTGACCCCACATTTGAATTGTCATGACATCCTGGTCAATTGTACCAGATACATCAACCTTCAGACCATCTTTCCTGAACTCATCAGAAAGATCCAGGGGGAGATAGTTTGTCCCTTCAGAAGAAATAATTCCATAAAATCCTCCTTCAAGATCCATATACACAATTTCACCGGTAAATGAGATTTCCGGAGTTGTTTCCTGTGCAATACACCCACTTGCACAGATGAGTGATAATGTCAGAACAATTACACCCACCGATACTGCTGATTGTATCATACATTTTTTTCGGTGGATCATGAGAAAAGAGTTCTGGTGTACTCCTTTTTATCTTTAAGAACCACCGACCTGATTCTTTCATTAGAGGCTAACATATGCAGAGATAATGAGTACATAAATAGCAACATGTATGAGAATAAAAATAGGAACCAGAATTGAAAAGAGCGGTTTTCGAATTTTGTGTCTGAATATTCGCATTCCTCCATATGCTCCAAAAGGACCAAAGAGGGCAATAGTCAGGAGTGTTTTTTCTGATATCCGGTATTCTTCTTGCATTGCCCGTTGTTTATCGATTCCAAATAAGGCAAAAGCAATCCCATTGATGATAAGGTATGGTATGAGCAGAAATTCGTTCATAGATGACTTATCTGGTTTCGCGCAATGTGCTAAAATATGTGAGTATTCTAATGCACATCTTTTATATGCCACTCATGATCCCGGAAAGCAACTCTTCAGTCGAACATACTCTGGCATATAGTCCTGATAATGCACTCATGTACGCTGCATGGACCATGTTTGCAGGGATGATGGTACCCAGAAATGATAGTTCTCTTGTTGCACAGGCATCATGAATAAGGGTACAGGAAAATCCCTTATCTGCAGCTGCTCGAACTGTAGCATCAATGCACATATGACTCATCATTCCGCAAATGATGAGATTTTCAACTCCTTTTTTTAAGAGAACATCCTTTAGATCGGTTTTTTGAAAACTATTTGGATAATGTTTAATGATAACTTGTTCATCAGCTAAAGGCGCTACGAGATGATACAACTCAGATCCATATGTATGAGGTTTAAAAAAATTGGCATCAGGGCGTGTAGAGATGTGTCTTATATGGATTGGCATAAATCCTTGTTCTCTGGCGAATTTTAGAATATTTCCTGCGTTTTCTGCAGCACTGATACTGTTAAAACATTCCATCGCTCCACCAGGGAAGTAATCATTCTGAATATCAATGAGAACAAGTGCTGATTTGGTCATTTCTCCTCCGGGCAAGACAGTATATATTGCCGTGGGCGTAATCCAAACTTTTTATAAAATCCTATAACATCTTCATTTCCAACCGTAACATGAACACGGATATCTGTTCCGCCCTCTTCTTTCATCCAGGAAAGTGCCTGAGTCATAAGTTTAGTTCCGATACCCTGGTTTCTGGCTTCTTCACAAATAAAAATTGACTCAATTTCTCCATATGAGTCAGAAGCTACAGAACAGAGACAATATCCGATATTCTTATGGCTTATTTCGTCTGACGCAAAAAAGATCCGAAGGTTTCTTGAAGCATTTCTCTCAAGGATTTCCTGTTTTCTTTCATGAAATTTGACTTTATTCATTCTATCAACGAATAAATGGTTTTTGGATTGAATAAATCTCCTTAATTCCACCCAAAGGTCTTCTATCTGATCAATCTCTTCTGGTCCGGTTGCAAAAATGATAGTGCTTAAAATTGAAGGTTTCGTAATTTTCTGTATCTCGTAATCATTAATTACCATCTCACGATTGACGATATCAGGGGAAAATGCCGGAGTGCAAACCGCAATATATTCAGCTCCCTCAGGAGTACTATATCGCACTTTTATTCCTGATGGCATTATTACTGCTTGTCCTGCCTGAACCTGAATACAATGCCCCTCTGCTTCAACCTGAAGAATTCCGGAGAGAACAATGGTGTACTCTTCAAATTCCGGGATTTGATATGGCTCGGACCAACCAGGAGGGCTAATCATTCTTGCAATACTCACATTGGAAGTTCCGGATATGATTCGTCCCACATATTCTTCTATTCTTTTGGGTGGTGTCCCTGCTGCCGGAACAATCCGGGGGAACTGTATGATCCGGACCATACTCACTGGTTTTTTTCTGCATCTATATGAGTATTCGGAGATGATTGAATATAGGTAAAAAGTATCTTTGTAGTATGATATGGAATGGTTTCTATGGTTACTTCTCATAATTTTTCTCGTTCTCCTGTTGAAGAAGTCATGTTCAGGTTTTGCTCAGAAAATGGACAGAGTGTTGAAGAAGTGTTTCCTTCTCCTTATCCTGGGTGGGAAAAAATACGGAACCAGATTATTCATTCATTAGAACTGACAGCAAATAATAAAATAACAACTGATTGTATACTCAAGTATACTGATGTGTTCCTTCTAACTACAGGAGATATCCCTGGAAATCTCATTTTAATTGCTCCGATGGTTCCCGTTGATATAAGATCCCTGATTGTACAGGGGCCTGTATCAGAGATAAACATCGCAGGAAGTATTGAGAATTTAGTAATTAACGTTCGCTATGAACAAAATAATGATAAAATGATTCTTGTTTTTAAAGCAAGTAATAAAGATCAATTTACGTTTTCAAGGGATGAAATGCTCGTATGGTTTGATGCTGCAAGGGAAAATATTCATCGTATATTCGATGCAATTGTAACTAGTAAACTAATAAATCGAATTTCCTAATCCAAATCTTTTCGATTAGAGAATGAGAATGAGATGTGATAATAAAAAATGTTTACCCAATTTATCTATGTATGATAAAGACAAATGTAATAGTACTATTTGACCATGCAGGAGAAAAGACCAAATAAGGTTCTTGGATATCGGACAGATATTCACGGAGAACCTAAACAGACTCTCATTGGTCCGGTTGCAGATGACCGGTGTATCATCTTTAATCTTGATTCAGGAGATACATCAATCATTACTCCAGGAGATCCGCTCCTTACCGAGGAGCCTTTTATTCCCTGTGATGAAGTTACGAATGAAAAAATTTTCAAAATGATGAAGAAGCGACCGGATATCTATGTAAAATTTTATAAGTTGCTAAACGAGAGAATCCCACGGTAATTTCTTTTCTCTCGTTATCGTTTTTCTGTTTTTAGCTTTTTAATTAGGAATCTGCAATGAGTGTCACCTGCGGAATAACACTCTACTTCAGTTATCTGAACAGGGGCATTAAGATATTTTGTAAATATCGCTGAAAGAACGCCAATATCAAATGAACATGCTCCATGACCGGTTACAGGTAAATCTTCACATTCAAAACACCCATAGACGATAATAGCAATGGGATCAGATCCACTCAGTTCTACTGATCCAAGCCCATGTTCCTGCCAGAAATTATGGATGTTCTGAACCATTTGGGATATATCTGGACTATAAATGAGGGGTGTAAGAATCGATCCAATTTTCCATCCGGTTCGTTCAAGCACCGGATCTATATTAATCCCAAGAGCCATGGCTTCAGTTCGAAATGTGCGGATTCCAAACTTGAAAAAGGATGCAATATCTCTTGGATGAAATGGAAGTTCCTCATCACATGGCTCTTCTTTGAGAGAAATGTCACGATCACGGTTTGTCAGACGTCCAATTGGATCAGATGTAAGGGTGAGTATTTTTTTACGGTTATCATGAGGATCGGTCTGTGAGGAAATAAATCCTGCATGAATGAGATCATGGATATGCACTGATATCGTGGATTTTGCTTTGCCACAGGAACTTACCAGTTCATCAAACGAGCGATCACGTTCTTGCAATAGATCAAGAATTTTTTTCTTGACTAAACTGTCTATTGCCATTACCCGATCTTTTGAAGAAAAAAGTCGTATATCTTCTGTCAGATCCTGATCGGGCAACTCCTTGCTTTCTACCACATACAGATATTATTCGGAAGGTTCATATTTGTTCGCACACAATAGAATGTTCGTACTAATACTAATGAGTTGAACCATGAAAGCAAGTGCATATAAAATCGCAGATGGAGTATACTGGGTCGGAACACTGGACTGGGACCTGAGATCCTACCACGGATATACCCTTGATGGAACGACATACAACGCATTCCTTCTCTTTGGTGAAAAGACAGTCCTGATTGATAATGTTTATCCTGGACAGTCTGCACAGATGTGGGGAAGAATCACTGATGCATGTAACCAGGAGGGACGGGATCTTCATATCGATATCATCGTCCAGAACCATGTCGAAAAGGATCACTCTGGAGCCCTGCCAGAGATTCATAAAAAATTCCCCGATGCACCCATCTATTGTACCGAGATTGCAGAAAAGGGGCTTGTCAGACATTATCCTGCTTTACTGGGTGCAACTTTCAGACACATCAAAACCGGGGATACCCTTGACTATGGGAAAAAAACCCTGGCATTTGTTCAAGCCCCTCTTCTTCACTGGCCTGACTCAATGTTCACCCTCCTTGTAGAGGATGGAATCTTGTTCCCGAATGATGCATTTGGCCAGCATCTTTGTTTCTCGAAGCGTCTTGACAGCGAGATTTCTGAAACGGTTCTGATGGATGCGGCACAGAAGTTCTATGCTAACCTTATCGTTCCGCTGTCAGGACTCTTTATCAAAAAGGCAACCGAACTGACAAACCTTGATCTCATCAGCAAGGTGAAGATGATTGCCCCATCCCATGGACAGATCTGGACAGATCCATCAAAGATCATAAATGCATATGTCGGCTGGGCCACCGGGACCCTCATAAAACCCAAGGTTACCATCGTCTATGATACCATGCATGGATCCACCCGGATGCTGGCCCATGCTCTAGCAGAAGGAGTCATGACCGGAGGATGTGACGTGAAGATCTTTAACCTACATGAGGATGAACGGTCGGAGATTGTAAAGCACATCCTGGAGTCAAAGGGTCTGATGATTGGTATTCCAACCATTAATGATATGCCCTATCCAAGCATTGGGGACCTTATCTATTATCTGAAAGGATTGCATTTTGATCGCACCGGTGAACGTTATGCAATGACCTTCGGTTCAATGGGCGGGAAAGGCGGTGCTCCGGCTATGATTGCAGATGAACTGAAAACCGCAGGATTCAATGTAACGAAGACCATGGAAGTCGTATTTGTTCCCGATGCCAATGAACTTGATCAGGCATTCGATGCCGGTCTTGAGATGGCAAAAGCAATAAAAGAATAAAGGGGATTCCAGCCTGATCCCTTTTTTATTCTGCGGTGATATCCTCAAAGGTATATGACGCATAGATCATCCCCAGCATCTCGAGATCAGAATCGGAGGATGTGCATACCACTGCTGGTTTCTGATGGACAAAATTCATGAGAATATCAGGATTGGGCTCTCCGCTAAATAACTCATCTACATCGGTCTGGATGGTAAACCGGTACGGGTCCAGATTGCCGAAAAAGAAATCTTTGTACTCTGTTACTTGCTTCGGAGTCGCATTATAAGCCCAGTCTCCTGCTTCTGCTACGGTTACATCAACAGGAATCCACCCATACTCGGGGAGATAAAACTCTGCCCAGAAATGCGTTCCCTGATGTCCTGGAACTATCTGATACCCGCCTGGTGCCCGTGCAGGGATTCCTACTGCCCGACATAGAGCCGAAAAGTATACACTCTGGGTTCCACAATCTCCAAATCTTGTTTCATGTACAAAATCTGATTCACTTATGTTCATTGCGGTAAGGTGACTATGTGGCACATTACTATAGGGAAGGGTGTTAAGGATATAATTATAAATCAATTTTGCTTTTTTATATGCGTTTTTCTCATCACCAACTATCTCATGCGCCAATTCAACAATTTCAGGAGTTACGTTGATATTTGGCTGACTGTGAGTGTATCTTTGGTATAACATTGATGAGGTATCGTATTCGCTGATCAGATCCGGGTTTACGTTATTAATTCTTGGACTTGTCGTCACCGCCACCTCAACCGACGTGTTGACATATTCACTTGTCACCTCATCAAGTGGGATCTCAAAATAAACCTCCCCAATTGCGCCCGTTGTTACCGGACCAGAGATTACATCCTCCTCAGGTTCTAGTGAAAGGACTGAAATGTTCGTTTGACTCTCTATTTCTACTGGTAAGGGCAGCCATACCTGCAATGTCCCATTATCTGGCAACAAATTACGTGGTATGCTCATATTACCGGTTCCAACAAAAGTGTGGTTTTGATAGAGCGTGTTTTTTTCATCACGGGGAGCGCTAATATAGGGCATAATCTGGTCAAAAAATGGGGATTCATTCAGCGACCTCGTCATATTCTGGCTCAATGTTTTGTTATGGTACTGAATATTCCGTGCAATTCCTTCGTAATAATACGTTTTTCCGTCAGATACGAACTGAATAGAGGCTCCAGGTTTTAAAAAGGCTAATCGTTCATCAGGTGAGAATTGGGGAAATGTATTTGCAATGGTCTCATCCGCGCTGGTCTGGTTATAGATCATCTCACTAAACATCCAACTGATCCGTTTTGCCTGTCGGAGAGCATCCAGTTTTTTTTCCTGATTCCCTTCTGCAGCATATTCCACCGAACTGTTCATAAAAAAGTAGTATGCCTCTTCAAACCTTGAGTCATTCATAGCTTTTTCAGCCTGTTGAAATAGAATTTCTGGGTATTGTATTTCATCCGCTGTGATACTTGTTCCTGTAATAAGAATCAGGAATAATATCATTCCTGTATATAACCGTTCAACCATTGTTCTTCTACCTGATTGAGTAGTACTCATTTATAATAAAAAACCTCTTTGATCGTATGAAATTCTTTATAATCTGACTCTCTGAAAAAAGAACCTGAAAAAATTGACAATCGTATTATTCTGGATGACACCAGGTTTATTACCCTGGTAGTCAATTACTCACCATGCTTACCTTTATTTTACTTGGAAGATTGACAAACCTGGCCCTGGAACAGGCACGGGAATTTAAGGAACGAGATAGGAGAGCAGCTGATATTATCAAAAAGGCCGGCGGCAATTTAGTTTCTCTTTATTATACCTTTGGACAATATGATTTTGTCGCTATTATCGAAGCACCATCACAAGATGTTATGACCATGATTCTCTTTGAAATTGGAAGATTTAGTACAGTAAGTTCAGAGACATTAATGGCGATGCCACCTGAACAACTCTATTCAGTTATTGATAAATACCATAAATCATGATGAGATTACCTGGAAGTCATCGATCAATCAGAGCCTGAATCATACCTATAGCCCCCCTTTGGGATTTTCATTTCAAATCTGGCCCCTTCCTGATAGACACCGGTTTCATGAATTTCTATACCGGTAATAGATAATATTTCTCTGACCAGGAAAAGGCCTAGTCCGGAGCCTTGGCCTGAAGCATATCCCTTATTGAATATTTTTTCTTTATTCTCCGGTTCTATCCCCTGTCCATTATCGGTGTAGGAAAGGAGCAAATCTTCACTTTTAGATTCTATTGATGCAGACAAGGTTATTGTATCAACTGTTTTTCCATGAATTATTGAGTTTCTAATTAATTGTTCGAATCCCAGTTCCAGAAGAGGATCAGCATAGATTTCCAATGATCCAGTTGTGACAACATGAGCAATTGACCTGGATGATAAATGTGAAAATGCATAAATGGTAATTTCATTTACATTCTGCCATTTTGGATGACTCTGACCCAGCCCCTGATATGCTTGCAGATATTTTACAAGTTCTTCTACCTTTTTGAGCGATTCATGGCATTTGTTATGATAAAGAATGCGCTCCTCATCTGATTGTGCTTCACGAACAATCTCAAAGTATCCCCCCAGAATAAAAATCTGGTTCATTATTTCATTACTGGTTATTGAATTGAGGATCCCGAGTTTTTCTCTTGCCTGATGAAGCATAAGATCAAGTGTTTTTTGTTCGGTAATGTCATTCATTACTATGAGGATCTTCTCTCCTCCACTTTGCCAATTTATTCTTTTTGAGAATACCTGAAAGTGATGATTTATTGTCTGTATAAAAAGCTCTTTTACTGTTTGTGTCTCTCCTGGAATAATATCCTGTATTATGCACAATTTTGGACATGCTTCATCTTTTTTCAGGAATATGGTATGGCAGGACTGTCCTAATAAATTCTCTCCAAAATATTTTTTTGCAGTCGGATTCGCGTATATGATGTATTTATCATCTGGATCAATTACAAACACGAGTGACTCCATACTTTCAAGGACTGATACTAACTGGGCCTTTTCCTGACCAATTGCACGTTCGATCGATACTTGTATCTGTTTTTCCTGTATCTGGTTTCGTTGCCTGAATAAAAGCAAAATAAAGAAGGATACCATTACAAATATGCTGATGATTATCAATACAATACTCGTAAGGAAGGATTGCATATCAGCTACAACCACTTTTCTGGGTGTAATAAAAAAAAGATCCCAATATGAATCTTCTAATGCGAGAGGTTTGTGTACTATATCATAGAGACCGGGTTCAAATGGAAATGATCCATTGTTTGGTATTAAGAATGTATGTATGTCAGCCTGATGCGAATTGATTCTTTCAAATGATTTAGGAAATGAGGGAATCACTTTGTATTGTTCAAAAAAACTGGCTCCGTAATCACTTTTGAATGGTGAATGAAGAATTATTCCGTCGCCTGATACAAGCCATGCTTTTCCTCCTTTTGTTAATTCTACTTGAGATAATTTCTTTTCAAAGACTGTTGTAAATGGAATTAATATTGCGACACTGCCATCAAATGTTCCATTGAAAAAAATCGGATAATGGTACGCAAGAGCGTTATATCCCTGAATTGATTGAAAAATATCAGACAATACTGGTTTTTGAGTTTGTTGGATCTTTTGTACATGTAATTGGTTTGAAATATTGGTTCCAATCAGTTCAGGTCTTTCGGGGTATGTATATACGACTTTGCCATTTCTGTCAACACGTGATATCGCACTGATTTCGTCCTGATTTAATTCATAATAAAACTTTAAGATCTGTTTGCCCTGGTCGGTAGTTGTTATGATATCTTGTCTTGTACTTAATTTTTGCAATGCAGTGCGATATGCAGTGAATTGATCGAGAATTTCATTCTCAACCTGATTTAAAATTGAAAAACCCTGATCATAAACTCTCTGAACCACTTCCTCTTCATATTCATAGTAGAGAAGTCCTAAAAGAATACCCAGAATAAGAAAAATTGCGACAAATAAAAGAGTATATGGAATATATGTGGGCAAACGGAATGAATAGTCCTTCATTTCATGTATCTCTCTTCTTCTCTTCGATCTGGTTATGTTTAGAGCAAATATCGTTTTGTCTATTATATTTTACTTATCAAGGTGGATTATAATAATTTCCTACTGTAAATTTCTGGTAAGCCAATGTCATATCTCAATAAAGCTTGTTGACTAAAACTATTAAGATAAATTTCATGGTTTCAGATATCGGGTATCTGGTCGGAGCAGTTGGAACATTTTTTGCAATCCTGGATCCATTTGGAAACCTTCCCTTTTTTATTGCATATACCAGTTCGCTCAGTTCACATGTCCGGAAAAAAACCGCCTTGTACCTGTCTGTATTCATTTTTTCAGCGATGGCTATATTTCTCTTTTCTGGTCAGATGGTTCTGAGTTTTTTCCATATATCACTGCCTGCTTTCCAGATAGCAGGAGGCATAATTCTCTTCGGTGTTGCCCTGTCAATGATGAGCGGAACACATACCATAACCATGAATAAAGTTATCTCTGATACCGGAAAGGAGATGCTTCTTGACAAGAACGAATCCATTCTCCCGACCATTATTGTACCGCTTGGCATCCCGCTCTATGTTGGTCCGGGATCGATTGCTGCAGCCATTCTTTTTGGGAGTAATGCACCGACAGAAACAGCATTCCTCGGAGGACTGCTTGTCATCCTTCTTATTGTCATCTTCATTACTCTGCTTAATATGAGTTCGGATTTCATTGGCAAGGTGTTTGGAAACCAGGGAATTGAGATCCTGGTCCGCCTGATGGGGCTTGTCCTTGCAGCAATTGCTGTCCAATTGACCCTGGAGGGGATCACAGGAGCGATCACCACTATGATCCTCCCTTCCCTGTCCGGATAAATTACATTTTGATGACCATATCATCCATGCCTATAATTACATCAGAAAACTGAGGGCCGATATTTTTTATTGCACTTCGCTGATCAAGTGATGCATAGAGATCTGCGGCAAAATGAACCAGTGCCAGTCGTTTTGCCCTTGCCTCAGTCGCAAGACGAACTGCTACTTCAGGGTTTAAATGAGGCCATCCGGGATTTTCCTGTCCGGGGAGATAGGCACATTCGGTAATTAGAAGATCTGCATCGGCTCCCAGGGTTAAAATACCCTCACATGGTCCGGTATCTGTGCAGAACGTAATTGTTTTTGAAAGTTCAAACCGGTACCCGAAAACCGGCTGATTATGAACAAGGAATGCAGTCTGAACCGGAATCTGGAGATTACACCTGCCTTCTACTAGTTCCATTATCGTAACTGGGTAGGTCAGTTCACTCAGGGGGACGGTGTAGGGATACCCGATAAATTTGGATAACATATGAGCCCCCGGAGGACCATAGATGGACAGACCGCCTTCAAACTGACACCGAGCCAGAGTATGAAGGCCGGATATATGATCCAGGTGAAAATGAGAGAAGAACAAGAGGGCAGGTTTTTGTATGGATGGATATACATCCGGAATCTTTGTAAAACCCTCTCCAGCGTCGAGAATGATAAAACAGTCAGGAGTATCAATGGTGATGCAGGTGGTATACCCTGTTTTCGAGGTGTACCATCCGTTCGTTCCATGAAAAATTACTGTGATCTCTTCCATTATATCATGAATACATCGAACTCATAAACTGATATAAGGCGTGTTCCAGTCTCAACAAATGACATTACCTCTTAAAAAAAGAGATGAAATCAATAGATATAGGTCTGCGATGATCTGCCTCTGATTACCCCAATCACTCCATACGCAATCAGATAACACCCGATAAACACGACAAGGAGTTGCATCCCGTCCTGGGGATAAAGAATGAGATAAAACCCGACAAAAATGCTCAACAACCCTCCGATAATCAGAAAAATCCAGGATAAACGGTCCTGAACAAACCCAGACGAAAACCCGAGTTGCATGATACCCATCATGAGGATAATGACCCCCAGTAAGATCCCCATAAGCGAGACCGTCATATCTGGGTTGAAGAGAGCATACAGACTGACACATACACCGATAATTCCAAGAAGCATAAACGGAACAGAAAACCCTGATCCTCTCACTGAATAGCCAATACCCACAATAATCAGCGATATTAGGAATATTACTGCGGCAAGAAACACCCCGATGATGCCAGGGATAAAGGGGGAAAAGACGAGCATAAGAAGACCGATGAGTATGGCTACCACAGTAGTCTGTCTGGACATACCCGTGCTCACCCAGATCATGTTCATACAGGATGATTGTACCACCATCCATAAATCCGAATTGATCCCTAATCAGATGGAGGGATGATTATTGCATAGCAATCTTCTGCATGAGAGCCATTATTCCAGGTTTTTGTTTTCCCAAACCTGTGCCCGTCTGCCCAGGTCCGAATCCCCCGAACATCGGTGGTGCATCAAACATCTCGGTATTCATCCGATCGGTGATTTCATCAAATATCCGTTTATATGCAATACAATGAGGATCAACACCGGTGATCTCTCCACCGGACGGGGCAATTGCATTATACGGGCATCCTCCCCGGCAATACCGGATGTGGGAACAGGATGAACAATGGGTATCCACGTAGGCTTTGAAATCATTCATAAGGCGGCCTGCCTTTGATTCATCAAGTTCTTTCTGTGTCGGCCGGTCACGGACATTGCCCATGACATATTCTTCCATGCCGACAAACCGGTAACAAGGATATATATTCCCATCCGGACCGATGGCATAGGTATTTCCCATACAGTCGGCAAAAGTGCAGACATTCCCCCTTCTCGTAAAGACACACCGGACCAGGTCATTGATGTTCATAATGTCAATCTCATGGTAGTGGGCAAGTGACTGATCCAGGAGATAGACTAGGAGAGCCCCAAATTTCTCCGGGGCCAGCGCCCACTCATTTGGGCTGTCACTTCGAAGTGAAGGAAGTGCCGGATGAAGTTTCATCGTAAAACCCTGGTCGATGAAAAACTGTACGATAGACTCCCGCTGTTTTTCAGAATAGCCGGTAAATGTACAGATGAACCTGACATTCAGGCCATGCTCCCGTGCAACCCGGTACCCTTCCATCGTCTTTTGAAAATACCCGTCACCCCGCTGATAATCGGTTATATCCTCAGGACCATCGATACTAGATCCAATGGGAATATGGTATTCTGCAAAAATCTTCGCAAGTTCCGGAGTCATTCGCCATAGGTTTGTCTGAATGGCGAATGAGGGTTTATTTTTCGCTAGACCCTGTGCAAGAATGGGGAGAGCCGCACGATAAAAGGCAGGTCCGGCAAGGAGAGGTTCACCGCCATGAAAGGTTATCGTGACCGGATCATCCCGAAAATCTGAAAGCCAGGATACGACATCCCTTACAACCTGAATATTCATCACTGGAGATCCTTCTTCCGAGCTCCAGCAGTATTTACAATTGGATGGGCAGCCAAGAGTCGGGATTATCATAATATGAAAAGGGGTTTTCATCGGTCTACCACAATTCTCCTGAATAAGTACTCCTCCGAAGACTTATTAGATGCACCATTTGGTCTGTATCATGGATAAGAAATCACTATATGGTTGTATGAGCAAGTTTAATGATAGTAAGCGCACGCTGCCGTTTAACTCTCAATTAATGGATTATAATCCATTAATTCATATGTCTGTATGGTCCCTCCTATTGAGGTAAATATGTTCTTCTCCTCATGAATCGTTTATTTTTCATTGATAACACCCATTTTTAAAAAGACCACTGTTCTCTTGGTGAAGAGTTCAGGATAGATGCCAAGATCCTTTTGATCCGAATTAGGGCAATATTTCATATCACAATGAACGGGAGAGGATATGAACAAAATCTGGATTTCGAATATGTCAATATGATGTGCTGTCAATTTCATACATGGATCCGATCATCCGGATGATAAAAGAGGAATTGTCTACCTCCATCGACGAAAAGACCAAAACCAGTTATCAGCGGTTTTTCAAGGAAAAGGTGAACGCATACGGATGTAAGACCGCTGATGTATCAAAGATCGCAAAAAAATACTGGAAAGAAGCCCATTCCCGGAATAAATCTGAAATATTCTCACTATGTGAAGAACTCTATCAGTCAGGATACATTGAGGAAGCTTTTGTTGTATCCTCCTGGGTTCCGAACCTCAAAGACCAGTTCGAACCAGAGGATATAAACACCTTCAGATACTGGATTGAGAACTATATTACCAATTGGGCAACCTGTGACAGTTTTTGTAACCATTCGATGGGTGACTTTATTGATAAGTATCCTGATTTTATCGGTGAATTAAAAACATGGACCCATTCCGAAAACCGGTGGATGAGGCGAGCAGCTGCTGTCTCTCTCATTATTCCGGCAAAGCGTGGAAAATACCTGGATGATGTTCTTGAGATAGCCGATGCTCTGCTTACTGATGAGGATGATCTGGTCAGGAAGGGATATGGCTGGCTATTAAAAGAAGCAAGCAGACAGCATGAGGATATTATTTTTGAGTATGTTCTTGCTCATAAAAAAGAGATGCCACGAACGTCACTCCGCTATACAATTGAACTCATGCCAAAAGAGAGACGGGCAGAAGCGATGAAAAAGGACTGGAAATAGTATCATCCCATATTTTTATTCAGATCAGAAAATAGTATTGTCTTCAATAAACCGTTCAATGACCTCTATCTCCCGTTCCAGACTGTCGCTTAATTCAAGTGCTTTTGCCCGGCTGAGATACTTTCTGGCTTCAAAGAAATCACCATCCTGTTTGCATTCTTCTGCATACGTGACCATCAGTTCGATGATCTTCGGATTCGGACCAAAGGGGATATTTCGTTCATCCAGAATCTCACGACCATGGGAGAGAATAGCAGGCACATCCGGCTCTTTGCCAGCCTTTTCCTTGATATATGCCATCTCCCGGGCGGTCTCTGGTGAGTCCTCCCACGTGGTGGCCATCAGGTAGCAGGTGACTGCTCCGGTATAATCACCCGTTTCTGTCAGGTAATATCCCATATTCCGGTAGGCATGGGCCAGGTCATCAGGTTTCCAGGCATACTCAAAACATTGGTTTGTAAGATTGCGAAATTCATTCAGGATTCTCTCTTCCCGACACATATCAGCACGGGCAAACAATATGGAATCATTGACTGGACTCAATTCTGAAAGGAACCTGAAAATAGCTCTGGCTTGATTCTTTTCTCCTTTTAACAAAGCGAGTTGTCCTGACTGGAATAGGATATCGCAGTTTTGATAGGGATGAACCTTAAAAGTCTGCTCCGGTGAGAGCCAGGTTATATAATATGCATACTCGATAAAATCCCGAAATGACAGATATTTTTCCTCTCCCTCATTCGGATGCTCAGCATAGGGAAGGATGTATAACAAAGCTGACTCTGCAGCCATTCCATTTCGTTCGTTCAGGAGTGAACGGACAGATCCAAGGACCGCTTCTACAATTATATCCGGATTTTGAACCCGGGACATGACGGTCTGAAATTCAACATGAGAGAATGACTGGATTGCCAGAGATGCAAAGAGGTCAGATATCTCCTTCTGACATGGGTGTCCTGCATAATGATGCTCCATATCAGTGAGGTATTCCATAACCTGACTCTTATCACCGGGAACATGGTCTCGGATGTGCGTTAGAATTCCTGCACAACTCTGTGGCGATGTCATTCTCATCTCCAGAATCTGGTACCTCTGATAGGATTGGACTTGAGCCATGATGATACATACCTTTCAGGTTCGCAAGAATTCTAGTACCTGAACAGATGATCTATTGATATGCAGCTCCAAAAGCAGGGTATCCGGGTATTAGGGATCTCCGAGTCTTTTGCACACCGTGACTGGTCGGTTCTCTGCGGCGTTGTTATGCGTCGGGACCTGCATATTGACGGCTTCTGCTTTGGAAAAGTCCGGGTGGGGGGGATGGATGCAACAGCAGAGATAATCCGGATGATAACGTCTCTTGACCGTCATGATGTCAATGCAATCCTTTTGAATGGGTGTGTCATCGCATGGTATAATGTGATTAATCCGGTAGAGGTTATGGAAAAAACCGGACTGCCGGTGATTTGTGTCTCATATAAGGATTCAGAGGGCCTATCTGGCCATATCAGAGATCATTTTCCTGGGGATGAAGAACGAATAAATCCATACAAAGACCTTGGAGAGAGAATGCTTGTCCCCCTAAAAACAGGTTTGTTCTTGTATGCCAGGGGATATGGTTGTTCGGATAATGAAGTTATGAAGTTATGCAGAATATTTACGCTTCATGGAAAAATCCCTGAACCTGTCAGAGTTGCCAGACTATGTGCCCGAACTATTATGCATTATACCAATGTTGGGAAAATAACTGATAATCCTTCATCTGGTTAAATATGTATTCTTCCTCGTATTCTTCCATATATTCTGAATCAAGGAGATTTCCTGGAGCTAAAGGAGAATGGCACTCAATTAACTTTCGATATATCCGAAGTTCAACATTATCTCCTGGATGAATAAAACCATTTTTCAGATCTATAACTATCGTCTCCTTCGGAGCGAAAAACTCCCCTCTGCACCCTGAACCTCCGATGGTTTTCACGCCATAATGCTTGGTTGGAATAAAGTCATGTCCGTCAAGCGTAGATATGAAGGCAAGAAGATACTTATCATTCACTTTAATTCTTGCCATCAGGTGACTGTTGTTGATTTCTTCATGGGAAAACGATCTGATTACCACTTGGCTTTCAAGTCTCTCACCACTATGATTCACCCCAACGATCTGAATGATTGCTGGCGCCAGGGAATTGTGAAAGGGAAGTTGCATAAATCCCAAGAAATATGCCAACATGAGAGCACCGATGATAATTGTTATCATTACCATTAAAATGACAGAATGAGTACTTGAATCCGCTACATCAAACCCCATAATGAGCCACATTGGTTCAATGAGAACGGATATGAAAATTTTGAATTGGTTCTTTGATGACTGACTACTCGTATGCGAAGAATGTGTTTGTGAATACATGATGTCTGATGAAGATGACTTCATGTCGATTTATGAATGCCAGACGTCAGAGTCTACTTAAAGTTATACCGGTAATTATAGTGCAAGGTAAACCATTTGGGATAATTAGAACGAAATGATGATTATTCCTCGACATGCACTCAAATAAAGGCAATAATATGAATCCAAAAAGGTTGTTTGTTGGGAACCTGACATATTCTGTTGATGAAAAGCAGTTATGGGGACTGTTTTCCAAATATGGTGAAGTTGTTGGTGTTAGGATAATTGAAGGGAAAGGATACGGATTTGTTGAGATGGAGAGCTATGAAGATGCACGAGCAGTACGAAACGCCCTCAACGAAACGGAATTCATGGGAAGAAATCTTCTCATTGATGATGTAAGGCCTCCAAAAAGTAAGACCGGGTTTCAAAACAGGTCTGGTGGTAGATTCCAGGGGCAAAAACCCTCATATGGAAAATCAGCTGGTCCAAGGGGAAAATCTGGGTCTGGAACACGAGGTAAATCATCCCAGAGATCAGATAAAAATGGCCCAACCAGACAGAGGGATTCTGATTATTCAGAGCGGTCTTTACGAAGTGCTCCTCGGCCAGAAAAAAAGGATACTGCCCCTGCAGGAAAAAACAGACAGAGTAAAACTCCACCTCGCGACGATAAACCTGCCCAGAAAAAAACAAAGACCCGGTTCTGGCCGGGTGGATCCAGATAATTCATCTAATTTTCAGATTCTGATATTTTTTTTGATATTAGCGGTGTTCTGGAAACCTTTCTGATGAGGGAATAGTTGGGTTTTCCATATATCTGATTACCAATCTGATAACTTCAGAATTTTTTGGCAGGAGAATGTGACAATACCGATAGGGCTCATCCAACATTTTTTCTGGATTACACGGGATGAGATCAAACTCTGTCCCTGGAAGATATGAATCATAATGAGGAATGACACCATCTCCAAGCCAGGTTTTTCTCCAAGTCTCATCATGCCCCAGTACCCAGGTTCTGCCTTCAAAGCTTGGGAAAAAAGCCGGATCTCCTGTCCGGTTTGCTGAAAGAATATTCCTATATCTGATATCCGGACGGATGCCTGCTTTTCTGAGCTGAAATGTCTCCCTACTTTTTATTCGAAGGCCCTGGACATTGACATCCTTTTCTGGTTGATATCTTTTCGGGACAAATTCCCCTGACAGGATATGGATAACATGAGGGCCATACTCAGGATCATTAAAGATCTCTGCCATTGAAGAGCCTTGGTTTGGGACACCTATCTCTATGAGCTGCCTGACATTCTCTTCTCTTTTTCCTCCATCGATTACTTCGACATAATATCTGGTAACATACCCACCCATAGAATGACAGATAATGTCAACCGGTCCGGTATATCCGGTCACTTTCCGTTTCTCATGAAGGAAGGATTTGAGTTGGTGGGCAATTTGTGAGATTGTCGATTCATGTAGATCAGAGTAATCAAAGAGCCAGATCTTTTCAGTGGGGATATTCACCCGTTCAATAAGTCTTCTCCAGATACCCGGATGACTCTTCCACCCATGAACCAGGACTAAAGGTATTGAATCCATGATTAATCTGTCTGCCTGGCTGGACAGAAGTTACAGATTGAGAAGAATACATCCTTTTCCTTATCACGAATCGGACAATAGTACTCTTCACCCCGTTTCTCCACAACCTGGCCTCCGGGAAATGGCATCCCGACCGGGTGACCAGGATGATCTTCGACAAACATGGTATATGCTGCAACCAGATAGTAAAAAAGCCGGTGCTTCGGGCTCCAGATCTCAGGGTTTTTCCATGTTTCCTCATCCCATGCCATACACCCGTCAGGTATCATCTGGCAGTAGGAGAGAAAGAGTTCTGGATCACGGAATGGGTCAGAACACTTCAGAAAGATCCCACGTCTATACCTGGAGAGAAGCTTATGGTGAGCCCCGAATATCTGGTCCCTGAAATAGGATCTGATTTTATGCCGGTAATGTGCTGGAAGTCGTTCTATCTCAAGATTTAATCTCCCTCCGATCACCTGTAGTTCTAATACAGAGTATTTCAGAATTTCTTCAGCAACAATGGTGCCAAGATCCCCTTTATGAGCCGCACCAGCCATTCGTGCTACAATTGATTCGATTTTTGATCGCTCTGGATCTGTCATCCCACAGCAGACCCGTTCGGTTATCACTTGTTATACATGAAACCGGAGATACAATATAGTTTCATGCAATGTGCCCAATAGGAAGCAGAGACTGAAGGTCCAGGTGTCCACTACTATTACCTTTCCAAGACGACATATAAGAGATGGAACCTTCGAATATTTCCGCTCTAATTATCCTCATTAGTGGCATTATCGGCATTATATTTATAAAGGCAGTCGGAAATCTGCTTAAAACACGAGTAAAACGGACCGAAAGTGTCATCGATGATATCATCCTTTCATCAATCGGTAAGCCCCTGATTCTCTTCCTCATCATCATCACCATCTATTCCTCTCTGGCTACAAGCACCCTCATTCCCGCTGAATACACCTGGATCCTGGACAACAGGTACCTGATGGTCTGTATCACCATCCTTGCCACCTGGATCTTCTGGTCATTTGTGAAAAATGTTGCACACCAGTATGAAGAACATATTCTCCAGTCAGCGACAAATGAAGCAGGAATCAGGTTCTATCATTTCTTCAGATCAACATTCAGTTACTTCGTCTGGATAATCGCCGGAGCAATCATTCTTGAAATACTCAATGTTGATATTACCCCGCTTCTTGCTGCCGGGGGTATTGTCGGAATTGCAGCAGGTTTTGCAGGGAAGGATATCCTGGGAAATTTCTTTTCAGGGGCATTGCTTGCAGCAGATCAACCGTTTCGTATCGGTGATCGGATACAGGTGCAGGAATTCATCGGTGATGTGATCACTATCGGGCCCAGAAGTACGAGAATTAAAACCCTTGACAGTCAACTCGTCACTATTCCGAATTCAATCCTAACCAATGATGTGGTAATCAATTACGCAGAACCGAATCAGGAGATCAAAGTCCGGATAAATCTTGGGGTAGCCTACGGCAGTGATATTGTAAAAGTCAAGGCCCTTCTTTTAAAGATTGCAGGTGAGATCATTGATACCGGCCTCTGTCTTCATGAGCCGGAACCATCAGTATATTTCCTTGATTTCGCAGAATCCAGTCTGAACCTGCAGATGATTATCTGGACAGATAAGTATACCATGACTTACGAGATCCGTGATTTCATAAACTGCCGCATTCTGAAGGTATTTAAAAACGAGGGTATTGAAATACCATTTCCCCAGATGGATGTGCACCTGAAAAAGGAAGGATAAATTACAGAATTCCCTATACATCCTTCATAAGGCCAGGGGGTACATATTGTTTATGGAACTTTCCCCCATGGAACTTTTTCAGAAAGAGGCCCCTGAGGCTGCAGCAGCGTTCAATGGTCTTATCCAGGCACTTATCGCATCAGAAGGATTAGACCAGAAAACAAAGCAGCTCATCTATATCGCTATGAAAACTGCAATGGGAGATGACCGGGCGGTCCGGGCTCACCTTCCGATAGCGAAGGGACTTGGGGCGACAAGAGAAGAAATACTTGATGCGGTCCTCCTGACCCTCACCGTCAGCGGTATATCTGGTGTATTAAATGTTCTCCCCCTTATAGTTGAGATGTATGATAAATAATGAGTATAGGAAAGGCTGAATATCTTCGGACCCTGACGGTTTCAACACTTCAGAGCAGGTCGGTACCCATCGGTACTGAGCTGGATGGAAGTTCACCTCCGTCTATCTTCATTGGGAGTGCCGGATACCCAAAGGTCTTCGCCGGACCCCTTATCACTCCCGAACATGGAGATACAGGAGTATATGACACGCCTGAGTCATGGATCCCTGCACAGAAGTCACAGGAGGAGATTATAGGATACCGGCTCGGTCTGGTGCGTGGGAAACGCCTTGTTGAGACCACCGATATACACAGCAGATTTGTCAGCCAGCTGCAGGAGATTGTGCTGTCAGACACATCGGTTGAAAGTGAGGCCGCATTTCTTGAGGTTCCTACTGGTTTTTCATTCAGTGAGGAACATGCACCTTTTGGACCAAGTGCATCAATTGATAAACTCTCATGTGAACCGGTGAGATGGAATCACCATCTTGAACGGGCCTTTGATGACACCGACCTGCTGGCAAGAGATGCAGTCATAAATCTCCATAAAGAGAAGGTTCCTTTTTCTTCGATTCAAAAGGCATTTTCCGCAGGAACTATGGGGAATGGGAAAAAAAGGCATCTAGTACCTACCCGGTGGTCAATCACTGCGGTTGATAGTACGTTAGCAAATCATCTCTTTCACCAGGTAAAAAAGTTTAGTCCGATAGATTCCTGGCGGGTTCATGAATTTAGCAGTCTGCATAATCGTTATGCTGTAATATTAACCCCCACCGGATGGCAGTATGAGTGGACAGAAGCATTTATCAGGGTACTCGGTGATGAAGAACTTGTTTTTTCAGATAGTGAGATAAAAAGCCCGAAAACGGAATACTCAACCGTCGGTGGGTGTTATTACACATGTAAAATGGCAATTCTTGAAGCCCTTCTCCGTGAACAAAAGCAAGCTGGTGCAATTGTTCTCCGAGAAGCAACCGAAGGATATGTGCCACTCGGGGTATTTAATGTCCGCGAGAATGTCAGAAATGCCATGCTGACCAAAGGGCTGGAGTTTGAAACATTTAAGGATGCATTCTCATATGCATCCGGAAAAATGACCCTGAAACCAGAACAATTTATTACCTCAGGAAAATTGCTCAGGTCACTTATGAAAGAAGAACAAACACGATTGTCTGATTTTTTCTCATCACAAAAACCTGATGTTGATGAGGCCGAAATATAAGTCCACAGAAGAGTGATGGTGGTTTTTGTGCCCTTTCGGATAATCGTGTGTATCGCTACCCTAACTTCTCATGGATTTATTTACGCATGCCCTGATGATATGGATAATGATGAATAAAAAAAGTAGAAATGTTCCCTAATCCATGCAATTAGTATGGAAATTTTAAAAAAGTTTAGTATCTTCTGCGGTTACCGCCAAAGCCACCGCTTCCGCTACCGCCGCCATAGCCACGGTTTCCACCAAAGGAACTATTGCCACCGAATTCACGGCGTGGCTGCATGGGACGGGCCTCGTCAATCCGCAGGGTTCTTCCACCAAATTCGGTCTGGTTTAGGGAATCCATTGCGTTTTGTGCCTCTTCGGAGGTGCTCATTTCTACAAATCCAAATCCTTTCTGCTCAATAAGTTTGACATTGTCAACTGTTCCAAAAGGAGCAAAAAGCTCTCTGATCTGGGTCTCATTTGTAGAGTAGGGGAGGTTCCCAACGTATAATCTCTTTCCTTCCATTATCAATCACTTATCTTTTGCATCCGTGTAAATGGCAGTCACGGATCCTGGGATCCTCCCTGCCAGAGACATAACCGAGAATAGCGTGACACAAAACACTTCAGACCGAAGGATGCTCAGGAACTATTTCAGAATTGCTCAAACGTCTGCTATACAATAATAGACGCAAGAGTATTTGAATTATCACCATCATTTAAAAAATAAATGAGCATTATATAATCCTGTATTAGATAATAACATCACATGCACCTGGTATTGCATGATCATATTTTTCCTCGTAATAGGGATTCGTAATTACCAAGAGATGTAAATCCTGATCTGCAGTACTATTCATAACAGCACCTGGAGCAGCAAAAACAATATCTCCTGGATTAACCGGGTATTGAGTACATCCGACAGAGTAATTACCCGAACCTGATAAAATGGTTATGAGTTGATACCGATCATCAATATAATGGTCTGGTATCTGGGAACCTTCAGACATCCAGACAGATCCAAGATCATATGATAGTTCAAGAGCGTCTTCTTCTGGATGTAATAACCGATAAAATCTAAATGTTTCATTGGATGTCTGATTTCCTATAATATGGGGAGAAATTGTCTCTTCTGATCTGATCCGGACTGTTGTGTCATGATATCCTTCTTCTCCATCTACATCTATTGAAGTAGCATTACTGTCCTGATTTGTCCAGTCAATCAATGAAAAAAAGCGAAGCCTATCCTCATCTGCATTTTCATATCTGCGAAGTTTCATTGGCGGAATATACACCGCGTCATTCGGCCCGGCCAGGATTTGTTCATCATCAGCGGTGATGTTGATTGTTCCTTCCAGTACATATATCACCTCTGGAACTGGGAGTATTGCATCAGGTGAGAGAACTGCACCAGGATCTGCATTATACAGTGTTAGAGACGTATTGGGAGAAAGAGTCATTCCTGACATGAGGTCTAGCCGGGAGAAAACATCGGTGACATTGAGCAGTTCATCGTGCTGTACCCACTCGTAGTTATCTTCAGTCAGGACAATCCCTTCAGATTTTTCCCAAGAATTATCCGCGAATAAAACGCTACATGTTAACAGTGATAGAATAAAAGCAGTGGCAATAACCGGATATCTGAAATTCATATACTCACGTTAGCACCACAAATATTAAGAGGGTTCTTGTATTGCCCTTATTCACTTCTAATCTCTATGTTAGATCTGGTTTTTTCTTACGCTTTTTTTAACTTAAGTAAGCCAGTATATCGGATTGAGGAACATGGTGAAAGACTGAATTGTGATGATTATGATGAGAAAAAAACTTGCAAAAAGGAAAATTGGTACGATGACTGCCAGAACTGATCTGATCAATGATAATCCTGCACACTCTTTTAAACCAATTACCATTATAATGCTGGACCAGACTATCCCAATAATTCCCATCACTGGAACCCAACCAAAGAGAAGTGTTGGTGTAGCGGCATACATCTGTACCTTCATTGTCTGACTAAAACCCTGTTCACCCCCTACCAGAAGAATAAATGGATGTATAAGAGCGCCTGCGATGAACACAAGATATATTCCTGCAAGAAACGTCCCTATTATTATAGCAACTCCAAATTCAGCAATGATTGGGCATATTTTTTCTGCAATATACGGACCATAATCTGGGACTATTTGTAACATCTCCCGAATTGCGTGGTCGTTGTCAAACATTCTGATCCACCCGGCAATTACTGAGAAAAATGCGAGCAGCACAATATATTGCCTGTACGCATGTGGAAGGCCTGATTCACGAACATTTTGGAAGAATTTATTTGGGTGAAGGAGAACGCCACGAATATCGTCAATCAGAATTTGAATCATAATTTGTACTATACTATAATCAGGTATAGTTGTTCCCTGCTGGGTCATCTTCTCATCTTATTAAATCCTACTCTTATGTACTGACACATCGTCAGATTCGAAGTGATTCACATGCAAAGACTCCAGAGATCATTATCCGTAATACATCTGCTTTTTATTGTGCTCTTATTTTGTTCCGGCATATCATTTGCAGAAGATACGGATGATGTCATGCCTGATACAGAGATAACTGACATAAAAGAAACGTCATCAGATATCGTTGGTCTCCTCTATAACGGAACTGTAGATACAAAAGGATCGCTTTCAGTCCTTTCATACTCTGGAACATCATATACGGTCCCAGGGAACACTCCGATTGGGATCCTTCAGATTCTTCAGGAAGCGGGAACAATAAACAAACTCTCCATTGGTGATGAATTGATGGAGAAGAAAGGAATCCTGCTTCTTGATGGAATAGGAAACCTGAGTTTTGGAGATGAAGCCGGTTGGTATGTCAAGGTAAATGGAGAGAGACTTGAGGATGTCGTTCTGTCAGAAACCATGGGGCTTAACCGGTATCTGCTGAATGAAGGTGACGTTGTCCTATTCATTCTTGGAGATCCGAAAGGGATGGTTTCAGAATCAAAGGCATATCTGACTGTAACGGTAGGGGAGATCCATGAAGTCCTGGCTGAACCAGTGAGTACTAACCAGGGGAATGAGACAGTCAAACCAGAACAGGATACCCTGAATGTCACTACCAATGAAGATTTACCTAAGCTTAATGAAAAAACTGTAGAAGAAATTGAAAAAGAAAGCTCCCCGGACGAATCAGACACAAAATCTTCAAACACTTCTTCTACTGGCGACCAGGAAATCCTATATAGTGGTTCGTTCTCACTCCCATCCGGGATAGTTAACATAACAACAACCGGGGGAGATTATGAAATCGACGGTGACACTCCACTTGGACTCTTGAAAAAACTGATGGACGATGACAAAATTTCAGATATAAGCGTGAGTGACAAATCAATGAGAAAGGGTGGAATACTCTTTTTAGAAGGAATTAATGATTATCATTTTTCTGGTGATAAAACATGGTTTGTTCTAGTCAATAATATTCTTCTTAAGGACTATCTTTATCCAGATACCGACGGGTTGAATGTATATGGACTTAAGACAGGAGATGAAGTAGGGTTTTACTTTGGTGAACCTGCAGGGCCAGCGGAAGATGCGGAAGCGAAATTGATTATTACGATTGAATAGCCCCAATCATAAAAAAATCCATTTTTTGTAATATATGGGTTCAGATCCTGTGTAAAAAGGGAAAACTGTTTAGATTGAAAAAATTACAGGAGTTTTGGGTGTTCATTGAGGAAGACCCGGATTTTCTTGTCCGAGATATCTGCCCTGTCCCCCGCCATAATTCCTGCAGAAACATAGGAATTAGATGAACCGCTCTCTCCCTTATTCCGTAATATGGCTGCCTGATCAAAATTGTCAGTAAACTGAATCATCCGATCAATAAAATCATAATATTGTAACCGCACATAATCCATTTTCTTTGGAAATGTACTGGCATCATTATTGTTTCTGATTCTTTGACGAAGTTCATTAATATGTGTTTGAGCTGCTAAAGCATCTCCGGCATTCCAGGTATCAAGAACTGCTTTCTTTCCTTCCTGAATGAGATCAAGCTTTGTTATAACAAGTTCCTGAAAAGCCAAGTTTGGATCTGGTGTCGGTACCTGAACTGGAGTTGTGGGCTCTGGTGTGATTATTGGTGATGTTGTCGGTAATGGTGTATGACTTATTGTCTCATTTTTAGACTCGTTCACAAGCTCTTCAGGGAAGATCTCTGACTCTTGAACTGGTTTGCTTGTTTCCTCCGGAGATACTACTGGATAAGACTGAATTTGCTCCTGTTGAACACATCCTGCGAGTAGGATTGTAGCGAGGAGGATACAACCCACAATGAAATATTTAACCATACACTGTTGTTGATCTCATATACAAATATGCTATCTCATATATCTCCTTTTAAAAAAACAGTCGGGTATTATTATAGTAAAAGATTGATAATCTGAATATTTCATATTGTCTGAATTATTCCGATAAAAATTCAGGAAAACTCTTTGAAATGATTATTCTTTTAAATATTATATCATAATGATTATAAATAGAATTATATGCTCACATAAAAATATTTTAAATCATAAAGTCAGGCACGCACTCTGAATATTTGAACAAATTATTAATATTTACACGTTTCAATCGATATTTTTGAAAATCGTGATTATGAGAACTAAATTCCCGATTTTCAGTCATATTTTTAAAAACCAATAGTTTCCGAATGTTCAATGTTCTTCTCCGGATTGTATTGTATGATTTCAGGATGCGGGGAATTCATGATAATCAGGCATTCTTTCGGGGTCAGAACGTAGATCACTATCTCTATGAAATTTATCGTATGATTTTTATTTCACGATTACAAGAAGTAACATTTAACTCTCCACCCGATGACCCATTGGATCAGAGGTACTCGTGACGGATCCCCCGGAGCGGTGCCTCGCGGGACAGGGGCTGGTAACATCCGCTATAGCCCCCTATCATAATGGTATTCAGAGTTGGAATTCGGGTAATTTGATCCCTGCCGGCATATTGCCGGTGTGCCATTACAACTGTTGCAATGGAGTGGTACAATAGTGCCATCCGTCTGCACACATGGATCACCTACCAGACACATCAACCCCACCAGACAGCACTAGGTAGACCCGGATAAACCCCCCAACAATGATGCCATTTCATCGGGCATAATCATCATTCACATCCCCCCTGACAGCATCCCATCAGGGCACCCGCCAGCCTCTCCCGTTTTCATGGGAGATCTGTTCATACGTTTTATCATTTTCTTCACATCATTCAAGAGACAATTCTGAATAATTGGGATATTATTTAATAATCTTATGCTTATACCAACTGTATGTGTCTTGAATGGGGAGAATCATGGGATTTTGGAGTAGAAGAAAAGGAGTGACTGATGATATTAAAGAAACCCCGGACAATTGTTTAAATAAATATGAGGAGGGAAAACCTGTTTTACCTGTCGAAGAACCGGAAAAACCCACAAAGAAACTAAAAATACCTTTAAACAAAACTACATCTGATGTAAAATATATCCTTAAAACAATTGTCTTTCCCTGTCCTATTTGTAGTGAAATAAATACTGTTGATCTCTCCGAACTAGATCCCATAATGGGCGGTGAAACTATGTGTGTTCACTGTCAGGTGGTTCTGCATATTCCCGGAGGCTATCTGACTCACTCTGAAGTTCCGAAATTAAAGGTATATGCCGGCCTTCCTGTTGCAGTACGAAAATTCCCGTTATTTTATTGGAACCATCCGGTAATAAACGACCTGGAACAACAGGGTATCACCCGTATTATCATTCAATATGGATTATGGGGATTTTGTCAGCGATGTCATCACCAGTTCAGCCCTGCTGTTCTCATAAACCTCCCTCATACATCAGGAGAGATTGTTGATTACCGTTCTTTATCATCCGAAGAGATGAATGAGATGAAATCACTCAGGGCTGGTTGTTGTCCATATTGCTCCCACCGAATTCTTCTGGTAATTATATCTGATGTTCCCCACTATGTGATATCAGCAAGCGAAAACCTGGCACATCGATGGGAGGAGGATTAATAGGGTGCTATCTGTTCTATCCAACTAAGAATTAAAGCACTTGCAATACTGTCCGGACCGGGGAGTTGTGGAAGATTTTCATGTGTATACCATCCAGCGTCCTCTATTTCAAATCCATCTGGCATGATCTCTCCTCCTGCATATTCTGCAGTAAATCCTATCATGAGTGAGTCAGGAAAAGGCCAGGGCTGCGATCCGAAGTATTTGATGTTTGAGATTTCAATACCGATTTCCTCACGAACCTCTCTACATACTGCGGTCTCTAAGGACTCACCTGCTTCGACAAATCCTGCCTGTACACTGTACATATTTTTCGGAAAATGAGGTGATCTGGAAAGGAGTATTCTGCTACCATCAGTAATACGGACGATAACTGCCGGTGATAGTTTTGGGAAAACGATTTTTTTGCAGGATGTACAAATTTTTGCAACCTCGTCAGTTTTTATATATGTTCGACTGCCACAATACCCACAATATTTTGTCAATGTATCAAATCTAACCAGTTGAACAGCACGACATGCAATACCAGAAATCGGAGAGTTTGTCCCATTTGGAATTTCCCGAAGTGTCAATAAAGAATACGCTGTTTGGAGTGGAAGATCTAACCGAATACCGATTACCCACCAGGATATACCGTTCCAGGTCCCGAGAAAAATCCTGCAAGATTCAAACCTGGCAATATCTTCTGGAATGTCATGAAAGACAAATCCTTCTGTTCCCTTGATAAGATGCCCGTCTGACTGAGCTATGAGATAAGAATGATGAGATGATAGATCCCCATGGATATTCATCCGGGGAATTGCAAATGATGGGTGGTACATAAAATGGTTACACATTCATCCTGATTTTATATGACTGTCTTGTCGATGTCAACTTCTATTCCTGAAGAGTGTGTTTGTGAGAATTGATGAACGTATAATATAAATCGCTCAAAAATCCATTCATTTCTGACTTCTGGATGAAATAAGACTCCAAACCATGGCTTACGCTGATGCATTACAATCTGTTCCCCGTCATCTGATTCTGCAAGGGATATCCAGGGGTGGATTCTAGCAGCAGTGTATTGATGAAGAGAATAACCTGAAAAATCATCCTTCCCTTTCGTTAACTGATGTTCTCTCCCAATATCAGTCAGGTATACAGGAGTCATTCCAATCTCCAGAAAAGGGTGTCTCTCGCCTCCGGTTCCAGTTAAAAGCATCTGCATTCCTGCGCAGATTCCAAGTATTGGAACATTCCATTGGTTCAATTGTGTTTCTATAGAATGGTTTACATACCAGTCATCAGCTAAAGCAGTTCCACAAATAATGATACCATTCACTACTGGATCTACTCTTCCCCACTCTTCGAGGCGAATAACCTGCGTTTGCTGACCCACACTTAAGAAATATCGGGTGATTGGGGCAACAAACTCATCGCGGAGAATAGTTATCTCTGGATCGGTCAGATCAATAATTAAAATCACAGATTACACCAACTGTGCACGGGAGATAACATAGCCTCCTGATCCATATGCGAACTTTGCTTCTGCTTCTAGGATCTCTATTCTTTTGTGGAAAAATGGGGCATAGCAGACAAAACTCTCATATTCTCCTCCCTCTCCGGCAAGCGATACATGGTACTTCTGATGTATCTTTTTCATCCGGTTCAGAAATGATTCATCTATTCGCACTCCTAACCATGATTCGTCAAGAGGTTCAGCAAAAACACCCGCAATGATTACTTCAAATCCTTCAGACACTAAGGAATTGATATATTGTTCCTGATCACAAAGCCAGATTGGGGAAAAACACCATAATTTTTCATCATGACAAATCTGCTCAATCCGGGATGCCTGATATACTGATTGAATTGCTCCCGTAACAATACCATCAAGATGATAAGTACTTGCTGCCCGATGTATTGCTTCCCTGAGGTCAACCAGTTCTTTCTCTTTAGCTCCATCTGTCTCCTGTATAAGGATCGGAATTTCTGCTGCCTCGGCCTGGAGTTTTGTCAAAGAAATATTCGGAGTATGAAACATGTAACTTTCCGGATTACGGGACTGAATAGTAATAAAACAAGAAATTTCATGTCCGGTTTGTATCATTCGCCATGCAGCATAAACCGAATCTTTTCCCCCGGATAATAGTGCCCCGATTCTCATACGATCAACATAATACCCTGCCTTTATGCACAGTTTTGCATCAGATAAAATACATATCCAAACATTCCCCGGTTCTCTTCAAAAATCTGAATTTCATCTTCAATTTCTTTCAATATTCTGTCTTCACTTAAAGAGAGCATTTCAGTTTTTCGCAACCTTGTTATTTTCTCTTTTTGTGGGGCATAATAATCATCCCAGGCATGGTCTGGAAGAAGAATTGAACCTAGCCACCGGTATCCGCTTTTTTCAATGAGTAACTGATTTTTGTCGATCGTTGTCATTGCTGGATATTCACTGGCCCAAAATTCATGTACTGGATTTGGTGGATTTGAGGTCAGCCATGTCATTTCTGAAACAACCAGGTATCCGTCAGTTTTCAAATGTTTTTTCCACAATGTAAGTCCATTTTCAAATCCAATAATGTATATCGCACCCTCACTCCAAATGAGATCTACTGGCTCCTTTGATTCATACATATCCATTGATGCATGAACAGGTACAATGAAATCTTCGAGTTTTTCCCTCTTTATTCGCCGGACTAGTCCATCAAGTATTGTCTGATGAAGATCAACAGCTGTCACGCGGCATCCACATTGTGCAAGAATAAGGGATTGTTTACCGCTTCCACATCCCATATCAAGTGCCTTTGGATGAGGGGGAAGGTCAATGAGCAGACCTAGTATATGCTGGGTAAACTGGTCATTTTCCGGGCCCTGCCTGGGAAGGTCTGCGTAAAAATCCAGAAAAAATTGAAAAGATTGTTTGTCATCCATTCAAGTCGTTACTCATTAAAAAGGTAACATGTTTGTTATTGCAGCCCACATATTGGAAAATCCCTGACCCAATATTACATTTGGATCAATACCGAGAATCGGGAAGATAAATATGAAATATGCAAATGTTCCGATACTTGACCCTACATTTGCAAGTGCCGCTACAAGGACTACTTTGAATAATGGGATGTCTCGCATTTCCATTATCGACTCTGCTTCCATGATTCTCTTAATATCAGAACCACGAGGTTTTCTGATCTTAGCTTCTGCGATTGCTGAAAACCATCCGGCGGCAATAAGAGGATGAAGTGATGACAGGGGACTTACCGCAAAACCGACAAGTCCGGATATCGGATGTCCTCCGGCAATCAACGTAAAGATAAATGTTAGAACACCATGAATCAAAACCCAGTATACGAGAGCCTGAAGTAATACCTCTGTTCCGACTCCGGAGAATATGATGGCAAGGATGAGGAGGAGAAACACTGCAGTGACAATGACTCCGAAAATCAATCCCCATGGCCGGGTTTTTATCTGGGTGGTCAGGCTGTCTAAAGGGGGAATCGTCTCCGGTCTTTGTAAGAATTTTTCAATACCTTTCCTATGTCCTGCACCAACTACTGCTAAAACACGTTCATGTGATGCAACCAATCTTACCAGATTATGAGACATGTATGCATCTCTCTCACCGATCAGTGCTTCTGCTCCACGTGGTGAATACTTATAAAACTCCTCCATCGCAAGAGTGACCACATCCTCTTTTGTGAGTTCATCTATATCGATGAGTTCGCCGCTCTTATCTGCGACAACAACCGAACCGATGAGTGCGTAAAACATCTTGAATTTTTCAATGATTGACATCGATGCCCAGAATCGGTGGAGGGTTATCCTGATATCACGGTCGATAAGGGCAATTTTTACCTGACGCTCTTCTGCTGCTGCAATTGCGGCTTTCATCTCTGCACCAGGTTCAACGCCGACATCCATTCCGATTTTTCTCTGGATGTATGCAAGAATCCACTGAATTAAGAGTTGTGTGAAGTTCTTTGCCTGAAGGATATCTTCGATTTCCGGATTTTTTTGCTGCTGTTTCAGGCCCAGGTATCTGCCCTGGTCTAGTTCAATGGCAACCACATCCGGTTGCCACTCATCAATCGCTGTTTTTACTTCATCAACACTTTTTTGTGAGACATGTGCTGTCCCGATTATCCGGATTTCACCCATGATATTCCTTTATTCCTTCTGCATCTATTACAACCGGCTTACCTGCCGGAATGGAGTGAGAAGATAAAATTTTCAGAATTTTATCATCCTGATCTTGTTCATATTCGAGGCGTTTTTCCAGGTTCAACGCCATCTCTTGAGCATCTTCTGTATGGTTAACAGTCCTTATTCCTTCACATGGATGGACTGATAGACCTGAATTGTCCAGCATAAATGGGTATGTCCGACAGATCCACGGTCGAACCTCATATATAATACACCGGTTTCTTTCAAGAAACATACATTGATCATTTTTTCGGCGAAGAACCCATCCAAAGGTATAATCCTTTCCCCCTTCCTGAATTCTGTCTGGATAGGGTTCTACGATATCTTCAAATGAAAGACCGCTCCTCTCGATTATCCTGGATATTTCTTCGGGTCCTACCATAACAAGGTTGGATCCGGGTTCAGATTCCTTGCAACATGTTCCACACCGGGTACATGAAAAACCTGTTTCTTTAATGGCACCCACGAGGGATAATGAATGAGTCATACCTCTGTCTGGTCCTGACAGATATGATTGAAGTTTTCAAATATCCGGTACCCCTCAAAGGTATGGCTCACCTCCGGATGCCATTGAATACCAAATACTGGCAGTTCTTTATGTGCTATCGCCTCGTTTCCACAGATAGAAGAGGTAGCAAGCCGGTTAAATCCAATAGGGAGGACAATTACCTCATCTGCATGGGACGCCCATACCTGCATCTTCTCTGGATACCCGGTAAGAATTGTGTCATGATCTGTAATGGTTACCTCAACTGCTCCATACCCTCCTTTCTGCCCTGACTGAACTGTTCCGCCAAATGTTTGTGCAATAACATGCAAACCAAGACAGATCCCGAGAACCGGTTTTTTAAGATGAATATATTGATCTGACATTCCGGCACGAGATATATCCGGGCCACCACCAAGTATGATACCACGGCATCCGGCTATTACATCTTCAACCGGTGTGGTATTTGGGATAAGTTTTGCATCAATATCCAGGTCACGAAGAGCCCGAAGAATGAGATGGTTGAACTGGCCATAATTATTGACCACAAATAAAGGAAGCATCTTCCTTATATGTTATACCGGGCAGTAGATATGCATTCAGGGACTATACCCAGTCACAAATGAGACAATGGACTTGGTAATTTCCTCTGGATTATATCCAAGAAGGTTCCCAAGCATCATTGCTCCACCACATCCCATCCCTTCCTTGACCTCCCCAATACAGTACCTGACTAGACCTGAATGACCCAAATCCCCAAATCCGGGATCGACATAGGTTATCGGAACATCGATCTCCTGTGCTGTTTTATCACAGCTAGCATGTGGATCATCACGAACATAGGTAGTTGTCACAACTTCTGGCATGGGGTTTCCTAAAGCCTGGATTACTGCTGCAACGGCAAGCATTTGTGTCCCCCCTGCAAGGAAGACTTTTCCTGGAAAGCCCTTTGATAATCCGGCACACACTGCTATCATAGGATCTCCGGTTTCTTTGATGATTTCGAGAGGATGCGATATACGTTTCCCAATCCGGTTTACTACTTCGTTGTAGACTTCTTCTTTCATTGATTCCGGATTTTTTACCGACGCGCTGCTTACTCTTGCATCATACCCTAACATTCTGAGGACACACAGAGCCGTTGTCGTACCTCCCGGAACACATTCACCAATTACCAGAAGATCATATGCCGATAACAGCTTTCCAACCCTGATTCCTTCTTCATATAATCGTACTGCATCTGGAACAGCCGGTCTGTACCGAGGATCCTCCCCTGCTTTTCCCTGGAGATCCAGCACTGGAACGGTTGGTCGATGAACCAGTCCGGCATTTATGAATAAAGGTGATAATCCAGCCAGATTAAGAACTGCTCGTGTTATTGATGCAGGTGTCGGGCATCCAGTAGGGGTGTTTGGTGTTGCATCTGAACTTGTAATAACACCCTGCCAGATTAGTTCCGCATCCAGAACCGGCACAAGCAGAGAACCCATTGGATTCGGCCCAGCTCCTGAGAGGCCAGGAACTGTGGATAACATGGTGTTCGCCAGAATTCCTACAAACAACGGTCTTTTTGGCTGTAATAAATTTGGTCGGGATAGAAAAACCATTCGTAATCGATTGCTCTGAATGAACCATCAATCTCTCGCTTCACCAAAGCCCATATCTGTCAGGTGTGAAAACTCATGAGGAATCATGATACACGCCATCCTGGCACTTCTCCAGTTCACCACGATTCTGCCTCTTGGAAAAATAGTCCCTTTTGAGGCATTTGCACGCAATACATGGCTGTATCCATTGGCCGGATATGTTATCGGCGGGTTTGGCGGTTTCCTCTTAATCTTCATCCCGGCACCCTCATTTGTCGGGGCGGTGCTTGCTATTGGTCTGGTTCTGCTTATGTCTGGGGCAAACCATCTTGATGGTTTGTTGGACTTTGGTGATGGGCTTATGGCGCATGGTTCACAACAAAAACGGATTCATGCCCTTACTGATCGGCAAATAGGCTCCGGAGCCCTTGCTCTTGGGATGATGGTAATCCTGCTCTCGGTCGTATCGTTAGGTTCAGTTCAAACCGGGGTGATTGCAGCATCAGTATTAATTATTGCCGAAACAGGGGGGAAATGGAGCATGGCATTCCTTACTGTGTTTGGCAAACCATTTCATGATGGTCTGCATGCAATGTTACATTCCTATTCAAAAACCTGGTTTGTAATACCAGCCACCCTGCTTCTCGTGCCCGCATTTCTGTTACCGATCCCCCTTTTTGTAAAAATTTATGCAGGGATTATACTAATTATCACTCCGCTGTGTACCCGGTTTCTGGCCTATAAATTGTTTGGAGGTGTAAATGGTGATGTCACTGGAGCAACGGGGGAGATAACCCGGTGCGCTCTCCTCACTATCTGTGCCTGTAGTCTTGCCACGATGAACGTTTGATAATAATTAGAAAACCTGTGTCAGAGCCGTGATCTAAAACGTGGGGTGTATCCTTGTTCTTTTTCATCATCACACGCAATTGCAGAGCCATCGCGGACCAAACTGTTGAATTGCATGGCAGCTTCCATAAGGATCTCAGGGGGTACGTTCGCCCCTCTTATCTGAGAAAAGGCATTCTCATAAGGAGAAGGCATAACCCGCGCCCCTACCTGAATTCCTTTACAATTCATGCAATATGAGCACCTGGTGTGCACTGGCAGTTTTCCAGAGGCACATTCCACATATGCTTTATCTGAGCCTTGCTCACGGAGAATTGGAATTGACTTCATATGTATTCAGATCATTCCTCTGAAACCCTCTTAATTACTTCGTTTTCTCCTGATATCCAATAATCTGGTTTACGCCGGCTCCAGGGTCATAGTGAAAAATATTAAAAGGACTTCTATCAAATATGTAATACTCGCATAACCGGGCTGTGCTTTGCAGTTCTGATATCGTGCGGAGGTATTGGAGGATTTGTATATATGGCAACTGAGAAGCCCCACATTAACCTCGCTGTTATTGGTCACATTGACCATGGTAAGTCAACTACCGTCGGCAGACTGATGTACGAAGCCGGAGCTGTTCCGGCACACATCGTTGAACAGTATAAGAAAGAAGCAGAATCAAAAGGTAAGGGTTCATTCGCTTTTGCATGGGTTATGGACAGCCTGAAAGAAGAGCGTGAACGTGGTATTACCATTGATATTGCCCACAAGCGGTTCGACACTGACAAGTACTACTTTACTGTCGTGGACTGTCCGGGACACAGAGACTTCGTCAAGAACATGATCACTGGTGCTTCCCAGGCGGATGCAGCAGTCATCGTTGTTGCAGCACCTGATGGTGTTATGGAACAGACCAAGGAGCACGTTTTCCTGTCCAAGACCCTTGGTATCAAGCAGCTCATTGTTGCTGTCAACAAGATGGATGCATCCAACTATGACGAAGCTCGATTCAACCAGGTCAAGACCGATGTTGGAAACCTTCTGAAAATGGTCGGAACCAACCCAGACAGTGTCAAGTTTATCCCAATCAGTGCATTTGAGGGTGACAACATAACCAAGAATTCTGACAAGATGCCTTGGTACAAAGGAAAATCACTCTTCGGATTACTTGATGAACTCGAAGTTCCTGACAAGCCAACCGAAAAACCACTTCGTGTCCCAATTCAGGATGCATATTCAATCTCCGGTATTGGAACTGTTCCGGTCGGACGTGTTGAAACCGGTATTCTCAAGAAAGGTATGAATGTTACCTTCATGCCAGCCAACAAGACTGGTGAATGTAAGTCTATTGAGATGCACCACGAAGAAATTCCACAGGCACTTCCAGGCGATAACATCGGATTTAACGTCCGTGGTATCGGAAAGGATGATGTTCGTCGTGGTGACGTTTGTGGGGCCGCTGACAATCCGCCAGCAGTTGCAGAAGAATTCTCTGCACAGATTGTCGTTCTTCAGCACCCAAGTGCAATCACTATTGGATACACCCCGGTCTTCCACTGTCACACAGCACAGACCGCTTGTACCTTTACTGAACTTGTAAAGAAACTTGATCCACGTACCGGTCAGACCCTTGAGGAGAACCCAACCTTCCTGAAAGCAGGAGATGCAGCAATCATCAAGTGTCATCCAACCAAGCCACTCTGTATCGAGAGTGCAAAGGAATTCCCACAGCTTGGACGGTTCGCAATCCGTGATATGGGCCAGACCATCGCTGCCGGCATGTGTATTGAAGTTGCCAGAAAGCAGATGCGCTGATCGAATCGGTGTTATCATGCAGAAGGCCAGAATCCGACTCACCGGAACCGATTATCAGAAAGTAGAAGAAGTGTGCGAAAAGATTAAAGAGATCGCTGAGCGGACCGGTGTAAATCTGGCCGGTCCGATTCCCCTGCCAACCAGGAAGCTTGTGGTACCTATCCGGAAAAGTCCGGATGGAGAAGGGACAGCTACCTGGGACCGCTGGCAGATGAGAGTTCACAAGCGTCTCATTGATCTCGACGCTGATGAGCGTGCTCTTCGTCAGCTTATGCGTACCCAGGTACCAAAGGACATTGGAATTGAGATTGTCCTTGAAAGCTGATGAATATGGGCGGCTTTTCAGATAAGCCGCAATAATCCCAATATCATCCACAGTACCTCCCAAGGGAGATACCTTCTTTTCATTTTATAATGATTAACGGGGGACAGAGGGAAATATCCACCGACCGCATTTTTTCACCAAAGATTGCCTTTTAGTGATGAACCGTTCTACTTACTGAGGCAGAAAACCAATGAATGTTCAGATGTTACGGGAACGATACACGAACTGTTCTGTCGAAAAAATATTTACTGTTATTTTCCTGTTTGGATTATTTCTCCGGACAATTCTACCGAATCTTAAGTTATTACATCATGACGAAGCTATTCATGCATGGTTTAGTTATGAACTCCTGACAAAAGGAGTATACCAATATGATCCCATGTACCATGGCCCATTTTTATACTATCTCATGGCCGGATTCTTTCGAATATTCGGAGATTCGGATCTCATTGCGCGATTTGTTCCGGCAATCTTTGGTACTCTCATAATCCTTCTGATATACGGAATTTATAAAACCGGTTGGTTATCAAGAAATCATTCTATCTGGGCAGCACTCTTTTTTGCATGCTCACCTGACATGGTGTATTTTTCCCGGTTTCTACGTCATGATATCTTTCAATTATTTTTCTCGATTTTGCTTTTGGTAGCAATTCTTGGATATATAGAATATAAAAAATCAGGATGGGCTTATCTTGCAGGAGTTGCAGCAGCATGTGGATTGTGCCTGAAAGAGGATATGCCAGTGGTAATTTTAGTTTTTGGATCCTTTTTTATTTCTCTGATTATTTTCAAAAAAATATCCCTCCCTATAACTTGGAAGCGTGATTTGATTGGTTCAATCATTATTGCCGCAGTTATTGGCTTTATCTTTTACACTTCATTCTTCCAGCATCCTCAGATGTTCTTTGAAGCACCGCTAAAAGCAATAGAACACTGGACTTCAATGCATGATCAATGTCGATTATGTGGACCTCCATACTGGTATTTGCTCGTGTTTCTTCTGTATGAAATCCCTCTGCTTATTCTTGCATGTTATGCTATCTGGCAATGGGGATGGAAAGATAATGGTTTCAATTATATTCGAAATACCCATACGGCAGAGGAATTGTCTAACGATGCTAAAATATCTCTATTCATTCTTCTCATGGTAATTTGGACCGCTAGCACCCTGGTCTTTTATGGATGGGTTGGGGAAAAAGTTCCCTGGCTTTTGATTCATCAATTATTTCCTGTCATTCTCCTTGCATCATACCGCATTGAAAAGAAAAAAATTATTGCAGGAATCATAACCGTGGCATTTCTGATAGGTATGACCGTTCATGTATGCTTTACCCCGGCCGACATCAATGAGCCTATTGTACAGGTTCAGAATTCGGAAGATATGCGGGAAGTCATGAAAATTATTGATTCTGCAAAAAATGTGGTGGTTGCCTCAGATTCCTACTGGCCTCTACCCTGGTATTACCGGGGAGGAGAATGGGAGAAAATTTTATTTTATGGAAAAAAGGTTGATCCCATTGTCTGGATGGGAAAAAATCCAGATGTTATCATAACACACGATATTGATAGTTATGAATCATTACCTGATTTTGAAAAAAGAACCTATCATCTTAGCTATTGGTATTCCTGGTTTGATAATAAAGAAAGGATTCTACAGTGGTATTTTCTTCGGGATGGAAAAATGGGCACTGTTAACCTTGATGTGTTTTTAAAAAATAAAAGTATCATTTTATAAATAATCCATCGAGATTAACACCGCTCCAATGAGAATAAAACTAATTCCGATTAATTTACATGTCCCAATTTTTTCCCTTAAAATATGATAACTAAAAAAATAACTCCAGACATAGGTTATAGATGAGCAGGGGAGTACAATGGTATAAGGAATAACTTGTAAATTGTATATTGTTAGGAGGGTTCCAATTAGATACATGACAATACCATAAATAATGTATTTATTTAAAAAAAAACTAACATTATGCTGATAACTTATTTTAAAATAGTAACTCCCTAAAGCACCAAAGATGGTCTGAAGGAGAAGAAAAAATAGATTAACTATCTCCAATAGCAATAAACCCAACCCCCAGAATAATTACGGAAAGACCGATTATCTCAGTAGAAGAGATATGTTCTGACAGTATTGTGACACCATAAAAGTATGACAGTATGTAAGATGTTGCCATCAAAGGATGTAAAACACTTAGGCTGCCATAACGGTACGCAATAATCATGGTTACAGCCCCAAATCCATACATAATAAACCCCGAAATGAGATAATAGAGTTCTAATTTAGATATTGCCCAGAGTAATTGAGCTGTAGCTAAAATAAAGGCGGAGAACAGCATTAGGAGGATGCCCTTATAATTGTGTTTTATAGAAGATATGAATAAATTTTTTTTATTTTGTTCCATTTTTTAAAAAGACAAGGTTTTTTTAATAGTGTGTTATGGAATAACAGATATCAGGCGCTCTGAATACTGGCAATAACAACAAAATCCCGTGATATTATGGTTGGAAGTTGAATTCCATTTTTAACTTCAATAGGATTTACTTCAAATTTTATTCCTTTATTGAATAAATCATACACATATGCATATACAAATTTTGATGAGTGTGGATCGCCATCATAAAGGATATATGCAGTATTTCCAGCCTTTTCTTTAACAAATGAAAAAACATCATTTTGTATACCTGTAAACTGTTGTTGAGCACCCAAATAAGAATGCCCAACCATCAGAATATTTAGAACCAATAATAGTGTGAGTCCTATCCGAATATAGTCTTCAATGCCTTTTTCTGATTTTACATATGGTAGGATCATAAGGACGGGTAATAATGCAAGTTGAGGAACATACCTTGCATACCAGGAAAGTTGAAAAATAAGAACTGTAATAATTATCATTCCAATAAATCCAAGAAAAATTATTGAATTTTCCTGAATTTTATGAAACATAATTATTTTTTGAATCTGCCAAATAAAAAAAAGCAAAGATAATATTAAGATTCCACTAAATAATGGCCCCCATCCGCCTACTTTGGGAGGATCATTAGAGTATATCCCAGCATCACTAATATCAAGAAGTGGGATTTTTATTACTGAATATTCTAAAGCAACCGGATTAACATCAGCTTTAGAAAATAAAGACAGAATTAATTTTTCAGGAATAGAGAGTGTTTTCCATGAATTTGGAATATCATTAAAATTATTAGCTTCATCAATTGATCCCCCGCTAATATCATTGTACACAATATAATTATGGATATATGGATGATATGAGCATAATGCACATAATATAATGAATGGTATTATGAGATACAGATTTCTCTTAAGTAAATCCTTTCGATTGAGATAATAAAGAATCCCAATTGTTACATATAATAAAGTTACAAATATTATTGCTGTTGATTTAATATTGATAAATAAAGCTGAATAAGCTAATGCAATACATAATAATTCAATCCTTTTTTGCACATAATATAGACCAAATAATGCCATCAATGATAGTAATGAGGCGTATAAAAATCCATCAACATAAAATGATAATGATGAACAAATTACAATTGAATTAATTCCCGCAACAATAGATAAAAGTCCTAATATGTATCTTGGTGTTTGTTCAAAAATATAGCTAAATAATGCAAAACAAAGAAAAATACTCATAAGTGAGCCGATAATGGTGATACTTTTCGATGCCTGGAGGTCTTTTGTGAAAGAGTAGAATGCAGCCGCTAGAATATGATACCCTTTTGCTTCACGAATGAATTTTGAAGTAACCCAGTCACTAATACCCTTAATATGGGGAGATAGTTGTGAAGAATATGTATGTGTCTGGTTAAGGTAAGGGATATCTGGATTTAAAATTGGATTTTGTCCGTTTGATAAAGAAATTACCATTATTTCATGAAAAACGTTTGAATCATATCCAAAATCATAATAATGAGATGTGAAAGCTGGAGGTGCTGCAATACAAAGAATAACTATCAGAAGGTATACCCAAAAATCCCTAATACATTGTTTAAGCTGAAAAAACCCGAAAATTGTCGCAATAAGGAATGATAGGAGAAATGAATATTGAATAATTGGAATATTTATCCAAAAACCAATAATGGAGAACAAGTAACAAGCAATAAAGAAAAGAGCTAATGATTCACCACAAATAAGAATAATTTTAGATATATTTTCAAAAGAAAAAAATTGATTTTGATTCTCATGTTGACTTTTGGAATTGTGGTTTTTTTTAGATAAATTCGATGCCATGTTTTGCTCATCTTATAAAAAGGTAAATTTTTAAAAATTTCTAAATGAAATTAAATACAGATTTTTACCCTATTTACTAATATTATTCATATTAGTATATCTTATTTACTAAATAAAAAAGGGGAAAAAAATTCGAATAAAAATATTAGAAGAGCTCATCATATTGATGAACTGTAGATTTTTTCCGCGGCTTTTCACGGGATCCAAAGCTGCCTCCGCCTCCTCCTCCCTTGCCTCCGCCTTTTCCTCCACGATTCTTCATAACCCGGTAGAGAATAAAACCAACTATTGCGACAACAATAATTCCAACGATATATGGGATCATTCCGGAAAGATCTGGTAGTTCAGGTCCTTTTGGAGCGGATTCAACTTCAGTCTGGAGTTCCTGGGTAGCTTCAAACACTTCGTTTGCTTTCTGGTATGCTTCTTCAGCTTTCTTTCGTGCGTCGGTATACTTACCAGCATCAAAAAGCTCTTTTGCATCACTTGCATCTTCAGCGGCGAATTCACGTTTGGTAATAATTGGAGCGAGACGTGGATCACTTCCCATCTCCTTTTCTGTCTTAAAGTAGTTTATCCATTCATCTGTTTTATCAATTGCCTCTTTTACTTCATTGATAGCTTTTTGGGAAACTCCCATATCAAGCATGGAATATGCATCTTTGATGAAGGTGTTTGCGTTTTTTATGTAAACTTGAGCATTCGAATAGCTTGCACCAGCTGCAGAATTTAAGGAATTCAATGCTTCCTTTGCTTTTGCTTCAGCCTTGGAAACATCAATTCCATCAGCTTTATTCTGTGCGATATCCTTTTCCAGTTTTGAATAAGATTCCTTAACTGATGTGATGTCTCCTTTTAGCTCTCCAGGATTTGTGACAAAAGCCGTCACATTCTTGACGGTCTCCTTCACTCTTCCACCTGGTGTTGCAACATTGACAGAAACAACTTCGATTTGGCGCGAACTGTCCACTTTTGGGGCCATTCCTTTCAGGTTGACTTTGACACTCTCGTCAACATTTTCATACGAAAGTTCCCATCCTGAAAGGTCTAACTGCTTTTTACTAACAGCCGGGCGTGGATTTTCAACACCATCCAGAATGATAGAATAGGTCCATACAGGATTTTCAAGTTCTGTCTTAAGTGAAATACTTTCATCACTTGGGAAGGTTTCTCCACCAACTGAGATGAAACTCATCTGCAAATCTGCAGTAACATTGGATTTGCCAGATTCAAGATCTCCAGAAGGCTTAATGTTAACATGTCCAACTTCAACACTGGCCATTGCCGGGATAGCAATGAAACAAAAAATGATACTTAGAAAGATGATTAGTGATCCGGTCTTCATAACATCCTCACTCAAAGAGTGGTTCAATACTCTCATCCAGTTTCAGAACATTCTCTTCATCAATCCGTTCTGATGTAGCTTTCGTCTCTTTAGCTATTTCAAGCAGATTGGTCACCCGTGGGGCATCTGCAATGGATGCTAAAAGAACGATTGCTGCTACATACCTGCTCTGGGCTGGATAATCTCCACCACGCACCTCCACACCGGCAATGTTCTCCTCTACCCAGCTCTTTGCTTTTTCAATTCCTTTCCTGTCAAGATCGTCTGGTGGTCCGGCAACCAGAACCAGTGCACGGCTTGTGGTGGAATACTCACATGGGAGAGTCAGCCTCCCAAGCATTGCACGCCTGACCAGCGATAAAATCCGGGAGGTTTTATCCTCTCCCATCAGTTTTTCCTCCGGACGGCGTTCCTCTATCTGTTTTCTCCCGATAATGCGATCAAAAAATCCCCTATCTTTTTCCACTGGTCCGGAGTCAATGACTTCGCTGATGGCATATCCAACTGAACTTATACCCCCACCCCGGAGGGTATTGATGATCTCGCTGGAGTCTACAACCATTTCGCCAATACCTAGTTGTCCAACCTCTCCAGCACGGAACAATAGTCCAAATCTACGGACGATCTCATCATTCAACCGGTCAAATGCACCCTTTATACTTTCTCCCTCATTCTTCCATGCACTATTATCGAAGAGGATTACGTTGTCTGCTTCCTTTACCAGGGTTGCTAGACTTCGTGCAGCATTATATGAATATAAGCGTCCCTCTTCGGGAGCCGGAAGAATGCCAAGGACATAGACCGGCTCTTTGTATATCTTTTTAAGGTGACGGGCGAGAACGGGTGAACCACCTGATCCAGTTCCGCCACCAAGACCAGACACAATAATGAATGCCTCAGTTTCACCGATTCCTTTTCGGTCGATGGCATTCATAATGATGTCAATTTCGTCAAAGGTTATCTGGGCGCCGGTATCATTATCGGTACCAACGCCATGGCCTTTCACGCTCGTCTGACCAATCAGGACTCGGTCCTCAAAATCGAGGTGCTGAAGTCCCATCAGATCAGTTCTGGCTGTATTAACCGCAATAGCACGAAAACTGTTGCCATTGGTTCTATTGTCAAACTCAATGAACCGGTCAACAATTTTGCCACCAGCCTGACCAAATCCTATAAAAAACACTTTCATGGAGGTACACCAGTTGTATGAAATATCGGGATTCTTAATATTTGGTACATCTTTCCTTTATACATTCAAAAAGCTTCTTCAATGAGCAGGATGGGAATATCTAAGGGATTATAACAGAATATGCGGATTGCAATAATTGGAGGGGGCCTCAGCGGGCTTGTATCGGCATATAGGCTTTCCCCGGACCATGAAATTACTATTTACGAAAAGTCAGCCGAATTAGGTGGCTTGCTCTCTTCCTATCATCGAGGAACCTATTCTATAGAACGATATTATCATCATTTTTTCACCGGTGACGAGAGTTTTTTACACCTTTTGGATGAATTGCGTCTAACAGAGGATATTTTATGGCTGAAAGGATCAACGGGAACATACCTTAACGGGGTCATATATCCTCTTACAACTCCCATTGAAATCCTCAGGTATCCGCACCTGACCATTCCTGATAAAATTAAACTTGGGTTGTTTACGAAAAAAGTCAGAACATTTGATCTCTCTGAATTAGATGCCATCAGCGCAGAAAAATTTCTACATGAACAGGTTGGGGACAAAATTTACCAATCCTTTTTCAGACCACTCCTGAAATCTAAGTTTGGAATGAATGCAGAGAAGGTATCTGCAGCCTGGTTAGTGAGCAGGGTTGCAATCCGATCAGACAGAAGTCTTGCGGGAGAACGATTGGGATACCTGAATAAAGGATTTTCAAGGTTCATTAATACAATATCTGGACAGATCACCGAGCGGGGTGGTGAGATAAGAATATCTTCACCGGTTACTTCTCTCATACGGCAAGAGAAAACATGGTTTGTAAATGATGAGCCATACGAAGGCATAATTGCTACCATCGCACCAGGACTTCTTCGTGAAATTGGAGTTCCCATCTCTGATGTTCCTTACCAGGGGGCTGCCTGTCTGACCATGGGCCTGAAGCGAGCAGTTACCAATGGGATTTATTGGATAAATCTGTATGATAACGCACCCTATGGTGCCGTAATTGGTCATACTTGTTTTGCGCCATTTTCATGGTATGGGGAGCATATCATCTATCTTGCTTCGTATTTTACCGGAAATCCTGTTCCGGATTTAAAAGAGCAAATGATCCGGGATTTCTGTAAAAAATTTGGTGTACAAAAAAGTGACATATTATGGACCGAACTCTCACTTGATCCATTCGCAGGACCGCTCTATCTGGCTGGGTATAAGCCACGAATGGAAGAACTAACAGTTCCTGGTATGAGCCTTGCTGGTATGTTTTCAGCAGAGAATTATCCTGAACGAAGTATTGAAGGCTCTGTCCGGGCAGGAGAACGGGCAGCGAAGGAGATAATTTCCTTTTCGCAGCAGGAGGGACGTCCTCTTTGATTAATTTTGATTCGGTAACTGTTGTAATACCGGTATATAATGATGTTCAGGCACTCAAAGATGCGGTGCCAAAAGTAATCCCTATTCTTTCATCTCTCACTTCGCAGTATGAACTCATTATAGCAGAAGATGCCAGCACTGATGGATCAGCAGAATGTGCGGCTTATTATGCACGAAATAATCCGAATATAATTCACCTCCACCGGAATGAACGGCTTGGAAGAGGATCAGCGCTTACTCTGGCCGCATCCAAAGCACGAGGTGAGATTTTTTGTTACTTCGACGTTGATATGGCAACAGATATTTCACACCTTGAAGAACTTCTTAAACATATTAGAGAAGGATTTGATATCGCAACAGGGTCTCGGTTGTTGCCTGAATCCAGGATTATAAGGAGCACCGGCCGTGAAATAAAAAGCAGAGGATACAACTTTCTGGTTCGGCTCTTTCTTCGAAGCACTCTCTCTGATCATCAATGCGGATTTAAAGCTTTTAGTATCTCTTCTATCCGCATGCTCCTGAAAGAAACAACAGATACTCATTGGTTCTGGGATACAGAAATTCTTGTCCGTGCACAAAAGAAGGGACTAAAAATTGCCGAGATTCCTGTTGTGTGGACAGAAGGTCAGGGGACAACGGTCAGATCTGGTGATATTTGGAAGATGGGGCGGGCAATTCTCCGGCTCTGGTGGCAACTTTATGTATCGTAAATTCATCGCCATCTGTCTATCAGTTCTTCTGGCGGCAGCAATTCTGATCGTCATGGTAGTCCGTGTTTGGGATGACCTGGCTAATGCACTTGCCTATGTTCAGCCCCTCTTTCTCATTCCGGCATGTTTCATATGTCTTTTTGCCTGGGGTGTGCGGGGAAGTCGATATCAGGCGATACTAACACGGATGCAGGTCAGAATATCGTTCATCTTTGGTGTTGCCTGCATTTTCATATCACAGACAGTAAATCTCATCGTACCTGCCCGTCTCGGAGATTTAATACGGGTTGTCCTTCTCAAACATGATTACGATGCGACCATATCGCAGGGGCTTTCTTCTATCGTGGTAGAGAGGGTATTTGATATCATATCAGTTGCGATTCTGGGGCTATGTGCCGTGGTGTTTGTGTTGAATGTTCCACCATGGATTCGAATGCTGCTCATCATCCCCTTGGTTTTTGGAGGGATTTTCTTCCTTGTTCTTCTCATAACGGGGACAGTCCGTACAAAGAATAAATACGTACAATATATTCTGACCATGCTCGATGAGATGAGAAAAGCCTCTCTCACTCCCCGTTCTGCACTCATACTTGGTGCAACATCAATTCTTATCTGGATCCTTGACACTCTCATCTGTTATCTGGTTGCGGTCATGTTCAGGCAGGAGATACCCTTTGAAGTTGTCTTGCTTGCAGTGGTGGCCGGAAATCTTGTCAAAGCTGTCCCACTCACTCCTGGAGGGGTTGGAACCTATGAGTTTGCTCTTGCTGTAATCTTTGAGCTTGCAGGAACCGCTCCTGCGGTTTCAACCCTTATTGCAGTCATTGATCACCTGATAAAAAACGGAATAACTCTGATAGGAGGAGCTCTCTCAATCCTGTATTTAGGAGACTGGGTGATACCTGAACTCAGTGCCAGTATCAAAAAGCGATTACGAGATGAGTGATATCAAATGATAGAATCCAGTCAGATCGTTGCTGTAATATCCTGGGTACTTCTGCTAATTTTTTTTCATCTTGCGCTTTATCCCTGGATTAAGGATTATCTTCCTGAAATAGCGGTTCCAGTTTCATGGACTGGAGGATTTATCCTCACAACTCTTGCTACCTGGTATGCGGTACTGAGTGGCCTTCCTGCTGGTATAGGGATCATTCCGGTTCTTATCATCTGCATCTGTACCTGTTATTATAAGAAAACCGGATTTTATTGCCAAATTCCTTTGGAATGGAGATATTACCTCCTCTTTTCTCTCGTTTTTGGAGCAATGCTCATTGTTCGGGCGTATAATCCGGATATTAATGGGGCCGAAAAGTTCATGGATCATGGATTTCTTGCTTCAATCCTCCGGTCTCCTCTGGTCCCTCCACTCGATCCCTGGTTTGCAGGTGGTTTTTTGAATGTGTATTATTATCTGGGTCACTGGATGATAGCTACACCCGCCCTGATGGCAGGGATTCCTTCATATATTCTTTTCAATCTGGCGCTTCCGACTGTTGCTGCCCTTTCGGCGATAAATATTTACGGGGTTGGACACCTTGTATTAAAAAGAACACGGCTTCTCCCCGTTCTTGCCTTTTTTATAGTGAATCCCTATTTTATTTACCTGGCTTTGTCTGGAACACGCTCGTTTACTCTTCTTTGGGATAGCAGCAGAGTCATTGAGAACACAATAAATGAATATCCTCTCTTTTCATTTTTATTCGGCGATGTACACGCTCATGTTTTGGGAATATTACCACAGACATTTTTAGTCCTGATGGTGACTGCTGCACTTACCTATTGGACCAACAGTAACAAAAGCAGATTAACCATCCTGTTATTCACAGCACTTGGTCTGTCAATCGTGCCTGCAGTGAACAGTTGGGATGTTTTTATCTGGGCGCCGATGATTCTTGGAACCGGACTGTGGTTGATTTCAAAAGAATATCACATCTTCTATCATTTAACACATCCAAAAGCCATTATTTTGAGATTGCTGACTGTTATTAAAGAAAGAGATTTTTCTCAAGCACTAGATCCTGGCCCTGTTGCCTTCTTTTATCTGTTATTGGTTCCGGCAACAAGTCTGATTCTCATCAGTCCACTCCTGTTTGGGATGCAATCCCCCGGTATTGAAGGGTTTGGTTTTGTGCATGCACCCTCAACTCTTCAACAATTTTTACTGGTCAATGGCTGGTTTTTCATCGGGTTTATTTTTTCACTCAGGACTCAAATGATGAAAGTTCCCTGGATTATTGTGGCAATAATCCCCTTTTTTTTGACCGGGTACATCTCTGCTGGTCTGGCAGGTCTGTTCCTGGTATTAGTTCTTCATCGCAGATCTGGTCCTGCTGATCTTCTTGCAGCTGGTGGTTTGGCCATTCTCCTCTTTTGTGAACTAATCTACCTGGTAGACAATATGGGAGAGGTATATTACCGGATGAACACGGTATTTAAACTCTATATCGGAGCATGGATTCTTTGTGGAACTGCAGCAGCTCTCATGGTGGGACGAGAGTGTGATATTTATTTTTCTGTTCACCCCGGATTAAAAAGCCGGATTCTTCAATATACTGTAGTTATCATGCTCATCCTCTGCTTGATCATACCTCCTGTTATTGTCTCCACTATCCATGGTTCTCATACTCCTACTCTGGACGGGATGGCATGGTTGAAAGGAACTCACCAGGGAGATGCTGAGGCAATTACCTTCCTGCGAACACTTCCTGGATCCCATATTCTTGTGGAAGCAACCGGAGATGATTACCAATATACCTCCCGGGTGTCTTCTTTTACAGGAGTTCCCACAATAATCGGATGGCAATTTCATGAATATATGTGGAGAGGTGACAATCCGAAAGGATGGTATGGTCAGCGGAGTAAAGATATACAGACCATCTATGAAGATCCTGATCAGACCATCAGGCTCATGAACCAATATAAAGCTGATCTGCTCTATGTCGGTCCGGTGGAACATGAGAAGTATGCAATCTTACTTCCTCTGGAGGGTCTGCAGGAACTGTACAGGAACCGCGATGTTACCATCTATCATCACACACTTTCCTGAAATCTGTCTACTTTTGGGGCATTTCACCCAAAAAACAGGGCCTGGTTTACGAACCTTTAAACGCCCACAACCGTAACTTATATGGCACATTCGTCATCTGCTGATGAGTGATGACGGAGGGTCATGCCCCTCCTGAATGAGGTGAATTCATGGCAAACTACGTTACCTTTGAAGTCTCTGAAGAGATCCAGAATAAGGCTCTTGAAGCCGTCGAAGCCGCACGTGAAAGCGGAAAAATCAAAAAGGGCTCCAACGAAGCCACCAAGGCCATCGAGCGCGGCATCGCACAGTTGGTCCTTATTGGCGGAGATGTTGAACCTGCAGAGATCGTCATGCATCTTGGACCACTCTGCGATGAAAAGAAGATTCCGTACCTCTATATCAGCAAGCAGAATGATATCGGCGCTGCTTGCGGACTGGAAGTCGGCTCTGCTGCTGCAGCTATCGTAAAGTCCGGAAAAGCAAAAGAGACCATCGATGAAATTGCTGCACAGATAGCAGCTCTCAAAGCTGAGTGAATACCATGGACGGAACGCCCGCTGAAGTAATCGAGGTTATCGGGTCAACCGGTATGCATGGAGAAGCCATGCAGGTTAAAGCCCGTATCCTTGATGGCCCGAACAAGGGGCGGATTATCACCCGCAACACGGTAGGACCGATCCGTGAAGGTGATGTTCTGATGCTCCTTGAGACCGAACGTGAAGCAAAGAAACTTTCCCGGAGGTAAGAACTATGATTGATACGCATATCTGTTCTTTCTGCGGTCTGCAGATGGAGCCTGGAACCGGGAAGATGTATGTCAAGAAAGACGGACAGATTTTCTATTACTGCAGCACCAAGTGCCAGAAGAACCATAAGCTCGGACGTATCCCACGCCGTGTCAGATGGACCACCGCTGGCCGGAAAGCTCTTGGCAAGGTATAACAATGGAACGGACATTTCTGATGGTAAAGCCTGACGGAGTTCAGCGCGGACTTATCGGTGAAGTTATCACCCGGTTTGAACGCCGTGGATTCAAGATGGTTGCCTCACGATTTGAACGACTTCCGGATGCACGTGTCATGGAACACTATGCAGAACACGTGCAGAAACCTTTCTTCCCAGGTCTGAAGGCATACATCACTTCAGGACCCTGTTTCCTGATGGTATGGGAAGGAAAAGATATCGTGAAGATAAGCAGGGACATGATCGGAGCAACAAACCCTGCCGGTGCAGCGCCTGGCACGATTCGTGGAGACTTTGCCCTTGAGATAGGGATGAACGTCATCCATGGCTCTGACTCTGTAGAAACTGCAAATCGCGAGATTGCTATTCATTTCAAACCGGAAGAACTTGTTTCATATACCCGGATTGATGAACAGTACCTCTACGAATAATTTTTTTTGATTGGCTTTTACCATTTTTTCCTGTGACTGAGATTTATCCCGGATATTTCAATACAAAAGAGAAGAATAGTAGTACCCGATTGGTGACCTGGGATGACTGCACATAAACCGATGATCATGAAGATGAGAGTCTGTCTGCTTGTATTTCTTCTGATAGCCGGATTAATTGCAGCCGGGTGTACCGAATCCGACCGCATCAGGGATCAGGCACGTTCTGCCTTTGAAGATGGGCGATATGCTGAATCAGTATCTCTGTATGATCAGGCGATCAGGATCTCCGGAACCGACAGTGAACTCTACTATCTGAAGGGTCTGGCTCTTTTTGAACTTGTCAGATATAAAGATGCCATCGATGCTTTTACTGCTGCAATTAGGGTCAAAGCGGATTATCCTGCAGCATGGTATTGGAAAGGTCGTGCCAGTTACATGATGGGCGATTATGATGAGGCAGTCAGATCTTTTTACAAGGCCATTGAACTTGATGAAGCAAATACAGAATACTGGTATTATCGTGGTCTTGCTTTAAGTGGACGAGGCCAGTACGATCTTGCAGTTGCTCACTTTGATAAAATTCTCCTCATGGATCCGTCAATGGAAAAAGCCTGGAGTTCCCGGGGGTACGCTTTTGTCATGGAAAAGAATTATACAAATGCACTCGCTTCCTTTGAAAAGGCACTTACATTAAACTCAGCCAACGCAGAGAACTGGATAAACAAAGCGTCTGTTCTCCGGGTTCTCGGTCGAAATGATGAAGCGGAAGTCGCAATAAATCAGGCAAACCTGCTTTATAAAAAACAGGGAGAAGATATTGCACGTAAGATCCCAAAGACTCCCATCTCTGTTGTTCCCTGACCAGAGAGGAAGACATTTCTTATTTCTCTGATAATGAATAAAAAGAATTGTGTATTCTGGCACCTGGAATGATATCGTCATGAAGTTCGGTTCAACTGTTTTAATATCCCTGTCAGTATTGATGCTGATTCTCCTATGTGGATGTCTGGGATCAGAAGGATGGAGTGCGCAGGACTGGATTGAACAAGGGAACCGGTTCGCAAAAGACGGACTCTATATTGAAGCAGTTGATGCATACAGCAATTCCATTCGGCTTGATCCGGTAAATCCGAAAGTATGGACCTGGAGAGGTATTGCTCTTCAGCATCTGGGAAGGCAGCAGGAAGCCATGAATGACTTTGATGAAGCTATAAGGCTGAATCCGGATGAAAGTGGTGCCTGGCAGGGGAAAGCCTCTTCATACATTGAAGATGGCCAGTATAAACTGGCTATCAAAGCTGCAGAACGTTCATTGGAACTTGCCGGGCCAGATGACAAAAAAGAGAATTCATACCTGCTCCTCGGTTTTGCCTATAATCGTCTTGAGAATTACGAGGATGCACTACTTAAGTTTGATAAGGCTATTGAGATTGATCCCAAACGCATTGATCTATGGCAACATAAGGCATACACTCTGACAAAACTAGGCAGATTCATGGAAGTCCTCAAATGCTATGAGGTCATGACGGGAATTGATCCTGAAAACCCGGAGATATGGAATAAAAAAGGTGAGATTCACCTAGCACTTGGTCAGATAAATGAAGCAAATGAAGCTTTTACCTATGCGAAAAGCCTTATTGAAAGAAATTAATAAAAAAACTGTTTTTTATAGTCTGGATTCACCAAACAGGTTCAGAAGATCCTTTATATGTGCACCTGATTCCTGGAGAAGCGGTTCCTGTCCTGGGGTTAGCTCTGTTGCCTGAAGTTGACTAACGAGATCTTTGATCGCATGAAGATGAGTGATGACTTTTGTCCTGACATGGTCATGTTCTGCCGGAGGTGGAATATCCTTCTTTTTCCTGACTGATTCGCGAATTTTATAGGCAAGCTCAGTAAACTGTGCACGCGGATCACCCCCTTTCTGTATGTAATAATCTGCCCCGGCGTTAAGAGCTTCAATTACCACATCTTCACGACCTCGTCCGGTGAAGATGATAAAAGGAATATGATTCCCATTTTCACGGATCGCCCGTAAAAAGGCAAGTCCATTCATGACCGGCATTTCATAATCTGACACAACCGCATCAAAACTTTGCTCCTGAAGCATGGTAAGCCCTTCCTGGGCTGATAACACTGTGGTTACCGAAAACTCTCCATGACGCTCGAGAAAAGCACGGGCGATATCCAGTATTACCGGTTCATCATCAACAAGCAGGACAGATATCATAGACAGACACTTATTGCCGCTCATGGTCTTTAATCATGGCGATTGTTCTGAAAAAAAAGAACCCGAAGGTCAGGGTGAGATTTATGTATAGATGAAATGGAGCAATGCAAAAGTTGCAAGGATAACAATAACCAGCACTGCACAAATAACATCGCCTGCTCCAAAGATAAGTTTATGAAGCGGAAGTTTTTTTCTTGCCCTATATCCTCGCATATCAAGAGTCAAACCCAGAACCTGTGTTTTTGCAAGAGAATTTGCCACCAATGGAATCATGATAGGTTTCATACTCCTGATCTTTCCTGATACTCCTGTCCCTGGATTATATCCTCTACATAATTGGGCTTCATGAATTCGTTTGGCCTCAAGCTGAAGGCTCGGGATGAACCGGAGAGCAATAAGCAGCATTAGTACGTAATCAACTGGCAGGCGGAATGCAAGCAGTCCGGTAACCAGGTCACTAGGTTTTGTGGCTATGACAAAAAGCTGGAATGCAGTTATCATCACGATAAACCGGAGCGATAAAATGACACCAAAAAGCAGCCCGCCAAGGGTTATCCCAAAGCCTGCCACCGATGGTTCTGTTGAAGGAAGGATGGTAAAAAGCATATCGCCTTCTTGAACTGTCAGACTTGTCAGAAGGACGAGGAAAAATGACAACAGGATCAGAAACGGAACCTGGGAGATTATTTCCTTGATTAATCCGGAGAATAATGCCCCAAACACCAAAACAACGATGAGGAAACAGAGAAAGAGAATCTGTGAAGACATAACACAGAGACCAACAATCAGGATTACCAGCAGAAGTTTCGTCACCGGATTGAGATGATGAAGCGGACTGTTCCCAGGAATATACTGAAGAATTTCACTCATGCTGCCCGCCCCTTCAGGTTATGATAATCACCAATGATGTGACCGCTCTCCATCGCAATGATCCTGCTCGCATACTCTTCTGCTATCCTCATGTTATGAGTAACCATGATGATTGTGTGTCCCCTCTTTTGAAGAGTGAGCATAAGATCCATCATCCGGTCTGATTCTATCTCATCAAGGCCGGTAGTTGGTTCATCCAGAATTATGATACCCGGTTTCATGGCTAGGATGCATGCAACAGCCAGGCGTTGTCGCTCGCCACGTGAGAGATGACGGGGATAGGTTGATTCAGAACCGGAGAGACCTACCATGTTCAGGACATCACTGATTACCTGGTCTGGATTAGCTGATCCAATGTTCTCTAGACCGAACATAATCTCATCCTTCACACTATCGGCAAAGAGCATGGTATCAGGATTCTGAAACACAAGCCCTGCTTCTATAACCAACTCAATTACTGGTGCGGTTGCCGCATTATGGCTCCGTACAAAAATTGTTCCACCATCAGGTCTTAGCAGACCATTCAAGTGTTTTACGAGTGTCGTCTTTCCTGATCCATTTTCACCCAGAATTGCAATAAACTCTCCTTCATAGAGAGTAACTGATACTCCACTGAGCGCTTCTATTTCACCGTACCGTTTCCTCAACGTGTCTATTTTCACGATCACTGGACGATCTGCCGGAGTGTATGGCTCAAGGTCAGGATCAGTATAGAGGGCTTTCATCGAACCCTGCTGTTCAGGATAAATCTCATCAAATGTTCCCTCCCGACTGATGTGTCCTTCTTCCATGACAATCACCCGGTCAGCGACATTCCGATATCCTTCAAGAGAGTGATCAACGATAATGATAGTCTTACCAAGCTCTTTCAGCCCTTTTAGGATCTCAATAATCCGTGTTGTTGCATCAACATCTAATTCTGAAGTTGGTTCATCAAGGATGATAACTTCAGTATCCATTGCAAGGGCCGCAGCAATCGCTACACGTTGTTTCTGGCCACCAGATAAGGCATAAGGTGGTCTCTCACGAAGATGGGAGATCCCACACAAATCCATCACTTTTCGGACACGTTCTTCAATTTCCGTCTTTGAATCAATCCTTGTCTCAAGACCTGACGCCAACTCTTCCTCTACGCTTGTAAAAATGAGTTGGGAATCTGCATCATCAAAGACCATGCTGATATACCGGTTAAGTTCACCCACTCCGGTATATTCTGTGACTGGTTTGCCTTTCAGTGCAAGATAGCCGGTAACGGTTCCACCAAATTCATGCTGCAGGATTCCTGACAGAGCATAACACAAGGTCGTTTTACCAGCAGCCGTTGGACCGGTAACAAGGACTAGTTCTCCGGAATGAATAGAAAGAGTGATGTCCCGGAGGGCAGGTCGGATACCAACCGGGTATGTGTAGTTTAAGGATGTTGCAAGAATCATGATCGACGTGATAATGCTCGTGATGCAGGAACATACAGGAGTTGAGCGATTATTGTGTTGATAATTGCCGTCGGGAGAACAATCATGATCATCATGGCACTGAAGAATGCATACATGCTTTCATAGTTGAATGCCTTAAACAGCAGGCCTGGAGCTACCATTACGAGCAGCATAACAATGCAGATGAATGATATTCCACTTGCAAGGGTTGCTACGAGGGTAGCGGCGAATGGAGCTGCTGAGAACCTTGTTTTCAATGCCTGGAAGACCAGGAGACATGCAACAGCCCCGATAGGTTCACTGATAAGATTTCCTGGAGGAAATATTGAATGACTGATGAGGGCACTGATTATTCCGCCAATAAATCCTATCCCGAGTGCCTGGGAAAATTTAGGAACAACCAGCATGATGGCCAGACAATAAAAAACAATAACAAAATTTGGTACTAAGAACGGTGGGAGCGGTGCATAGAGTGCAGCGAATCGTGCAATTGCACCCACTGCAAGTAAAATGCCGACAATGGCGATATCCTGTGATTTCATGTTTTTCTTTAATGATTGGTATTCAAATGAGCAATACAATACTGAATGGAATAATGAGTCATCGCCAGTATATGGGCGATCCTGGACATGCACCTCTGAGAAGGTGATGGACATGTTGTAACATCTATGTATGAAATTATACATTGGCCTATATGAAGATTGTCAGACCTGTAGTACCTGATCATGTCTTATGGCCATCCAAATCCCTGGTATTCCTCTCGGCGCACGATAACTGGAACAAAATCCCCCTTGAACCATACATACACCTGAACCGATGCGCCTTTTTTGAATTCCTGAATCCGGCGGTCATAGTTTTTTCTAATATGGCTGGTATTATTCTTGAGAAAGCGTTCCTCTGCAGTAGTATAGAAATCTATCATCTGCATAAGCCATGCGTTTTCATATTGTATTGTCTCCTCTGCCAGAGCATATGCTTCATCTTCAGATATAGGGTAGTGATAATCACCGTGTTCATTTAGTCCACTAATTTGTCTAAAAACAGGATTTTTTTTCCTATCTGGTTCACGATGCAGCATGTATGGATAAATTCGGCATATTGTAAACCGGTTTTCGTATATAGTGCACCTGTTGTTTTCAAGAAATACGCATGTTCCATCTTCTCTTACACGGAGAGCATATCCAGAGACGTAAAAATTACCCTCCCCATCAACAAGTTCAAATTCTGGTGCAGGAACTAGTACCTCTGGTTTTATTTTTCTAATTCTTGCTGCATCATCATCTAGTAAAAAGACATGTCCATTAAATTCTGTTGTACAACACCGCCCGCATAGTGTACAGGAGAACCCTACATCCTGGATAATATCAGCGAGATCCTGAGGACTCCATTTAGTCAACAGGGCAAGTTCTGTTGTCAGCCTCGTAATCTCATGTCTGATATAAGAGTTTGACATTTCGTTATACTCTGCCGTTAAGAGGCATAGTATTGACGAAGAGATCAATCATGACGACAACGCTTGCTCTGTTGAAAATCTTTAAACCCTGTAATACACTAATGAGAGATAACATGCTTGAAGCCTTTGATCTGACCGGAAGAGTACCAAAAGGACAATATTCTTCAATCGTGGAGCCTCTTGAAGCGCGAACAGCCGAGTTGCAACGCGAAGTCCGAAAACGTGGGAAATCTGTCATCATTGTAATGGAGGGATGGAGAGGCTCAGGCATTACCAGAATCATAAATCTCCTTCAGCCTGTGCTTGATCCACGAGGGACCCGGGTTCATCCCATTGCTGAACCGAATGACATTGAGCGTGACCACGGGATGTTCTGGCGGTTCTGGGCGAGACTTCCCTCATATGGGCAAACTGCTATCTTTGATCGGAGTTGGTACACAGCAACAATCGTTGAGCGGTATAATGGTGACTCTATGAAGGAGATCCCGGCTTCCTGTATAGAAGATATCAATAATTTTGAAGCCCAGCTTATCAGTGATGGAAACCTCATTCTGAAATTCTTTCTACATATCAGCAAGGAAGAACAGAAAAAGCGGTTGAATGATATAAAAGATAGTCCTTTTACCATGCAGGCCCGGTACTTGCACAGAAAAGAAGGCATATACATGGTCAGCCGTGATTTTGAGATGATTGACCACATGCTCATGAAGACTGACATGCCTTCGTCACCCTGGACGATAATTGAAGCTGAATCGATGAAATACGGATATGTCAGAATTCTTCAGACTTTTAATTCCGCTGTCGAATGTTGGCTTGAAAAAGGTGATGGTGGGCAGAAAGAACAAAACCAGACCTTTTTACTGAAAAGTGTTGAAGAATCTGAAGAATCATCACTTCTTCAAAAAGCCGATCTTACAAAAAGTTACACCAGAGCTGAATATAAACCAATTTTACAAGGAATTCAGGAATCACTCAGAGATCTTCAGGTGGAGGTATATAAACAAAACATCCCTGTCGTAATAGTTTTTGAAGGATGGGATGCAGCTGGAAAAGGAGGGTGCATCATCCGGCTTGCTGAATCATTTAATCCCAGAGGGTACGTTGTTGAACCGATTGGTGTTCCAAATGACTGGGAAAAAATGCATCACTATCTTTGGAGGTTTTATACCCGGTTTCCAAGAAAAGGCCATATCACTATCTTTGACCGGAGCTGGTATGGCCGTGTTTTAGTAGAACGGGTTGAAGGATTCTGTTCTGAAGCTGAATGGCAGCGTGCATACCATGAAATCAATGTTATGGAAGATGAACTGATCCGTGATGGGACTGTGCTCATAAAATTCTGGCTTCACATTGACAAAGATGAGCAACTCAGACGCTTTAATGATCGTCAGAGTAATCTGGAAAAAAACTGGAAAATCACTGATGAGGATTGGAGAAATCGTGAGAAATGGGATCAGTACGAATCAGCAGTAAGCGCAATGATAAGACGGACAACAACCAGTCGTGCACCATGGACGGTAATTCCGGCAAATAGCAAATATTATGGACGTATAGCGGTCCTTGAAACCGTCGAATCTGCTCTGCAGAAAAAAATAAAAGAGATCAAATAAATTTTTAGAACGCAAAAATCTGCGTTTTCAGTTCTTCAAATCTATTTTTATGGTTTTCGTACTGATGTACGAATTCATGCAATTCAGGAATTTCAAGGTCGGTTTCAATTGTACCATCACGTTGGATAGGATAAATTCTCCCCAGAATTTCAATAAGACGCTGCTCAACCTGAATTCTTTTTATAAGTTCCGCATATTCATGAGCAGTAGTCGGATCTGCTCCATTTTTTAATGCATCATCCTTTTTCTGGTGGATCTCAGCATTTCTGTTTCCTACTCCCTCAATCGAACGTATTAAGTCAGGAAGACGAACCGGTTTTATCAGATAGTCATCAATCAGGTTCCCATATCGCAGGACATCTTTAATTGTGAGGCTTTTACCTGTCTGCATTATGATCGGGACCGATCGTGCCGGTTCATGTTCCTTGATATGGAGGAGAGTTTCCCACCCGTCCATGGGTTTCATCATAACATCCAAAATGATGATATCCGGAACGTCTTTGTGAATCAGGTCAATCGCTTCCTGTCCACTCAACGCTCCTCTGGCGTCAAAACCCTGTTGTTTCAAGGTTTCGACAAATGCCATCTTGAGCAGGGCCTCATCATCAACATACAGGACTTTTAATCTTGAACCAACCATTCTCACCCTTCCTGTGCATGGGGTAACCTCAACCAACCCCCGGCTAACACAGTATTTTCTGCCATTATGTTATCAGCTTTTTCTCATCAAGATCAGATATAACTGATTCCTGGTCACTAACCATCTCCTCATTCATGATGGCACGTGTTTCATCTTCTATGGATTTGACTACTTCCTGAATTCGTTCTGCTGTGGGAATGTCCCCAAGCAGGCTCTCATCCAGGCTGGTTTCAAATGCTTCTGTATCATCCATGGATTCAGTTGCACCAAGGTATTTCGCACCTTGTTTGATGAGACTGGAGATCTCGAACGGGAATATGATTTTCGTTGCCTGTCCGTTAGCCATGGTTTTCAGGGCATCAAAGGATAGAACAGTAATTGCCCGTTTATCCAGGGATCGAGATCCGAGTGCCAGAATACGGAGACCCTGTGATTCTCCTTGTGCCCGTAGAATCTGTGACAGACGCTCTCCTTCAGCCTTGAGGATTTTACTCTGACGTTCTCCTTCGGCTTCCAGGATCATACTCTTTTTCATACCTTCTGCTTTCAAGATCGCAGATCGCTTTTCTCCATCAGCACGTAGAATTGCAGCTCTGCGTTCACGTTCGGCAGCGGTCTGTTCGGTCATTGCCTGCTTGACAGTTCCAACCGGATCAACTTCCTTGATCTCAACACGTTCAACCTTCACACCCCACTGATCAGTTTCCCGGTCAAGAATGTCACGAAGTTTGGTGTTAATACTCTCACGGTTATAAAGGACTTCATCAAGCTCCATGTCACCTATGATACCTCGAAGGGTAGTCTGAGCAAGAGCGACTGTTGCCATCCGGTAATTTGCCACCTCGAAATAGGCTTTTTCCGGATCGATGACTCGAATGTAGACGATAGCGTCCACATTAGTCGGTGAGTTGTCTTTTGTGATTACTTCCTGGCTGGGGACATCCATCACCAATGTCCGCAGGTCGAGTTTGACCACCTGGGTAATGAGGGGGATAACCCATCGAAAACCAGGATTCATCCTTCCAATATATCGACCAAGCCTTATCTGCAGACCTTGTTCATATGGCTGTACAATGATAACGCCACGGGCAAAGATGATCAGGATAATAATTACCAGAAACAGAGTTACAAGAGTTTCAAATACTGCCATTTATTCCTCCTCTACAACAATATGCACACCCTGAGAGGCAATAACTTTTACTTTTGCCCCTTCCGGGATAGTACCTGCATATGATTTCGCACTAAATATCTGTCCTTCAATTGAGACTTTTCCAGACAGGGTTTGTTCATCAGCAGCAGTTAATACTCTGCCGGTTTTTCCAATCAACGAATCCATACTGATAGTAAGGGGTTTTTCATCTCCTGGTGTCAAGCGGCTATACAAGAATACGGTGACAATGGCTGCCAGAATTGCTATGGCAATACCTATGACAATACCATATGTGGAGCCAAATATGTCGATACCGAGTACCACGAGAACGCCGATTATGAGGAGTACCGTCCCAGGGACGAGGAGGAAAAACCCCGGAGAGAAGACTTCAAGAACAAAAAACAATGCACCGAATAAAATGATGATCCAGCCATATGAGAAATCTTCAAAAACCATAAGGTTATCTTGTCAGGCTGAACCAAAAAGATGTGTATATGTAATAACTTAGTTTTGTCAGGATCAGATGTTTTTCAGTACTGCTAGTTTATCCCCGCGACTAACTCCCAGTTCTTCGGCGATTGGATTACATTTTGCAGCGAGCAGATATGCGATCGGGGGAAGTCCTTGTTCTTCACGAAGACTTTCATAGTTCGCCATACCTTTTGAGATGATTATACTGCAGTTTTCTAGCGCGATTCTGACTTCTTCTGGAAGTAGGTCAAACCTGATACCGAGTTCAACTCCTGCTCCGGTTGTAAGAATGGAATGAACCTGCGTATTAAGGCCAAGTCGTTTTGCATCTTCCAGGGTGGCATCATTTAGTATTGGCCCATCCCGGACAACCAGGGTAACGGTACTTCCATGTGAAATAAGCCAGGAGATAAGAGCCTGATCAAAGACGATCTCTCCGCAGTTGTCTGTAAAATAAAGAACATTCGTGCACAACGGAAGAATCTTTTCAGTATCATCAATAGCGAGACCTTTAGAAAATTCACGATCGAAATATGAGACAAAGTCCACACAAACCTCATGACCTTTGACTCCGTAATCAAACATATTGCCAATCACACTGGCAAGCACATAATCGCGAAATCCTGAAAGACGACCAGATATGGCATCAAGAATCTTACGTGACACTTCATCTGAATCCTGCTTGAGCGCATAAAAAGGATCCGAGCTACCCAGTTTACGATAAATAGATCGATGAAGTTCAGATGCAATCATCGGATGAGTCAGTGGTGTAGTATGCAAAAATCTGATCAACTCTTCTGCGTGGGAGTAGGTGTCACTGATCTTTTTTTTATCTGATTTTTTGTCTGATTCAACCAGTTCGATTTCAAGTTCTACCCTTGAAAGAAGGCAATCATAACAACGTGGGTCATGGTTCATTTCATTCCCCGAAAAAATGTAATGGGGCCATCGAGATTCGAACTCGAGTCAGAAGACCCCCAGTCTCCTAGGATGCCAGGCTACCCTATGGCCCCAATTCCATACTATTTTCTCAGCTGTTCCATATGTACTTACCCATTCTTACCTGACCGGAACAGGAACCTTTGAGAATATTCTATTGTGTGGCAGAGGGGGACGCATGATGAGAGGTAAACCAGAGAGAGAATCGAAACTGATATTCTCATATCCCAAAACAACAAACCATTAAATATATAGCTCTGTGACTATATCGTATTATCAGCAGGTAACGGGAGCGGGGTATGCTAAAAGAAAAGATTGCAGGGATAATAGAAAATATCAGGCTGATTGAAGGGGTCAAATTATGTGCACTCGTATCCCGTGATGGTATCATGCTTGGCCGGTACTCTGCCGGTGATTTTAACGAAGCATGGTTTGCAGCGATGTGTGCCACCCTTCTTGCTTCAGCTGAATTTGCAGCAGTTATTGTGAAGATTCAATCACCTGAAATGGTCACACTTCATTCTCCGGATGGCATTTTGATAATAATGGGGGCCGGAGAGAAGATTTTATTAGCTGCCCTGGTGGACCCAGCATGGGATCTGCAACAAATGACCGGGATGCTCAGGGAAATTGCGGAAGATGTGGGAGGGACGTTCTAATGTCAACAATAATGGTGATCGACGATAGTCCTTTTATTGTCGATATTTTTGTAACCATGCTTGAAAGAGGGGGATATACCGTTTATTCTGCAAATAGCGGCCCGGAAGGTATTGATTTATTAAAAACCGTAACTCCGGATCTCATTCTTCTGGATATCATGATGGAGCCCATGGACGGATGGGAAACCCTTGTTGCGATAAAACAGAATTTTGATACAAAGGATATTCCCGTGATGATGCTGACTGCAAAACAGCTGACTCCTCAGGAAGCTCAGGAGTACGGGATGTACATCGAGGATTACATCTTAAAGCCAGTCACCCATTCAGAGCTCTATGCAGCAATTGAAGGAGTCATCAACCGACGGAAACAGATCGCAGATGATATGGTTCGGGCAAAAGAAGGTGGATTTGATGATGCTCTTATCAATGAATATGGGCGGCTTGTAAAAAGTACAGAGATTACCAAGCGTCTGTTAAAGCTTCTTTCCACCACGTACGATCTCTCTGATCCTTCGATGAAATTCTCCGATGATATCAATATTGCAATAAAAAGTATGGAGACGAATATGAAATTCCAGGAGATGCGCCTAGGGCAGATCCGCGAGATCTTTTCGGGGTCATCCTGATCCTTGGTTCATTTCTTTTCTAAACCCCATTCCCTCCCACAGTATGAAGTAAGAAAAGATGCTAACCTTTTTTCCTATGTTTGATCTCGTATGCATTGGTTGTGGGGCAACCTATCGGTCTGATGCCGTGATTTATTCCTGCAGCAAATGCGGACACCTTCTTGAGGTCAGGTATGACCTTGCCAATATCAATATTACCAGAAAAGAATGGCAGAAACGACCACTCTCAGTATGGAGATATCATGAACTGCTCCCGGTTTCAGGTAGTCCGGTTACTCTTCACGAAGGTGGTACCCCTCTATACCATCTCAAACGTATTGGTGAAGAGCTTGGAATCAAAGAGTTATACGCAAAGCATGAAGGGATGAACCCGTCCGGATCTTTTAAGGATCGGGGTATGACCGTTGGTGTTTCCATGGCCCTCCAGCTTGGGATGAAATCTGTTGCTTGTGCCAGCACTGGAAATACTTCAGCCTCACTTGCTGTCTATGGGGCAAAGGCCGGTATTCCTGTCATTGTTTTGCTCCCATCCGGAAAAGTAGCACTTGGGAAAGTTGCACAGGCGCTTATGCATGGTGCCAAAGTCATATCCATTCATGGGAACTTTGACCGGGCATTAGAGATGGTCCGCGACCTCTGTGAGAAAAAAGGTATCTATCTCCTGAACTCTGTCAATCCATACCGACTTGAAGGACAGAAGACCATTGGGTTTGAGACAATCGATCAACTCGATGGGGAAGTCCCGGATCGGATGATTCTGCCTGTTGGAAATGCTGGGAATATATCGGCTGTCTACAAAGGTCTTATAGAACTTACAGAACTTGGATTTGTTGACCATATGCCGATGATGACTGGCATACAGGCAGAAGGATCACAACCAGTGGTGAAAGCAATCAAAGAAAACCTGCCTGAGGTAATTCCAGAAGCATCACCAGAAACTATTGCAACAGCAATCCGTATCGGTGCTCCGGTCAATGCAGAAAAGGTTCTGAATGCAATAAGGATGAGCAAGGGAACTGCTGATTCAGTAACCGATGATGAGATTCTTGCCATGCAGCGTGCTCTTGCACAAAAAGAAGGAATCGGTGTTGAACCTGCATCTGCTGCATCTGTTGCAGGAGTGAAGAAACTCGTTGAAGCTGGTGTTATCGATCGTGACGAACGGATTGTGTGCGTGGTCACCGGTCACCTGCTCAAAGATCCGGAAACGGTAATAAAACAATGTGCTCCACCAATCGAATGCGAAGCCACACTCGAATCATTGCTTGCTGCATTGCATCTCTGATCCTGTTCATCATCCCGGTGGCCGGGACATCCATCTCGGTCGCGGTTGATGACGGAGGAAAAAACTATCAAGCAATCGTGATGGTCAATAATACTGACCGGTATGAACTTATTCAGCCTGGAATGGTAGGTGAACGGATACCCCTCCAGGCAAAGAATCTCACGATCCGAAATGAAACTGACAATATCTTAGTCACTCCAGACCGTGGGATTCTGACCTTCCCAAAAGGGAACTACACGATTGGATATGAAGCTCCGATCGCTTCTAACACATTACAGTTTCTTTTTACTGAGCCGTCCAACATAACTGTATCACTCCCTCATCCGTACCATATTGGAAATCCTTTACTTACCTCAATTCAACCTGCGGGATCAACAACAAATCTGACCAATAATACTACCATGGTATCCTGGGATCAGGTCAGGTCAGTTGAACTCCGGTACTATGATGAAGGGCAGGAACATTTGCTCTATCTATTTGCCCAGTTCTGGCTCATTATTGCTGTAGTAATGCTCCTGCCATTTTTCCTCTCCAGAAAAAAATAGCGCACAGATCTTTCTCCCGGAATGATCCATTTCCCTGATTCTTCTTTTTGGTCCCTCATAGAAGAGGCAACTGAATGCGGCACCTCATGAAAACCATCTCATGAGGAAGGATCTGTATGGCATCATGTTGTATGTTTACGAATGTGAAGTAAAAAACCTCAATTTTTTCGTTTTTTCTTATAGAAAATAATCTCCTTAAATCCTACATTTTGGTCGAAAGAGCGATTGTAATTTGTTTAATTGAGATCGGTTTGATTAAAAATGCCTGTATTTACGCGCAAGCCTTAAAAACGATTAGAAATGATTTATTTCGATTATACGGAGAGATCAAAATCCCAGATCTGCCTTAAAATTAAATTTCACGGATAAACCGAGATTTTTTGTTTAAAATGGTTTTAAATCGCCTAAAATGGCTTTTAACGCTCAAAAATAGTGATTTCTCAATTCGGGCACTTTTGATCAGAGTAAACCTTAAATCCTCAGGGATACACGTGATTGAGTCAAAAGGAGATACACCATGATAGACACACTCGTTCCAACAAGAGAAGGAATCGCAACCGTACCAGCAAAATCAGATCAGGAGATTATGGAGGAGTTTAAAGTCAGGAATGCCTGGGGCCTCTATACCAGTGTTGATCTGAAAAACTGCAACCCGGAAACCATCAGAGATGCAGGAAAGATCAGAGAGTTTGTTGTTGAGCTTTGTGACCTTATCAAGATGAAGCGGTTTGGGGAACCACAGATCATCAACTTCGGGCCATGTGAGCGGGTAGCAGGATATTCCATGACTCAGCTGATCGAAACATCACTCATCGGTGCGCACTTTGCAAATGAAACCAATGCTGCCTACATTGATATCTTCTCATGCAAAGAATATGCACCACAGCTCACCGCTGAATTCTGCCGTGAATTCTTTGGTGCAGACCAGGTGACCGTTCACATCGCATTCCGGGATTAAACCCTCAATACCCTTTTTCTTTTATCCTTTTTAAAGCCCACCGGTTTGATCCAAAATAGAGTTATAAAGCCATTACGGCTTTTACAATTTTCTCTCCAAATCCTGGAGCAGCGGGAGGACCGTTTGCGGTTATTACTCGGCCATCAATGACAATTGGGTCGGGTTTATACACTGCCCCGCCTTCTTTTAATTGTGTAATCGCAGCATCGTCATTCCAGGCCGTTGCTTGTTTCCCTTTTAAAACCCCTGCTTGGGCAAGGATTGCGGAAGATAGACATATTGCTGAAAGAATCTTCTCTTCATGGTCGAATTTTTTTACCAGGTCAATAAGCATCGGATTATTCCAGAGAAAATCAGGTGATCCTCCTCCTCCTACGATCAATATCCCGGAATAGGGAGAAATCCCTGTCTGAATTACATCCTGAATGGTCTTTTCAATAAGGACTTTACCGCCCAGCATCCCGACCGCTAGACCTATTCTGGTAGAGACAATGTCATACCCTATCCCGGATTTTTCAAGATATTTAATCGGTTCTGAGAGTTCTTCATCACGAAATTTCATGGGTGCAATAACAATCAGGATTCGTTTTTCTATAGACATGCTCCTCACTGAAGGGAAGTCTTCTCACAAATCAATAAAGGTATGGATCTATACCAGAAAAAGAGTAGGTTGGTTATTGAATAGTATCTGAAGCAATCAGGCTGAATTTATGAGATAACAAAAGTCTGATTGCTTCTTCGACCTGGTCGACTCGTAAAATGAGAACTGCCTTGTTTTTTCCGGAGAAAGCATACGAGTATTCGATATTGATCCTAGCATCACTGAGTTTTGAGGCAATCTCAAACAGCCCGCCGGGTTCATCTTTCATCTCGACAGCGATAACATGGGTAAATGCCACATTAAATCCCATTGAGGTGAGTTTTTGAAATGCGATGTCGGGTTTGTCAACAAGTACTCTTATGACACCAAATCCTTCTGCCTCAGCAATAGAAAAGGCTAGGATGTTTACTTTCTCTTCCTGACATGCTTTTGCCAATGCAGCCAGACGACCTGGTTTATTCTCTGAAAAAAGAGAGATCTGGCGGATCATATACTGTTCACAACTCATTTAAATCAACCTCTTGTCAATGACTCGTTTTGCTTTTCCTTCAAACCGTGGAAGTGTTCCTGGTTCTGTTAATTCTACTGAAACCTGGACATTCAAAGCACTCTTCAATATCTTTTCTACATGCCTGCGTGTACGCATCAGATCTGATATCTTATCAGAAAAGGCTTCTTTTGCAAGTTCAACCTTAATGAGCATCTCGTCAAGAGCACCTATCCGGTCAACCTCGATCATGAAATGTTCTGCAACTTCGGGGATTCCGAGGAGGGCATGCTCTATCTGACTTGGGAAGACATTAATCCCGCGAATAATAAGCATATCATCCACCCGTCCAGAGAGGCGTTCAAGTCGTGGATGTGTCCGTCCACATGGGCACGGTTCTTCTCGTATTGCGGTTACATCACCTGTACGGTATCTGATAATCGGCAGACCGTCTTTTTGGAGCATGGTAACAACAAGTTCGCCTCGTTCCCCCGGGGGTAATGGCTCTTGTGAATCCGGATCCAGAATTTCTGGATAAATCAGGTCACCCCAGACATGAAAGCCCTGTTGATATTCACATTCACAAAAGAGCGGTCCGGAAAGTTCACTGGTACCATAGATGTCATATGCATCCACCCCAAGGCTGTCTTTTATCCGGATACGCATCTGCTCACTCCATGGTTCTGCCCCTACAACCGCTTTACGAAGAAGGGTATCATTCTTTATTGAGATCCCCATCTTTTCGGCGACTTCTCCCATGTGGAGGAGGTATGATGGAGTGCAGGCAATTGCTGTGACTTTAAGATCCTGCATCAACTCAATCTGGCGTTCAGTATTCCCGACCGATGTTGGAAGAACTGTTGCACCAATCCGTTCTGCCCCGTAATGTAACCCAAGTCCCCCGGTGAAAAGGCCATACCCATAACTAACCTGCATGACATCTCCCCGTCCCAATCCGGCGGATGTAAGGGCGCGGGCAAGGGACTCAGTCCAGTTGTAAATATCGTTTTTGGTATAACCGACAACGGTTGGTTTTCCTGTTGTTCCAGATGAGACATGGTATCGGACGAGTTCTTCCTGCTCGCTCATAATCATCCCATCCGGATATGTATCCCGGAGGTCTTTTTTATACATAAATGGCAGTTTGGTGATATCAGCGAGGGAGTTGATATCATCCGGATGGACTCCTGCCTCTTTCATGCGCCGGTGATAAAAAGGAGAAAAACTGTAAACCCGGTATACCAGTGTTTTTAGGAGTTTATACTGAAGTTTCTGCAGATCGGAAACCGGCATCTCCTCGATTCTTGGATCCCAGCACCGCATTAGTCAGTCCCCCGCCTGTCAATGACTCGTTTTGCTTTTCCTTCAAACCTGGGAAGAGTACCTGGTTCCACAAGATGGACCGTTGTCCGAAGCTCAAGGACATCTCGAAGCGATTTTATCACTTTATTTTGAACTTTCTTTAAATCAGCAAGTTCACCGTGAAAATTTTCACGGGATACTTCTACATCAATCGTCATCTCATCCATATGGTTGATCCGGTCAACATAAACCATATAGTGATTGCCTACCTCCGGGATGGATAAAAGGACATGTTCTATCTGGCTGGGAAATACGTTAATTCCACGAATAACCAGCATATCATCACTTCTTCCGGTAAACCGTGCAAGTTTCGGACCTCTGCCACATGAACACTCATCATCCATGATCATCGTGATATCACCGGTCCGGTACCGGAGTAGTGGCATTGCCTCCTTTGTCAGGGGAGTTACGACTAATTCTCCCCGCTCTCCAGGACCAAGGCTTTCACCGGTCAGTGGATCAATTATCTCAACCAGGTACGCATCATGCCAGATGTGCAGTCCATTGTGTTCAGAGCATTCAAAGGCTACACCAGGACCATACAGTTCACTCATCCCATAACTGTCAAACGCCTCAACACCCAGCTTCTCCTCAAGTTCGTTCCGAGTCTTCTCAGACCAGGGCTCAGCTCCAAAGATACCTACCCGGAGTGAAGGGAGATCCATTTTCATCTCTGCTGCAGCCTCTGCAAGATGAAGACCATAACTTGGAGTGCAATGAATCGCCGTAACACCAAAGTCCTGGATCAGTTCAATCTGTCGTTTGGTATTGCCTGTACCGCTTGGCACCGCAGTCAGGCCTGCTTTTTCTGCACCATAGTGAAATCCGAGTCCGCCGGTAAACATTCCGTAATTTACCATATTCTGAAAGACATCATCATTTGTCAGGCCGACCATGGTCAGGTTTCTTGCAATAAGAGATGACCAGGTGTCAATATCTCCTGCCGTATATCCAACAACAGTTGGTTTTCCTGTCGTCCCTGAAGTGGTGTGAATTCTTACAACATCTTTGAGCGGGACTGCAAGAAATCCAAAGGGGTATCCGTCACGAAGATCCGTTTTTCGTGTAAATGGAATCTTTTGGAGATCCTCTATTGTTCGAATATCTGATGGACGAATCCCTGCTTCTTTGAACTTTTTCTGGTAAAAACCGACATTCGCACAACGGGAAACTGTTTCACGGAGACGCTTTTCCTGGAGAACTTTTAGTTCTGCTGGTTTTATCGTCTCAATAGCCTCATCCCAGAACATAACCGTATTATCCTGAACACCCTGGAATGGATGTTTATGGTATATGGTTTGGGAGGGACAAGGAATAACCCTTGTTACACGATAACACGCAGCACGAAACTTTCAAAACAAATAAATGAAAACCAGCGACCTGGTATCTCAAGAAAAATGATCCATTAATTTATCTTTTTTTACTCCCTTTATGAATTATATGCAGGTTGTCGGTATTAGCAGCAGCCCGAGGAAAAAAAGCAACACAGACCTTCTCTTATCTGCAGTATTAAGTGGTGCATCTGATGGAGGATGTGAAACAGTGCACATTGATCTCTATAATTTTGAGATTGAGTATTGCAAAGCTTGTGATACCTGTTATAAAACCGGATCTTGTGTGCACATGGATGAGTTTTCTGATGTATATGATGTCATCCTTGAATCTGATGGTATTGTAATGAGCAGCCCGAATTATATCAATAATGTTACAGCAAAGATGAAATCGTTACTTGATAGAATGGCTGATACCGTTCACTGTCAGCGACTTTTAGGTAAGTATTCTGTGGCTGTCAGTACAGCAGGAGGATCAGGAGCACAAGAGGTTGCAGATTATCTGAATCAGTCGCTCTTTATCATGGGTGCTTCTATTGTCGGATCTGTGGGATTAAACCTTTCTGATGGCGAAGAATTGTTTCAAAAGGGGATTGATCGATCTTATCAATTGGGTATTCAGCTTGCTGATGCAATCCTTACGAAAGCAGAATTTCCGGATCAGCAGGAAGGTCATAACGCCATGCTAGATCGGATGAAACAACTCGTCTCCTTTAGAAAGGATGAATGGCCCTACGAATACACATATTTCGTGCAAAAAAAGTGGTTATGATTAGGCAGTTTTAATCTGTGCAACTTCCTGAAGGCCAAGCATCTCAATTCCCATCTCCCTCATTTTAAACTTCTGGATCTTACCAGATACAGTAATCGGGAAGGAATCCACAAAGGCATAATACCGGGGGATCTTATACCGGGCAATCTTTCCGTCAGCATATGTACGGATCTCATCTTCGGTCAGGGATGCCCCTTCTTCAAGTTTTATCCAGGCCATGAGTTCTTCTCCGTACTTCTCATCCGGAACCCCGATTACATATACATCTGCAATCTTCGGATGCTGGTGAAGGAATTCTTCGATTTCACGTGGATAGATATTTTCTCCGCCACGAATGACCATATCTTTGAGCCGGCCTTCGATGTGGACAAATCCTTCAGGATCAAACGAACCCAGGTCTCCGGTATGGACCCATCCATGTTCATCTTTTGCCTGCCGAGTTGCGGTCGGATTGTTGTAGTAACACCGCATGGTCATATATCCTCTGGCACAAATCTCCCCTATCTCACCACGGGGGATAATTTTCTTTGTCTCTGGATCGATGATCTTTATCTCAGTATGGGGGAATACCCGGCCAACAGTCGCCACACGTTTGTCAATCGGATCGCGGGTGGTTGTCATGGTAACGCCTGGTGAAAGTTCTGTCTGACCATATACAATGACTACTTCTGACATGTGCATTTTTGTTGCGACTTCTTTCATTGTCTCAATAGGGCAGGGAGATCCGGCCATGATGCCAGTCCGAAGTGAGCGGAGATCAAATTTTGCAAAATCGGGGTGGCGAAGTTCAGCAATAAACATGGTGGGAACACCGTGCACCGCCGTGCACCGCTCGGCTTCGATGGTCTTGAGGACATCGCCAGGATCGAAAGCCGGGCCTGGGATGACCATGGTTGAACCATGCGATACACAGGCCATGTTTGAGAGGACCATACCAAAACAGTGGTAAAACGGAACAGGTATGCAGAGACGGTCCTTCTCGGTAAATCCCATCCCTTCACCGATGATATATCCATTGTTTAAAACCCCGTGATGAGTAAGCACCACTCCTTTTGGATAGCCGGTGGTTCCGGAGGTATACTGGATATTGATTGCATCATCAAAATCGAGAGCATTTTCCCGCTCAATTAGTTCATCCTGGCTGATACTGTCTGCTTTCTTGAGCAGGTCATCCCACTGGTACATTCCGTTATAAGGAATATCACCCATGAAGACCACGGTTTTTAGGAAGGGAAACTTTTCAGATAAAATGCGCCCTGGTCGTGATTCATATGCCTCCGGACATGTTTCATAAAACATTCCGACATAGTCTGATGTTTTAAATCGCCCTTGCAGGATGAGTAACTTGATTTCAGATTGCTTCAGACAATATTCAAGTTCAAATGTCCGATATGAGGGGTTGATATTGACCATAATTGCCCCGATCTTGGCAGTTGCAAACTGAACAACAATCCATTCTGCATAATTCATCGCCCAGATACCGACGCGGTCACCCTTGTTTACATCAAGAGCCATAAGCCCGCGGGCTACTTTGTCGACCGCCTCCCGAAACTGCCGGTAGGTTAATCTGATCTCCTGTTCTGGTGATACAAGCGCCTCATTGTCAGGATACCGTTCTGCGATTTCATTTAGAATTTCACCGATAGTCTGCCCGAGTAGAGGAACCTCGGCAGTCCCACAGGCATAACTCAGTTCGGGAGTGGCCTTTGAATCCATTGATCTCAGGTGGGAACTCCCTGAATTTATCAGTCACGACTGATGATCATAATCTTTAAATCAGCTTTCAGACTACATATATGAGCACAGGGGTCGTGGCCTAGTCCGGCATGGCGACGGGCTCCAGCGGTCTTTGCATTCCGGTGCAGATGATGACAAATGGGTCTTCTGATTTGATGATGATCCGTTGGAGCACTGATGCATATCGGAGAGACCCGTCGATCGTGAGTTCAAATCTCACCGACCCCACCTGTTTTACGAACATCAGAGTACGCAGACCATAAGCTGCGCTGTTGATTTATAGTCTGGTCGCTGAAATATAGGGGAAGGTTATCATATGTATCTAATAGGCGAAGCCCTGATCGGCGAAGGTTCCGAACTGGCTCATGTTGACCTGATCGTCGGAGATAAGAACGGTCCGGTCGGGATGGCATTTGCAAATGCCCTCTCACAGCTCTCTGCCGGACACACCCCTCTTCTGGCTGTAGTAAGACCAAATCTGCTTACGAAACCGGCAACAGTCGTCATTCCAAAGGTCACCCTGAAACATGAGGGACAGGTAAACCAGATGTTCGGGCCTGTCCAGGCAGCAGTTGCCAAGGCGGTTGCTGATGCGGTTGAAGAAGGGCTTTTTGGCGATGTAAATATCAACGATATCTGTATTCTAGCCAGCGCTTTCCTTCATCCATCAGCAAAAGACTATAATCGGATTTATCGGTACAACTACGGAGCAACAAAACTTGCAATATCTCGTGCATTTGAGGAATTCCCTGATGAAAAGACTTTGATCCACGAAAAAGACCGCGCCGCTCATGCGGTTATGGGCTTTAAGGTTCCGCGCCTGTGGGATCCACCATACCTTCAGGTTGCCCTCGATATTGTTGACATGGGCAAACTGAGATCAGTGCTCTCATCACTTCCTGAGAATGACCACCTGATCATCGAAGCAGGAACCCCACTCATCAAGAAGTTCGGACTGCAGGTTATCAGCGAGATCCGAGCAATAAAGCCAAACGCATTTATCGTCGCCGATATGAAGATTCTTGATACCGGTAACCTTGAGGCCCGGATGGCAGCCGACTCATCTGCTGATGCAGTGGTTATGTCAGGTCTTGCTCCGGCATCTACCATCGAGAAAGCAATTACCGAGGCACGCAAGACTGGTATCTACTCAGTCATTGACATGCTCAACGTCGAAGACCCGGTTGGTCTTATCGCAAGCTTGAAGGTCAAGCCTGACATCGTTGAGCTTCACCGTGCCATTGATGCAGAACACACATCCCATGCATGGGGCAACATAGGTGACATCAAGAAGGCAGCAGGTGGAAAACTCCTGGTCGCAACCGCCGGCGGTATCCGTGTCCCGGTTGTCAAGGAAGCACTCAAAACCGGTGCAGATATTCTTGTGGTCGGCAGAGCAATTACCGCCAGCAAGGATGTCAGACATGCTGCCGAGGAATTCCTTGAGCAGCTCAATAAGGAAGAGATTGATCAGTTTAGAATTATGACCGATTTCTAATACCAGAACAAAAAAATGCCCAGCATTTTCATGTTCTGGTGAAGTGGTCTGTTCAGATCATCAATTTTTTTATCCTACTGTAGCTTCACTCGGTTTTCTCCTGGTTTTATCTCCATTCCTTATTGGGTGGTGTTTCTGCATGAAGATCCAGAACCACAAAGGGAAAAAGGAATACATGAATGCCCTCACTATACACTATATTGTTAAATCCTCAAGGATTCGAAATTTCACTTATAACAGGAGATCAAAAATGGTTGAACCTTTCAAAACATCAATAACTATTTCAAAGGATGATGCCAGGCGTTTTCATAAATATGATAGTGATCCGTTGAAATACGAAAATGACCGGAGCAAAGCCGCTGCTTGCCGGGCCCGGCAAATCGCTCAAAATCTCAAATTCTAATTCATGAATTTTGATTCTGCTGGGATACCCCAGATGTATCTATCCGATTCTGTTCTTATATGAAGTCTAAAAGAAAAACGCAATACATTAATATTTTATCATGTGAACAGACGAGTAAGGATTCTGTACAGATTAGGAAGTAAACCGATCGGTGTGGTGTTGATGAGGTTCATCTCATTGTTTTTGACCGGAGACACCGGGTGTCATGGGATGAGAAAATATTTCAGGAGGCCCGTGTCTACAAAGGATCTGAAACCGAGATGGACCAGTGCTTAGTTACGATATGGGGAATGTGAGGGGGAGTTAATTGATAGAGTTTTTACATGTTACTTCAATATATGGGGTGTTCATAAAATGAAATATTTCAATACCGCCGGTCCCGTTAATTGCAAAGATCATTATTGCCTTTCCCCGCTCAGTCGGTTCAATCTTTCAGAAATTCTCGGACTTATATCCCAGAAGAAATATTTTGTCCTTCATGCGCCGAGACAAAGCGGAAAAACCTCGTGTCTTCTTGCCCTCGAGGATTACCTGAACGCTTCAGGATCATACAAATCCCTATATATTAACGTTGAATCAGCCCAGGTGGCCAGAAATAATGTAGAAAAAGGGATATCTGCAATAATTATTGAGATACAACGTAGGATTGAGTTATCCGGATTTGATGTCGATTCACAAAAAATTGTGAAAGACCTTTGTGATCCACACCTATCGTTATCTGCGCTGAACAGGGCTCTAACCAGGCTTGCCGAAAGTTCTCCTTTACCTCTCGTCCTGCTCATCGATGAGATAGATGCTCTTGTTGGAGACACCCTGATATCAGTTCTCCGCCAGATCCGGTCCGGATATGATACCCGGCCTGACCATTTCCCATCAACCGTGATTCTCTGCGGCGTCCGGGATGTTCGTGACTATCGGATTCAATCTGATACCGAACAGATGATCATCACCGGTGGTAGTGCCTTTAATGTCAAAGCAGAGTCACTTCGCCTTGGGAATTTTTCAGAGGAAGAGGTCCGGACTCTGTGCCTTGAACATACGAAAGAGACCGGCCAGATCTTCACAACCAAGGCTCTTTCTACCATATGGGATCTTACCAGCGGACAGCCATGGCTTGTAAATGCCCTGGCATATGAGACCTGTTTTAAACTGGAGCACGGGAAAAACCGTGATAATCCCATCACGGATACTATGGTTGAACAGGCCAAAGACAACCTGATTATCCGGAGAGAGACACATCTTGATCAGCTGGCAGACAAACTCAAAGAAGAGCGGGTACGGCGAGTAATTGAACCGATCCTCACGGGAGATCTCTACGAAGGAATGCTCCGTGCTGATGATATTGAATATGTAAAGGATCTGGGCCTTATCACCCAGGCACCGAATGGGGAGATATCCATATCAAACAGGATATACCAGGAGATTATCCCACGGCAACTATCCTGGGAGAGTCAGTCAGGGATGGCTCTCAAACAGGCATGGTTTGTCGATGATGATGGAAGGCTCAACATCTCTAAACTTATCGACGAATTTCAGCAGTTTTTCAGGGAGCATTCGGAGAGCTGGATTGAGAGGTTCCAATACAAGGAGGCAGGACCGCAGATCCTCCTCCAGGCATTCCTTCAGCGGATCGTAAATGGTGGAGGGCGGATTGACCGGGAATACGGGCTTGGCCGGACACGGACTGATCTCTATGTTCAGTGGCCGCTTCCGGATGGGACCGTCCAGAGGATCATTATTGAACTCAAGATCCTGTATAAATCACGGGAACAGACGATAGAGGACGGAATGAAACAGGTTATGAAGTATACTGACCGGTGTGGTGCTGATGAGGCTCATCTTATTGTTTTTGACCGAAGACCGGAGGTGCCATGGGATGAGAAAATATTTCATGATACTCGAATCTACAATGGTTCTGAAACCAAGATGACCCAGTGCCCTGTCAAGATCTGGGGAATGTGAGGGGAATAATCATCGTTTACGCTACTCATTCAGGGCCTCTTTACTAAACATTGAGTGATAATAGACATGCTGTGATCTGACATTCCAAATGGGGAGATAGTGCCTATCTGAATCCTATATATCAGGGATATGTAATTCATCTCTGAAAACAGGAATAAAAGAAATATTTCCACCAATTTGAAATGCACCTAGGTTTTCTTATCTCCCTCAAGTATTTCAGTCACTGTATGTATAGACCAAGCTTAAGGAATCTATAAGCCAGAAAAAAGGACATATAGAAATTTGGGTTACGGTTTTGCACCGGTAACTCCTGCGAAATAACAACAGGGAGGGAAAAAATTATGAAGAATATTGCGTTTTTTTGTTTGTTCACGTTTTTACTATTGTTTTTGCTGACGATACCTGGCACCTGCACCATGGAAACAATAGACATAGCAAATAACAGTACATTTGAACCATCCGACCAGGAGGGTTTTCCCCTCGATCATCAGCAAATCATAAAACATTTGAGAACAGCCAATGAAGTCGCCAAGGAATCGGTGAAATCCGGCTACTACCCCTTTGGCGCTGTGCTTATAGCGCCGGACGGCGAGACTGTGCTCATGAAACAGGAAAACCGAGGTACGATCGAACATGCCGAAACAGAGCTCTCACGAAAGGCTTTTGCGCAGTTTGATCCTGATTATTTGTGGAATTGTACCCTGGTGACCACATTCGAACCGTGCTGTATGTGCGCTGGAAACATCTATTGGGCAAATATCGGTAACGTTGTCTATGGCGCTGCAGAAACGACATTGAAAGATCTGACTGGCGACAACAAAAATAATCCAACGATGAATCTGTCGTGTCGTAGTGTCTTTAAGACCGGACAAAAGGCTATCAAAGTAGAGGGACCCGTTCCTGAACTGGAAGACGAGCTGGTTGCCCCTCATCAGGACTTCTGGAAATAACATCTCCTCTAGCCCTCAATTTTTAATTCCCGTTTCATCAGGGATAATGAATTATTGAATATTAAGCGTGTAAGTCCTGTTTAGATGTGACTTGTTACTTTCAACCATCATATTTTTTTAATGGCCTTCGTAATGAATGAGATTTTTAATCTTTCAATTTTTGAATTTAGATATCGGTTATCGTTTATTTCATTGTTGCACGTTTCTTCGCTGGAAAGCATGACAAAGATATAGAATCTCATCTATAATGTTATCACCAATAATCCTTAAGATTGGAATGTTTATCAAAAGGGGGAACCATTGATTCCTGTCTCTAAGAAACCGGACAGTATTCCGGGAAAGTGATCTATCTAAACGCGAAAGCAAAGACAGTAAAACAGATGTGTCACTACGAATCCCCCGGCAGGATGCATACCAGATACCCTCCACCAGATCCGGTCCGGATATGATACCCGGCCTGACCATTTCCCATCGACACTGAATCTCTGCGGGGTGTGGGATGTCCGTGGCTACCGGATCCATTCAGAAACCGAACAGATGATCATTACCGGTGGGAGTGCCTTTAATGTCAAGGCAGAGTCACTACGCCTCGGGAATTTTTCAGAGGAAGAAGTCAGGACTCTGTGCCTTGAAAATATCATAGAGAACGGACAGATCTTTACCGCCCAGGCTCTGAACGCTATCTGGAATCTTACCAGCGGACAGCCATGGCTTGTAAATGCCCTGGCATATGAGACCTGTTTTAAACTGGAGCACGGGAAAAACCGTGATAATCCCATCACGGATACTATGGTTGAACAGGCCAAAGACAACCTGATTATCCGGAGAGAGATCCATCTCGACCAATTGGCAATAAACTCAAAGAAGAGCGGGTACGGCGGGTAATTGAACCTATCCTCACGTGAGATCTCTACGAAGGAATGCTCCGTGTAGATGATATTGAATATATTGAGGATCTGGGCCTTATCAGCCAGGCACCGAACGGGGAGATATCCATCTCTAACAGGATATACCAGGAGATTATCCCCCGGCAACTATCCTGGGAAAGTCAGTCAGGGATGGCCCTCAAACAGGCATGGTTTGTCGATGATGATGGAAGGCTCATTATCTCAAAACTTATCAGAGAGTTGCAGCAGTTTTTCAGGGATCATTCGGAGAGCTGGATTGAGAGGTTTCAGTATAAGGAGGCTGGACCGCGAATCCTTCTCCAGGCATTTCTACAACATATTGTAAACGGAAGAGTGATGATTGACCAGGAATTCGGACTTGGCAGGACACGGACAGATCTCTATGTTCAGTGGCCACTTCCGGACGGGAGAGCCCAGATTATCATTATTGAACTCAAGATCCTGTATAAATCCCGGGAACAGACGATTGGGGATGGTATGAAACAGGTGATGAAGTACACAGACCGGTGTGGTGCTGATGAGGCTCATCTCATTGTTTTTAACCGGAGACCGGAGGTGCCATGGGATGAGAAAATATTTTGTGAGAAGAGAGAGTTAGTAGAGGATGGGGAGAGAAACGGAGTGACGTTAGTCATTTGGGGTATGTAGGCTGATTTGGAGTTATAATTTTAATTGGAACCTGATTGCCTCGTGAATCTGTTGGATTAAGCTCTCATCATGAATACACCCAATTTCTTTCTTAAGTCTCTTTTTATCTACTGTTCGTATCTGATAACACAAGGCAATCGAATCGGCAGATAAATTCGCAGATTCCTTTGGAATAAATACTTCATTCGGATAGATAATCCGGTCCTGTGATTTTCGTGATGTGAGTGGTATGATATTTACTACGGGGAGAATCTGATTTATCTGCTCACGACTTATCACAAGGACCGGCCTTTGAACAGACTGTTCAGATCCACATACCGGACTTAGTTGTGCTACAAAAATGTGCCACTGATACATCAAGATTCGTGCTCCCACCATTCATCATCAACCGATGTAAAAGAAACCATAGATTCTTCGAGATCAGTCATGAACAGGGGATCCTCAATTGCTCTATGTAGCCTTTTCAGCTTTTCGTTAACATCGGATTGTGGTCCAATTTTTGGCAGATTTTGTTCAATCATAAGATATTCATTCATAGGCAAAATTACGCCAATGGGATTACCTTCACTGTCAGTAATAATTTGTCTTTTTAAGATAGATTCAGACATATTCTTTCTCACCATTTCCAATATAATAGAGAAATCATTGACCTTATCCTTTATTATTCCGATTTTCTATATCCTTTAAGAGCAAAAATATTACTCAAATTCTTGATCGCCATACATGTAGTTTAACACCCTACATCATAATCACAATACAATACATATTAACAAGTGATGAAGTATACCGACCGATGTGGTGCTGATGAGGCGCGTCTCATTGTTTTTGACCGAAGACCGGATGTCCCATGGGATGAGAAAATATTTCAGGAGACACGATTTTTCAAAGGATTTGAAACCAATATGAACCAGTGCCCAGTCAGGATCTGGGGAATGTGAGGGGAATAATCACCTTTTACGCAACTCATTAAGCGTCTCGATGAATTACACCCGCCTCTTATTACACCTAATACAAGAGATGGATTCATTGAAGGGTGCCATGTGGAGAAGTATGAACTAAAACACCTCATTCTACCGAACAGATTGATCCTTTATAGCAACAAAAATATTGTTAGTCTATTCGAGTGAACATAATGGCAGAACCAATTGAATATGTCATTAGATAGATAAAATATCACTAGAAATTTTAACCAGCCCTTTTAGTTTAATGTCAAATGTATAATTTTTTATATATTCCTAGAAAAAACTAGTTTGCATACATGTTTAGGTAAAATTTTGGATTATTTATTACTATCCATAAGATGAGCGGTATAAAAAAACATTTCGAGAAGATTATATGAAAATGAAAAATCGAAACTCAAATTACCCATTAATTATTTGCATAGCTCTTATGGGAGTTACGATATCTATGTTACTTCCGATAATATTTACTTCATTACCCTGGTATACTTCATTTCCAATTTTATTATTGACTATTGGTTCTCTCATGGGTTTTATTGGAGTAAATCAGAATCAAAAAGAATCATCTGAATCATTAATAGGAATAAATGATGCGCTATTTTCTTTCTTGTGGGGCTCAATTATTTTTACTCTAGGACTTGTTTTTTTGATAAGTATTTTTTTCCCCGGTTTAGATATATTAGTATATTTTTTACTTTTCCTTGCGTTGACTGGAGTAGCATTTGGAATATTATGGTTATTTAATAACCGAGGTTTTTCTTATGATTGATACGAATTCATTGATAAATAAAGTAAAAGAAGATCGGTCAATTATTGAATATATTTCATTATTTGTCCCTAAATACCGAGGATATAAAGAAAAGGAGCTTAGAAGGGAAGTAGATGCTCTGATTAGGAAGCAATTACATTCTACATTACATATCTATATCAGAGATCTAAGGTGGATTGAAAAAGAATTGATAAATGCTGATATGAACACACTAGGATCATATATTGAATCAAGTATTACCCAAACAGATATTATCTCTAAAAAAATACTTCATGCAAAACAGGGATACTCTGCAGTTTGGCAGAGCATCAAAACAGGAAAAGAGGAATTGACTGAACTTATCCATTATGATGCCAGCCTTTTAGGAAAAATACAAGAAATTAAAGAGCCAATAGCAAAAATCAGAGAACAAATTCGGAAAAAAAATTATGATGAATGTGATCAGTTCATTGAAGAATACAGTCTGTTTCTCATCTCATTTGATGGTATTTTCAATGGTCGTGAAGAGGTTATATTAGGCCTTGCCAATGGTGAATAAACATGGCTAACAAGGATTCCAAAGTAATACAATGGGAGAACCCAGGTCCAGAAGATATCATCTGGGCTAACCCTAATGATACCTTAAGATGGGGAACCTCATTAGTGGTAAAAGAATGGGAATATGCAGTATTCATGCGTGATGGAAAACTTTTCGATGTATTTGAACCAGGAAGACATATAATCAGTACTCAGAATCTTCCATTATTAACTCGGACCTATAATTTTCTGATGGGATATAAAGAAAATCCATTCAAAGCAACAGTAATATTTGTTTCAAAAAAAATTCTGAACGGGAAATGGGGAATAAGTGCAATGGTACGTGCAAGAGAGGATATCCCTGCACCTGCTCAATTAAAAGCTCATGGATTCTATCAATATAGAATTGACGACCCCATTATTTTCATTACTCAAGTTACTGGAGGAAATTGTAATATCACTACAACATCTGTGAATCAATTATTACAAGGTTTTTTTTCTGAAAAAATTACACAAGAATTTTCAAAATATACCTATATGGGGATATATTCAAATATGGAAATAACCTCAAAAAAAGTACAGGTTAACCTTAATGAGCAATTTCAACAAAGAGGTGCAGAATTATTATCAGTTAAGATAAATAATATTGATACTGATGAAAATACTAAGAAACTTCTCCGCGACATAACTCTTATTAATAGTCAGGGAGGAGAAAAAATCAGAATGTTTGATACTATGGATAAAATGGCAGAATCAATTGGACAATCACCTGATGGAGGAGCATATAGTGGTATGATGCTGTTTCCCCAAATGTATCAAAGCCTGATGACAAACCTAAATAATTCATCATTATGCCCGCAATGCCAGTCAAACATCTCTTCTGGAAGTAAATTTTGTCCCCAATGTGGATATAATATTCAGGTTTCTAACAATCAGATAAAACCATATCCATCTCAAAAAATTCCAACTGATAATCAAGGTTTTAATATCTGCCCATATTGCGGTAAAGAACTCAGGTTTCCAGAACCTCCTAATTTTTGTCCTTTTTGTGCTAAAAGGATTAATCAGATTTAACAGAAGGATAAAAATTACGTCATTGATTTAATAAAAACCTTTATTTTTTGGAGAGTTATTATTTAAAAAAAGTTAGATGCTAACAAAATATTTGGATGTCCCCCGGTTTACAACTGGTATCACAAATTTAAATTTTATAGCAGTAAATAACCCTAAATTCCGGGAATTCAGCTGCTAACCTTTAAGTGACTAATACTACAATGGCTTGAAATCCGACTTCTTCAGGGTCATATCATTATCAGTTGTTATCAGGGCACAACCAAATATTTAGGATCTATTTGCGAAATAAATTTTTCTCCTTTTTAAATATTAAAATAAGGATTAAACATTATTAGCGTAAATTTTTTAAAAACAGACATAATTTTTAAAAAAAAATATATGATATGGATAACTAATAGTAATATGACTCGTTAAATTAGTGATATTATGGACTATAAACAGGCAGTATGCCCTAAATGTTCAGGAGATTTACCCCCATTTAATGGTAAAAAAACCGTTACTTGTGAATTTTGCGGTACAACAGTTGTTAGAGAAAACGTTGATGGTATTGACTATATCACTGAGATTTTAAGCCCAACTGACGACCCTTTAACAGATAATCCCGAAAGAACAAAGGACTTGACAAGTAATTTTACAGATGCTTTTGAGTATACAAAGCATGCTCTTTGGGGTAGGTGGATGCGGTGGATTGTTTTGATTGTATGTTCTTTAATTACACCGTTTATTTTTGGGTTTACGCTTCATGTGATGAAAGGAGTCAGTCCAGCTCCAGAACCAGATAATTTTGTGAAAATGTTAACTGATGGATTGAAGGCATGTGTAATTTATATTGTTTACCTTTTCATTCCGATTATTGTTGGAGCGTTCCTTTTAACATCAATGGGTATATTTTTTGATTTGGGATTGTTATTGCTTTCAATTCTGCTAATATTTATACTGGCTATATTGAGTCTTTTACTAGCAAACATTGGTGTTATAAGATTTGCACGGACTGGATCAATGAGTTCAGCATTTGCAATTCATAGAATTCTATTTACAATTAAAAAAATAGGCTTTAGTTACTATTCGATTATTACAATCTTTATCTATGGATTTAGTTTGATTATAATGAGTATATTGATGGCAATTCCAGTCATTGGATGGTTAGCATTTCTTTTCGGTTTACCATTTATATTCATTTTCACGGCCAGGGTTATGACAAATCTCTATGATTCAACCCAATAACCCTTTTTCCAATAGAATTTATTTTAAATTAGAAAAAAGATAAATTGAATGCTTTTTGTAAAGAATTATGTGTGATTTTAAAGTAATTATTGTAAATTAACCAGAATCTGAAAGTAACTGGCTGATTAAATTTATTTTAATATCAGATAATAAGGTATTTGATTGAATGGGGATAATTAGGTATCGGAAAAAAATTATAATTAATAATATGTCAGATATTAAAGAAAAAGAGGGAGACAAAAAAATGATGTTAAAATTTATTAAGATTATTCGGAAAAAAACTCCACATAAATTATCATTAATTTATCTTATGCTACTTACATTAGTTATTTGTTTTTCTGTTGGTTGTACATCAATGCCGTTTGTTTCCAAACCGGAGGTGAATGTTGATATAATTGGTTCATCTCCGTCGATTGATATACTTAAAACATCCATTGTCGAAAAAGTAACACTTGAAGTAGTCAATGAAGGGAATGCTCCTGCAAAAGAAACGAAGGTATCTGTGATAGCTCAAACAAATGATAATATTACACTTGGATCTGGTACAGTTGAGTTAGGGACCATTGGAGTCGGGGGTAAGATTCAGAAAGATGTAGAAATCCCTTTAAATCTGGGAGGGGTTGCAAAGTTATTCTTGGGAATTAAGGATGGATCAATAGGCCTCAAATTTAATACATCCGTCTCATATGTATAAAATATAAAAAGAGCGTAATGTCGATCGAAACAGATTAATGGGATAAAAATTTCTCCAGATTCAGTAATAAGTGAAAGGTGTAAATTATTGAATATGCATAAATGCCCTAATTAAACCATGAAACTGAAATTCTGCAGGAGTATCATACTCTAAATTATTGATTCGGGAGAATCTTCTAAAACTCTGATTTTTTATCATATTTTGTTATTATTCAGCAACACACAAATATTTTGGTGGTGATGTAAGATCATTATACCACTGGAAAACTTACCCATTCACATTAGTCAATCAACTGCTTTTTCGGATTTCACATCCATCGGACAAGTTCTACATAACAGTAACTGCTTTTTCTGAATCGATTTTAGAATTATTGGACTATTCTTTCCTACTTTTACATGTTCAATACCGAATTATTCGATAATGGTGAGCAATATATTTTTACAAATAACAGATTATTTAGTACTAAATTGCCGCAGTCAGGAAAAACTAGTTTCTGCCAACAAAAAAGAGAGAGAACATCCCTTTTTACATATGGGTTACAAATGCAATATTTATTTATAAAGTAACATATTATAAAATTACTCTACTTTTAATATTATTAGATCGCCACTAAAGGTTGAAATACGACATTTTTCCTGAAATGTATTTGCAACTCTCCCTGATGCTTATTTCTAGCATGAAAACGTAATAATATTAAATGACAGTAAAAGAATATCGAAGGACCTGTAAACAATGTAATACAGTCTGGCACTCGTTGGTAAAGAGAGAATCAAATTTGAAATGGTATGCATGCAGTCAGGGGATAGCTACTGGTTTTTCGCCTTCACATTTATGCACATGTGGAATGTGTAGTGGGGCAGAGAGAGCACAACGCGAAAAAAATGTCTATGATGAGAGATCGGAAATTGAGCGCTTAAAATCCTGTCCCAATTGTGGCTCTAAAAACTATAACGAGGAAATTATCGAATATGATAAATAATCCTTTGGTTTTATTATCTATAATTGGAATCCGGATCATATGGCATGGAAAAATTGGAAGAACATATAACAGGAAAAAACGGATAATCTGCCGGTTTCATCCATCCTGCTCTAATTATGCAATAATGGCCCTTAAAAAACATGGGTTTTTTCGTGGATGGGCGATGGCGATCGGTAGAATTAAAAGGTGCAATCCGAAAAATCTCGAATCTTGTATTGATTACCCATAATAAAAATGCAATTCCATCAATAACAAAAAATTAGAATGGATATTGCAATATAAGACTTTATAATGGATGTAGGTGCAGAAATTTTTTTACTTTTTTTATAAGTATCCATATGAAATTCGAAATTGATATAATGATGCAGTTTTTTATTGTTTACCTTGAGGTGGACCATAATATGAATTTAGTAATAAATTCCTGCCACTTTCAGAAATAACTCATTTGGGATAATATTTTTCAAAACCTTAAAAATTGACAGGAATCTATTTCAAGCATTAATACTAATATCCACGGCTTTTTTTTTTAATAATACCATTAAATTCATACAATAAGGATACTTATTTGCCTATTTAGTATTAGTTGTGCCAACCTATATATACCAAGAAGTCGAGTTCACTCTTACCTTAACAGAGGTGACACTAATGGGAATTGGCGAATTACTCAGTGACTCATTTGGTTACGCGAATGAGGGATTAATCGGAAAATGGGTGCGATGGATCATTCTCATCATCTCATCGATTATCTTCCCCCTGATTATGGGATATTCACTCCGGGTCATGAAGGGAACCACACCTGCTCCGGAACCTGGTGACTATCTTGGAATGTTCATCGACGGAATCAAGATGATCATTATCGAGATTGTCTATATGATAATTCCAATCATCATCGGTGCAGTAATATTCTTTATGAGTGGAGGGTTTGGAATTTTAACAATGATGCTCATGGATGTTGGGAACTGGCTTGCATATGCAGGAATGTTAATTGCCACATTAGGAGTATCGTTATTTGTCCTATTGATAATCAGTTTTATATTCAGCCTGTTTGGTATTATTGGTATGGTTCGGTTTGCAAGAACAGGTAGCATGGGAGAAGCTTTTGCATTCAGCGAAATAACAAATACCATCGGAAAATTCGGTTGGGTTCAGTACATAATTGCATTAATTGTTCTGAACATTGTATTAGCAGTTATTTATGGTATTATTAGTCTTATACCAGTTATTGGGTTCTTGCTATTGTTAATTATTGCACCATATTTTACAATGATAATTTCAAGATATTATTCTCTAATTTACGATGCAGTGCCCATTTCGCACCCACGTTAAAAAGTCGAAATAATTTCAGGAAGGTTTTATTTAAGCTTAAATATATATCTAAGAAGCATATAATAATATAGCAGAATGAGCCGACGTCGCCAACCCATTATTCCTTCTGCTCGGAAGCGAACACTCAAACAGGATTTATCGAACATCATACGCGGTTCCCATCGGATATATGAGAATCGGACCCCTATTCAACTTCTCATAATCGCATCCTACATGAACCGTCTGAAGTTCATTGAGACCATCAATGCTCAGGTTCGCTGGGATGAAAAGCACTGCAAATTTAGTCCCGGAGTACTTGCACAACTACTGGTCTTACTCCCTTTTGTCTCTGCTCTCCGTAAAATACCTCTTTCAAGAATTCATGAGGCCTATAGCGGGATTGATCTTGAACTTCTCGTTGGCGAACCAATTGATCCACTTGAGTTAAACGATGATTTGTTTGCTCGACTTCTCGATCGGCTTTATGAGGCTGATTGCTCCAAATTGTTAGTTTCCATCTCTTTCTCCGTCCGTCTGACCTTCAATCTGCCTGAAAACATCGTTCTTCATTCGGATACCACCTCCCATGTTCTTTATGGAGATTATATTCCTGATGAAGGCACAATTCCTCCAATATCGATAACCTATGGGTTTAGTAAGCAAAAACGGAACGATCTTAAACAGATTCAAACAGGGATGGTCACTGACGGGGATGGACTTATCCTTTTCAGCTGCCCTCTGGATGGAAATAAAGCGGATTGCACATACAATAATGAAGTTATTCTCCGATTGAAGGAGATTTATGGGCCAGAATTCTCGAAGTACATTTATATAGCTGATTCCAAATTGCTAACCAAACCCAACTTCGATTCCCTTACGCAGAGTGTTCATCCTATTAGGTTCATCTCAAAGATCCCTGAGAATTTTCACAAAAAAATTGCTGAAAAAGTCAGAGTCCAGGCGTTCGAAGAGGATAGATGGGTTTCTCTCGGTCATTGTTGTAATCATCCAGATCCTACAAATTCTTCAGAATATTCCGTTTTTACGAAAAAGGTCTCCGTATATGGTCATCCCTGTTACGTTCATCTCTTCCTGACATCAGACGGGGAAAAGAAAACCCAAAAGGCGATTGAGAAAACTGAGTCGTCTTTGAAAGATTTGGTTGACACCCTTCTCAAGAAAGAGTTTGCGTGTGAACCGGACGCAATTGCAGAGATGAATCGGTTTAGAAAAGAACATTCCGAAGATCTGGTCAACGCAGTTCTCACGGTACAAAAAATTGAGACATGGAAAAGAGGACGAGGGAGACCGGGAAAGAATGCTAAACCACCTGTTTTAGTTGTGACATGGAAGATAGTATTAGAAGGAATTCAGAGAAATGAACCGAAAATTGATGAAAAAAGAAGAAGAGCATCGACCTTTGCACTTCTGACCAATATTTCACCGGATGAACTCTCATCTCAAGATATCCTTCGGCACTATAAGGGACAGATCAAAGTTGAGCACAATTTTATGCTGCTTAAAGAACCTCTCGTCGCAGCAACGATATTTTTGGAGAAACCAGAGCGGATCATGGCACTTATGACGATGCTCTATTTTAGTGTCCTGATGCATGGGATCCTGAGAGTTATCACCCATATCGAACTTGAGTCATTTGAGACGCCCCCAAAGATTAACTCAAATAATCGCCCCTTAGTGCGACCGAATTCAGATACCATTGTCTGGATTTTATCCTTGTTTACTTTAGTTTCAGGGGAAGATGGGTATTACATTGAGAGTAAAGTAAGTGATAGAAAGGGTCAGATTAGTACAATATTTCAATTAACGAGGTTTGATTTGGACTTTATCTGATACGTGCTGGAGTAAAGAGAAGAAAGAGAGATTATATATACCCGGGATTGTTTAGGTGGATTAAGTTGTAGCGACAGCGATTTTTTTGATTTTTGAGGATTGGGTATTCATATGAACTTAAATCGGAAAAATTTGGGGATTAGTCGGGGGTGCGAAATGGGCAATGCAGGAGTTTGAACAGTAAATTAGAATAATCTTATCTTTTTTTTATATTGAAAGCATCTTTGCGGCCCAGCCTCATGCTTAACTCATGAAAAATTGAATCCTCTTTATCTCCAATAGTAAAATTGATACTGAAGGCTTTCTTGATTTAGGGGCACTATCCCATAGGAAAACTTTCATTGAATAGCGATATAATGACATAATGCAGCTGAATAGCTAAAAAGAGGAGTGTTTTTATCGCAATTCTCTGAAGAACAAATCACAACATTTTCAATGAATGAATACATAGGTGAAATGAACATGAAGAGATTATTGGTAATACTTATTTTGGCCCTACTCATTATTACAGTGCCATTGTCAGCTGCAGCATACGATCAGCCCACTATGGGCGAAAAAAACGCAGTAAAGAAAGCAATGAATTATTTAGATTTCATGGCGTTCTCTAAAACCGGGTTGATTAAACAACTAGAATACGAAGGATTCACTAAAAATGAGGCAGAATATGGTGTCAATCATATCGAAGTTGATTGGAATGAACAAGCCGCAAAGAAGGCTGAAAATTATTTAGAGTTTATGTCGTTCTCTAAAAAGGGATTGATAGATCAACTTTTGTATGACGGATTTACTCGGGCACAAGCTGAATATGGTGTTGAAGCCGTAGGGTATTGAACTCAATTATTTCTAATTTTTTTCAAGTTAGTATGTGCATCAGCATTTAATTCACTTTATGTTAGATGAATCAATCCATAGGTGAAAATAATGACAAACGATATACTTGACATCATGTTCATGTCTGGAGCAGAGTTTAATAAACTGACGGGATCGTATGCCCGTGCTGGCGGAGCTGGACTTCGTAGGTTGTGTGAAGGGGAAATAAATACACCAGGATTAATTTCATTAATGATTATAATCGGCGCAATCATCTTTATGTATTGGGCGATTCGGGATAAATAATCACATTTCTTATTCTCCTATCACATAGATTTCCAATTTTTAATATCTTCTGAATAGAAGTCAAAAATTTACGCCCTAGTCGTTAATATCACGCCGATACCTCCAGTGTTGACAATGCAATTCAACACAGATCATAGGTTTTAATTTACCGATAGGGAGAGACAATTTAATGATTTTTCTGGAGGATGCGAGAATGAACAACAAGTAGTCTCCGGTATAGCCAGAAGAACAAATCATAACCTTTTTCGATGAATGAAAGTAAATTGAAATGATGAAAAACGAAGTGTTTATTACTGTCGTAGGTATCGCATTAATTTTATTTCTGTTTTTAGCGAATCAAGCGGCAGGTATGGCAATAGTAGCAATTGCATTCATTCTTTACAATTCTTATTGTGCTTACAATTATAAGGGAATGAAAAGCGTTCCATATGCAGCTGTACCAATAATTATTTTTATTGCATTCATGGCCTTGTCTTCTGACAAAACGCTTGCAAATATTATGATGTTTGTTTGGTTAGGTTCAATGGTTTACTTTGCAATGAACGCAGATACAACAAAACCAGAAGAGAAACCTGTGATTACCCCGACGGGTAAGTTTTGTTCAGGGTGTGGCGCTCCTGTAGAATTAGATGCATCTTTTTGTAAAGCATGCGGTGCAAAATTATGAGTGTTTAATTATTCTCGATTTATGATGAAAATTATGAGACAGCCCTAAAAATCCATATCAGCGCTGATAAGCATTGTAGATTACTTTAAACGAAAATCTAAACCACAAGAATCATCACTCGTCTTCAGGGATTAGAATATTCGACATAGATATCCACAAATAATATTTATTCTCCATTTTTTACGCTCTTACTAGGGTAGCCACTCCTCCCGCAAACACATAACGATTACTAATAATCATATCGACAACAGTCAATCAAACTGAATAACTCATAAATTACTATGCATATATATCCATATTACGCAATGATAAGAAAAAATAAGCAACCATATGCTAAGCAGACCCTAATTGGATTATGAAAGTTGTTAAAAATTTCAAGGCCTTTAATTCCTAACATATGAAAATCCCTTATTTGATTTGTTGGAGTGCCAGCATACACTACTAACAGATTCCCCCCTTTTATTATGCAATGAATATAACCCAAACGGGTAGACAATTTCCTTACCCCACCTGTTTTTCTCTCACCTGACCGGATACCACACCTTCAGAATCAAATAGCATGGGATACCAAAACCCTGAGAGATAATCATGTCGCTCAATTCCCCTGCAGGTATTGATCAATCAGCCCTCACATGCCTTCTTGACGACGCATGTTTCACCAAAAAACACAGAAAAATCTGGTTTCTCTCATCGATGGGTATCCTCCTTGACGGATTTGACCTGTTTGTCCTTTCAGTCGCCCTGCCTCTCATTATTCATTATTTTGGTGCCTCAGCATTAGAGGCCGGTCTCATTGGAGCTGCTGCAACACTTGGGGCGATAGCAGGGTCTATCATCGGAGGCCGGCTTACTGACAAATACGGGCGAAAGAAGATTTTTCTCCTGGATCTCGGACTCTTTGTTATTGCGGCAATATGCTGTGGAATGGCATGGAGCGTGGAAAGTCTGATACTCTTCCGGTTCATTCTGGGTCTCGGTTTCGGGGCAGACTATCCCATCTGTGCATCCTATGTCTCGGAATTCATGCCAAAAAACATCAGAGGCAGGATGCTCATCGGGGCATTCTCATTCCAGGCGGTCGGGATATTCCTTGCTGCAGCCATCGGACTATTAATTCTCGTTCTTTATCCCAATGAACTGGCATGGCGGTTTATGCTTCTTGTCGGTGCCATTCCTGCAACCATCATCCTTGTAGCACGACGGGACATTCCGGAGAGTGCCAGATGGCATATGAAAAGGGGTGAAACAACGGATGCCATCCGGATTATCTGTAAAACTCTGCATGATCTGCCAGGAGCAATGAAAGACTGCATCTCACAATTCCGGATATCCCACTCCAGCATCAATGAAAAACCGGATGTGAAAAGTCAGCCCTATTCGGTTTTGTTTTCAAAGGAGATGCGAAAAAGGACAATACTTGTTACCGTTCCCTGGTTTTTGATGGATGTGGTCTTTTACGGAATTGGAATATTTACTCCTCTTCTCCTTGCTGCCATGGCATTTGAAGGGAGTGGAACAAATTTCATTGCAGATGATATCCTGGCTACCGAGGGGACAGCATTTCTTGATATCTTCCTGATTATCGGATTTATCCTGAATATTATCCTGATAGAACGCCTTGGACGAATGAAACTGCAGATCATCGGATTTACAGGCATGGCAGTGGGCCTTGGTATCCTGATTATTGGATCCCTGTACAATTCAACCATGATTGGTCTTCTCTTTGTAGGGTTTGCGATCTACAACCTGCTCATGAATATGGGACCGAATGCAACGACATTTGTCCTGCCGGCAGAGTTGTATCCAACAGAGATGCGGGCTACAGCCCATGGGTTTGCTGCCGGAATCGCCAAACTGGGGGCTGCTCTGGGTATCATTCTCGTTCCCATACTCAAGGAGGGGTGGGGTATACCGGTAACGCTTGGAGTCATGCTTGGACTCGTCCTTTTGGCCCTTATTATCACATTCCTGTGCAGGATTGAGACAACCGGGAGATCTCTTGAAGATATTACCGAATAATGAAACACAGGTCGTTTTTTGAGATATACTCTCATTCCCCTTTTTTTTAATATTATAGAATGGCAGGCACTGGTCCCCAGCATACCATCCAAACCAGACATTCCATAAAAAACGTGAATTCTGGAGATGCACCAATCAGAAATAGTTCCATTGTCCTGCATCATCTATAAATATCCAAAAGAAATAGTGTATATTCACGTATCAGGTGAAATCATGAGAATAGGAGAGAAAATTAGCAATTCAATTGAATTCACGAACGAGGCCCTCTTTGGTAAATGGGTCAGATGGATTATGCTGGTCATCGCTTCAATCGTAATGCCAATCATGTACGGCTACACCGTCCGAATTATGAGAGGAGTCCAGCCTGCATATGAGGAAGAATCATTCTTTTCCCTCTTCATTGATGGTGTTAAGCTCCTCGTCATATACCTGATATATATGATAATACCGCTCATCGCATTTGCAATTACCATCGGAGTTACCGCATTTAATGTCATACAAACGGGTGGTAATTTCACCATGGATTCCCTCCTCCCGATTGCTGGAGCACTGATTGCCGGGGGAGTAATCACCATCATCATCGGGTTTATCTTTATGCTCCTCAATATCATTGGATCTGTCAGATTTGCACGAACCCAAAGCATGAAAGAGGCATTCGCATTCGGGGAGATATTCTCAACTATCGGGAAAATTGGATGGCTGAACTACATCTTCTCCCTGATTGTCCTTTTCATTGTCGTATTTCTCATCGTGATTGTGGTAACCATTGTTGAAGTAATACTCGGATTCATTCCCATTCTTGGATTGATCATCGGATGGGTTATCAGTCTGTTCCTCGGACCATATATCTCCATCATGATGAGCAGATACTACTCTCTTCTTTATGATGAGGGAATGTAACCCATCCTTTTTTCCTTCCCCCTCTTGTGCCCCGGCAGCAACGCCTACCCATGATATTTTATCCATGCACGTACATCTCTAACATATGTCAACGGAAGACGTGCTCAAAGAGGCAACAAAAAATATCAATGATCTCATCTCAGCCAGGCGGGTAATGGGCGACCCGGTTGATCTCGGGGACAAGGTGGTCATACCGGTTACGAGGTTTGGACTGGCTTTCGGAGCAGGAAGCGGGAAAGGGAAGGAAGGAGACGGGAGCGGTGCCGGAGGTGGCGGGGGAATTGAACCGATGGCTCTGCTGGTCGCTCATAAGGAGATCAAAGGAGCGGAAGGAATCCAGGTCTTCTCGCTCAAGAAGGAGAACCCGGTAGCCCAGGTGATTACTGCACTGAGCGAATCACTCGTGCCCCAGGTCATCGAGCTGGTCAAACAGAAAGAACCGGCATCTGCCAGTCCGACTGAAGAAGAGAAATCATAGGAGTGCCTATGTTCCATCCGGCTGGAGATCTGCTTGTCACGGTCGGCATTATCCTGTTTTTATTCATTTTTTTGAGATTTATCTACACGATACCCCTGAAAATCTCACTTGCGGCAGAACGGGATCAGGCCCGGCTGTGTGGTGAGAGTGATGTGGGATTTGGACCATTCAGTATTGCGTTTCTCTATGATGGGACCTTAAAGGGAGAGATGAGTATCATGGGGAGGCATCTGTTTTCGTTTTCCATACCGACAACAGGGGAGGAGGATAACGAACCAGAAAAAGAGAAGTCGGAGGAAGAGGGCTTTCAATCCGGGATGAGATGGGTACCGGTGATATTTCAGGGAAGCAGACGAATCATCAGACATTTCAGAATTGATACCCTCACCTGTCATGTACGGATAGGCTGTGGTGATCCCTGCACAACCGGGATGGTGTATGGGTATATCCAGGCAATTATTCCGTTACTTCCTGGAGAACATGACATCTGCATTATTCCTGATTTTTATGATCCGGCCCTTCTCGGTCACTGCAGGCTAGATACCCTGTTTGTGCACCCATTCTCTCTTCTCGTCTATCTCTCCAGGTTAATCATTCCCGAGGTGCTTAGAAAGCCGGTGACTTCAGGAGGGAAGATTGATACAGAATCCGGATGATACGATTAGAATCCTGGAGCCGGTTGCTTTGGCAGGAAGAGTAATATACCCGGTTGTCAGGATACATGCAGGGATTGGGCAGCAGGGAGGAATGATACTTGTCAAACCTTGTGCTCTGCTCATCCAGGAAGATGAGGCATGGTTTTTTGTATCAGTTGGTGATTCGGTTCCTGATATTACAACCCTGATTTCTCTCTTATCTATTCAGACACAGAACAGATAATCGGACGCCCTGTCCTTGAACACATGTGAAAATGAGAGTTATCATAAACCGGTACTTACCTGCTTCCTGAGAAGCCCACATACCGGCTGGCAGAATGGATACGATACCTGCTATTCACCACCGGGGGGAGGATCAAGGGAGAAAAAGGAATAGTACTGTTCAACAACGGTGCCACGGACAAGAACGTCGGCTGGCATGATGAATAATTCCCTGAGTACCAGATAGTGCTTTTGTATAGAGATTCTATAGCCTTCATGAATTACTGCAAGGGAATATCAGACCCCGGACAAAATCAGTGAGGACAGAACGCATAGCAATCAAAAAATTAATACAGTAGGTAATATTAATTGTAATACATGGCGAAAGCAAAACCTAAGAGTCATGCAAGTGTCTCTCTCCGGATGCCTATTGAATTAAAGGATGCACTGGACAGTTATGTGGCAGAACATGAGCTGAGCTCGATGTCTGAAGCGATCATCGCCATTCTTGTTGAGAAATTAAACCCACCTATCCCGGGATTATGCTGGCCATGTAATTATCAGAACCCGGTTGATGCAAAATTCTGTTGCAAGTGTGGAAAGAAATTGAAAACTGATCAATGATACGTAATACCAGTAGTAGTACAGAGATACATACAAGAATTCATAACAGATAACGATGAGGTATACAAGATGAGAATTGTCAGCATTATAGGAAGTCACCGGAAAAACGGGAACACTGAAACAATGCTTAAGGCATTTGACAAGGAGTTCAAATCACTCGATATTCCGGATTATAAGAATAAGTTGTACAACATTTCGGAGATGAACATCTACCCGTGCAGATCCTGCCTGAAATGTAAAAGGAAAGATAACTGTATCATTGAAGATGATTTCGGAAAAGTAGCTCTCAAGATGATCCAGAGTGATCTCATCATTATGGGTTCACCAGTATACTTCTCGGATGTGAGTGCCCAGATTAAAGCCCTCTTTGACCGGACCTACTCCCTCTGGCATGAAAAGAAATTAAAAGGGAAAAATATCATCTTCGTCGCTACCTGTGCAGAGTATGGGTCCGGACATACCATTGATACCATGCGGCACTGGGCATTGGATCATGAGATGAATATCATCGCAACCGTCGAGGGAAAAAGCGAGAAGAAGGGAAAGGTCCTTGAGAATGAGATGACCATCAAGGCAATTGTGGATGCTGTCCGGGCATGTGATGGGATAATCTCATCTACATAAATACCATGTACCAAAATTTTCCAAATAATTTTAGATTTATTCAAAATTAGCAAAATCCGCACAATTTAAGAGATTAAGACCGAAATTCATTTTTACAGACTCTATAAAAAATTGGGAAACGGGTAGCATTTCCCATCTATTGCAACATTATTTCTATTCGCCTATGAGTTTTCAAAGATATCTGATCTGAAAAATATATAACTACATAAGCAAATACCTATATACTAACCTATGGATATATGCAACAAGTGTGAAGAGTGTACAAAACTCTGTGAGATCGTTCCAAAAATGGCAGGCGTTTTCAAAGCCCTTGGTGATCTCACCAGACTGAGAATAATATATCTCCTGACCACTGACACGACCGGTACACTGGGGGTGTCTGAACTTGCAACCAGACTTGGTATCTCCCAACCTGCAGTTTCCCAGCATTTAAAAACCCTCAAATCAGAAGGCATTGTTGATTCACGCCGGAATGGATTTTATATATACTATACTATAAACCGCGACCGGATGGTGGAATTCCGGGATAATTTTGAGCTGATGTATTCGAGTGTCATGGGAAGATGCAACCGGGAACTTATCCGGAAATCCTCACCAGATCAGGGATTCAGGGCATGTATTATCTATTATTCATATTCAGGGATTACCCGCCATATTGCTGAAGAGATACGAAATGCCAGCGGGTGTGATCTCATTGAGGTCAGAACGAAAAAACCCTATTCTTCCTTTTCAGCATACACCACGGGAGTTTTTCGATCCAGGAAGATGGCATGTGATCCGATTGAACCAGACACTATCGATGTTTCACCGTATGATCTCATCGTAATGGGAACACCGGTTTGGGCATGGAAACCTGCTCCTGCCATGAATGCTGCTGTCCAGGCACTGAAGGGATGTGAGGGAAAGAGAGTCGTGGTTATTACTACCTGTTCCAATCAGCCGGGCGAAGCTCTCCCGATTCTGAAGGAATCGCTGACCCGCCGCGGCGCCATCGTTGCCCTAGAGATCTCACTTACCTCAGAGGACACAAAGAATCCTGATGCCGGGGGAGAAATTCTCCGAAGAATCATTGAGGCACAACCATTCGGAGATACCACAAAAACACTGGATTCGGAGGAGAAATGAGCACCACAGATCCAAAACATATCCTGGTTATCATGGGAAGCCCCCGGAAAGGGAACACGTTCCATGCATGTGAAATGTTCAGAGAGTACCTGGAGCAGGAGATTCCGGTTCAATGTGAATATATCTGGCTGAAAGACCTCAACCTGCATCCCTGTAGAGGCTGTCTTCTCTGTTTCACTAAAGGAGAACAGGCATGTCCCATCCATGATGATATCCCAGGAATTCAGGAGAAGATGAGAAAGGCCGATGCAGTCATTTTTGCATCCCCAGTTTATGCAATGAATGTACCAAGCCAGTTGAAACTCATGATAGACCGGCTCTCTTTTACGTTCCACCGGCCGGAATATTTTGATAAAAAGGCCTTTCTTATCGCAACCACCGGAGCACTCGGACATGAGGATGTGCTGAAATACCTGGCAGATGTAGCAGGCATTTGGGGGTTTGAGGTCGTTGGAAAAGCAGGAATGGTTACACCAATTCCGGTCCCTGCCCACCTTGCAGAGAGAAACAGGAAAACCCTGCAACAAACAGCTCATACCTTTTCCGCTGCATTGAAGCGAACCAGGAGAAGATCTCCGGGACTGAAAGATGTCATTATCTTTCACGGACAGCGTGCAGCCTTTTCCCAGCTCAAGGCCGTGTCTCCTGCAGACTACCACTATTGGAATGAAAAAGGATGGCTTGACAAAAAGGTGAAGTTTTTTGTTCCTGTTCCGGTCAATCCCCTCTCCCATGCCATCGGCGTTCTTGTCGAATGGATTGCGGCTAAAAAAGTGCGAAAAGATTTGATTCAGAATCCGGGTGCCAACGAATGATCCAAACAAGGTTCATCGACGGAGGATTCTATGACTGATCAGATACTCTCCCCCCACGCAGAACAGGAACAGTACCGGGATCTCTTCAACACAACCATCGGTGAGGTCATCAATCATGTAATCCGGATAATCGGCGCCGATCCCTCACTTATTATTCCTGCAGGAAGAATTCTCCGGTACCAGAAGAAAGCAGCAAAAATCCGATTACAGCATGAGAAAGGAGGACTTTTGGTCCCACCGGTTATGATAATCAGCATCACCTCACGATGTAACCTTACCTGCAAAGGCTGCTACATGCATGCCAGAAAGGAGAATCCAAGATCAGAAATGAGCCCTGAAATGCTCACATCAATCATTGACCAGGCTGCAGAACTGGGAGTCTCCATCATCGTCATTGCCGGTGGTGAACCACTTGTCCGGGTAGTTGAAATAATCCGTATTGCCCAGACAAATCCCAATATACTCTTTCCGGTCTTTACCAATGGCCTGATGATTGATGAACAGATGGTTGACACCCTTACATCATGCCGGAATATCGTCCCCCTGATAAGTTTTGAAGGACTTCGGGATGAGACCGATGCTCGAAGAGGGAACGGAGTCTTTGACCGGCTTCTTGCCACCTGTCATCTGCTCAAATCGCGTGGCATCTTCTTTGGCTGCTCAATCACGGCAACCAGTGCAAATTTTGAGATAGTCACCGGTGACGTATTTATCAGGCAGATGACTGATGCCCATATCAGGGTATTTTCGTATGTCGAGTATGTTCCTATGACATCCGGATCAGAAGACCTCATCCTCACCCATGAACAGAAAAAAAACCTTCCAGGCATACTCACCCGCCTGAACCAAAAATACCCGGCACTCTTTCTTGGCTTTCCCGGAGATGAAGCATACTATGGAGGATGCCTTGCTGCAGGGCGTGGATTTGTGCATGTTAGTCCGTCCGGAGATTTAGAGCCATGTCCGGCAGCATCATTCTCTGATGCAAACCTGACCGAAATGCCACTGAAAGAAGGATTGAAATCACAGTTTCTTCAAAGACTGAGAGATACACCTGAAGTGCTGACAGAATCAGCGGGTGGATGTGCTCTTCATGAAAATCAGGAGTGGGTGGGGGAGATTCTTTCACAATCCTGAATCACTATACACGATGGATTAAACGGTAAACCCGCTTATTCCTCCATGGATCTCTCCTGCATATCTGGCAACCGTTTCAATATGACCGGATATCTGTTCAATTGACCGGCAGGATGAAGCACAGGCCTCAGCAGATGCCCCGGCATCCCGGGCAGTCTCAACCATCAATTCACCAATTGTTCGTGCCCGCTGATTCAGATCGGCAATCCTGTTCTCTTGTTCCTGTGACAGTACACCGGTTTCCCTGCTCATGGTTGCAATAACTTCTATTTCTCCAGCCATTTTTTCAAACAGATGCACCATTTCACAGATGGCGTAACTTCGTGACTCAATCTCACCCTGGACCTGTGAGACTTTATCCCTCACCTCTCGGAATGCATCATGCAAGGCATCAAGCGTCTGTGAAATGCTGGTTGTGGACTCTTTTGATTGAACGGCCAGGTTTTTTACTTCACTTGCAACAACTGCAAATCCCTTTCCATAACTCCCGGCATGGGCCGCCTCTATAGCTGCATTTATGGCAAGCAGATTTGTCTGGTTTGCAATATCCGTCACCACTTTTATTATCTTTTCAATACTGATCAGTTCTTCATGGATACGTGAAATTCCATTGTCGACTGAACCTGCAGCTTCTGAAATGGCATCAATTCCTTCACGGCTCTGTGTTGCGAGTATTACTCCCTGAGATGACATTTCGTGTGTTCTGGCAGAGGTACAAGCGACCTCCTGCACCTTTTCATTCATCCCACAGAGTGCCTGCATGGCAGTATCAGCACTTACGACCATCTGCCTGACCTCCTCCTGTACACTGACTGCTCGATCTGAAACTGCACCGGTATAACAGGCAAGGGTCTCAGCCTGCCCAGAAACCGCGGCAATCTCTCGTTTTATCCCATCAGCTTCAATGGTCAACACATCAGCGGCATTCCTGAGCACCGTGATACTATCAGATATCTGAATCCCGATATTGTCAAGTGAATTTCTTATTGTTGTGAAATCTCCTGTAACTTCAAGTTTTGAATTCATCTTGGCAGTAAAATCTCCGGATGAATACCGGCTGCTTACCCGGTCAATCTCTCCAACAACCGCAGAACACCATATCCCTATTGCATCCATTGACTCTCTCATACTGGCAAAATCACCCGGATATGCAATTTTCTCGTCCATCCGCGAGGAAAATTCACACCCTGCGAAGGATTTTGCAACCCGTTTCATCTCTAGTAATGGAGTATTCAGTTTGACCAGCATTTGGTTCATTCCGGCAATCATCGCATGATAATACCCCGAGAGTCCAGAGGTATCTCCTTTCATCGTGAGATTTCCTTCCATAACTGACATGGTGAAGGATTCAACGGTTGCAACCATTAATTGCAGGCTATCTAGTGCCCCGTTCAGATTATTGATGATCCCAGTAAACGGACCTTCTGCAGGCGCTGGAATGGAAAGTGGTATCCATCCCGAATTCATCTGAGATATTCCATCCGTAAGAGCACAAAACTGCTTTTCAATCCGTTCCATTGCATTATTTATTGCCTGAATACCCGGATGTAAATCCTCCGGCCAGAGTTCGATCTCTAATCGGTGTGAAAAATTCCCTTCAGTTATTTCGGTTGCAAGCTGTTCCAGTGAAGAAGAAAGAGCAGAATTATCCGGAGTAATTGGCTTTTGCTCATTTACCGGTGGGATAAGTTCAGTTACCGTCAAAAACAGTACCGAACGTTTAAGAATAACCACAGAACAGACCCGGACTGTAATGAGGTGTGACACCTCTAACAATATATTTTCGTGAACAAACCTGATCTCTGTGCCTGGATGGTTTTTTACTTCCTGTATTGCAGGATTTTCTGTGAGAACATCCCACTTCAGGATATTATTATTTAGAATGATATCTGCTGGAAGAGGAATTGAAGAACCTGAAGACATTGAAAGTATGGTACCATCCATCTCGGCTAATATTTCACAGGATTCAGAAAGAGAATTCCTGATTTTATCATATGAGTGAAATTCTGGCGGGTTATCTGGCTTTATAAAGAACACGAGCATAACTGGAAGTGATGCACCTTCAGGAACCGTAGGAAGGGCTCGAACCTCGTAAAATCCTGCATTTTCTGGAAAGACAATCTCAGCAATCCCTGATGTCATTTTTCCTGACAATGCTGCATCCCATACCGATTCTCCAGAAATGAGGGAGATTGTCAAATTTCTAAAATGCATCCCTTCCATTGTTTCTTTCTGAAATCCTGAAAAGGAAAGGAAGGCTTCATTTGCATGTGAAATTGTCAGGGTATGATCACAAAGGAGAAGTGGAACAGGGAATGAATCAACGTAATCATCCCAACATGAAAAAGCATATGATCCTTGAGAAATATGCTGAATAAATAAATCTGCCGCAGTGCCTTCCCTGGAAACTATGGAATTATGAATCATCGGGATGCACCCGCATTGCAAAAGAAGTGGGAATAGAGTCCAACAGTTCTTCCCCTTTATAAAATCGGTAACATCGCTTTGGAACCGTGATCTCAAACCTGGCCCCGTTTCCATATCTGCCGGTTTCTGTAATACTCATACCAGTCAGTGCTAGAATTTCCCTTGTGTAAAAAAGGCCAAGTCCTGAGTTTCTTCCAACTCCCCGCTCGAATATAAGACTTTTTTTTGTATCCGGAATGCCCACTCCGTCGTCTTCGATAATAAGGAGACCAGAATCAATTTGTTCTATAAACCTAATTTGAATGGTTGATACCCGGCATCCATGCATCAAAGCATTTTCAACAAGATTTATGATGATCTTTCCAAACATTGGATCAGTGTATATCTCAAGTGTCCCGGTTGAATGTAGGATAGAAACATTTCCAAATCCATGGGAAAGAGTGATATTTTCAATAATACGATGAATCGAGAGCCATTGTGGTTTTTGTATCCCAATCTTCTGGTATACATCAGAAAACATCAGATGTTCCTGAATATTGTTCAGGGAATTGCCAATCTCAATAACATCTTCTCTGATATCCGGATATTTATTGGCTAATTCAAGCAGGTTTTCGTAATGAAATGACTGGACGGTCAGTTCGTTCCGAATATCATGTCTTGTGATGGTATTGAGGATATCGAGTTTTTTATTAGTCCCTATAAGGGCTTCCATTGCATTATGCTCTTCTTTCAAAGAAAAATGGTATAATGCATATGATATTTCACGGGAAATGTCAATTAGCATGGCCTGTTCATCAGGGTCGCAGGAATATGCCGGATCAAGGGTAACTGAAACTATTCCATATATTGTTCCTCCGTGTTCAAGCGGCATGGTGAGTGTATGTGATTCATGATGACCAGAATATAATGGGCATGAATGACAGGTATCATCCGGGGCACAAATAACCGGACGCCCTTTAGAATGAAGAGCCTTTCTATAACATGATGTCCGCTGGCCGGTCTTCAGGTATGAGACAAATCGTTCGATCTGTTCTTCAAGCCCTGCATGATATACTCCGCGTACTTCACCAGATCGATCAAGCAATACGATCCGCATATTCTGATACCCGGGCTCTGAAGTAATTCTCGTGCAAAGCCGGCTGAAAACTTCCTGAGTATCCTCATTTCCAAAAACAGCATCTCCGACTTCCCGAAGAACCTGAAAAATTCTAGATAGATGTCTTACTTTTTGTTGATCCCGGTATTGTCTGCAGGCTTTTAGAATCTTATCTGACAGTTCAGCAAATTGTGATTTTGGATCTCCACCTTTCTGAACATAAAATGTGGCCCCGGAATTCATTGCAGAAATAACAACACTTTCTCTTCCCCGGCCGGTAAAAAGAATAAACGGGGTGTCACAGTTGTGTCCCCGGATAGTCTGAAGAAATTCAATACCTGTCATGTCAGGCATCTCATAATCAGAAATAAACACATCAACCGATTCACGAAGGAGATACTCAAATGCTTCCTGAACAGATGAACATGAATTAACCCTGATCTGACCGGAGTGTTCAAGAAAAATCTTTGTAATGGCTAGTATGTTTGGATCATCGTCAACATGTAGCACTTGAATCGGCTGATAATGGTACAGGGGTTGCTGATATTCACTCATGCCAGCCTCCCGATTTTATCAGCAAGTTCCTGTGCAAGATCCTGTTCTATAAACATGGATGATGCAAGAGCTACCCATTTTGCAAGTTCTATGCAATGTTCCGGTCCGATGTCTGAAAAGTTCAATCCGTTCAGATGAAATTTGGTCTGACGTTCCAGGAGGGTGATTGCTGCAGGCCCAAGATACTCAACAGACATCTCAAGCACTACATCAGAGGTTTTACTCATAAAAAATCCCCCTTATACCTGATTACTCATGCTGGTAATCCTGGTGCATCAGGATCTTCAGACTGGTAATCATCCGTTTGAATGAGGAGGCAAGTTCACCAATTTCGTCATTTCTTTGAATAAAAATTGACACATTCGTATCTCCCCTGCTAATCTTATTTGCCGATTCTATCAGCATGTGGATGTCACGAATCATGGTTCGGGAGAATATGGCTATGATGAGTCCGGCACAGAGAATGCCAAGGAATAGAATAAGATAAATTGTCTGGCCAACAAAGTCCATCCGGTCCTGTACGACTGCTGCATGCATATCCACCCCAACTATACCAATGACCTCTCCCTTTGCATTCTTAATCGGTGCATACCCGGCAAGAACCGTCCCCCAGGGCCTTTCAACAAAGTCTTTTTCAACAGATGGTCCGGTAAATGCTGATGTCATGGCAGTTGTCGGATTTGAGACCGGAGTGCCTATCTTCACATCTCGCTTTCCGATATTGTATCCACTGTCTATGACATATTCCATCCCGCCATTTTGCTTTCTGACGGTGAATATCTTGATAATTTCATGATCTGCCTGGGACATATGGGCTAACTGTTCAGCATTCATCAGGTAGAGGATTTCAGCTTCCATTCCTGGTTTTAATTTAGCGATTTCATCTCCGTTCAGGTCTGCTGCAGTAATAGCGGCTAGAGCCACCAGTTCCTGCTGAGTTGATTCCTGAATTTTTTCCGTTGATGCACCGACGGTGAACAAAAATGTAAGTCCGGTAATAAGGATTACCAGGATAACAAAACCGGCGGTAAGTTTTGTCATGATTGAGTGCAGCATGGATGCCATTGAATAAATCTCTCCAAAATGTTCCTAATCACCGACCAGAAGACATCTGGTCAGAAACGGAATGTATACACATGAAATCCCTCGCCGGTTCGATAATGATTGGGCATAGAGGATATTGTCAGAAATAGTGAGAATAGGGAACTATAGAGATATCATACCTCTCATGACTCACCATACTCCTCCGTATTCTCTATCGAAAAACGGAATATTCCCGGGATGACAATGGGTGTCGGGAATTATCATGTCTCATACGATGAAAACTCCGGTTCTCCGGTTTGCAGGAATCATGCTCCTGCTCTGTGCTGTCTTTTTTGCTACTGCTCCCGTTATGGCAGAAGAGACGACTTTAAGTATCTCTGGTTCAACCACCGTTCTCCCGATCGCCTCTGCATGTGCAGAAGCATTCATGGACACTCATCCTGACGTTGATGTTCAAGTCAGTGGCGGCGGATCTGGTGCCGGTATCAAGGCAATGGGCGAAGGAGTTGTCAGCCTTGCAATGGCATCCCGTGAACTGAAAGATGAAGAAAAGACTGCATACCCGGATCTTCAGACCGTTCCAGTCGCAAAGGATGGTATTGCAGTTATTGTAAATCCAGAAAACCAGGCCACTGCATTAACGCTCTCAGAGATTAAAGACATCTACACTGGAACCGTCACCGGATGGCAGGATGTTGGCGGAGAAACAGAAAAGATTGAGATCGTCGGACGTGACAGTGCATCCGGGACCAGAGAGTTCTTCTTTGAAAAAGTCCTGAAAAAAGAAGATTTTACCAAGTTCATGCTTGAAAAGAACTCCAATGGTGCAGTCCAGCAGTATGTCTCCCAGACCCCGACCGCAATTGGATATGTTGGTATGGGTTTTGAAGAAGGCGTAAAAGTCATAGAGATCAAGGGCGATGATGGAAAGAACTCAAAGCCATCTGTTGAGACTGTAAAGTCTGGTGCATACCCGCTCTCCCGTGAATTATACTTTGTTACCGCCGGTGAGCCGGAAGATCTTGCAAAAGAGTTCCTTGACTTTGTCCTGAGTGCTGAAGGACAGAAGATTGTTGAAGAACAAGGTTTTGTAAGCCTGTAAGAGAATCATATCGGACCGTACAATCCGTTGGAGAGAATAAATCTCTCCATTTCTGCTCTTCTATTCTTTAACCTGTATTGATTGTTCCATCAACAAACTGGATTAACCTCATCACAATTATATAAAATAATTGTCTTATTGATTACATTTAAAAAAATGAGAGAACCAGGAAATCCCGGCTTTTCGCCTACTTAATCATAACCGTCCCACCATCTACCGCTACATAGAGGACACCATTCTGAACAGAAATCGCTGCAGGTTGATCTAATCCAGTCTTTAAAGGAGTAACTTTACCATTGAGATCTACCATTGCAACGGTATCGTCATAACTGACATATATTTTCTGATCTTCAATAGTCATCCCTTTGATGGGCTTTCCTAAATCCACTAAATTGCTTGAAACACCACCTCGAGATATCTTTTTAATAAGAGAACCTTTGTCATTCACAACAAACATATCTCCTGATTGGGTAACAACCAGATGTTTTGGATTTGGAAATCCGGAGGGGATATTTGTTATACTTCCAGTTTTGGTAATTTTATAGATATTCCCATCATATCCTCCGGCAACATACAACGTATCATCAGCATCGCAACCCATCGCTTGAGGGCTCCATATACCTGATGCTATCACCGTTTTTGTCCCGTCAGGGGTTATTTTCTGAATAGTTCCATCAAATGAACCTACATAGAGGTTTCCTCTACTGTCAAATACCGGGGAGCGTGGCCGATCAATACCACTGGTAACTACCTTTTCAGTCCCATCTGCACCGATTACTCCAATAGTTCCCTTTGTATAGTCTACAAAGTATACATCTCCTGCATTATTGACGGTGAATGAACCAAGATTATTGCTCGTTATCTGTGCCACGCTGTTATATGATGGAATATCACCCGTACTGGAAGGACTTATACGAACATTTTGAGATGCAATTTCCGTGTCTGTCGCAAATATTACTTCCATTATAATGGTGTAGGTTCCATAATCCGAGTATAGTCTGTTATGTGGATCAGACGGCGAACCTAATCCAATATTATACATATCTTCAAATCCATCTCCATATTTCCACCGTATTGCCTGAGCATGGGGGCAGGGAACAATTGGTGTTAAAATAACTTCTTTTGGATTAGCAGAGTTAATGGCAACAGAAAATGATACTGGACAACTGGTTTGTGGAGTATCCCATCCCTCTACCGTTGCACTGATTGTATCCTTTCCTCCATCTTTACAGGTAACCGTAAGAGTAGCCGTATATTTCCCAGGTTTAGAGTACACCCATGTGGGATCCTGGGCAAATGATACTCCTCCATCACCAAAATTCCAATGCCATGCTATAGGATCAGAGTAGGAACAATCCTTAAATTGTATCGTCAAAGGAACTGTGCCTGATGCTATGTCACCCCTACGTTCAGGTGCTATAGCGGAGAAACATGCCGTGCAAGAAGAATCAGTTGATATCTGACATCCTTTGGCATCAACTATCACTCCTGTTGGTGTGTTCGGACATGTGTCATCATCATCAGCAATCCCATCCTCATCTGAATCAGGTCTCTGTTCACTCCCAATAGCTCCTACTGCGTCAATATCTGCTCCATAGTATAACTCTTTCCCGATTTCGCTCGGATTTTGAGGAGAATATGATGTAGGATCAGTAAGCCGCACATAACTAAATTTATCTCCAGAATTCACCTTTCCATGAATGTCCACTCCGGTTGGCTGACCTGATATGACCCCAAGGTCAATCCATTCAATTCCGTCTTTGCTGATTTCAACTTTGAATGGTTCCACTGCAGGCCCATATTCATAAATATAGATGTCGAGTCCTTCTCCATCAATAAGGAAATTATTAGTGAATTTAAGGATGATACTCCCACCCTTGCCTAATGTGACATCACCTTTCGCTCCGATTATTGATGGACCTACCTCTCCATTGGGTGGGCCAATAACCGCAGATCCATCACTCTCTCCGGATTCACTCCCTGGAGTAAAATCAATCACGATGTCTGCAAACGATATATCCCCCAAAGGGAACGTAACACCAGAATACGTTACAGATTCACCCATTGCTAAGGGAGATGTTCCCCCCAGTACGAAAAAAACAGTTAAAAAAATTTTTATAAATACAATGGTTTTTTCCATATCCTTCCCTCCATTATATAATTGATAAGGAGGATTAGGAGATCATTTCAATGAGGTATTGCCTATTCCCCCTTGGTTTGGGTTTCATTATTTCCATAACCTGAAATGAGTAGGGTATAACAAAACCTGAACCCTCAATAGATCCCCAACTACCTAAAAACTTTACACCAATAAAAAAACTTTCAGTTTAAAAATTTATTTTATCACCAAAATTCTCTTAAAATGGCAATTCGATTATAAAACTTGGAAAACCTTTTTTTCTATTCCACAAACCGTTTGTCAGTGTACGAAAAAAATAAATCAAAAAAGGTGAGAATCCCTAGCAGCTTACTTAATTTTTTTCTCAAGTTTCTTGAGTTTTTTCTTGGCAGATTCACTTCCCGCTGCTGCCTGCTTTGAGAGTTCTTCTGCCTTTGCCTTCTTCTCTCGGTTCAGCTTTACCAGCTGCTTTTTACTCGTTGGCATCTAACTCGTTGCTCCTAATAGCGGGTTCTATTTGCTTTTTTCCTTCTTAACCATATGTCTGTTCTTTTACACCGGAGAATGAAGGATGAATACTTCCAGACCACTCAATAACCAATAATCAGCCCATTCATAGATATATCCTGCTCTTCTTTCCGTTCATCTCCTCTTCGGTGATATGCTCTCCTTTTAATTTAAACTTCCAGCTCGGGGTCATATCATTTATCATGAGCACTCCTTCCGGACATCGAAGGACACAACCAAGACAGGCGATACATCGGGAAGGATCCGTCTCTCCGGTCATTGCATCAATTGCTCCGGTCGGGCAAAACTCCTCGCACTCCCGGCACATACAGCAATCTGCTCCTTGCCGCGTTGGAACCTGTGTTAGAATCCGGAACCTGAATCCCTCAATCTTGTCCAGTAATTCCTCCGGATGACTGGTCTTTTCAAGTTCACCAACCAGATTTGAATCTTTTCCGGAGAACCGGGCATAGATAATCTCAGCATATTCCCGTGCAACTGCAATGTCTGATTCATCCGGACGACCCTCCATCGCCTTCCAGCCACCGATGTTGAAGGTATGAAATGCGAGAAATTCTGCAGATGAAACGACTGAAAACCCCTGTTTCTGAAGGAGTTGGGATGTGGTATAATGGGCCGGATTGATCTGAAAACCTCCATAGGTCAGAAAAATTGCACATTTCTTTCTGTCTCCGGAGAGATTCGGTAACCACTCCCGAACTACCCGGGGGATTCGCCAAGAGTGCACCGGTGCTCCGAGTATCAGGGCATCATATGATGTGCAGTCAAATCCGCCTTTCCTAGATGAAAGTGGAGTGATATCAATCATATCTACAGTACATCCGAATTCTTCCAGGCGGTTTTTGATGACTCTGCTTATTTTTTCCGTGTTTCCGGTTGCAGAAAAGTACAACAGTCCTAGGTTCATTGATTTATTCTGATTCATAGTTTTCACTTTTGTTAATCAACTTAACAATAAATATCTCGAAAAAAAATCAGTCTTCCCTCATGAATTCATCAGCCGTCGATTCGATTGCAGAGAAAAAAGTCATAATGGAAGCAAATTGTTCTTCTGTCATGTCGCCGAGTTTCTCATGCATCCGGGCAAATATGACCGCATGATGTGTTTCATGCCCGAGAAAGGCAATTCTTCCTCGGGGAGTTAAAGAAAGCCGAATCTCTTTTTCATTATCCGGAAGTTGGGACCGTTCCACGAGATTTTTTTGCTCCAGCTTTCGAACCATCTGTGAGACTGCACTCTTCGAAATCCCCAGTTCTTCAGAGATAGAGGTGATATTCTGGCTGGGATTTTTCCCGATGACCATGATCATGTGGATCTCAGCACTTGAGAGGTGATCTCCTGATCCGAAATCACGGGGATTTTTCTCAAGTGCCATCATCTTGTTCATGATCCGAATCCAGGCCGATGAGATCTGCATCATATCAGCACTGGAGACCATTCATTATTCCTCTAGATATCATCTCTGCCATATTGTTAAGTTATTTAACAATATATGTGTTGTCCTAACTCAATATTTTGAAGGCTATATTAATTTTTAAAGTGATTCTCTAAAAAGAAACAGAATTCCATAATCTCATGGAAATAGGAGAACAAAAATTTAAGAAACTCAAGAACATGAGGATGGAGTCATATCCTAATCTCCCGACGACATTGCGATGAACTATTCTGAAATACAACTTTGCGAGTTATCGAAAAATTACCCGCTGATTGATAGGTATGATTTATGGGATTTCCATAGGCAGTTACCCCATCACCAAAATCCCAGAATTCCCAGGTAGCATCCGGATAAGATTCAGAAATTATTGAAATATTCCTGGTTTCATTTCCTTCTGAAAGCAATAGCGAGAAATTTGCCCAATTTGGTGATATATTCCGGTCTGAAACAAGATGTATTTCATGATCTTTAGTGACAGGATTCAATATCCATGAATTATGAACATGAACCGGAATCGTATCAACAAGAAGATGGACAATATGAAAATCAGTTAATGGTGTCATTTGAAATGGGATTAACGACCCCTTCGGCACAGTGATGGTTCCGTTTGGAGTAATCATACTTCCATAATCGGATGAAACACTGATTGAGTAAAATATTGGATCTGGTGTTGGCGGAGGTATGGGGATTATTGTTGGAATCGGTGTAGGAACAGGAGGTATCTGTGAAAATTCCACAAACACATAGTGTTTTGAACGAATATCCGGAAGTGTGAACACCGGAACCGGTCCCTGTGGAATTGAATCAAGGTACACATTCTTTACTGTATACCCGGTACGTGGAGTACTACGAATGGAAAGATCTGAAGATTCTGAAACAATTACTATCCCATGTGGTTCTGTTTTTCCTCCATTTCCTGAATGAATAGTTATTTCATACGAAGGATTAGGAGGAGACTGAATCCTAAATATCACTGTATCAAATGACAAAACTCCATTCGGATTTTCAACATACAGGTTGTATTCCCCAGCAATCACTCCAGTAAGATCAAAGCTACCACGAACACTGGTTCTCTCTTCAGTTATCACCGTCGGTCCAGAAGTTACAACGATCTCACCACTTTCCGGATCACGAAGATGGAGAACACAACCGTCAAGAAAACCTGATCCAGTGACGGTTACCTCAACACTCTCCTCTGATGTTAATCCGGAATCCGGGTTCACCGAAATCACAACAGGAACAGGATGACTTATACTGAATACCACATCCTCGGCATTACTCTGACCGTCTGGATTGACCACTCGCACCAGATAATTACCTGCAGTCACACCGGACAGATCAAAAGTTCCTTGAACACTGGTTCCCTCTTCAGTTACCACCGTCGGTCCAGAAGTTACAACGATCTCACCACTTTCCGGATCACGAAGATGGAGAATACAACCGTCAAGAAAACCCGATCCTGTGATAGTTACCTCAACACTCTCCTCTGATGTTAATCCGGAATCCGGGTTCACCGAAATCACAACCGGAGTAGGATGACCCACACTGAATACCACATCTCCGGCACTCATCTGACCATCTGGATTAACAACTCGCACTACATAATCACCGACAGATAATCCGGAAAGATCAAAAATACCTTGAACACTTGTTCCCCCTTCATTCACCCCCGTTGGTCCTGAATTCACAACGATCTCACCACTTTCCGGATCACGAAGATGGAGAACACAACCGTCTAAAAAACCTGATCCAGTGACGGTTACCTCAACACTCTCCTCTGATGTTAATCCGGAATCCGGGTTCACCGAAATCACAACAGGAACAGGATGACTTATACTGAATACCACATCCTCGACATTACTCTGACCGTCTGGATTGACCACTCGTACCACATAATTACCCGCAGTTACTCCGGACAGATCAAAACTACCACAAACACTGTTTCCCTCTTCAGTAACCACCGTCTGTCCGGAAGTTACAATGATCTCACCACTTTCCGAATCACGAAGATGGAGAACACAACCGTCAAGAAAACCTGATCCAGTGATAGTTACCTCAACACTCTCCTCTGATGTTAATCCGGAATCCGGGTTCACCGAAATCACAACAGGAACAGGATGACTTATACTGAATACCACATCCTCGGCATTACTCTGACCGTCTGGATTGACCACTCGTACCACATAATCACCGACAGATAATCCG